>Ga0302305_1002159_pt1 | contig 11159 bp, 8 predicted proteins | sample III_Palsa_E2_3_FD_198764 | JGI IMG/M metagenome (GOLD analysis project Ga0302305, IMG submission 198764) | Peat permafrost microbial communities from Stordalen Mire near Abisko, Sweden - III_Palsa_E2_3 | ecosystem: Environmental > Terrestrial > Soil > Palsa > Peat permafrost | place: Sweden... | reverse complement strand
CTGATCCGTACCTGGCCGGCCTTCTAAAATTCTTTCTATAAGCGCTGCCTGGGGAATATTCGCGTCCCAGCCATGCGCCGAACATGTCCGGCCCTCTGGCCGAACATCTACCTCTAGTATGCACCAAAAGCGGTGAATAGTGAGTAGTGAATAGTGAATGGCGGATAAAGCTTGCGAAATCAGCAAGATATCCAACACCAGTCGTCCTGCTCTGTTCACTACTCAATATTCACTGCTTCAATTCACAAAACGCCTCATCCTCACATTCATCACAATTCCCAGCGCCAGGAACGTAAAGATAATCGACGACCCGCCATAGCTCATCAGCGGCAGCGGAATTCCTGTCACGGGCATCATCCCCACGCACATCCCTATATTGACCGCGATCTGGAACAGCGTCACAGCCATCACTCCCATCACGATGAACGTCCCCGGCGGATCGGCCGCCGTCTGCGCATTCTGAATCAGCCGCATCAAGATCAGGAAGTACAGCAGCAGCACCACTACCGCCCCCACAAACCCGTGCTCCTCGCAGAACGCCGCAAAGATGAAGTCTGTATAAGGAATCGGCAGAAAATCCCCCTGCGTCTGCGTGCCTTTATTCGTCCCTTTGCCCCAAATTCCCCCCGAACCCACCGCAATCAGCGACTGCCGAATCTGGTAGCCCGATCCCTTCGGGTCTGAGTCCGGGTTCAAAAATGCATTGATTCTGGCCTGTTGGTAGGGCTTCAAGCGTTTTCCGCTTGCAAACACCAATCCGCCAAGGCAAACCACCACCAGCAGGATTACCCCTACCTGTTTCAATCGAATCCCACCCAGGAACAACCCGCAGATCAGCACCGGCAGATACGTCAGGGTCGTCCCCAGGTCGGGCTGGATCAGCACCAACGCCATTGGTAAACCTATACAACCAAAGGCTTTGCCGATATCCTTCCAGCTCATCTCCGGCCCATCGGTCACTACCTGCCAGAAGAACCGCGCCGCCCACAGGATCAGCACCAGCTTCACCCACTCGCTCGGTTGGAAGTGCACTCCGCCGCCGAGGTTGATCCACCGCCTGCCGCCCAACACCTTGGTCCCGACAAGCCTGACGGCCACCAGCGAAACGATTCCCACCCCGTAAGCCCAGTAGGCGATATCCAGCAGCCGGTGATAGTCCACCAGCGAAATCGCAAACATCCCCACCAGCCCCACGGCCAGAAACAGCATCTGCTTCTGCTGAAACCCATGAAACTTGGTCATCGCCGTCGCCGACCGGATCTCAAGCACACTGATCACCGACAGCATGAGGACAAACCCAAGCAGCACCCAGTCGAAATCGCGAAATCTGGAACGGAGCATGGCGTTAGGTTGCGATCTTTACTTTGGAATTCGGGCCGTCATAGGTCATAGTGAATCGTCGCAATAGATCGCGCCCAATAGCATGATGACATCCCCTCCAAAATTCGTAGAGGCTCGAACATTCCCACCCGGAACATAATTCAGAGGAACATCGGCAAGTTGCAGCACTCCATCTCACGCTGGCGTTATACCGTTTCGTCTCCGCGGTTCCGTGGATTGTGTCAGTCCAAATTGTGTCCAGAAATGGAATCTCCAGATCAAGCATCACATTCTCGTCCAGAACGGAAACGGAAGCCCCTGTGTCGATGATGGCTAAACCCGAAATCACGGAATAAGCCGGCAAATGGCTATCGCGGAGGTAGGAAATGAGTGGCACTGGCGCATTGATAGAAACCTCGATGATAGGCCCATCGTAGTAAAGAAAATCTTCGCCAATTGCGGAGCGGTACGAGAACTCAAACTCGGACACGAACTATCCCAAACTGGAGATTCCTCATATCGAGTATTGGCTCTTCAGCCCTGACAGGGCGCAGTAAAAAGTTCGTTACTCCATATTTATCCAGAGCCGCCCGATATCCCATATCCATATCGTCAAACACCCCAATCAGATCGTTGCCCTTAATCGCAACGTACTTCCCCATGCTTGATTCCAGCAGGCTTGGCAGCAACTCGTTATAAAGGGCGATCTCAGTCTCCAGCGCCATGCTCGAATGATAACGCTTTTTACCGCGCTGGTGCCGCTACTGTCCGCCCGCCGACTCCGGCGCTTCTTCCTTCTTCGGCGTCTGCTCCACCGGCGCATCCGTCTTCGGAGCCACCGCTGCCACCTTCATCAGGTTTCCGGCCTTCGCCCGCTGCTTGGTCACAAACGCATCGATCACCTGAGCGGCCAGCTTCGCCGAGTACTGCCCCCAGACGCCGTGCTCCCAAAGAACGGCGACAACGATGTCCGGGTTGCGTCTCGGAGCCATGCCTACAAACCAGGCATTCGGCTCCGTGTCGTGTCCCTTGTTGGTCTTTGCCAGCGCTGCGTGGCTCATCACCTGCGCGGTTCCGGTCTTGCCTGCAAAGTCTACGTCGGCCATGTGGGCTGCGGCGGCTGTCCCGCTGGGGCCGGTTACGTTGGCCAGATCGTCGGTGATCAACTGCCAGTTCGCTGCCGTCAGCGGGATCGTCTTGTTGCCAGAACCGGGATAGGTGCTCTGAACTGCGGAAAGCTCCTCCGGCGTCAGCTCGTCGCCAAACACCACATGCGGCCGCTGCAACACGCCACCGCTCGCGATGCCTCCAATGGCTCGCGCCAACTGCAGCGGCGTCACCTCCACGGCCCCCTGCCCAATGCCAACCGACACCACCTCGCCCGCATACCAGGGCTGATGCTGCGTCTTCAGCTTCCACTCCTGTGAAGGCATAATCCCTGCCTGCTCATCCGGCAGATCAATGCCCGTCTTCTGTCCGATCCCGACTTCGGTCCCATAACGCGCAATCGTATCGATGCCCAGCTTCGCCGCCAGCGTGTAATAAAACGTGTCGCAGGAGTACGGCAGCGCATTATGGATATCCACCGCCCCATGATGCCTGTCGCACGCATGGAACTGCCCAAAGAAGACCCCGCCGCCATTGCAGAAGACGTGCATATCCTGCGCCACATTCTCCTGCAGCCCCGCCAGCGTCATAATCACCTTGAACGTAGACCCCGGCGCCAGTTGCGCCTGGATCGATTTGTTCATCATCGGGTGGTCTGGGTTCGTATTGATCGAGTTCCAGTAAGCCTTGGTCAACCGCACCGCAAACTCATTCGGATCAAACGTCGGTCGCGAGGCCATCGCGAGGATCTCACCCGTATGCGGGTCCATCGCTACGATCGCGCCCTGCTTCCCCTCCAGCGCCTTCTCCGCCGCACGCTGGACATCCAGGTCAATCGTCAGCCGCAGGTCTTTGCCCGGCGTAGCTAGCTCCTGCCCCGCCACGCCAACTTCCTTGCCGTGTGAGTTCACGATCACATCGCGCGATCCATCCACCCCGCGCAGGACAGCGTCGTAGGTCTCTTCCACGCCCGATTTGCCCACCACATCGCCCGGCGAGTACGCCGCATACTTGTCGTTATTCAGGTCGTTTTCGCTGACCTCGCCCACATACCCGATCAGGTGCGCCAGAAACCCGTTCTTCGGATACAGCCGCCGCTGCTCGTCCAGCGTCTCCAGCTCCGGCAGCTCATCGCGATGCGCCGCGATAAACGCCTGTTCATCCGGCGTGATATCCACCTTCAGCGGAATCGGCTGATACTTCGGCACATATTGAAAGTGCTTCAGAATCGTCTGGATCTGGTCCACCGGAATATGCAGCCCGCTCGAGATCAGCGGCAGGTCCGCCTCCAGCTTCTGCTGCGGATCGCGCAGAAGATAGCAGCTCACTGAAGGATAGTTATCGACAATAATCCGTCCTTCGCGATCGAAGATCTTCCCTCGCGGCGCCAGCACCGGGACCTTGCGAATCCGGTTCTGCTCCGCCAGCACCCGGTAGTTTGAAGCCCCCAGCACCTGCAGCCGCCAGAGCCCAATCCCCAGCACAAACATCACCGCCGCCACGACATACTGCGTCATGTGCAGCTTCGTCGGCGAGAGCTTCTCTTCGCGACTGATGTTCGACTCCATGCGCTCTACCCTACTCCCTGCTCTTGAATCTATCCAACAGATAAAACACCGGCACCGACAACGCCGCGTTACAAACCGCCCGAATCAACTCATGCACCGGCAGCAGCCTCGCCGTCATATCTCCCAGCAGCAGCCGCGCAATCAGATAGAGCAGCCCGCTCTGCAACAGGCTAAACCCGAAGTTCAGCACGATGCGATTGATGAGGTTGTCCACATCCACCGCATAGCCAACGCTGGCCGCCGCATAGCCGATGATGCCCTTCGCAATTCCATTCACGCCAAACGGATGGTTCGTCAGACCATCCTGAAACAAGCCAACCAGAGTTCCGGTAATCGTTCCTGCAATAGGGTTTCGACGCGCCACCGCGAAGAAGATCACCACAATCAGCGGAAGATCGAAGATCGCCAGCCGAGGAAACGTCTTCGGCAACACCGCCTGCAACAGGATGCATCCCAGCGGCACCAGCAGCGTCACCGCCGAATGGAACCCATACTGGTCAAGCTCACGTCGCGATGTATAACTATGTTCCGCCATCAATCCTCACTGCCGTACTCTGCGAACCTTTGCGTTCCAAACTTTTACTTCGGCGCCGCCGCCCCGGGCGTCATCTCCTCCGCCGGCGGCGGCGCACCCGGCGAGTACTTATCCGGATGCAATACTCCCGGCGACTTCGGAATCACCGGCTCTGCACCCGTAGATCCGGTAGAACCAGTAGAACCGGTAGCCGCATCCGCTCCCGGCAATCTTTCCGCAACCACATCCGCTGCTCGCTGCGCATCCTGCAGCGCCGCCGTAGCATCCGCCGCTGCGGCATCCTGCTGCGACGCCGCCGGCATCTCCGCCTGCGTCCCCGTAATCACCAGCACCTCTTCCAGCCGCGACAGGTTCGCATCCGGCTTGATCGTAATCGCCATATACGGCTGGTGCTGTGGGTCCGGCGCAATCGACTCAATTACCCCCACCGGCAACCCCCGCGGAAACACCATGTCCCCGCCAGAAGTAATCACCTTCTCGCCCGGCTTGATCCTGCTATCCGCCGTCAGATTATTGATCAGAACGCTCCCATTCGCTGTCCCGCGCAAGATCCCGCGTATACGCGTCGACGCCAGGATCACCCCGGCCCCGCTCGTCGCATCGTTCAGCAGCAGCAACTGCGCCGTATGCGGAAACACATCCCTCAGCTTGCCCACGACACCATCCGGAGTAATCACCGCCTGCTCCGGCTTCAGCCCATCCGCCGAGCCCTTATCCAGATAAAGTATCCGCGAACTATCCGATCCGCTGGTTCCAATCACCTGCGCCGCCACCGTCGCATTGATGTACTGCTGCTTGAACGCCAGCAGCGCCTGCAGCCTGCGCCCCTGCGCCGCATCTTCGGCAAACGCAGCCTGTTCCAGCCGCATCCTTGCCAGTTCCAGTTGCAATTGCTGGTTCTCCTGGTGCGTATGCCGCAGGCCCACATAGCCCGACCACACCCGCCGCACATCGAAGCTGCTCCAGTGGATGACCTTCTCAAACGGCGAAACCAGGGACACAGCCCAGTACCGCAGCACCGTCGTATGCCTGCCGTCCGGTTCCACACCTCCCATGGCATCCTTTGGCCGCTGCACCTGCACAGCCAGCGCAATCGCCTGCGCCAGCACGATCACAATCAGCACCAGCGAATTTTTATACCGCGAAAGAAAGGATTCCATACGAAAGCGTCAACCCTATTATCCAACGTCCCGCACCCATTCCCTCAATCCCACGCAGAACACCCCTCGCGCCCCCCAACCAGGGGTGCAATCCTCTTCGTACAGCCCAAAATCCCCTAAGCCCCAAACTGCCGCAGATGATGATCCAGGTGCTTGTACATCAACTCCGCCCACTCAGCCGGCGTCAGCCTCCCAAAGAAGGCATGAGGATGCTCCGTACATCCCGCAGCCCCACCCGCCGCAAACTGGTCGATCAGCCCCCGCAATCTTTCCCGTTCCACCTCAAAGTCCCGTTCATCCTTCACCACAAATACCTTGGCTGTAGGGGAGTTCCGCTTCATCGGCTCATCGTTCCCCAGCGCCATCGGCTTCACTATCCACCCAAGAACCCGCCCAATCATCACTCGCGGTGGCTTCACGTCTCCCGTAGCGGTCTCCATCCCCACCGAGCAGTGCGCCAACATCTGCGCCACCTTCATCGAGCCCCAAACCCGCTCGCTATCCGGACGCAACGATGCCAACCGCGCCTGCACCTCTTCCAGAGTCGCCGCTTCAAAGAGATTTTTCATGCGGCCATTTTATGCCCGGAGAAGCCCCAACCTACCGGTAAATCGCGACTCCAGCCACAACTTCAACCGTCTCATATCGCGGAGTCGCCGCCATCAGCGCCTCAATCTCCGCCACCGGCCTCAGCCCACCCCTGGCGCCCTCGTTCATGCAGTTCATCGCCCCCGCCGCGCATGAAAACGCAAGCTGCCGCTCCAGCGGCCACCCCTGCAGTAACCCATAGATAAACCCCGCCCGAAACGTATCCCCGGCCCCCGTCGTATCCACCACCGGCACCTGGTACGCAGCAGCATGATGAAACCGCTCTCCATCCCACGCCACCACCCCATCCGGCCCCAGCGTAGCCGCCGTCAGCGAGCACCTATACTGCTTCTGAATCTGCCGCAGCGCCGTCTTCAGATCACTCTCGCCGGTCAGCTTATGCGGAAACTCCTTGTTTACGATGAGGTAGTCGACGTTCTCCATCAGCGCCTCGACCCCCGGATAGGTCTCATCCAGGTCGGCCGAAACCAGCACCCCAGACTCTCTCGCCCATCGTGCCGCCACCGTAGCCGCCGCCGTGTCATGCCCATCCACATGCAACACCCGGGCGTTTGTAATCCAGGCGCGCTCCAAATCTTCCGGCTGCAACCTCAATCGCTCATCTCTCCGGCAAAGCACCGTCCGCTCCCCCCGCCGGTCCACTAGAATCAGCGACTTCGAGCTAGCCGCCCCCGGAACATAAAGCAGTTGCGCCTCCACCCCTGTCCGCTGAAACTCGCTGGCGTGCATGGCCGCCGCGCTGTCGTCCCCCAGCTTGCCCACATACCGCGTGCTCACGCCCCACGTCTGGCAGGCCACTACGGTGCTGGCCACCTGCCCGCCGGGAGCCACCACTTCGCTCTCATACTCCAGCTTCGACCCACACTCCGGAAACTCCGCCAACCGTATAAGAGTGTCGGTCGCATTCAACCCCACACCCACAAGATCGACCTTCGACAACTGCGCCATCCCGCCATTGTATTGCGCCGCTCGCATCACCCGCCACACATTGTCATAACGATTGCTACCCGCACAACCCCACAAATCGTCCGTTAGCTTTCCGCCGCAACTGCCGCGCTCGCAGACCGCAACGCAGCAAGCGCAGAGTTCGGTTCAGCCGCGAATTTGTTGCGATGGTCCGCAAGATACCGATGCACGTCCGAGATCACCACGGAACCCTCCCCGACCGCGGACGCGACGCGCTTCACCGAGTTCGAACGCACATCGCCGACTGCAAACATTCCAGGCACGCTGGTGGCGTATGGTGTGCCGTCGAAGCCGTCGGTACCGCCGGTAAGAATGAAGCCCTTCTTATCCAGCCGCACTGTGCCAAAGAGCCACCCCGAGTTCGGCTCGGCGCCGATCATTACGAAGACGCTCCCAATCGGCTTCATCGTCGACTCACTCGTCTTGCGATTGGTCCAGGTGACACATTCGAGAGAAGTCTCGCCTTCGAGCTTCACAATCTCCGATTCGGTATACAGCGTAATGTGAGACGAGCTTTCGATGCGCGAGATAAGATACTGCGACATCGTGCTCGCCAGCGACTTGCCGCGCACAATGTGATGCACATGTTTCGCGATGCCCGATAGAAACACCGCCGCCTGTCCCGCCGAATTTCCACCGCCCACCACAATCACTTCATTCTCGCGGCACAGCAGAGACTCCATTGCAGTCGCCGCGTAATAGATCCCACGGTTTTCAAACTGGGCATAGTTCTCCACCGAAAGCTTGCGATACTGCGCGCCCGAGGCCACAACAACAGACCGCGAGCACACCGGGATGCCACCCGCAAGCGTCAGCTTGTGGATGCCATCGACCTGCTCCGCTGTGATGGTCTCTCTGGAGATAGCGAAGCGCACGCCGAACTTCAAAGCCTGCAACTGGGCGCGGCTCGCCAGGCGCTGACCCGAGATCCCCGTCGGAAAGCCGAGGTAGTTTTCGATCTTCGAGCTGGTACCCGCCTGCCCTCCGGGAGCAGTGCCCTCGACCACAAGAGTGCAGAGTCCTTCCGACGCCGCATAAACAGCCGCTGCAAGGCCCGAAGGCCCAGCGCCAACGACCGTAACGTCGTAGATCATCTCAGGATCAGGAAGCTCCGTGATGCCCAGCTCGTCGGCAAGTTGCGTGATGGTGGGTCGATGCAAGGTGCGGCCATCGGACAGAATTACCGCGGGCAGCATGGGTTCGTGATCGGATAGATCATCCTCGGGCAGCGCGGCCTCCTCGGGAGGCGCCTCGACGATCCTGTGCGGATAGTTGTTGCGAATAAGAAAGCGTTGCAGTTGCGTCGTCTCCACATCGCCCGCATGGCCCATCAACACAATGCCACTGCTCGTTTCGCCGAGGATGCCAATGCGGCGCCAGATGGTCGCCGAGGTGATGAGATTTGCGATATCGCCCTCTGCCCGCATCAGCCGCTGCAACCCGTTACGCGATATGCGAAGAAGCCGGCTCTCGCTGACAGTCCGCGCGTCTACAAGCGATCCCTGCGAGGTCAGAAGATTCAACTCGCCCGAGAAATCCAACCTCCGATGTTGCGCTATAACCTTGGACTCGCCATCCGCAACCGGCAAAGAGATATCGACCTGCCCGTCGAGCACGACGAACATATCGACCTGCCGTTCCCCATGAGTGAACAACGGGACGTTCGCCGGGAAGGTCCCCTCTCGACCGTAGGGACGCAGGCGCTCGAGCATATCTTCAGTAAGTTTGGCGAATGCAAGATCCGGACGAAAGTCTGGATTGTTCCATGCACTGCTCTTGCTCTCCTCGTTGTCGGCCATGGGTCTGATCTCCTACTGCGTGCGTGACCCTATTCTAGAGTCGAATCGCGAATGCAGCGCATACGGCTCCAGTGCCAAGGCACGCTCTTCGGCTGCTGCAAACTCTCCTCCATAGTTCGAACACCTCATAACTCAAGCAACATCATCAAAATTTCACTTGCAATCGCGCAGAATTTTGCTAGACTCGGCAACGTTCTCCGAAAGCTTCCCCGCGCGGGGTTGCTCCTTGGGAGCTGACAAACCTTCAGGTTTACTGTCTGTTGCTGGAACCTGGTTGTGAGCTACAGGGCCCCTGCCTGCACAAAGTTCAAAAAAATATCAAAATCCACCTTAAGCTGTAGCATTCCCGGGTTGCACGCTACTTTGTTGAGCAAAGCTGAAATTCAGGAGGCCGCAATGGCTACATCTGCCGCATTTGTTTCGCTGCCAGGCAGCGAGCATCCCCACCCCGTAGACTCCAGGAAACTCCAACCGACCGATGCCGCCCAGCAGCTTACCGTCACCATTCTGCTGCGGCGCAACCAGAGTCATACGCCGACGAAACCGGAAGAGGTCTTCGCCAAACCGTCGGCGCGCCCCACCCGGAAGGCCTTCGCGGCAGCGCACGGAGCCGAGCAGGGCGAAATAGATGCCGTCGTCAATTTCGCGAAGCAAGCAGGCCTGCAGGTCGTGGACACCGACCCCGCGCGCCGGTCGGTGATCGTGACCGGCTCCGTCGACGCCGTCAACAAGGCCTTCTCCCTCCAACTCAACGACTATCAATACGCGAAGGGAACCTATCGCAGCCACGACGGCGCAGTAAACCTTCCCGCATCGATCGCGAAGTACGTGCAAGCGGTCGTGGGCCTCACCAATCGCGAGGTCGAAGCCACGCATTTTCCTTCCGCCGCTGCAACCCAGTTGAGTGCGGGCGTGGATCCGCCGAACACCACAAATTTAACCCCCGCCCAGGTCGCGGCCCTTTACACCTTTCCGCCGGGCGATGGCTCGGGCCAGACGATCGGGATATACGAAATGAAGACCGGCAACACTCCAGCCGGCTACTCTCCAGCGGACATTGCGGGCACCATGAAAGCACTCGGCAATCTGCCACTGCCGCAGATCGTCGATGTTCCCATCGACGGAACGAAAAACTCCGGTAAGTCCGACGGTGAAACCGGGCTCGACATCACTGTCGCCGGAGCCATCGCGCCAAAGGCCACCCTCGCCGTCTACTTTGCCGGCGCCACAACCCAGAACATGATCCACGCCTTGCAGGCGATGATCCTTCCGAAAGCAGGCCAGCCGCAGCCAAGCATCGTCTCCATAAGCTACGGTTGGGGCGCCGACGATCCCAGTACGCCGGCCTTTTCCGCAAGCGAGTACACCCAGTTCACCAGCCTCTTTGAGGATGCATCCAACAACAAGATCACCGTATTCGTCTCATCGGGCGACAATGGGGCCTCCGTCGAAAGCAGGACTCAGGCCCAGACCAGTTATCCATCCAGCGACGTCTGGGTCACCGCATGTGGCGGCACCACCATCGGCAACATCAAAGGCACGTCCTTTGACGAATGGGTCTGGAACGACAGCGGAGCTACAGGCGGCGGCATAAGTGCTCGGTTCGCAGTGCCGGCATATCAGGCAGCCGTCAAACTTCCGAAGCGCAATAAGACTGGAACCCTCGGCCGGGGCGTTCCCGATATCTCCGGAAACGCCAGCCCCTACAGCGGCTATTTACAAGTCCTCAACGGCAAGAAGCCGCAACCGATCGGCGGTACAAGCGCCGTATCTCCGCTCTATGCGGGACTAATCGCCCGGATCAACAGCAATCTCGGCGCTCCGGTCGGATATCTCAATACCAGCCTGTACACCCTGCCGTCATCGACCTTCCGCGATATTCTCGGCGCGCCCGGCCCGGCAAACAACAGCTACTCCGGGGTAACAGGCTATCCAGCCGGGCCTGGTTGGGACGCATGCACAGGACTCGGCAGCCTTAACGGACAGGCGCTCCAAAAAGCACTTGCAACGGCGAAACCGGCCTCAAATGCAAAAAAGAAACCTGCAAAGAAGACCGCCAAAAAGATCGTAAAGGAAATCGCAAAAAAGACTGCCC
>Ga0302305_1002151_pt1 | contig 11179 bp, 6 predicted proteins | sample III_Palsa_E2_3_FD_198764 | JGI IMG/M metagenome (GOLD analysis project Ga0302305, IMG submission 198764) | Peat permafrost microbial communities from Stordalen Mire near Abisko, Sweden - III_Palsa_E2_3 | ecosystem: Environmental > Terrestrial > Soil > Palsa > Peat permafrost | place: Sweden... | reverse complement strand
AATTGTCGAGGTACTCGCTGTCCCACTTGATGGGGTTCGAGGTCCAGGCGCCTTCGAGGCCGGAGGAGATGGTGTCTTCCGAGTGGCCCTTGCCCTTGGTGCTCTTCCAGCCGAAGCCCTGCTGCTCGATGGGTGCGCCTTCGGGCTCGGGGCCGACGTTGGGACCGGGGTCGTGTGCGCCGTGGCCCTTGCCGAAGGTGTGGCCGCCGGCGATGAGGGCGAAGGTTTCTTCGTCGTTCATGGCCATGCGGCCGAAGGTTTCGCGGATGTCGCGGGCGGAGGCGATGGGGTCAGGCTTGCCGTCGGGGCCTTCCGGGTTGACGTAGATGAGACCCATCTGCACGGCGGCGAGCGGGCCGTCGAGTTCGCGGTCGCCCTGGTAGCGCTTGTCGCTGCCGAGCCATGTGTGTTCGGAGCCCCAGAAGATGTCTTCCTGCGCGACCCAGACGTCAGCGCGTCCGCCAGCGAAGCCGAAGGGCTTGAGGCCCATGGACTCGATGGCGGTGTTGCCGGCGAGGATCATGAGATCGGCCCAGGAGATCTTCTTGCCGTACTTCTGCTTGATGGGCCAGAGCAGGCGGCGAGCCTTGTCGAGCGAGACGTTGTCGGGCCAGCTATTCAGAGGAGCAAAGCGCTGCGTGCCCATGCCTGCGCCGCCGCGGCCGTCGTAGGTGCGGTAGGTGCCGGCGGAGTGCCAGGCCATGCGGATGAAGAACGGGCCGTAGTGGCCGTAGTCGGCGGGCCACCAGGACTGCGAGTCGGTCATGAGGGCGTGGAGGTCGGCGATGACGGCGTCGAGGTCGAGGGTGGCGAACTCCTTCGCGTATTCGAAGCCGGGATCCATGGGGTCGGCGAGCTCGTTGTTCTGCGCGAGGACGGCGAGGTCGAGACGATCGGGCCACCAATGCTCGTTGCGCGTGATCTTGCGCGAGTCGATGGTGACGGCACCGTGCATGGGCGATTCGGTCTCGGTGGCGGTGGTCTGAGCTTGGCTTTGACCGTGGGGGACGGGGCATTTGGCTTGATCGGACATTTTCGTGCTCCTTATTTCGGTGGCGCTGGACGATGTGGTTGGGTTGAATTTTGGCAACGAAGTTAGTGAATGGCTTCCGCGGATTTTGAAAGTTCTGCTGGACGTTTTCGCGGGGCGCATGTGGCGCAGAGGCCGCGGATGATGAGTTCGCATTCGCGTACGACACGTTTGCCGAGGGAGCGCGCGGCTGGGGCGGGGACGGTGTACCAGTCGATGTCTTCGACGCTGCCGCAGCGGTCGCAGATGAAGTGGTAGTGCTGCTCGTCTTTGGCGTCGTAACGGGCGGCGCGGCCTTCGGCGGCGACTTCGCGGACGAGGCCGGCTTCTACGAGATCGCGGAGGTTGTTGTAGGTGGTGGCGCGGGAGGAGCGAGGGTCGAGGCGGTTGACGGCTTCGAAGATTTCGGCGGCGGTGGGATGCTCGTGGTGGCCCATGAGGAACGACATGACGCTGTAGCGCTGCGCAGTGCAGCGTAGACCGCTGTCTTCAAGTTTTTGTCGAATTTGCTGCGCGTCCATCGCAAGTTAGATTATGTCTAATCTAAGACTTGGTCAAGACTGGGCTGTGGATTGTGGGTGAATTGCTAGCTTGTCTGGAGTTCGTAAGAACCGTTGAGGATCTCGCGAGCGCCACGAGCGATGAGGCCGGTGGCGGCTAGTTGGCCGAATTCCAGAGGGGAGATGCTGCGTGGGGCTTTTTCGACGTGGTGGGCTATGGCTTCGCCGTCGGGGGCGGCGACCATGGTGTGCAGGTGCCAGTGGTTGTCGGAGGCGTGGCAGTAAGCGCCAAGTGGGAGTTGGCAGCCTCCGCCTAATGCGGCGAGAACGGCGCGTTCGGCCTGGGTGGCGAACTCGGTGTCGCAACAGTTGAGGGCATGGATGGCGGTGAAGAGTGTGGCGTCGCCGTCGTTGTTGTGGTGAGAGCGCATTTCGAGGGCGAGAGCGCCCTGGCCGGGGGCGGGGCAGATTTCGTCTACGGAGAAGCGCTGGTGGACGCTTTCGGTGCGGCCGAGGCGGTCGAGGCCGGCGGAGGCGAGGACGAGGGCGTCGGCCTGGCCTTCGGACCATTTGCGGAGGCGGGTGTCGATGTTGCCGCGCATTTCTACGAATTCGAGATCGGGACGAAGGGCAAGCAACATCGCTTTGCGGCGGGGGCTGGTGGTGCCAATGCGGGAGCCCATAGGGAGCATGTGCAGGCCCCAGTGGTCTTCGCAGATGAAGGCGTCGCGGGCGTCGGCGCGCGGGGGGATGGCGGCGAGGGTGAAACGTGGGTCGAGCGTTGTGGGAAGGTCTTTGAGGGAGTGGACGGCGAGGTCGATGCGATTGGCGGCGAGGGCGTCTTCTATCTCTTTGATAAAGATGCCTTTGGCGTCGAGGGCGGTGCCGTCGGGGAAGGTTTCGGGAGCGACGAAGGCGGGGTCCTGCATGCGGTCGCCGACCGTGCGGATGACTTCGATTTCAACGGCATGGCCATGCTGCCGCAGTTGGGCGGCGATGTGGTTGGCCTGCCAGAGCGCGAGTTGGGAGCCACGGGAGCCGATGCGGATGGGAGTCGTCATGCTCTATCAGGATACTCGCCCGACCGGAGGACTACGATAGAAAGGGATGGTTTCCGACCATGGAGACGATTTGAAGGAGATGGGATGAATTGGTTGCGAAGGCTACTGGCGCTGGGGATGTTTGTTTTGGTGATGCCGGCCGGCTGGGCGCAGGGGTACTCCGCGGATAAGCCTATTGGGCTGGCGGCGCAGCAGCGGCCGGACTATTTGGCTCATGCGGGGATTGAGCAGCGGCTGGGGCAGTCGTTGCCGATGAATGCGGTATTTACGGACGAAACGGGGCGTTCTGGGGCGGTTCAGAGCTGGTTTGATGGGAAGCCGGTGGTGATGGCGGAGGTTTATTACAAGTGCGTGATGCTTTGTCCGCAGGTTTTGCATGGGTTGGCGGCGGGATTGAAGCAGACTACGCTGACGCCGGGTAAGGATTATGACGTGCTGGTTTTCAGCATCGATGCTACGGATACGCCTGCCGATGCGGTGAAGGAGAAGCAGGGGTTTTTGCAGGAGGCAGGGTGGGCCAGCGATACGGCGGGGGTGCATTTTCTTACGGGAAGTGCTGATTCTATTACGCTTATGGCGGGGGCTTCAGGGTTTCATTTTGTGCGGGTGCCGGGGCCGGATGGGATGGTGAACCAGTTTGCGCACTCCAGCGTGATCATGTTTGTGACGCCGGATGGGAGGATGTCGAAGTATCTTTCGGGGATTGATTATCCGGCGCGGGATTTGAGGATGGCGGTTTTGGAGGCTTCGGAGAAAAAGATCAGTAATCCGGTGGATTTGTTGATTCTTTATTGCTGTAGCTATAACCCGGCGGTGGGGAGATATTCGGTTTCGATCATGAGAATCATGGGGATAGCGGGGATGATTTCGATGTTGATTGTGATCGGGATGGTGTTTCTGCTGACGCGGAAGCCGAAGATGGCTTAAAGCCAATAACGACGGTGGTTTTGACGGTGTGGGACACGGTTCGGACGGAGCGATTTTACGGTCGTGCGGACGGGTTTTACGGTGGGTTTTTACCGTGACGGTGGGGCGTAAATCACCCTAGAGGAGCAGTCCCTCCCGGGCTGAAGTGGAGGCTTAAAATGCGTTCCCTGTCTGGCAGTCCCTCCGTGGCTAAAGCCACAATGCCTTAATTCGGCTATGGCGGGACTGAAGTCCCCGCCCCTTCAAACATATTCAGACTGCCCCTCAAAGCAATTTAGGTTGAGCCATTACCTAAGTGCGGTGAGGCGAGGGGGAACTCGACGCGGAAGCAGGTTTGGAAGCCGGAGGGGAGGTTGCCGCTGGCTACCGAGATGCGTCCGCCGTTCTTTTCTACGATCTCTTTGGTGACCCAGAGACCGATGCCGGTGCCTACTTCTTTTTTGGTGCTGAAGAAGGGGTCGAAGATGCGAGTGACGTTGGCGGGAGGGATGCCGGCGCCGTTGTCTTCGACGAGGAGCAGGGCTTTGTCGCCGCTGTGAATGATCTGGATGGAGACGGTGGGGTTTGTGACCGCGCCTGTGACTGCGTCGGAGGCGTTGGCGATGAGGTTGGTGGCGATCTGTCGGAGCTCGTGGGGCGGGATGGTGATGCGGACCTCGGGCTCGTAGCGGCGGGCGATGTTGACGCCGGCGGCGATGAAGCGGTGGTGGAGGATGGAGAGGACGTCGTCGACGTGCTCGGAGATTTCGACATCCATGGTTTCACTGGAGGTGCGGACGAAACCGAGGGTGAGGCGGGTGATGTTGCCGAGGCGGGCGAGTTCGCGTTCGGCCATGGAGACGTAGGAGCGGGTGGTGGTGTCGAGGGTTTCGTCGGCGCTGGCGAGGTAGAGGAGATTGGTGACGGCCTCGAGGGGGTTATTGATCTCGTGCGCGACGGTGGAGGCGAGGCGACCCATGGCGGCGAGCTTTTCGGAGCGGAGGAGGGCGGCTTCGGCGAGCTTGCGCTCGGTGATGTCGAGGGTGACGCCGCGCCAGACGCGATGCTCGCCGGGGACGCGGGTGCCGCGCATCTCGAGCCAGTGGAGTTCGCCGTTGGGCCAGGGGGCGCGGAACTCGCAGACGATGGGTTCGCTTGAGGACTGCATGTGTTCGGTTAGTTCGGCGATGTTCGACTGGTCGTCGGGATGGAGGAGGGAGGTGAGGTCGGGGAGGCCATCGAAGTCGCTGAAGGGGCGGCCGAAGATGGGATAGCTGCCGCCGTACCAGTGGATGCCGCCGCCGGTTTCGAGGTCCTGTGTCCAGCAGGCGCACTTGCTGCTGTGGAGGGATTCGATGAGGGTGTCGGTGCGGTCCTGCAGTTCGGCGAGGGTGCCTTCGAGGCGGTCGCCGAAGATGCGGCGGCGGCGGGTCATGAAGCTGATGATGAGAGCACCGCAGAGAATGACGGCGAAACGGAGGAGTTCGCCTTGTACCAAGGCTTTTGTGTGGGGTTCGGGATAGACCTGGTAGATGCGCGTGAGGATGGAGATGAAGACCGCGAGGAGCGCAGGGCCGAAGCCGCCTAACGTGGCGATGAGCGCCATCGAGAGGAAGTGCAGCGACATGGGAAGGCCGGTGAGGGCTTTGACGTGGGTTGTGATGTACCAGGAGGTGATGGGGAGAATGACCGCGAGCGTGTAGGCGACGGCTTGGCGCGAGGGACGATATCGCGAGTGCTGCGAGACCGTGGCCTGACTCATCGTTGTGATGCTCCTTGGCCACCATGAGGTGGGATTTCAGTGAGACGAGTTTATTACAGGTGGGGTTGTGTTTTGGGGTGGGTGGGACATGTAAGAGAGCAGGTCTCAGGGGCTGAAGCCCGGTTTGTGGTGGGTCGTAATGCCTGGGCTAAAGCCCAGGCTTATCTCAGAAGCAAGGGCAGCGGCAGGGGCAACGGCAACGGCAAGAGCAAGAGCCGAAGCGAGGTTGTGGTTGAAAGGTTCGGGCCGTGTGCTGGAACGAAGGGTATGGCAGGTCCTTCGGCTGCGCTCAGGATGACAGATTTGAGGTGGCGTGAGGGAGTGCCAATACAGGGGTCCTTCACTGCGTTCAGGATGACGAGTGTAGGGGTAAGTGAGCGAAGAACGGGAGGATACGGAGATTCTTCGCGAAGCTCAGAATGACGGCATTCAGAGTGATGGTGTTATTTGGTGGGGTCGTCGGAGGTGGGGGTGCGGAGGGCCGAGAGTTGGGAGTGGAGGAGCTTGGCGGTTAGGGATTTGGTTAGGGCTTCTATGGCGGCTTGCTGCTCGGAGGTGAGGGGGTTTGTGGCGAGGCGTTGGGCGGTACGGGCTAGTTCCTGCTGGCGGACGGCTTCGGCGGAGAGTTGGAGTTGCTTGATGGCTTCGATGGCCGGGGCTTGAGAGAGGCGGGCGTTGTAGAGGTCTACCTCGCGGGTGACGATGGTTTCGGCGGCTTCGGCTTCCCTGCTGCGGACGGCTTGATTTTGGGCGGCTACCTGCTGGAGGTCGTCGATGTCGTAGACGAAGCAGCCTTCGAGGTTGTTGATCTCGGGGGCGACGTCGCGGGGGACGGCTATATCGATGAAGAAGATGGGGCGGTTGCGGCGGCGGTGTAGCAACGCTCGCGCGTGATCGGGGGTAAAGATTTGGCCGGCACCCGTGCTAGTGATGATGATGTCAGCGCGGTGGGACTGTTCGTGGAGTTGGTCGAAGGGGATGACGCCGGTGGTGATGGCGGGAGTGCGGAGGGAGTCGGCGATTTTTTCCGCGCGGGCTTCGGTGCGGTTGGAGACTAGCAGTGTTGTTGCGCCCTGCTGGATGAGATGGCGGGCGGCGAGGTCGGACATTTTGCCGGCGCCTACGATGAGGACGGTTTTGCCGGAGAGGGAGCCGAAGATCTTGCGGGCGAGCTCTGCGGCCACTGAGGCGATGGAGACGGTGGAGCTGCCGATCTGGGTTTCGGTGCGGACTTTTTTGGCTACGGAGAAGGCGCGTTGCAGGAGGGGGTCGAGCGTGGAGCTGATGGCTCCTACTTCGCGGGCTACGTTCCAGGACTCTTTGACCTGGCCGAGGATTTGGGGCTCGCCGACGACCATGGAATCGAGCGAGCTGGCTACGCGGAAGAGGTGGCGGATGGCTTCGCGCTCGCGGAACTCGTAGACGTGGGGCTTGATCTCTTCGGCGGGGAGGTTGAGGTAGTCGTGCAGGAAGCGGAGCATGCCAAGGGGCGGTGAGAGCGGGTTCTCGGCGGCGTCGCTTACGGTGAGGAGCTCGACGCGGTTGCAGGTGGAGAGGATGAGGGCTTCGCGGATGCCGGGTTGATGAGCGAGGGTTCGGGTGGCGTCGGCTAGACGCGAGATGGGAATGGCGAGGCGCTCGCGGACGTCTATGGGCGCGGTGGTGTGGTTGACGCCGAGGAGCAGGATGGAGCCGGACTGTTTGAGGGTGATCTCGCTCATGGGGCCTTGAACCTGTGCACGGCGGAGAAGAGGTTGGCCGACCAGACGGCGAGTACGACGAGGAAGACGAAGCTGGAGAGATAGATGGCGCGGCGTCCGCGGAGACCGCTGTGCTGGCGGATGAAGATCATCAGCATGTAGGCGATCCACATGGCGAAGGAGAGCAGGACCTTGGGGTCTGCGAAGAAGGTGGGGCCGATGGTTTGGAGGGCGACGACGGAGCCGATGAGGAGACCGGCGGTCATGCAAGGGAGTCCGAAGAGGAGGGCTTTGAGGGCGATCTGGTCGGTGGTTTCGAGGGGTGGGAGCCAAAGAACGCTAGCGCGGCGGGGGGTGCGTTTTTGCTTGAGACGGCGCTCTTGAATGAGGTACAAGAGGCTGGCGATTAGCGAGAGGAAGAGGGCGGCGTAGGCGGCGAGCAGCAGAACGATGTGCAGGAGGAGCCAGCCGGTGCGGATGAAGGGGTAGGCGATGGTTTCGTGGCCGGGGTGGAAGGCGGGGACGAGGGTGAGGAGGACTACTACCGGGAGCAGGAAGATGCCGAAGCTGACGGTTTTGTACTTTGCGGCGAGGATTAAGAAGGCCGCGGCTAGTAAGAGGCCGAGCATGGAGAGGGTTTCGTGGGTATCGACCGGGAGAGCGCGGTGGGCGGCGTAGAGGGTTTCCGTGATGGAGACGAAGTGGAAGAAGGCTCCGCCGAGTGCGGCGGGGAGAGCGACGTGGCGCCAGCCGGGTCGGCTATAGAGCGCGGCGGGCAGGACCGCGAGCGCGGCTATGCCGTAGAGAAGGACCGCGACTCGGAGCCAGAGGAGGGACATGACGATCGGTTTTCGCGATAAAAGGCGCGAAGGGTTAAGTATATCGGGTTGTGGGGGGTGGTGGATTTTGGGGGTTGGTGTTCCCACTCATGGATTGTGGCGTGGTGGAGGAGAGCGGTCGCTTCGCGATACCCCACCCTTTGCAAAGAGCGCAAAGGGTAGGGCACCCAGGGTTGTGGCGGGTGGGCGAAGGACGGGAGAGTGCCAATACAGGGATTCTTCCCCTTCGGCTTCGCTCAGGGTCAGAATGACGGCGGTGGGGGGTGGGGCGGCGGTGGGGGGTGGATGACTACGTGGGGGGATAACGACGTGGGGTTTGGTGGGGTATGCGATATCCTGAAGCTCCCGTAGTGAGTGAGACAAACACCATATCGAACATGGATGCAGCAGCGGCTGAGGCGAGGGCGTTGTCGGCGCTGGCGTCGGCGGATGTTTCTGGGCAGACGCCGGTGATGCGGCAGTACTTTGCGGCTAAGGCGGCGCATCCGGACTGCTTGATGTTCTGCCGGATCGGCGACTTCTATGAGCTGTTTTATGAGGATGCGATTCTTGCCTCGAAAGAGCTGCAGCTTACGCTGACGGCCAGGGACAAGCTGAAGCAACAGCCGATGTGTGGGGTGCCGTATCACTCGGCTGGGAACTATATTCAGCGGCTGCTGCGCAAGGGGTATCGCGTGGCGCTGTGCGAGCAGATGGAGGACCCGAAGACTACCAAGACCATCGTGCGGCGTGAGGTGACGCGGGTGTTGACGCCGGGGACGGCGCTCGATCCGGCGCTGGCTTCGAGCGATAGCCAGTGGCTGGCTAGTGTGGCGGGGGTGGCGGCTTGTGTGGGTGTGGCGGCGATCGATCTTTCTACGGGTGAGTTTCTGGCGACGGAGTTTGTGGGAGCGAATGCCTGGGCGCTGGCGTTGGATGAGCTGGCGAGATTGCGGCCGGCGGAGTTGATCTTTGCGAGAGGTGCGGGTGGATTTGGGGCGAAGACTTCGCAGAGTGTACGGCAGGGTGTGCTGCGTGAGAGTGACGAGGCGGAGTCGAAGGAAGAGGCGGGGGCTGTTGATATTGGTGGGGCGCGGACTGAGGTAGAGGAGTGGGCGTTTACGGAAGATTATGCGGTGCCGTTGCTGCGGCAGCAGTTGCGGGTGCATTCGCTGGATGGGATGGGACTCGCTGGACATGCGGGTGCGGCGGTGGCGGCGGGCGCGATTGTGCATTACTTGCGGGCGACCAAACAGGGGGCGCTGGAGCATCTGGATACGCTGCGGTTTTATGAGAAGCGAGATTGCCTGGAGCTGGATGCGGTCAGCGTAAGGAATCTGGAATTGGTCGATCCACTGTTTAGTAGTGAAGGGCCGCAGACTACTTTGTTTTATACGCTGGATGCTTGTTGCACTCCGATGGGTAAGAGGCTGCTACGGGCGCAGTTGCTGAGGCCGATGCAGCGGCTGGCGGAGATTAATGCGCGGCTGGATGCGGTGGGTGAGGCGGCGGGAGATGTTCGGCGGCGGGAGGGATTGCGGCGGGCGATGGATGGGGTGTTGGATTTAGAACGCTTGCTAGGGCGGGTGGCGTTGGATTCGGCTGGGCCGCGGGAGGTGGTGTCGCTGGGGATGACGCTGGCGCGGCTGCCGGGATTGCTGGCTTGCGTGAGGGAGTTTGCGGCAACGGCGACGGAGGGGCGATGGGCGTTTTTGGCGGCGGAGTTGGATACGCTGGAGGACCTGCAAGAGATGATCTCGCGGACGCTGGTGGAGGAGCCGCCGGTGTCATTGAGCGATGGTGGGGCTGTTCGTGAGGGTGTGGATGCGGAGCTGGATGAGCTGCGTGGGCTTTCCACTAATGGGCGGCAGATGATTGCGGCGATTGAAGAACGTGAGCGGGGTCGGACAGGGATTGGGTCGCTGAAGGTTCGGTTCAATACGGTGTTTGGATATTACCTGGAGGTGACGAAAGCGAATGCGAAGGCTGTGCCGGCGGACTATGAGCGCAAGCAGACGCTGGTGAATGCGGAGCGGTTTACGACGCCGGAGTTGAAGGAGTTGGAGACGAAGATTCTGACGGCGCAGGAGCGGTCGGGTGAGATTGAGCGGAGGATCTTTGCGGAGCTGCGGCGGCAGTTGCTGACGAATGCGGGGCGGGTGAGAGAGACTTCGCGGCGGGTTGCAGAGGTTGATCTGCTGGGGTGCTTTGCGCATCTGGCGGCGAATCGCGGATGGGTGAGGCCGCAGGTGGATGCTAGTGGGATGCTGGAGTTTGTGGCTGCGAGGCATCCGGTGGTAGAACGACGGTTGGAGGAGACGGGTGGTGGACGGTTTATTCCGAACTCGATTCATCTTTGTGCGCGGGATGGGGGAGATGGAAGTGCGCCTTCACTGCTGTTGATTACGGGGCCGAATATGGGGGGTAAGAGTACGTATCTGCGGCAGGCGGCGTTGCTGGTGGTGATGGCGCAGAGTGGGTGTTTTGTGCCGGCGGAACGGATGACGCTGGGGCTGGTGGATCGGATCTATACGCGCATTGGAGCTAGTGACAATGTGGCGCGGGGGCGGTCGACGTTCATGGTGGAGATGACGGAGACGGCGGCGATTTTGAATACGGCGACGGAACGGTCGCTGGTGCTGCTGGATGAGATGGGGCGTGGGACCGCGACGTACGATGGGCTGTCGCTGGCGTGGGCGGCGGTGGAGCATCTGCACAATGCGATTGGGGCGAGGACGCTATTTGCTACGCACTATCATGAGCTGACGCTGCTGGCGGAGAGGCTGGCGCGGTTGAAGAATGTTCGTGTGACCGTGCGCGAAGGGGCGAGTGGGATTGTGTTTCTGCATACCGTCGAAGCCGGGGCGGCGAACAAGAGCTATGGGATTGAGGTTGCGCGGCTGGCGGGGTTGCCGTCTGGTGTTATTGAACGCGCGCGGCAGGTGTTGAAGCTGCATGAGAAGGCTGAGACGCAGCAGGTGCGTGAGGCTGTACCGGCGGCGGAGCGGGAGGCTTCGTTGCAGATGACTATGTTTACGCCGCTGTCACAGAGGATTGTGGACCGGTTGGAGGCTATCGATGTGGATGGGCTGACTCCGCGGGATGCGTTGCAGTTGCTGGCGGAGTTGCAGCGTGAGTTGAAAGGTGGCGCGTGATGATTGCTAAGGCGATGGTGGTTGCTGGGGTGATGAGTGGGACTTCGGCGGATGGGGTTGATGTTGCGATTTGTCGCGTGTCGGCTGGCCCCAAGGTGAAGGTGATTGGGCATCGGCCGTTTGCTTATGATGCGAAGCTGCGAGCGGCAGTGTTGGGTGCGATGGATGCGAAGGCGATTAGCGCGGCGGAGTTGGCGAGGCTTTCGTGGAGGCTGGGGGCGGTGTATGCGGAGTGTGTTGAGACGAC
>Ga0302305_1002148_pt1 | contig 11193 bp, 8 predicted proteins | sample III_Palsa_E2_3_FD_198764 | JGI IMG/M metagenome (GOLD analysis project Ga0302305, IMG submission 198764) | Peat permafrost microbial communities from Stordalen Mire near Abisko, Sweden - III_Palsa_E2_3 | ecosystem: Environmental > Terrestrial > Soil > Palsa > Peat permafrost | place: Sweden... | reverse complement strand
GCCGGAGATTTTCACCACCAGCTCACGTTCCTGGAACGGCCGCATGATCTCCGACAGCCCGCTGAAGTCATCGGGCAACGGGTACATCAACAGCGGCTCAACCAGTGTATGCAGGGACTTGAAATTGAAATCCGCGAGCACCCCAACGACCCGGCCGGCCTGATTCCCCGCCTGTACGCGCTTTCCGAGCGGCTCCGTCCAACCCATTTTCCGTACGAAGGCTTCGTTTACCAGGCAGTTCAGGCCCACATCCGTCAGCAGCCGCTTGGAGAAATCGCGGCCCTGGACGATCTTGAGTCCCATGACACTCACATAGTCGTCGTTTACGGGGATGTTCGAGGTCGTGATCGGCGTCATCACCCCGGCGTTGTTTTCCGTGTTGACGATATTCAAGGGAACCGGCTCGCCCATCACCCTGTTGGCTTCGGTCGAACCCAGGATGCGAGCGTTCTTTGCGAGTTCCGTGCGGATCGTTTTTACCTTCTCGATGGTCGAGGCACCTCGCAAAGTGACGACCACCTGGTTCTCTTTCTGGAATCCCAGCGTCTTGTTGCCGATGTAGCGCATCTGCGCCGCCATCAGAACGGTACAGGCGATGACCGCCACTGAAATCGTGAACTGCACGAGCACCAGCGCCTCGCGCAGTCGCAGATTGCCCTTGCCGGCCGCATTCTTGCTGGCGAGCGCCGACAACGGTGCCCAGGAGGAGAGGTAAAACGCCGGATAGATCCCCGACAGCACCCCCATCAGTACACCAAGCCCCAGCAGCAGGGCGATCAGCGACGGATGCTGTGCCAGATCCAGGCTAACCTGCTGGCCCATGAGCGAGTTGATGTTGGTGAATCGCAGCACGACCTCGACGATCACGACGCCGACGATGACCGCCAGCAGCGAGAACAGGACGGCCTCTCCCATGAACTGCAGTCCCAGCGTCAGACGGCTCGCGCCCAGGATCTTGCGAATGCCGACCGAATGCGCGCGCCGCATCGCCCGCGCGGTCGCAAGGTTCATGTAATTGATGCAGGCGACGATCAGGATGAACAGCGCCACGGCGGCGCAACCGTACAGGTAGATGGGATTGCCGGTCGGCTCGTCGTAACCCACATCTGAGCTCAGGTGAATGGACGTGAGCGGCTGCAACCAGCTCTTCCAGGTGGCATTTATGGTTTTGCCGATATCGGACATGTTGCGTTTGTAGAATTCATCGCTGAAGCGCGGCCAGCTCTTCGGGTCGAATCCGGGAGCCATGAGGAGATAGGTGTAGAGGTTGACACCCCAGAGCCCCTGGCGCCGCAGCGACACACTGTCCGGGTCCTTCATGAAGGCGTTGTTGTCCGAAAAGAGCAGGTCGTATTTGAGGTGAGTATTGGGTGGCAGATCTGCGAATACGAGCGTGACGTGCAGTGGTATGCCGGCATCGGTCGTGAGCGTCTCGCCCATGGGGTTCGCGTTGCCGAAATATCTTTTTGCCGCCGTTTCGCTGATGGCGATTCCCGAACCATCCTTCAATGCTGTCTTGGGATCACCGTAAAGAATCCTGTGGGAAAAGACGTTAAAAACATTGTCGCTGGCGAAATAGGAGTGTTCCCAGAAGGCCACGTCGTTGCCGTGATGAATGGCCACCCCGCCGGTGCCGCCACTGTTGCTCTGGAAACGCACGTACGCCTTAACTTCAGGGTTCTCCGCCGCCACCATGGGCCCAAGCTGTCTCGAGGTCGCGGCGAACCGATCGTGAGAGCCACTGATGTCGAATTCATTGACGACGCGGTAGATATTCTGGTGATTCTTGAAGTGACGGTCGTAGGTCAACTCGCTCCATAGGAACCGCCCCAGCAGCAGACAGCATGCCACCCCCAGTGACAGGCCGGCGATATTGATTGCGGCGTAGAGTCGCTCGCGCTGCAGGGTTCTGAGCAGGACCAGCAGGTAGTTACGCATGGCCTAGTGTCCGGCCGACTTGTCGGAGACGATCCTGCCGTCCAGCAGGCTGACGATTCGGCCGCTGAACGCGGCGTTGGTCGCCGAGTGGGTCACCATGAGGATCGTCGTGCCTTCCTCATTTAACTTGAGCAGCATTTTCATGACCTCATCCCCGTGCTCGGAGTCCAGATTGCCGGTGGGCTCATCGGCGAAAATCACATTCGGCCGATTGACGAGCGCCCGTGCGACGGCGACGCGCTGCTGCTGGCCGCCCGACAGCTGGGCCGGAAAATGTCCGCGGCGGTGGCCGATATCCATCTTCTCGAGCACCGTCTCGACCCGGCCCTTGCGCTCATGCGCGGCCACCCCACCATAGATGAGCGGCAGCTCGACGTTCTCGTAGACCGTGAGCTCATCGATCAGGTTGAAGCTCTGGAACACGAAGCCGATGTGCGCTTTGCGGATTTTTGCGCGCTTGCTCTCCGGGTAACCTGCGACCTCCTCGCCCATGAAGCGGTAGCGGCCGCCGCTCGGGCTGTCGATCAACCCCAGGACGTGCAGCAGGGTGGATTTGCCGCAGCCCGAGGGACCCATGACCGAGACGAACTGCCCCGGCCTCAGGGTAAAATTGACATCGTCCACCGCGGTGGTTTCCACAACGTCCGTGCGGTAGATTTTCTTCAGGTTTTCCGTTTCGATGATCATTGGCTGCCCCGATTGGTATTGATCGCATCGCTGAATTTCAGTTCGTCGACGCTGTTGAACGTGTCGTATCCGGAGGTGATGATCCGGTCGCCTTCCTTCAGTCCGTCCAGCACTTCGACCTGAAGTGGATTCTGGCGACCGAGGTGCACCTCGGTCTTGCGGGCCGTGCGGCCGTCCTTGGACACCAGGTACACCCAGCGGCCCGCGGTCTCCTGGTAGAAGCTGCCCTTGGCCACCATCAGTGTCTGGGAAGGTGCGCCGAAGGTGAGCTCGATGGTCAGAGTCTGGCCGCGCTTGAGTGATCCGGGTGCTTCGCCGACGAAGACCGCATCCGCCGAGAAGGCACTCTGCTTGACCTCCGGATAGATCTTCTGGATTTTGACGTCCCAGGTCTTGCCGTCCAGGCTCACGTGCCCCGGCGTGCCAACCTGCACCCGGCTGATGTAGAACTGGTCGATGCTCAGAGTCACCTTGAGCTTGTCGAGCAGATCGATCTGTCCGATGCGCTGACCGGCGCTGATGTTCTGGCCCACCTGCGCGTCGATGGTCGAGAGTTCCCCGGAGATCGGCGCCCGGACCTCCATGCTCTTCTTGATATCGTCGAGCATCTTCAGGCTCTGCAGCTCCGAATCGATCGATTTCTGCGCCTCGGCGATCTCCTTGGCGCTGGCCTCGTCCTCCTGGCGAATGCGCTCGGCCATCAGGGCGCGCTTGTCGCGCAGGTACTGGATCTGGTTGTGCTGAGTCTCGTACTGCTCCTGCGAGATCGCCGCCTCGTCGCCATCCTTCATCAGCATGGCGTAGCGCCGGTCCTTGTTCTGCGCATCGAGGATGTCGTGGTCGAGGTCGAGCAGCGTTTCCTTCAGCAGATGAACGTTCTGCACCCGGTCATGCTGCGTACTGCGCTGGATATCCAAGTTGTAGAGCAGCTGACTTTCGGTCTGGATGGTCGAGCGCTCCAGGGAGGCATTCGAGAACCGCAGGATCAGGTCGCCCTTCTCGACGTGCTGGCCCCCGTCATCGACGATCTGTTCGACGCGGCCGCCCTCCTCGACATCCAGGTAAACGGAGCTCGCTGGCTGCACCGTGCCGTCAAAGGGGTAGTAGTCCAGAAACACTCCGCTGCGCACCTGCGCCGTTGTGAGCCGCGACGGGTCGACGGACAGGCGCGAGGTCCCCGTGCGACTCACCAGCTGCCAAACCACCAGCACGGCGAGGATTCCGAGCCCCGCCGTAATGATCCACCGGCCGACCGACCAGCCCTTTTTTTCGATGGTCCTATCCATGCATGGATATCTGACAGATCAAGAGTCGTGCCAAACGTGGGCGCTCCGAAACTATCAATGGATTCAAATAGTTATGGCGTTGCACCAATCACCGGCAGGGCATGGAGGACCGGGGCGTTGTTCAGATATGGAACAGTTTGTGTTTCACTATGAAACAGTTCGAACGCTTGTATTGAGATGAAACTGCAGCCCTGCGACATCCTGATTGTTGACGATGATTCAGAGGTGCTGCTCGCGGCCGAGCTGGTCCTGAAAGCCCACTTCCAGACGGTCGTCACCGCTTCCGACCCCGCCCAGATCAAAACCCTGCTCGCGCTACGGGCGTTCGACGTGATCCTGCTGGATATGAATTTCACCGCCGGGGCGACCTCGGGGCGGGAGGGACTCGACTGGCTGAAAGCGGCCCAGGCCATTGCTCCGGACACCAAGATCATCCTGATGACCGCCTATGGCGGCATCGAGACCGCCGTGAATGCGATGCGGGAGGGCGCCTCCGATTTCGTGGTCAAACCCTGGGACAACGCGAAACTGGCCGCCACCGTCTCCACGGTCGCAAAGCTCGCGCGTGCCGACCGCGAAGTGGCCAGCCTGCGGCGCAGACAGCGCGCCCTGAACGAGTACCCCGCCCCTGATGTTGACCACATCGTCGGCGACTCCGACGGGCTGCGGCAGGTCCTGTCGAGCATTGCCAAGGTCGCTCGCACCGACGCGAACGTACTGGTCGTGGGCGAGAACGGCACCGGCAAGGAACTGGTCGCCCGCGAGATCCACCGCCAGTCACTGCGCCGTGATCAGCCCTTTGTTGCCGTCGACCTCGGCGCCATCACCGAGTCGCTGTTCGAATCCGAGCTGTTCGGCCATCGCCGCGGCGCTTTCACCGATGCCCGCGAGGAGCGCGCCGGCCGCTTCGAGCTCGCCCAGGGCGGCACTCTGTTTCTGGATGAGATCGGCAACTTGAGTCTCGCCATGCAGGCCAAGCTGCTGGGCGCGCTGGAGAGCATGACCGTCACCCGGGTGGGAGCGGACCGGCCGACGAAGATCGACGCGCGACTCATCTGTGCGACCAACCTGTCCGCGATGGATCTGCGCGCCGCGACCCAGTTCCGCCAGGATCTGCTCTACCGCATCAACACCATCGAAATCCGCGTGCCCGCGCTGCGCGAGCGCAGTGATGACATTCCCGCACTGGCCGCGCACTTTGCGCGCGTCTATGCGCGCAAGTACAACAAACCCGAACCCGGCTTCGATACCACTGCCGCGCGCAAACTCAAGCAGTACCATTGGCCCGGCAACGTCCGGGAGCTGCGCCATGTGATTGAACGCCTGGTCATCATGAGCGAGGGCGGCGCACTGCACCTGGATGACCTGCCGTTCTCACCGCCGAAGGCCCCGGAGCCCCTGACCCTCAACCTCGAGGCGCTGGAAAAAGAAGCCATCCGCAGGGCGATCAGCCTGCATCGCGGCAATCTGAGCAAAGCAGCCCAGTCACTCGGCCTCAGTCGCACCACGCTGTATCGCAAGATGACGCGCTATGAGCTTCAGTAACTTTCGCGCCAACATCCTGTTCAGGGTCCTGGTGCTGGTTGCGCTGTGCCTGGTCCTCATCTGGGGCTGGCTCAATACCACCTGGCTCGCGACCCCGGTGCTGTGTCTGGTGCTGATCGCGACCTGCGCGATCGAGCTCATCTATTACGTCGAGCGGACCACCCGGGAGTTCACGACCTTCCTGAGCTTCGTCGCGCACCATGACTATTCGACGCCGATTCCGGTGCCGCAGAAAGGCTCGGTATTCAGCGAGCTGCAGTCAGCGTATCGCTTCCTCAGCGAGGAATTCCGGCGGCTGAATCTGCAGAAGGCTGCGAATCTCGAATACCTCGAAGCCGTCGTGGAGCACGTCAGCGTCGCCCTGTGCTGCCTCGATGAGCGTGGCTATGTCAGGATGATGAACAAGCCCGCCCGGCAGCTGTTCGGACTGCCCTTCGTGAACAGCTGGCATACGTTCGGCCGCATTGACCCACGCCTGCCGGACATTCTGCAGAAATTGCGCGACGGCGAGCGGACGCTGCTGGCGGTCACCCGGGAAGATGACAATCTGCAGCTGCTGCTGTATGCGACGACGTTCGAACTGCTGGGTGAGCGCTACAAGCTGGTCTCGTTCCACAACATCCGCGATGAACTCGACCGCCAGGAAATCGCTTCCTGGCAGAAGCTCATCCGCGTCCTGACCCACGAAATCATGAACTCCGTGACGCCGATCATCTCCCTGAGCGGCCTGGTGCGCGAGACCATGATCGATGAAACCAGCGATCCGCCTGCGGTCCGCGAACTTTCGCCCTCGCAGCAGAACGACATGCTGCGCAGCGTGACGGCGATCCACACCCGCAGCCGGGGCCTGCTGGATTTCGTGCGGGCGTACCACGGTTTTGCGCGATTGCCCGAGCCGGTGCCGACGGATGTCGAGGTGGGCGCGCTGCTGGAGCGCGTACGGCAGCTGATGTCCGGGGACGCGCAGACCCACGGCATCGCACTGGAGACCCAGGGCAGTGATGGACAATCAAGCGTGCGCGTGGATGCCGCGCAGATCGAACAGGTGCTGATCAATCTGATTCGCAACGCCACCGAGGCACTGGCGGGAACCTCCGCCCCGAAAGTCATTCTGCGCGCGGCGCGCAATCCACAGAACGAAGTCCTGTTGCAGGTCATCGATAACGGCGCCGGAATTGCACCGGAGCATCTCGATAGCGTCTTCGTGCCCTTCTTCACGACCAAGCGCAATGGGACCGGAGTCGGCCTGAGCGTTTCGCGACAGCTCGTACAGATGAACCAGGGCTGGATATCGGTGCGCTCGGTGCCGGGAGAAGGCTGTGCCTTCACGCTCAAGTTTCCCGCTGTAACGGCCGTACGGTAAAGTCGGTGCTCATGGACCCGACGACGCCGATCGACTACCTCAATCCCAACCTGCCGGCGGGGCTACCGACCGTGGTGATGCCGGTCATCGATGCGACGCCGGCTGCACTCTCCGGATACGGCTGTCTGGTCGATGATCGCAAGGACTGCAAGGTGCAGATCGTCCGCTGGCCCGCGCAGGGGCGACGGCCGGTGGATGCCGATACCGGCGATCAGGGCGGCACCACGCAAGGCGTGTTCGTCAGCGAGTGGCGCGGCGACATCCTCTATGGGCGCAACGAGGCCGTCGACGGACATTACATCCTGGCCTACTCGCAAGCGCCCGAGTCGGCGCGCACGGATCACGCCGAGGCGCCGCGGCGGATGCTGCTGTGCGAACTATCACCCGGATGGTGGCCAGCTGTTCCTGCCGCTGCAGCCCGAACCGTTTTACGTGCCCCTGGCGTTGCCCGGCGATGAGGTGACGCCGCAGCACTTCGTCTGTTTCCGCTTCGACGGCCGACAGGGCCTTTATATACACCCCAACATCTGGCACGAGGGGGTATTCGGCCTGCGCGGCACGCAGCGCTTCTATGACCAGCAGGGGGCCGTCCACGCCCGGGTGTCGGTCGATTTTGCCCGCGAATTCGGCTGCCTGCTGGAAGCGCCGATTCCATCGTAGCCGCGTCACGTTAAAATGTGACCCACTACGGTCCGCGTGGCGGCGCTTTCGCTAGGCTGGGGACACCATTTTTTGGAAGGTCCCATGCCCAATCTCACCGAGCAGCAGGCCAAGGCCTACATCAACAAGCTTCTGACCGCGATGAGCAGCGCGGGCGGTTCGGACCTGTTCGTGTCCAAGGATTTCCCGCCCGCCATGAAGCTGCAGGGCGCACTGCAGCCGCTGACGGACCAGAAGCTGCCGGGCGAGGTCACCCGCGAACTGGCCAATGCGCTCATGAACTCGCGACAGCGCGATGATTTCGCGAAGGACCTGGAGTGCAACTTCGCAATTTCGCTGCCCGGCGTGGCACGGTTCCGCGTCAACATCTTCATGCAGCAGCAGAACGTCGGCATGGTCATCCGCACGATCGCCAACGAAATCCCCAATTTCACGACGCTCGGGCTGCCCGAGATCCTCAAGGAGATCGTGATGACGAAGCGCGGTCTCGTGCTGGTCGTCGGCGCCACCGGCTCGGGCAAGTCGACCTCGCTCGCGGCCATGATCGATCACCGCAACAAGACCTCGGCCGGCCACATCGTCACGGTCGAAGACCCGGTCGAGTTCGTTCATACCTCGCAGAAATCACTGATCACGCACCGCGAAGTCGGCATCGACACCCACTCCTGGCACAACGCGCTGAAGAACACGCTGCGTCAGGCGCCGGACGTCATCCTGATCGGCGAAATCCGTGACACCGAAACCATGGAGAATGCGATCGCGTTCGCCGAAACCGGACACCTGTGCCTGGGCACGCTGCACTCCAACAGCGCCAACCAGACCATCGACCGCATCATCAACTTCTTCCCCGAGGAGCGCCGCCGGCAGCTGCTCATGGATCTGTCGAGCAACCTGCGCGCGATCATCTCCCAGCGCCTGGTGCGCACCGCGGATGGTAAGGGTCGGCGCGCCGCCGTGGAGATCCTGATCAATACGCCCATCATCGCGGACAAGCTGCTGAAGGGTGAGTTCCACGAGATCAAGTCCATCATGTCGAAGTCGCGCGAGCTCGGCATGCGTACCTTCGATCACTCGCTGTTCGATCTCTTCAACGAAGGCATCATTTCCTACGACGAAGCGATTCGCAACGCCGACTCGGCGAACGAGCTGCGGCTGAACATCAAGCTCAACGCCACACGGGAAACCCCGGCGCTGTCACTCGAGGCGGCAGCGGCGCCCGAAGCCGCCTCCGCGGCCTAAAGGCGCAGCGCCGATATCAATGCGCTCTGGCGTGGAACGCCAGAAACAGGTTGCCGGGCGTCTGCCCACCGATGATTCCATAGCCTGAATTCACGAACAGGTAGCCGTGGGCGGCGACGATCGACGCGTTGTCGATTGCGCCACCGCTGCCGGGTACGCCATTGGCCGTCGTGAGGGGCTGGGTCGTATCGAACTGAAAGAGCACCTCCCCGGTATTGGCATCGAAGGCGCGCAGAAAGCCATCGGCACTGCCTTCCACGACGGCACCGTCGATGACGGTGGGTGCGCCGGTCAACCCGATGACGCTGGCGCAGGTCCGTACCCGGCTCTGCCGGGTGCCGGAGCAGTCGGGCTGCGGATAGTAGGACCAGAGCACGGTTCCGGAATCCACGGCGATGGCGTGCAGCCCGGCCACTTCGCCAAGATCCTTGCCGTCCGCGCCGGGGAAGGTGTTCATGGGAGCAAAGATGCGCGCGCCATCAAATGCCAGCCCCCAGTGGATGCCCCCAATGACGGATCCCGCCCCGAAACTATGCTTCCACAGCACCTTGCCCTGGTCATCGGGGTCCAGAGCGTAGAGAGTTCCGGACTTCTGGCCGGCGAGCACCACATCGTGTCCATCGGGCCGCTTTGCCAGCACGATCGAGGCGCCGAAATCGTGATCCAGCAGCCGCCCCTCGTGCGGGCAGTTCAGGCCGTCATGCTTCACCATGCAGCCTGTCAGGAACACGTCGTCCGCGGTCGCCTGGAACCGCCAGCGGATCGCGCCGGTCTTAAGATCGATGGCGAGCACCGAGTCCGTCGTCGGCGCGGCCGGCGCTGAGGTGGCCTCGCCGGTCCCGACGTACAGCACACCGCGCTTCTCATCGATGGCCGGTGACGTCCAGATCGGGGCCCCCGACGGGCCCCACATCATCTGGCCATCGCCACGGTCGCGGATCGGTTTGGCATCGGGCATGGTCTGTGCAGTCCAGATCACCGCCCCAGTCCTCGCATCAAGCGCAATCACCGCGCCGTGGGTCGTGCAGCACAGGTGATTCGCATCGGCCCCGACATTGATCTCGGAGGCCGACAGCGGCACGTAGACACGGTCGCCGAGCAGCACCGGTGTACCGGTCGTATTGGAAAGCGAGGTCAAGTGAACGGCATGCTTCCAGATCGGGGCGCCGGTGGCCGCATCCACCATATGGATCCGGGTGCCCACGTCCGCAAACACCAACACCTTGCGGTGGGACCCGGGCAGCGCGCCGTAGCCCACGCCGGTACGCAGCGGCACCTCACTCTTATATATCCACTTAAGACAGGGACGCTCGGCAATGTCGATGGCGTACAGCTGGGATGCGTCCGCGACCGGCAGGAACAGCGTCGACCCCACTACGGCGGCCTGCGCGCGCATGGTCGTAGCGCGCGGAAAGGCCAGCGCCCAGGCGAGCTCCATATGCCGGAAGTCAGCGGTCGTGATGCCCGCCTCCTCGGCCGTGAGATGGCGATGATTCTTGAGATCGAAGCCGAAGTCGGCCACGGTCGCGGGCATGCTGAGGTCGACCTTGCGCCGCCCCGCCGTGCAGCGCAGCTGCGCCGTCCAGGCATCACTGACCCGGGCCCGGCCGATCAGGTAATCGATGAGTTCGGAACGATCCGTCGCGGACAGGGCCCGCCCCTGGGCCTGCATCTTGCCGACGGTGAGGGCGTAGTAGACCTGCTGATAGCGCATGCCCTTGAGGGTCGCGAGCGTGGGCGCGCGCAGCGCTTCGCCGTGGTCGTGGCACATCGCGCAGCTGCGCTGATACACGAGCTCTCCCGGGTGCGTGGTATCGTGCTGCGGCGCCGCCCCCGCGGCCCCCGCCAGCCACAGCAAAGCCACCACGCTCAATCCGCGGCCGTTGATTCCCATTGAACGCCCCCCTTTGCGTACCCCTCGTCGCGCGCAGACTAGCGCAGGCTCGGGCAGAATACCTGCCGGGCCGAGAGGGGAGTCAACGATGAGCCGAGCTGCCGCATCCGGGTTCGCATTCTGTGCGGCGGCGGTGCTGTTCTTTGCCAACGCGCAGGCCCAGACCCAGGATGACGCGTACCTGCGGACCTGCGCGGCCTGTCACGGACCCCAGCTGCGGGGCGGGGAAACCGGGCCGGCGTTGATTGGCAGTACGTTTCAGCAGCACTGGGGCTCGGTGCCGCCGGTGGGACTGGATGAGTTCACGCGGCGGACCATGCCGCCGACCGCTCCGGGTTCGTTGAGTGAGGACGACTATACGGCCGCGCTCACGCACATTCGCCGCGCGAATGGCTGGGTGGTGCCGCCCGCCGCGGCGTCCACGGCAGCCTATCCGAAGATCCCGGCCACCGCGGAGTGGCTCAACAACCGTGGCGACCTGGGCAGCAGCAGCTATTCCCCGCTGGACCAGATCAATCGCGACAACGTGTCGAGGCTGCGCATCGCCTGGCGCTGGAAGTCGGACAATTTCGGTCCCACCC
>Ga0302305_1002146_pt1 | contig 11199 bp, 7 predicted proteins | sample III_Palsa_E2_3_FD_198764 | JGI IMG/M metagenome (GOLD analysis project Ga0302305, IMG submission 198764) | Peat permafrost microbial communities from Stordalen Mire near Abisko, Sweden - III_Palsa_E2_3 | ecosystem: Environmental > Terrestrial > Soil > Palsa > Peat permafrost | place: Sweden... | reverse complement strand
GAGCGCAGCAGCATAGATCGGCAGCAGTTTGAGGCGGCATCGCCAGCGCTGACGATCAACATTGATCATCACCGCAGCGGCCGCGAGTTTGCCGGCTTCAACTGGATTGACCCGGAGGCGGCCGCTGTCGGCTGCATGATCTACGATCTGGCGCTGGCGGCGGGAGTACCGATCAACCGTTCGATGGCGGAATGTCTATACGCGGCGATACTGACCGACACAGGGTCCTTCAACTATCCGAGTACGAGTGCTTCTACGTTCGCGATGGCGGAACACCTGGTGCGGAGTGGCGCGAATCCAAATCGGATCGCTGCGGACGTTTATTTTTCCAACCCGCCAAGCAAGGTGCGATTGCTGGGGATAGCGCTCAGCAACATTCAGATTGAGGATGCGGTGTCGTGGAGCCATGTGACGGTGGAGGAGATGGAGCGTGTGGGTGCGAGCGTGGAGGACTGCGAGGGAGTAGCAAATCATCTGATTGGCATTGTGGGCGTGGAGGCGGCTGCGTTTCTCCGCGAATTGCCTGAGCCGAATCAATTTCGGCTGAGTTTGCGAAGCCGGCATGCGCTGGACGTGTCGGTAATTGCCGAGAATTTTGGCGGCGGTGGGCATCGCAATGCGAGCGGATGCAGTATGGAAGGGACGCTTGCGGAAGTGACTCGTCGTATTGTTGCGGAGATGCGTGAGGCCTGTTTACCCCTGCGGAACGAAGGTGCATCGATCGAGCCTCCAACGCTGCCGTCGATTCTGTTAGCCTAAGTTTCGCTTCGCGAATATACAGCAGGCAATTCACAGACCTGCAAGGGCTTCGGCTAGAAAGAGTTCGCGCGGTGCAGCTGATTTCTCTGATATCACTTTGACGGACCTCCCCCAATCCGCGCCCGCGCCTTCGGACTCAACCGCCGCCGCATCGTCAGCGATGCGCCCGGGCGGTGCGAAGGGCATCGTGCACTGGATGCGCCACACGCATCTTGGCTATACCGCAACTGAGTTCGTTATTCTCCTGCTGTTCGTTGGATACTTTCTGTTCTACGGCCTGATTCCGATCTTTGGTGGTGATCAACTGGGGCTGGTGGGAGCGGATGAGCCGCGCTATGCGCAGATTGCGCGCGAGATGCTTGCTGCCCATACCGAGACGTGCGATGCGGTGCACGCGAGCATTGTGCCGAGCAGTTTGCGGAGCGCTGCGCTGAAGGCGTCGTATCAGTGCCTGATGGGCGGCACGGTGACGCCGATACTGTATGGCAAGCCGTGGCTGGAGAAGCCGGCGCTGTATTACTGGCGGGCGATGGGCTATTATCGCGAGCTTGGTGTCTACGACTGGACGGCGCGTTTGGCTTCGGCTACAGGAGCGCTGGCCCTGATCATCCTGGCTTTCCTGCATCTGAAGCGCTTCCGTCCGGGGGGACATCTGGACGCCGCACTGATTATGGTGTCGGCGGTTGCGATGTTTGCGTTCTCGCGCGGGGCTTCGACGGACATGCAGCTGGCCGCGCCATTTGGTATCGGGATGCTGGGCTGGTATGCGTGGTATGAGACGGGCAAGAAGTTCTGGCTGTTCGATCTGTATTTTTTTGGCGCTGCGGCGACGCTGGCAAAGGGCCCGGTCGCGCCATTTCTTGCGCTGTCGATTATCTGCCTGTTTCTGGGTCTACGGCGCGAGTGGTCGGCCTTGCGACGGACGATTTGGATTCCGGGCATTGTGCTCTACCTGGTGATGGTGTTGCCCTGGTATATCGCGGTGCAGCGGCGCAATCCCACGTTTTTGAACGAGTTTTTCTGGAAGCACAATCTCGAGCGCTATACGACCAATCTCTACCATCATCGCCAGCCGTTTTACTACTATGTGATCGTGCTGATCCTGGGCATGATGCCGTGGACGGCGCTGTCGATTCGCGCGTTGGTGGATGGCATGGCCACGTCGTTCGCAGAGTGGAAGGTCCGGTTCAAGCCGCAGCGGTACGTGGGCCACGTTCGTGCCGGGGACGCATTCCCTGAGTTCCTGGTGTTGTGGGCGCTGTTTCCGATCATTTTCTTCTCGTTCTCCGATTCCAAACTTCCCGGGTACATTCTTCCTTCGATTCCGCCGCTGGCGATTCTTACGGGGGATTATCTGTATCGGAATCGAAGGCCGGGCATTTCGAATTGGTTGTTGTACACACACGGGGTGCTGACTGGATTTCTTACGTTCGTACTGATTCTTTGTCCGCAGTACATGGTGTACCAGCGGCTGATTCCAGCGAAGGGCATACTCACGCTGGCCATCGTGCTGGGAATCGCGTCCGCGTTGCTGGTGATCGTGGCGACGCGTCGGTTTGGCATCCAACTGCTGCGATTGGTTACGATGCTGCCGCTGGTTATCCTGCTGTATTTTCTGCTGGGTAGAAACGGGCGGCTGCTGGATCTTAACTACTCGGCTCGTCCTTTGGCGCGGGAGATTCAGCAAGCTGACCCGAACGCAGTGGTGGTGGCAGAGTTCAACGTGCGCCGCGATCTGGTGTACGGGCTGGCTTTTTATCGCGATCAGCAAATTGTGAGCTATACCGATGGGGGTGTTCCGGAAGGTGAACACCTGGTGGTTTTTCCCACGCGTGATGAGCCGTTGTTAGAGAATTATCTGAAGGGAAGATTTACACAGCCACTGCTGCTCTATGAGGCGCAGGGGCTATCGGTCTATAAGGTCTATCCTCGAATTTAGAAGTTAGGAAGTTAGAGGTCGAGCGCTGTTGAGCCAATCGCTGAACCACTTCGCCCAACTCGAGATCCTAGACCTTCGCCACTTCTCTGCGGCGCAGCTGAGGCCATTGCTGCGCGACGAGGCTGAGCGCTGGCAGCGGCGTTTGCACTGGGATTATGGCCGCGCCTCGAACATGTTGCTGGAGTACCTGGACAGCCGAATTCTTCCGGGCTTTGTTGCGCTGCAGGCGGGGCACATCGTGGGGTATGCGTTCTGCGTTTGCGAGGGAGCGAAGGCGGTGATTGGGGACGTCTACGCGTTTGGCGAGACTGAGTCCATGGTGAACCCGATCTGTGACACGCTGCTGCATCATCTGCTGGAGCTGGTGGAGGCTACGCCAGGGGTCGATCGGATTGAATCGCAGCTGCTGATGTTCCCTGACGGGGCGCTGAGCGAGCCGTTTGAGGCGCGAGGATTTGTGAGCTTTCCGCGGTGCTTTATGCTGCGCGATCTCGAAGCTCATCCCTCACGCATGGACACCGATCCGAGTTCGCTGCATCCGGGCAGAAGCTTGATTTTGCAAGCCTGGCAGCCGGAATTCTACGAGGGGGCCGCGCAGCTGATCCATCGTTGCTATGCCAACCACATGGATGCTGGCATTAACGATCAGTATCGGACGCTGCATGGGGCGCAGCGGTTTCTGCACAACATCATCCGATTTCCGGGCTGTGGTGTGTTCGACCCGGAGAACTCGTGGGTGTTGCGGGACGCGGCAGTTCCAGCGCACAGCAATGGCGCAGGCGATGCTGCGCAGAGGTCGCCTGCCATCGAGGCGGTGCTGCTTTGTTCCAAGGTGCGCAGCGATGTCGACCACATCACGCAAATCTGTATTACGCCGTCGGTGCGCGGTCATGGCCTTGGGCAGATGATGCTGGAGCACTGTGCGCGCGAGGGTGCGAAGCGCGGGGTGCGTCAGCTTTCGCTTACGGTGACGGAGGCGAACCTACCGGCGCGGCATTTGTATGAGCGAAACGGATTTACGACCCTGCATCGCTTCGAAGCGATGGTCCGCGACACGAATGTGCCGGAGGGATCGTCTCGCTCGGAGTTCTCCAGTTTTAACGCCCGCTAGGTCTCACTCATAACCTCAACTCGAGGCGAGCGCCGGAATATGCGCTCGCCTAGTTCGCTTTCTTCCACGCGACACCCGGTCGAGCGACCGCATACATCTCGGTTGCAATCTGATCGAAGAGGCCGTAGTGATCCTTTCCTACGACATAGAGGTCCATGTGGGTGCGGTCGGGGATGTAGGTGAAATGGGCATCGGCGCCGAGCTTGGCGAGTCGTGCGTCGAAGAGGTGGGCTGAGCTATCCAGATAGAAGGTGTCGGCAGTGCCGACGAAGAGATGGATGCGGCCCTTGAGGAGCGCCGATTGCGTGGGCCATTTTTCTTCGACGAGGTGCGCGAGGTCGTAGTGGTCATGCCAATAGGTGACGACGGTGGGGTCCACGTCGCCGGTGACGCGGTTGAACATGGGCTTCGGAGCGCCGCTGTTTGAGCGCGGCGAGAAGACCCAGTCGAAGGAGGTGATCTGGCCGCCGTAAGGACCGAGGACTTCCTCGATCTTGCTGAACTGCTCCATGGTCGCGACGACTTTGCCGTCCATGCGCATGATCGGGTAGGAGGTTCCGTCGGGCCGATGGTAGACGTTCGCATGGGGAGCGTAGAGATCCGGGCCGGTGAAATTGTGGAAGTCGCTGGGGTCGGGTGAGGTGGACCATGTTCCGCCGAAGACTTGAGGAAAGTTGATTTGCAGCTGCAGCGTGGCCCAGCCTCCGCTGGAGTGGCCGTTGAGGAAACGGCCGTTGGGCTTGGCGTCCATGCGATATTTCGATTCCAGCATGGGGATGAATTCGGTGGTGAGCGCGGTGCCCCAGGGGCCGTTGTTCACGGAGTCGGCGAACTCGTGGGTGCCTTGGGGGCAGGATTCATCCAGCATGACCCATACCATCGGCGGCATGGTGCCTGCTTCCATGCGGGTGCGGAGCATGACGGCCTGCATGAGGTTACCATCCAGGCTGCCGCCGAAACCGTGGGTGTAGTAGACGGTGGGATAGTGCTGGGTTGCGTTCTTTTCGTAGTCCGGGGGCAGGACGACCCAGGCTTTGATGGAGGTCGGGTTTCCGGAGAAGCGGGTGAGCAGCGGACTGAGCATGTCCTGCTCTTCGATCACGCCGGGTTTTACGTGCTCGTGAGCCTTGGCCAAGGCCGGGGCACGCATGGGATTGGGTGCAGGGTGACCATCGAGGGTGAGGGTTGGTTCGGAGCTGCCGGGGGACCAGTTCGCCAGAGTGACTACGGGGGTAACCCAGTCGGATGGGGTGCGACCTGAGTAGTTGTAGGTGTGGTCGGTGTCGAGGACGGCCTGGACTTCGTAGTCGCCGGCGGGGAGGGTGGAGAATGCGGCGGGATAGGCGGTGGCGTCGGCGTAAAAGTCCACTGAGGCGCCGGGCTTGAGGTGATGGACTTCCTGGGCGGCGACGGAGGTCTCGCCTGGCCGGAACTCCTGGATGTTGACCTCTTTGTCGCCGGTGCCTTTCTTTAGGAAGACGAGCAGGCGCCCGCTTACGGGACTGGGGGCGGAGTCGGCCAGCTTTACGCGGAAGAAGACGTGGGGCGTCGCTGAAGTTTGCGCGCTGGCGAGAACGGGGGCGGCCGCGAAGATGGCTGCAGTTAGAGCGTGGACGAGAAAAGCTGTCGAGCGTTTGGTGCGCATGGATCTCCCAGATGAATCGTTCTGGGATGATATCAAGTCGCAGCGATTGGCTATTCCACGTGGTAGTTGGGAGCCTCGCGGGTGATGACGACGTCATGGACGTGGCTCTCGCGGAGGCCGGCGCCGGAGATGCGAACAAACCTTGCCTTCTCCTGGAGATCCTCGATGGTGGCGCAGCCGAGGTAGCCCATGCCTGAGCGCAGGCCTCCGACGAGCTGGTAGACCATGGCTTCGAGCGGCCCACGGTGGGGGACGCGGCCTTCGATGCCCTCGGGGACGAACTTGGCGAGGCGGTTGCCGCTCTCTTCTCTTGCGGTGATGGAGGGTCGGTCGCCGGCTGAGAATTCGTCGATGTCGGCCTTGCTCTGGAAGTAGCGTTCGCCGCCACCCTGCGCCATGGCGCTGAGCGAGCCCATGCCGCGATAGGTTTTAAAGCTGCGGCCCTGGTAGAGGATGGTTTCGCCGGGGCTTTCGTCGACACCTGCGAAGAGCGAGCCCATCATGCAGACGCTGGCGCCGGCGGCAATGGCCTTGGTGATGTCGCCGGAGTACTTGATGCCACCGTCGGCGATGATGGAGATGCCGCGTGGCTGTGCGGCGCGATAGGACTCGGCGATGGCGGTGATCTGCGGCATTCCCGCGCCGGTGACCATGCGCGTGGTGCAGATGGAGCCGGGACCGATGCCGACTTTGACGGCGTCGGCGCCGGCGTCGATTAGGGCGAGGGTGCCTTCGTAGGTAGCGACGTTGCCGGCGAGGAGATCGACTTCGGGGAAGCGCTTCTTGCACTCGGCGACAGCTTCGAGGACGCGGGTGGAATGGCCGTGGGAGGAGTCGATGGCGAGGGCGTCGACGCGGAAGCGAACGAGTTCGGCAGCACGCTCGAGGAAGTCGCCGGTAGCGCCGATGGCGCCGGCGACGCGAAGGCGGCCCTGCTCGTCCTTGCTGGCGTTCGGGTACTTCAACTTCTTCTGGATGTCTTTGACGGTGATGAGGCCCTTGAGCTCGTATTCGTCGTTGACGACGAGAAGCTTTTCAACGCGATGCTGGTGCAGGATCTGCTCGGCTTGCTCAAGGGTGGTGCCGACGGGAACGGTGATGAGGTTGGTCTTGGTCATCACATCGCTGATGGGGATGTCGGTGCGCGAGACGAAGCGCAGATCGCGGTTGGTGAGGATGCCGACGAGCTTGCCCTTTTTGGTGACGGGGACGCCGGAGATCTTGAAGCGGCGCATGACTTCGAGGGCGTCGGAGATAGGGCGCTCGGGCTCGATGGTAACGGGGTCGACGATCATGCCGCTCTCGGAGCGTTTGACCTTGTCGACTTCGCCGGCCTGCTGCTCGATGGACAGGTTGCGGTGGACGACGCCGAGGCCACCCTGCTGGGCCATGGCGATGGCGAGGCGAGACTCGGTGACGGTGTCCATGGCCGCGGACATGAGGGGGGTGGCAAGGACGATTTTCTTCGTCAGGCGGGTCTGCGTGCTGGTCTGGGTCGGGACGACGTCAGAGTAGGCGGGAACCAGCAGCACGTCGTCGAATGTGAGCGCTTCGGGGATCTGAGTGGGGATCATACTTCTCTATTGTTGCACTGGAGAGGCCAGAGTTGAACTTTCCGGGGACTTGGCCTAAAATCCGATAAGCAGACGAATTTGTTCTGCCGCTGAACGCAGCTCTGTGGCAAAGGGCTGGAATCCGTGAACAATCCGGAAAGTGGCGGAAGAGATGAGTGGGCGAGAGCCCACTTTTTGTTTGCTTTAAACCTAGGTTGGCGGACGGTGACAGCAGCCGCTCAACCCAAGCACGACAAGACGGGAAGCTGCCGTAAGCACTATGGCTTTGCAGATGGAGACAATTCGCGCCACGGCTGACCGCGTAGCGGCCTCGCACCAGCTCGACCTGGTGGACCTGGAGTTCACGGGCGGGGCGAAGCATCGGATTCTGCGGGTGTTTCTGGAGAAGAATGCGGAAGCGCGTGCCAAGTTTGCGGCGGAGGCAGCATCCAATGAGGAAGCAGGCCTTCCCAAGGGTGTTCCGGTTGAAACGCTTTCTGGGGTCACCCATGAAGATTGCGCGAACTTTGCTCGCGACTTCGGAACCGTGCTGGATGTGGAAGACGTTATTCCAGGCTCGGAGTACACGCTGGAGGTCAGTTCTCCGGGGCTGGAGCGGAAGCTGCTGAAGGCTGCCGATTATGAGCGCTTTCAGGGCAGCCTGGCGAAGGTGCAGACGTTTACGGCGATTGACAACAATCGTCACTTCACCGGCAGGTTGACTGCCTTTGACGGAAAGACGATTACGCTCGACCTCTCTGCGGTGAAGCAGAAGGGAAAGGCGAAGAAGACACAGACGGCGCAGACGGTCGAGATACCGCTGGCAAATGTGGAGAAGGCGAACCTGGTCGCTGAAATCTAGAGGCAGGATTTAAGCAAGGTTCAGACGCAAGAGAATTTGAATATCGGCGGTGATCGCCGAAAGAAGTGAGAGACGACATGGCAAGTGCTCTGTATCAGTCGATTGAGATTTTGGGACGCGAGAAGGGGATTGACCCTGAGATCGTGGTGAACGCGGTTGAAGATGCCATTGCGCTCGCGACCCGCAAGTATTACAAGACGGTCGAGAACATGCGCGGCGAGATGGACCGCGAGACCGGCGAGATTCGCGCTTACGTGTACAAGACCGTGGTGGAGACGCCGGAGCTGGTCGAGGACCCGGACAACCAGCTGACGCTGGAGCAGGCTCGCGAGCTGGCCCCTGAGGTTGAAGTTGGCGGAGAGCTGCGCTTTTACAAGGACACGACGCCGCTGGGACGCATTGCTGCGCAGATGGCCAAGCAGGTCATCTTCCAGAAGGTTCGCGAGGCTGAGCGCGATACCGTGTTCAATGAGTATGCGCATCGTGCGGGCGAGATTCTGACGGCGACCGTCAAGCGGCTGGAGCCGATGGACGTGATCTTCGACCTGGGCAAGACCGAGGCGCGGATGCCCAAGCGGGAGCAGTCGCGGCTGGAGCAGTTTGCCGTGGGCGAGCGGGTTCGCGTGGTGTTGCTGCGCGTGGATCGCGCGGCCAAGGGTCCGCAGGTGATCGTGTCGCGTGCGGCGCCGGCGCTGGTGCAGTCGCTGTTCCAGTCCGAAGTGCCGGAGATCTATGACGGCACGGTAACGATTCGCGCCATCGCCCGCGAAGCCGGTGAGCGCAGCAAGATTGCCGTGATGAGCCGCGATAAGGACGTTGATCCGGTCGGCGCCTGCGTGGGCATGAAGGGCATGCGCGTGCAGTCGATTATCCGCGAGTTGCGCGGCGAGAAGATCGACATCATCGAGTACTCGGACGAGATCACGACGTTTGCGGAGAAGGCGCTGCAGCCGGCGAAGGTTTCGCGCGTCTCGATTACGGATCTTGCGGAGAAGCAGCTCGAGGTCATCGTCGACGACACGCAGTTGTCGCTGGCGATTGGCAAGAAGGGGCAGAATGTTCGCCTCGCGGCCAAGCTGCTGCAGTGGAAGATCGACATCAAGAGCGAAGAGGAGAAACGCCAGGAGGTCGAGCAGCAGATGCAGGCCATGGGCGGCGGACCTTCCACGCCGATCGAGCAGGTTGTCGAGCTCGGCGATTCGGTGATGGAGAAGCTGATTGCTGCGGGTATCACGACCGTGGAAGCGCTTGCCGATATGACCGCGGAAGAGCTGAGCGAGATTCCTGGAATTGGCGAGAAGACGGTGGAGAAGATCGCTGTCGCGGTCCGGCACTACTTCGGCCAGTACGAAGAGGGTGAGGAGCGTCCGGCGCCGGTGGTTGCGGAGCCGGTTCTTGTGGTTGGCGAAGAAGCCATTGCCGCCGCGGCTGCATCCGATGAGGCGGGAGACGAGGTGCATTCCATGACCAACACGCCGGAAGAGATTCTTGCCGAGAAGGCTGCCGCTGCTGGCACAGCGGAAGAAGTCAGCGAATTTTCAGCTGAGGATATTGCGGAGGTCGAGGACGAGATTTCGGCCATCGACGCGAATGACGATAATGATGCTCGCGAAGCGGGCATTGAACTGGATAACGACACCGTGGACGAGCTGGTCGAGCAGGCCCAGGAAGTCTCGGATGAGGGAATTGACGACGGCGAGCGCGACCGTGACTAGTACGGGCGCGTTCGGCAGAGTTTTTGGCTGGTATTTCAAAAAAGCTGTGAAGACCAGCCAAATGGCTGAAAAGTTAACAGATTCAAGGGATAATAACCTTGAACGAACTCCACCATCGATTGAGGCTGATATGAACAGCTAAGTGCGCAGTGGAACTGAAAAGGGCCGAGCGGGTAACCGCCAGCACCTACAAAAGGGATAGATGAGCAAAGTTCGCATCAACGATCTTGCACGTGAGTTAGAGGTCAAGAGCAAGTCCATTCTGGATGCTCTTACGGCGGTTGGCGTCACCGAGAAGAAGACGCATTCGAGCTCCATCGAAGAGGATGAGGCCGAGAAGGTGCGCGGCTACTTCAGCCGGGGAGGGCGCCCGAGTACGTCTCGCGTGGCGCCTGTAGACACCAAGCCCAAGTTTGATCTTTCGCACGTCTCGAAGCCGGGCGATGCGCTGAAGGCGATTTTAGAGCGCAAGCAGGCAGAGACAGCGGCGCGCAATGCGCCTCCGCCGCGGCCTGCGGTGACGGTGGCGCCTCCGGCGAACCGTCCTCCGGTTGTGGCTGCGCGGCCCGCGGTGGCACCGCCTCCGGCGCCAGCACCTGCGGCGCATGTAGCTGCGGCTCCGGCAGCGCCGGTCGTGGCTGCGGCCTCGCCTGCGGCCCCGGCTCCGCGGCGCATTGTTCCGATTCCTCGGCCTGCTGCGCCGAACTACGTGGTTTCTCCGCCCGCGATCGCGAGCCGTCCGGTCACTGGACCGGTGGTGGCACGACCGCCTGCGGGGACGACTCATCCCGCTGTTGTGGCTGTGCCTCCGGCTGAGCCGGTGGTGGCGAAGCCCGCGGCGATTGCTGCGCCAGCTCCGGTGGTGGCTGCGCCTGTTGCCGCAGCTCCGGTTGCAGAGCCTGCGGCTTCTCCGACGGTAGAGCCGGTTGCGGAAGCTCCTGCAGCGCCGGCGGCGAATGTGCCGGCTCCGCGGCGAGTGGTGATGCCGCAGACGGGACCGCGCCCGACGTATAGCGCGCCGACTCCACCTCCAGGTGCGCCGCGGACGCCTATCTTCCAGCGGCCGAGGCCTGGGTACCAGGGATCGAATCCTTCGGGAGGTCCTGGTGGACCGGGTTCTCGTCCGGGAATGGGTCCGGGAACGGCTCCGGGCGCTCGCCGTCCGATGCATCCGACGAGGACGTTTCCGGGCGGAACGGGCGGAGGTCCGGGAGGTCCGGGCTTTGCTCCGCGACCGGGTTTTGGCGCGGCACGACCTGGATTTGGGAATCGGCCAGGAGCTGCTCCGGGCGGGTTGATGCCTGCGCCGGGCGAAGCTCCGGGACCGAGCCGTCCGGTACGCGCGGGATCGCGCGGCCGTGGCGCACCGCGTTACGAGAAGAACAAGGAAGTCGCGCTCAAGGGTTACAGTGTGCCGCGCTTTGGCGGGCCGCAGATCCCGCAGGGCGATGTGCCGATCACGAAGACCATTACGGTGACGGAAGGCATCTCGGTGAAGGACCTTGCCGTGATGCTGGATGTGCGCGGTAAGGACCTGATCGCTACGCTGCTGATGAAGGGCGTGATGGTGACGGTGAACCAGTCGCTGGATGGCGAGCTGGTGAAGGAAGTGTCA
>Ga0302305_1002137_pt1 | contig 11222 bp, 8 predicted proteins | sample III_Palsa_E2_3_FD_198764 | JGI IMG/M metagenome (GOLD analysis project Ga0302305, IMG submission 198764) | Peat permafrost microbial communities from Stordalen Mire near Abisko, Sweden - III_Palsa_E2_3 | ecosystem: Environmental > Terrestrial > Soil > Palsa > Peat permafrost | place: Sweden... | reverse complement strand
TCCTCCTCATTGCGCGTCACACCCATCGCCGCATGAGACTCGCACTCCGGATACACCTCCGACACAAACAAAAAGTGCTTCGAGTCTGGCGCCCACACCGCTCCATCCGTCTCCGTCTCGAGTGACGTCACCTGGTGCCCCGCCGCCATCGTCCCCGCTGCGTCATCCCACGGCGCAAGCCACACCTGCGAGCTCCCTGTCTCCGGGCTCGCATACATCACCCACTTCCCATCCGGCGAAAACCGCCCCTCACTCTCACCCTTCCCCGTCGTCAGTTGGCGCTCTCCATCCGCTTTCGACCCGCCACCGTCAGTTCCCGCCGTGCGCGTAGCACCCAACGGCACCACCCAAAGATGATTCAACTTCGAGTTCTTCTCCAGCGACACATCCGTCACCGAAAACAGCACCCACTTCCCACTCGGCGAAATCTGCGGATCGCTCACCCTCTTCATCGCCTGCAAGTCCGCAAACGTCATCGGCCTCTTAGCGCCTGAAGCCGTCGTCGAACCTGCACCTGTAGCCAACCCCTGCGCGCCCGCCGCGCAACCCACCGCCACCAACCAACAACCCGCCACAAACGAAGACAATCTCATCGCGCCAGTTTACGCCCACTACCCCTCCGTAGCCGCACAATCCGGGTGCCCCATGTTCGCGATGGCTTCATCATCGCTAACGTGGGCATCGCGCGAACAGCGCGACCGCTCTCCTCTCCCGATGCAAGAAAGTGGTACCCCACCCCTAACTCTCCTCCGCGACCTTCGCGCTCCTCCTTAGCGCCCTCCGCGTTCCCGCCTTTGCCTTTGCCACCACTCCCAAAACCTTTCCCCCACCAACCCCGTCTATCCTCATACCAAGATGACCCGTCACCTCACCCTCGCCGCCACCCTCTTCCTTACCAGCCTTCCGCTGCTAGCCCAGGAAGGCTTCGGCCCCCTCGACCCCACCTCCCCCACCAACACCACCGTCGCCCAGATCATCGAAAAAATGGGCCAGCGCGAGTCCGCCTTCGCCGCCGCACGCGACCAGTACACCTTCCGCCAGGACGTCAAATTCAACACCTTCGCCGACGACACCAACAAGCCCGACGGCGAGTACCACCAGATCACCGACATTTCCTTCTCCGACGACGGCCACCGCGTCGAGCACGTCATCTTCGCTCCGCAAAACACCATCACGCGCGTCATCATGTCCGAGAACGACTTCAAAGACATCGAAAAACGTCTCCCCTTCGTCCTCACTGCCCCCGAAGTCCCCGACTACAACATCACCTACCTCGGCAAACAAAAAGTCGACGAGCTCGACACCTACGTCTTCGCCGTCGAACCCAAACAGTTAGTCAAAGGCCATCGCTACCTGCAAGGCAAAGTCTGGGTCGATCAGCAGGACAACGAGATCGTCCTCGTCAACGGGATCAACGTCCCACAAGACACCCGCAAAGGCCACGAAGACCTGTCCCCCCCCTTCACCACCTACTACCAGCAAATCGACGACAAGTACTGGTTCCCCACCTACACCAAGGCCGAAGGCAACCTCCACTTCCAGGCCCAGAGCGGCGCACTCTCACAAGACGTCCACGTCCGCAGCATCGTCCGCTACACCGACTACAAACGCTTCCACACCAACGTCACCATCCACTACGACGGCCAGGACATCACCAACAACAAAGACACACCCAACACCGCGCAACCGCAACCAACCACACCGCCGAAACCATAGCGCAGTTGTTGTCATTCCGCAGCGTAGCGGAGGAATCTGCTTCTGCAGTTGCCTTTGCTTTCCTGTCTGTCATTCCCGAAGGGAATCTGCGTTTGCGTTTGCAGTTGCAGTTGCCTTTGCAGTTGCAGTTGCAGTTCTTGCTGTCATTCCCGAAGGGAATCTGCGTTTGCAGTTGCAGTTGCAGTTGCGTTTGCGTTTGCGTTTGCAGTTGCCTTTGCGTTTGCGTTTGCGTTTGCAGTTGTCTTTGCAGTTGCAGTTGCCGTTCTTGCTGTCATCCCCGCAGGGGATCTGCGTTTGCGTTTGCAGTTTCACCGGATTAGAAGTGGGCTTCAGCTCACTGTCCCGCACCCTCACAAAAAGGGGCTTCAGCCCCGGCCACTCCTATCAAGCCGCATCGCTCTCAAAGTACAAATACTTCCGCCAATTCGCATCCGCACTCCCAATCATCCGCATAATATGCCGCGAAGTATGCAGCGAAAACGGCCTCGGCTCACGCAGCAGCTTCATCTCGGTCAGCTCATGCAACATCTGGCTCCCCTTCCGCCGATTGCAATCCCTGCAGCAAGCCACAAGGTTCTCCCACGTAGAAGCCCCTCCGCGACACCGCGGAATCACATGGTCCAGCGTCAACTCCGCCGCCGTCAAAACCAGTTGGCAGTACTGGCACGTATTGCGGTCGCGCAGCAGAATATTCTTCCGGCTCAACGCCCGCGTCTGGTGCGGAATCCGACGATACTCCAGCAGCCGAATCACACTCGGCATCTGCAGGTTCATCCTGTGCGAGTGCAACACCGCGCCCTGCTCCTCCTCCGTGCGTGCCACTCCCTTCAACACCAGCACCAACGCTCGCCGCGCGCCACAAATGTTGATCGGCTCATAGCTCGCATTCAGCACAAGCACCGGCGTCTGCATCGCCGGTTGCCGAAACACGCCCATGCGTATGTCGATCGCCTCAGCCCGCGCCGTACCCGGCACCGGGTGTGTTGTATGGTGTCGATTGCCTGACCGCTTCGCCCTCATCTTGCCTGCCTGCATTCCTGCCCTCCAGGTTCGTGTTGGTAGAAATTCGCCCGTACATCAACCACTCAACGAAACCGCATCACTCCAAAACTCAATCCCATCCCGCCACATCCTCTTCACTCCAAATCCGTCACCACTCCACAAATCCGGGTGCCCCGGGTCCGGACTTTCGGACCCGGGTTTCCGCATCACCCGCATCCCAAGCCGCAACCTCAGCCGCCCGAGCAAACCCGCTCTCCGGCTGCGCTCTCGCCATCGTCACCACCCAAACCTTCGCCGCCCCCGCACGCCGCAACACCTTGGCACACTCCCTCGCAGTCGCTCCGGTCGTCATAATGTCGTCCACCAGCAACACCTCGCGACCGCGCACTAGCTTCGCACTCTCCACGCGAAACGCTCCCTTCAAATTCCGCCGCCGCACACTCGGGTTCAACGCAAACATCGACCGCGTATCCTTCACCCTCGTCAACGCACCTGCTTCAACTCGAAGCTCCCACTCCGGCCTCAGCCCGCGCATCTTCGCCACGCCAGCCTCCGCCAACACCTGCGCCTGGTTGAACCCGCGACTCCGCTGCCTCGCCGCAAACAGCGGCACCGGCACAACCACCAACTCGCGCGCCGCCTGCGCCTCAAGCTGCAGCATCGCCGACGCCATGCCCTCACCCAGCACAGCATTCGCAATCTTTCTCATTCCGTGGAACTTCAGCAGGTGCAGCATCTCGCGCACCTCTTCGTCATAGACGGCGAACGCCACAGCCCGTTCAAACTCCGGCGCAGCCAGCCTGCACATCGTGCACTCGCTCACGCCCATCCCACCGGCAAACCGTGCCGACTCCATGCCCATCGCCTCGCCACAGCGACTGCACAACACATCCGTCTGCGCGCCCGCCCGCGCCACGCACGCTTCACAAACCTGCGCTTCCGAAAGCGCAATCACCGGCCCGCCACAAACCCGGCAGTCGGTCGGAAACATCAAATTGGCAAGATCTGCTCCGCAACTTCGAAGCACGCGAGTCACCGCGCGCCAACCGGATGCCGCCCCCAGAGCAGTACCGGGCGGCCCTCCATTTCCGAGCTGGACATCCTTCATGCTTCCGCTGAAGACGAACCTCACTCGTGGTCCGGCATGAAGAAACACCAGCCAGACCGATACCAGCAGTATATCTCGACACGATATCCACAGCAATATCCACCGCGAACCACCCTCGATCACCCCACATTGGTTGTCATCCCCTTTGGTTGTCATCCCCGTAGGGGATCTGCGTCCCCGTAGGGGATCTGCGTCCCCGTAGGGGATCTGCGTCCCTCTCGCAGCGGCACAATCCGGGTGCCCCATGTTCGCGATGGCTTCATCATCGCTAACGTGGGCATCGCGCGAACAGCGCGACCGCTCTCCTAAACACCAGCAAGAACTCCCTCCACCACATCCCCACTCAAACCTCTACACTCTCTCCATGCAGGCCCTCACCCAGCTCTCCCCCGACGAAACCCTCTTCCGCGACACCGTCCGCGACTTCGCCCGCTCCGAAATCGCTCCCCTCGTCCGCTCCATGGACGAGCAGCAATCCTTCGACCGCAAGCTCCTCCACAAGCTCCACGACCTCGGCCTCATGGGCATTCAAGTCCCCGAAGCCTACGGTGGCGCCGCCGGAACTCTCTTTGAAGCCGTCCTCGCCGTCGAAGAAATCTCCGCCGTAGACCCTGCCGTCGGTGTCCTCGTCGACGTCCAGAACACCCTCGTCATCAGCGCCATCCTCCGCTGGGCCAACGACGAACAAAAGCAGCACTACCTCCCCGAGCTCGCCCAACACCTCACCGGCGCCTACGCTCTCTCTGAGGCTGCCAGCGGCTCCGACGCCTTCGCCCTGCAATGCCGCGCCACCCTCACGCCCACCGGCGACTACGTCCTCAACGGCTCCAAGCTCTGGATCACCAACGCCATCGAAGCCGGCCTCTTCCTCGTCTTCGCTACACTCGACCCCTCCGCCGGCTACAAAGGCATCACCTGCTTCCTCGTTGAAAAAGGCATGCCCGGCTTCACCCTCGGACGCAAGGAAGACAAGCTCGGCATCCGCGCCAGCAGCACCTGCGAGCTCCTCTTCTCCAACTGCGTCGTCCCCGCCGCCAACGTTCTCGGCACACCCGGCAAGGGCTACAAAATCGCCATCGAAACCCTCAACGAAGGCCGCATCGGCATCGGCGCACAGCTCGTCGGCCTCGCCTCCGGAGCCTGGCGTTACGCCGCCCGCTACGCTCGCGAGCGCCAACAGTTCGGCAAGCGTCTCAGCGAGTTTCAGGCCATGCAGTTCCAACTCGCCCGCATGGCAATGGAGGTCGAAGCCGCCCGCCTCATGGTCTACAACGCCGCCCGCTTAAAGGACGCCGGAGCCAACTACCTCAAAGAAGCCGCCATGGCCAAGCTCTTCGCTTCTGAAGTAGCCGAGCGCACCGCTTCCCTCGCCGTAGAAGTCTTCGGCGGCGCAGGCTTCGTCAAGGACTACCCCGTCGAGAAGCTCTACCGCGACGCCAAGATCGGCAAAATCTACGAAGGCACCAGCTTTATGCAATTAGCTACCATCGCCAAACTAACCATCCCGAACGCCTAACGTCCATCCATCAAACACCGGGCCCGCAACATCCGTTCTGTTCTAAATCTCACCAGAGGTTCCCACGATGATGCGAGCGCTCGCCAGCCTCACTTTCCTCGCCGCACTCTCCGTCCCGGCCATCGCCCAGACACCCACGCCGACGCCCACACCAACACCCAAATTCGAGGCCGCCGACGTCCACATCAGCCCGTATCGCACCTTCCCTTACAAAGGCGGAGGCTGGCTCCACGGCGACCGCTACATCCTGCATCAAGCCACCATGCTCGATCTCATCTCCACCGCTTACGGTGTCGACGAAACCATCGTCCAGGGCGGCCCCATCTGGCTCGAAACCGACCGCTTCGACGTCATCGCCAAAGCCCCACCCACCACCTCAAAGAGCGACATCAAGCTGATGCTCCAGGCCCTGCTCGCCGAGCGCTTCCACCTCGTCGTCCACACCGGCTCCAAGCCCATGCCTGCCTACATGCTCCTCGTCGCCAAGGACAAGCCGAAGTTCTCCACGTCCGACGGCACAGCCGCCGCAAGCTGTCGTTATCAAGCACCCCAAACTCCCGGCCCGTCCCCCAACATCACCTTTGCCTGCCACAACACCACCATGGCAACCCTCGCGCAAAAGTTGCGCGACTGGCCCACCGCCGGCTACATCGCCTACCCCGTCATCGACGCCACCAACCTCAAAGACTCCTACGACTTTGACATCAAGTGGACCTACTTCGGCGCGCTCCAGCAAGCCGGTGCCGATGCCATCACCATCTTCAACGCTCTACAAAATGAACTCGGCCTCAAGCTCGATCTCCAAACCGCTCCGCGCTCCGTTCTCATCGTCGACAGCGTCGATCAGACGCCAACCCCCAACGTAGCCGGTCTCGAAAAAATCCTTCCTCCACCTCCACCGCCGCAGTTTGACGTAGCCACCATCAAGCCCGCCACACCAGACGCTCCGTCCCACGCCACAATCACCAGCAGCCAGGTGGACGTGCGGGGATTGCCCCTCAAATTCCTGATCACCTTCGCCTGGGACCTCAACCCCAACAACAGCGAAGTCCTCGTCGGCGCACCCAAGTGGCTTGACTCCGATCGCTTCGACATCCTCGCCAAGGTCGCCGAAGACCCACCCATCCCCGGCCAGACCGGTGGGCAAATGGATACGGAAGATCTTCGCCCGATGATCCGCGCTCTCCTGATCGACCGCTTCCAGATCAAGGCCCACACCGAAGACCGTCCCATCACCGCCTACACCCTGATCGCCGTAAACCCCAGGCTCAAAAAAGCCGATCCCCTCAGCCGCACCCACTGCACCGAAGGCCCCGGCCCTGACGGCAAAGATCCAAGAACCACCAACCCCATGCTCAACCGCCTGCTCACCTGCCAGAACATGACCATGGCGCAAATAGGCGACGAACTGCAACGCAGCGCGAACGGCTACATCTACAGCACGGTCAAAGACGGCACCGGCATCAAAGGCTCCTTTGACTTCACCCTGAGCTTCAGCTCCGCCGACAAAGTACAAGCCAGCACCGCTCCCACCACACCCTCCGCCAACAGCGCCTCCGACCCCAGCGGCGCACTCTCGCTCTTCGACGCCGTCAACCGTCAGCTAGGCCTCAAGCTCGAAAAAGAAAAGCGGTCCCTGCCCGTCCTCGTCATCGACCACATCGAAGAGAAACCCACCGACAACTAGGTAGCGTTTAACGAATCTGAGCTTTTGCTTCTGGGTACCCCAAGGCTTCAGCCTTGGGTCTCATTGCCCAGCAAAAATGCGGGCTTTAGCCCCTGAGGTATGCTTTCTTATCCAGCAGCAATCCCCTTACTAGGATAAAAACCGATTCATCAAACACTAGCTAATCGTCTCCCACACAGAGGTCTCACATCTATACCGGACGCCGCATCTAACCGACGATGACAAACGAACCCATCACACTCCCGCCCGACGACCTCGCCCGCTCCCTCGCGCTCGCCTTCGCCGACCAACCCAACCTCCCTCACATCGGCCTCGTCGGCGACACCTACACCACCCTGCTCTCCGGCCACGACACCGCCGGCCGCTTCTGCCTCATCGACATGCACATCCCACCCGGCGGCGGCCCACCACCTCATCGTCACGACTTTGAAGAGTCCTTCATCATCCTCGAAGGCCAGATCGAAGCCACCTTCCGCGGCGCAAAGTCAGTAGCCACCGCCGGCCAAACCCTCCACATCCCCGCCAACGCCCCACACCAGTTCCAAAACAAGAGCGACCAACCCGTCCGCCTTCTCTGCATCTGCTCCCCCGCTGGGCAGGAAGACTTCTTCGCCGAAGTCGGCATCCCCGTCGCCACGCGCACCACCCCTCCACCTCCACTCGACGAAGCCGCACAAGCTACCTTCCGCACCAAGGCCCAATCTCTCGCCGCAAAGTACAAAACCGAGTTCCTCCAACACGCCTAAGCCCGCATCCAACTAGCGAGAGGGACCACCATGAACGTTCTAGTCTTTGGAGCCACCGGCAAAACCGGCAGCCTCGTCGTTGACCGCGCCCTCGCACAAGGCCATCAAGTCTCCGTCCTCGTCCGCAACGCCGCCAAAGTCAAACAGTCCGGGGTCAACATCCTCATCGGCGACGCCACCAACCCAGCCGACGTCCTCCAGGCCATGCCCTCGCACGACGTCGTCATCGACACCATCGGCGGCACCACCCCTTGGAAGACCACGCAGCTCGAAACCACCTCCGCCCGCAACATCATCGCCGCCATGCACTCTACCGGCGTTCCCAAACTCCTCGTCGTCACCATGATGGGTCTCGGCGTAAGCCGCACACAGGCCCCCGCCTGGTACAAGTACCTCCTCATGACCACCTTCCTCCGCGGCTCCACGCAGGACAAAACCAACGTCGAATCCGAAGTCCTCGCCAGCGGCCTGCAATACGTCATCGTCCGCCCACCTATCCTCACCGAAGATCCCTCCACTGGCCCCGCCAAAATCTTCACCCCACCCGCCACCGCCCACAAGATCACCCGCACCGACCTGGCCAACTTTCTCGTCGATCAAATCACAGACACCAGTCACCTCGGTCAGGCCGTCACCATCGCCAACACCTAAGCTGCTCGCCCGCAGTCGCACCATCCGAGTGCCCCGGGGCCCTCGCACTTGCAGACCCGGGTTTTACCACGCGCCACCCGAGGGGGCAATAACTACCTTGGCTAACCTACTGGATTTCAGACGATTTCAGTCACTTATAGGGTGTGGTTGGGTCATGGAAGCGAGACCAAGTAAAAAAGCCCATACCCACGAGGCCAAGAGCGTCCAACGCAAGAACCATCCGGGAATGCACATGGTGATGCGTGATCAAAGACCCTACCCGTAGACAGATAGAAACGAACAAGCTAAAGAGTCCCGCAAGGCCAATCCACCAAGCCCGCCGCTGCACAGGACTAAACGCTTTAGTAGTTCTTCATGCTAGCCATGCTATCGCACAGGCTTTTTCAGAGTGCGCAGGAAAAGCACTAAGCCCACCCCAACAAGCCCCAGCCCACGAACGTAGTCCTGCGCGAATATGATTCGGGCTGCACCCGCAATGACGCATGCGTCTGCTTTTCAGTATTCCAAAACCGCCCTTTCCCTAGCGTGGATTAGTCAGAGTAGTTATTGCCAAAGCCTGAATTATTGCTTCACTTGGGAACCGTGGTTGGATTGATGAAAGCAAACACCGATTACGACGAGTTTTACAAGTTGCTAAATCGCGTCGCCCCGATATATCCCGAGACGCCCGGTCTATTCGACAATCCAGCGGAGTGGGAGCGAGCTAACTATTCCAACTGACGTCAAGTTTAGGAACCAAATGCGAAGGCCACCTGCGCTAACAGGTGGCCGGAAAGGATAAGGAATGCTATCTGTGAAGGTTCGCATTCAGGCCGGGCGAGTAGTCGTCACCGTGAAGCATGGTGAAGAAGTCGTCGTGGTCGTCATCCCCAAAGTAGTTTAACCCGTTTCGCCGCCCGGTTTCCAGTCATGGAGCCGGGCGTTTTTGTGAGAGCATTGCTGGCATGAAGAGAGTTCTGGCTGTACTGGAGTTGATCCTTGGAGGCTTCTTGTGCCTTGGGGCGGTGTCTGACATCCCTAGAGTCATCGGAGCTTTCGCGAGTCGCAACATCGCCTACGCACTAGGTTCCATTCTCGGCGCTTTTATACTCGGTTATTTGGGATACTGGCTAATTCGGAATAGTCGGAAAATGTGGGATTCGTACGTGGGTTAGCCAAGGTAGTTATTGCCCCCTCGGGGGCAATAAATACGTTGGCTAACCCAGCCAGTTTACGCTTATTTCAATTGCGCTCTTGAGCCTTCCAAGACGAGCGTGTATGATTTCGGCCACATGAGCATTTGCATAGCCTTTAACCTCTCTGATGGCCTAGTTATGGCTGTGGATAGCGCAACTACGATGAGCAACGCTGCGGGCGAAACGACCAAAGTGTTCCTTGATGCCGACAAACTGTTTCAACTGGGTAATCTTCGGATAGGAATTGCGACCTATGGTGTAGCCGCTATGGAGGGAAGAACGATTGGAAGTTTCATCCGAGAGTTTGCCCGCTGGCTAGTAGATTTTGTATTAGGCCACTATCGCTTTGCTGAAACGCATCCGATAGTAGGGGGAAAGACGAAAATCGGTGTTGTTGCGTATGACCATGCTGCATTCCGAATTCTCGAATAAAATGGAGGCTACCATGAAGCAAACGACTACTTCGAAACCTGTCTCAGACCTAGAGAGAATCCAGCAGTCATACTCTAGCGGATCTCAGGTCTACAAGCCCTCTGTCACGGCTTTGAGTACGAAACCTGCTACCTCGAACTCTCAAAACGCATTTGAGTCCCACTGCCAAGTGGCAAAGTAGGTAAATACCTTCTATGAAGGAAAACGATCAATTCAGTCAGTCACCCCATGAGAAATTTACGGCTGCTTTGGCTTCCGTCCTCTCCGTCTCGGCGGAAGAATTACGGGAGAAGGAACGGGAAGCCAAGCCCGAGCCACCTTCTCCGCATAAGCGATACTTCCACGACCCCGTAAAGGGCCAGTCTTAGAAGGCTTTTTGCGCCTCCTTCCCGGTCAGTTCATTCCAAGTAAGCCGCTTGCCACCAACCTGCGACAGAGCCTTTTGAAACCGTGTGCCATCGTTGTATCCCATGCGGTTGTTGAAGCGGAACATCTGCTCATCCAGGTAACGGTCAAGGTGGAACGGCTCGACGGCTACATAGGTGCCTTGCAGGTTGCGCTTCATCAAACTCCAGAAGTTCTCTAGGCTGTTGGTGTGAACCTGCCCGTTGACGTACTGGACGGCGTGGTTGACCGTCTCATGGATGTACTGGTCGCGGAGGCTGGTGTAGGCTACCGCCGAATCGGTGAAGACTTTGGAACCGAACTCAATCGTTCCGAGAATTTCCTTTTGCAGTGTGTCCTTCTTGACGTTGGGGACTACCTTAGCGCGAATCTGGCGCGTGTTCCGGTCAAGCATCCCGATTACCGCAGTCTTATGCGTAAAGCGATTCTGGTAGGTGCGGACACGAGCCGGGCGTACCGTCTTGCGGTGATTCTCGCGCTTGCTGTTGTGCCAGTTCTTCGGGTTGCTACCTACGAACGATTCGTCTACTTCCACAATCGCATTCTCGCCGCCTAGCTTCTCGCCGGATACCTGCAACACCAACCGGAGACGCTGGAGAACGAACCAAGCCGACTTCTGAGCGATGCCCGTAGCACGCCCGATCTCGTAGCTGGATACCCCATTGCGGCAGTTGCAGAGCATCCAGAGCGCTACCAGCCAGATGTCCAGCGATAGAGGGGAATCCTCGAACGGCGTTCCCACCTTGACGCTGAATTGCTTGCGGCACGAATAGCATTTCCAGCG
>Ga0302305_1002134_pt1 | contig 11235 bp, 6 predicted proteins | sample III_Palsa_E2_3_FD_198764 | JGI IMG/M metagenome (GOLD analysis project Ga0302305, IMG submission 198764) | Peat permafrost microbial communities from Stordalen Mire near Abisko, Sweden - III_Palsa_E2_3 | ecosystem: Environmental > Terrestrial > Soil > Palsa > Peat permafrost | place: Sweden... | reverse complement strand
TTCGCTGCCGGTTCGCTGGCTGGCCTTTCCGAGGTATGGGGCGACGTGCTGCGCGCTGCCGGCGCGATGGGCCGCATCGGCGAGCTGTTTGGTGAAAAGGCGGACATCGCCAGCCCGGCCCAGCCGATCAACCTACCCCGCCCGATGCGCGCGGCGCTGCGCTTCGAGAACGTGGCATTCAACTATCCCACGCGCCCGGATACGCCTGCGCTGTACGACTTTGACCTGAGCATCCAGCCCGGCGAAACCGTGGCGCTGGTCGGTCCGTCCGGCGCCGGCAAGAGCACGGTGCTGGCGCTGCTGCTGCGCTTCTACGACCCGCAGTCCGGCCGTATCACGCTGGACGGCGTAGATCTGCGCCAGCTCGCACTACCCGAACTGCGCGGCGCCATTGCGCTGGTGCCGCAGGAGACCGTGATCTTCGGCGGCAGCGCCGCAGACAACATCCGTTTTGGACGCCAGAGTGCCAGCGACGCTGAAGTCCGCGAAGCGGCACGGGCCGCCGAAGCACACGAGTTCATCAGCGCGATCGGCGACGGCTACGATGCAGCGCTGGGCGAACGCGGCGTGCGCCTGTCCGGCGGCCAGCGTCAGCGCATCGCCATTGCCCGCGCGATCCTGCGCGATGCGCCGCTGCTGCTGCTCGACGAAGCCACCTCGGCGCTCGACGCGCAATCCGAAGCCGCCATCCAGCAGGCGCTGGAGCGGCTGGAAAAAGGCCGCACCACCCTGGTCATCGCCCATCGCCTGGCCACCGTCAAACGCGCCGACCGCATCGTGGTGATGGACGGCGGCCGCATCGTGGCGCAAGGCACGCATGACGATCTATTGGCCGAGGGCGGGCTTTACGCGGAACTGGCGCGGCTGCAGTTCGTCGCCTGAGGTATCTCTCTTAGCAAGCATGACTTTCGGCAGTGTCCGCCGGAACGCATCCCCTCCAGCATCGACGGTTTTGGGGAGCAGATCGTCATGCAGACACTTTATATGCGCCGGTTGCTGGTATCGGGTATTGCCCTGGCCTTGACCGGTACCAGCCTTGGCAGCATCGCAGCTCCCATCACGGCGGCCGCCGACGCATCGGCGCTGGCACCGACCCAGCTGCCACGCGACGTGGTGCCGAGCCATTACGACGTGTCGATCGTGCCGCACGCTGCGGCGATGAATTTCGACGGCCAGGTCACCGTCACCATCGACGTGCAGCAGCCGACCGCCAGCATCACCCTCAATGCCGAGGATATGGCGTTCTCGAAAGTGACTCTGACGTCGGTCGACGGCAAGCCGGTGGCGACCCCGAAGGTAAGCATCGGTGCCGACGCCCAGACGGCGACGTTCACCTTCGCCAAGCCGCTAGCCATCGGCGGCTACAAACTGGCGATGACCTACACCGGCAAGATCGGCACCCAGGCCAATGGCCTGTTTGCGCTGGACTACGACACCAAGGCCGGCAAGCAGCGCGCGCTCTATACGCAGTTCGAGAACTCCGACGCGCGCCGCTTCATTCCGTCGTGGGATGAGCCGGCGTACAAGGCCACCTTCAACCTCGACGTGACCGTACCGTCGGACCAGATGGCCGTGAGCAACATGCCCGCCGCTTCGACCACCAAGCTGGCCAACGGCTTGAGCCGCGTGACGTTCCAGCCGTCGCCGAAGATGTCCACCTATCTGTTGTTTTTCGGCACCGGCCAGTTCGATCGCGCCACCACCGTTTCCGATGGCACCGAGATTGGCGTGATCGCGCAGAAGGGCTCGGTCGATCAGGCCGACTTTGCCTTGAAGTCAGCGAAGGACGTGCTGCACGAGTACAACCAGTATTTCGGCGTGCCCTACCCGCTGCCCAAGCTGGACAATATCGCGGCGCCTGGACAGAGCCAGTTCTTCAGCGCGATGGAAAACTGGGGCGCGATCTTTACCTTCGAGTACGGCCTGCTGCTGAATCCAGCCATCGCCACGCAGACCGACAAGCAGGAAGTGTTCAATACCGCTGCCCATGAAATGGCGCATCAATGGTTTGGCGATCTGGTCACCATGCGCTGGTGGGACAACCTCTGGCTCAACGAAGGCTTTGCCTCGTGGATGGCCAGCCGCACCACCGAGAAACTCCATCCGGAGTGGCACACCCACCTTTACGCTGTTGGCGTGCGCGAAGGCGCCATGAGCGTCGACGCGGTTGCCACCACGCATCCCATCGTGCAAAACATCGCCACCGTCGAGCAGGCCAGCCAGGCCTTCGACACCATCACCTATTCCAAGGGTGAGGCTGTCATCGGCATGCTCGAAGGCTATGTGGGCGAAGACGCCTGGCGCGCCGGCGTGCAGCGCTATATCAAGGCGCACGCTTACGGCAACACGGTGTCCGACGATTTGTGGAAGGCGATGGACGCGCAAGGCAACAAGCCGATCACCGCGATCGCGCACGACTTCACCCTCCAGCCCGGCATTCCGCTGATCAAAGTGGAAGCGGCCAGCTGCCAGTCGGGCACGACCACGGTCAACCTGACGCAGGGCGAGTTCACCCGCGATCGCCCCGACAAGACGCCGCTGCGCTGGCATGTGCCGGTGATCGCGCAGTCGCTTGGCGGCGCGATAGTCAGCACGTTGGTCGACGGCCACGGCAGCATCAGCGTGCCGGGCTGTGGCCCGATCGTAGTCAACGCCGGCCAGAGCGGTTACTACCGCACGCTGTACACGCCAACGGCGTTCAAGGCGCTGAGCGAATCGTTCACCAAGTTGCCCGAGATCGACGAGCTGGGCCTGATGAACGATACCTGGTCGCTCGGCATGGCCGGCCTGCAGCCGGCATCCGACGTCCTGGACCTGGACCAGTACGTGGCCCCCGACGCCAGCCCGGAAATGTGGGAAGAAGTCGCTGGCACCTTTGCCGCTCTCGACAACTACTACAAAGGCTACGCCGCGCGTCAGGCCGTGCTGCGCAAGTTCGCCATCGCACGCTTGTCACCCGCTTTCGCCCGCGTCGGCTGGACGCCGAAAGCCGATGAAAGCGGCCCGACCAAGATCTTGCGCACCGACCTGATCGCCACGCTTTCGCAGCTGGGGGATCAGGATGTGATTGCCAAGGCGCGCGACTACTACGCACACCCGGACAGCATGCCGTCGGAGCTGCGCAAGTCCATTCTCTACGTGGTCGCCAGCCACGCCGACGCGGCGACCTGGGACAAGCTGCACGCCCAGGCCAAGGCCGAAACCACGCCGCTGATCAAGGACGAGCTCTACAGCCTGCTGTCCACCAGCGAAGATGAAACGCTGGCCAAGCGCGCGCTGGATCTCTCGCTCACGCCCGAGCCCGGCGCCACCAGCAGTGCCGGGATGATTTCCGGCGTCTCCCGCCGCCACGCGGACCTGGCGTTCGACTTTGCCGTGGCCCACCGCGATCAGGTCGACAAACTGGTCGACTCTACCTCCAGCAGCCGTTACTACCCGAGCCTGGGTGCGGCGTCGGTCGATCCGGCGATGATCGGCAAGATCGAGGCCTACTCCCAGGCCCATATCGCCGTGAGCTCAAGGCGCGCAGCCGATACCGCCATCGCCGGCATCCGCTATCGCATGATGATCCGCGACAAACGCCTGCCAGCAATCGATGCATGGTTGAGGAAAAACGGCGACTGAGGCTGCCTTGGCTAACGAAACAAGGCCCGTGTTAGGTCTTGTTTCGTATCTCGGCAGCAACGCAGATTAAATTCAACGGCACCAAACTCACTATTCGAAGTAGACGCCGTTCGATCTTCGAGAGAGCTGCCCGATTAGAACCACTTTATGCAAGGCCTGCGACGGCAAGTTCCTTCGACACGCTGTTCGGTAAGCGGTGGCATGGTTGTTCCTCTGTAGCGTCTTAAGATGCTCCGATCCATTGAATTTCAAACGGCCGTCCAGATGGCCGATCGGTATTCTCACTGCACAGAACGTACGACGCGAAACGCGTTGAAAAGAAACGACTGGCGCCGACAAATAGCACCGTCAACCGTCAACCATCAACCACACGCCCGCCTTCACAGGCTGACATGGCGCAGGCGCAGCGCATTGCTGACGACCGACACTGATGACAAGCTCATGGCCAGCGCGGCGACCATTGGCGACAGCGTGATGCCGAACAACGGATACAACACGCCGGCCGCCAATGGCACGCCGATCGCGTTGTAGACGAAGGCAAAGAACAGGTTCTGGTGAATATTCCGCACCGTGGCGCTGGACAATGATCGTGCACGTGCCAACGCTGCCAGCTCACCGTGAATCAAGGTGAGCTGGGCGGCCTCCATCGCCACGTCGGTGCCGCCACCCATCGCGATACCAACGTCTGCCTGTGCCAAGGCGGCGGCATCATTGATCCCGTCACCCGCCATGGCCACTCGACCGCCTTCGCGCTGCAACTGCTCGACCAGGTCGCGCTTGCCAGCTGGTGATAGCCCGGCATGTACCTCGTCCAGCCCGAGCTGCTCGGCCACGGCATGCGCTGTCGTCACGTTGTCACCCGTCGCCATCACCAGCCGCAGACCTTCGCGGCGCAGACGGGCCAGCGCTGCTTCCGCGTCGGATTTGATCCGATCGGCGATCGCGAGCAAGCCGGCCAGCTGATTATCCAGCGCGAGAAACACCACCGTCGCCCCGCCGCGACGCAGCGCATCGGCTTGATCAAGCACGGACTGGCCAACCGCTATACCAGTCTCCTGCATCAGGCCGATCTGGCCCAGCCTTGCGCTGAACCCACCGACCTGCCCTTCTACGCCGCAGCCGACGAGGTTGCGAAAAGCAGAAACCTCGGCAAGTACCGGCTGCCGTTCGAGCGCTGCACTGACAATGGCCCGTGCCAGCGGATGCTCGCTGGATTGCTCCAGTGCGGCGGCGATCAGCAGCAAACGATCCGTGGAAAGTTCGCCCAGCGAAAACACGCCCTGCAACATCGGCCTGCCCTCGGTCACCGTGCCGGTTTTATCCAGCACCAGCGTGTCGACATCACGCAAGGATTCGATTGCCGCCGCATCGCGAAACAACACGCCAAGCGCCGCGGCGCGGCCGGTAGCCACCATGATGGAGATCGGCGTTGCCAGGCCCAGCGCGCATGGACAGGCGATAATCAAGACGGATACCGCGGCGACCAGCGCATGCGCCAGCCGAGGCTCGGGACCGAACCAGGCCCAACCGGCAAAGGCGAGCACGGCGCACATCGTCACCGCCGGAACAAACCAGCCGGCGACACGATCGGCAATACGCTGCAGCGGTGCGCGACTGCGCTGGGCTTTGGCGACCAGCGCCACGATCTGCGCCAGCAGCGTATCGCCGCCCACTTTTTGCGCGCGCAGTATCAGCGCACCCTCTCCATTGATGGTGCCAGCCGTGACCGCGTCGCCGATCGACTTGGCCCGCGGCATCGGCTCACCGGTGAGCATCGCCTCATCAACATGGCTTTGGCCGTCTATCACTACACCGTCGACCGGCAGTTTCTCGCCAGGACGCACGCGCAAACGATCACCGACCACGATGTGCTCCAGCGGCACTTCCGCCTCGCTGCCATCCGGCGCCAGACGATGCGCGCTCTTCGGCCGCAGGCCGAGCAAGGCCTTCAACGCCGCCCCGCTGCGACGGCGCGCGCGTAATTCGAGAAAATCGCCCAGGGTCACCAGCGTCACGATCACCGCCGCCGATTCAAAATACCCGCCAATTTGTCCCTGTGCGTCGCGAAAGCCGGCGGGGAAAACGCCAGGCAACAGCAAGGCGAGCACGCTGTAAGCCCACGCCACGCCAGCGCCCAAAGCGATCAAGGTGTACATATTCGGCCGCCACGGCCACAGAGACTTCCAGCCACGACGAAAAAACGGCGCGCCGCCCCACACCACCACCACGCTGGCCAATGCGGCTTCGATCCAGGCCAGAACATGCGGCCAGGCAGGCGACCCAAGCGAGCCAGCCGCATGCGGCCACATGGCGATCAGAAACACCGGTATCGTCAGCACCAGCAGAGTCGCGAGCCGTGAACGCAACGCGCGCAGTTCACCATCATCCTCGTCATCCGCGCTCGGCATCATCGGCTCCAGCGCCATACCGCATTGCGGGCAATCGCCGGGCCCGGATTGCTGTACCTCCGGATGCATCGGGCAGGTATACAGCGCTCCCGGGACAACCACGGATAGCGGTTTTTTGCCGGTCAGATACAGCGATGGATCGGCGATAAACTTCTCGCAACAACGTGCCGCGCAGAAGGAGTAACCCACACCCTCGTGTTCGGCGTGATGGGCGGCAGTCAACGGATTGACCGTCATGCCGCATACTGGGTCTTTGCTGTTCTGCGGCTGATGCGCCTGACCGAAGACCTGTGACGCATGCTCCGACGTCACCGGCAACGCCAGCGGCACCGTCGCGTCACAGCCTGCCGAAGCGGGCTGCGGTGCTGTCGACTGACCGCGGGAAAGATACTCCGCGGGCGCGGCATCAAACTTGCCCTTGCAGCCAGCGCAACAGAAGTACCAGGTCTCACCGCCATGTTCGCTGCGATGTGGCGAGGTCGACTTGACCGTCATGCCACAAACCGGATCGACCCCATAGACAAGCGCATTGCCCGAGTCATCCGCACCACAGCAGCCGCTCATGCGTGCACCGTGTCAGTCAAGGCGCGCAAGATCGGACAATGCTCAAGCGCACCATGACCGGGGCAGGATTCCACCAGCTGAGCCAGCCCGTCACGTACGCGTTGCAACTCCGCCATCCGCGCATCGATCGCAGCCAGCCGTGTCTCGGCGCGCTGCTTTACCGCCTTCACGCCGCGCTGGCGATCCACCGACAACGCCAACAAATCGCGGATCTCGTCCAGGCTGAAGCCCAGCGCCTTGGCGCGGCGGATAAAGTGCAACTGGACAATGCTGCTTTCGCCATAACTGCGATAGCCCGACGCGCGCCGCTGCGGCTCCGGCAGCAGCCCTTGCCGCTCGTAATAGCGAATGGTATCGATCGCTACACCGACGCGCTTGGCGACGGCACCGATGGTGAGATTCACGCTGACTGTATTCATGCATCAAGTCTAGACCCTTGATCCAGGTCCAGAGTCAAGCGGTCGCGAGCGGCGACGCACTAATCACGCGGTATCTAATGTCTTTCCCGTCCATGCCAATGGAATCAGCGACGCAACTTGCGCGAGTCGATTCACTCTGCGCGAATCGCGACCACGGGCGACACCTTGGCGGCATATCGTGCCGGTCCCCATACGGCCAGTTGACCGAGCAGCCACAGCAGCAGCGCACCCAGTAGTGGCACGTAAAGCGGCATGTGTGGCAATTCATAGATACGCATCAGGCCGAGATTCGCAAAGAACGCAAGCAGCGCGCCGAGTACGATGCCGCCGCTGACGATCAGGAAATTTTCGGTATGGAAGTAGCCAAGGATATCGGCCGTCGTGGCGCCGAGCGAACGACGGATGCCGATCTGTCTGCGTCGCTGGCTGACCCAGAAACTGCTCAATCCCACGATGCCGCCCGCGGTAGCCAGCATTAGCAATCCACTGAGCACGCTCATCAGCACCACCACGCTATGATCTTCAGCATAAGAGTGCGCACGTACCTGGCTCATAGTTGAGACGCCTGCGTTTGGATCGATAACGCGTACGCCGCTACGCTCTTGCAGCGCTTTCAGCGTTGCAGCGATTACCGGTTTCAAGGCGGTGGAGTTTGTCCGCACGAGATACGCGATACCCGCTGGGTCGAGATAGCGCATCGGGACGAGAACAGTAAATCCATCCATGGTTCTCGAATTTCTGAGCGGCCCCTGCAGACTGGCGAGGATACCGATGATCGCGGCAGGCCCATCAGGCAGATAAACAGTTTTCCCCAAAGCCGAACCATCGGGAAACAGCTTGTCGGCAAGACCGCGGGTGACGATGACGCCAGGCGGAGACATCTTGTCGTCGGGGCCAATGGCGGTGATTTCATTGGGGTGAAAATTACGCCCAGCGACGAGCGATATGCCCAGCGTATTGATCGTGTGCTCGTCAGAAGCAAAGAACGTGACCAATTGCCCGCGTGTCTTCTGCTCCGGATTGAGCTTGATGTGAGTGACGATATTGGCGTTGTATCCCCCAAGCGGAAAACCCTGGCTGGAAAACGCGTCACGTACGCCCGCGACATGACGCAGAGTATCCAGGTCGGCACGAATGTTCGCATCGATCTGGCCCGCCGTCTGACCCAACTTCCACCCGTTGCGGATAACAAACAGATGGGCTTCGTCCGTGCTGGTAGGGCGAGACAGGTGGACGATGCGCGTTGCCACGATAAATAGTGCGTTTGATGCCACGGCCAGCGTCAGCGCCACCTGCAGAACGATGAGCAGGGTAGCGACCTTGTGTCGACCCAGTGCGCCAACGATCGGGCGCAGCTGCATGAATATCCTTGTTAACGCCATGACGGGAACCTCAATTGATCTTGATTTGCCAGGCGGGCTGGGTTTGCGCCGCCCGCCAGGTCGGGTACAGGGCGGAAACCACCGTGGCCGTCATTGCGAGCAGCACGGTCAGCACGATCAGAGAGGTGTCTGCATGTACAAGGCGCGCAATGTTTGGCTCGAAAAGTCCTCCGGCACCCCATACGCCCAGCAGGGTCAGTGCGACGCCGAGCAGGCCGCCGACAAACCCCATGGTGGCCGCTTCCGTCAGGAACTGCCGATAGATGGCCGCTCGCGAAGCACCCAACGCGCGGCGTATGCCGATTTCCGGTGCTCGTCTCATGAATCGGGCCAGCATGAGCCCAACGACGTTGACCAGGACAATCAGTAGAAAGCTGGCGGAGACCAACATGGACAAAGCGGATGCTGCCGGAGTGGCATCCCAAAACACCATCGCGTCCGTCAGATTGCGCAGGCGTATGTTGGGCGGCCACGAAAAGCGACCGAGGCGCTGCTGCTCGCCGGCATAGTTGCGCAGGTATTCACGGTAGCGATCAGCGTCGGCGGGTGTCGCAAGCTCCACCCAGGCATCGATACGATCGCATTCGCTGTGCAGGTAGCCAGTCCAGTTGGATTTATCCGATCGCCATGAGGCCGTCGGGCAATAAACGACGGTGCTGTCCTTTTTCATATCGGTCGCGCGGGTGAATGGGATGTAGACATCCCCCGCGTCATCGAATGCATAGACCGTTCCATGACTGCCGGCGTCAAAAAAGCGCGGCCTCGGGTTCCAGTCCTCCAGCACACCGCCAATGCGAAAGAGTTGGCCATCCAGCCGGATTTCCTGCCCGATACTGTTTTTCCCGCCAAACAGCGTTTCGTTCAAGTGTCGACTGATGACAGCCACCGTGGCGCCGTGTGCGTCGTCATCCGTCGTCCAGCCGCTGCCAAAACGAAAAGGCACATCGAACATCGAGAAGAAATCAGCGGTGACCGCATCGCCGCCTATCGACAGGGCTGGAACCGATGGATTATCCGATGCCACTTGCCACTTTGTGGCATAGAGCAACGTCAGCCGTTTCGCCTTGTGCGCCTGCCATAGCGCGACGGCATCGATATAGCTTAGCGACCAATGCGGCTCGCCCTGGTCGGTGTAGGACGGACCAACGTTGTCGATGAGCGGCCAGTAAAGATAGGAAGACCTGGCGGGAAGAGGGTCACTGCTTGTCGCGCGGAACACGGCATAGGACACCATGCAGGCCGATACCCCAATAGCCAGCAACACGATCACGAGCACCGTCAAAGCCTTGCTTCGTGCGCTGCTTCGCAACGCCAACACAGCGTAATACCCCCACATAACGCTCCCCCTGTGACGTCATCCGATAACCGGCAGTGCTTGGTCTAACGCTCTAAACAATAACTGGTGTTGCACCTCGGGCCTAAAATGGCCCAGCGATGATGCTTCGTATTTGTTCGACTTCGCTCTGCAACTCGCCGCCCTGCATATCCGTCAGCAACGCCGACTGCCACCGCATGCCCGACGTGTGCTTCCGCTTCGCCGACGCATGAAACTCACTCGCCCCCGTAATCGCCATCAGCTCACTGATATTCCCGGCATGCACTCCCGCTCCAGGCATCACCACGATACGTCCAGCCGCCAGCTCGACCAGCTGACGAATCAACTCTGCTCCCTCGATCGCACTGGCCTGCGCACCCGACGTCAGCACACGCTCACAGCCAAGTGCGATGACGTCTTCCAGAGCCGATAGCGGGTCGCGGGTTAGATCGAACGCGCGGTGGAAAGTCACGCCCATATTGCCTGCGGCGGCGATCAGTGAACGGCAGCGCGACCTGTCGACGTGGCCGTCGGCATCGAGCACGCCAAGTACGACTCCATCGCAACCGGCTTTTGCGCACGCCTCGATATCGCGAAGCATGGTTTCAAATTCGAGATCGCTGTAGAGAAAATCGCCGGCGCGCGGGCGGATCAGGACGTAGAGCGGAATAGTCAATTTTTCGCGCGCCATCGCGATCTGCGCGTATGAAGGCGTGAGGCCACCCAGCTCCAGCGCCGTGCACAGTTCGACGCGCCCTGCACCACCTTCTTGTGCGGCCAGCGCGGAGGCAACGGAATTGGCGGCGATTTCCAGGATCACGAAAAGCTCGTGCTGTAGACGCTTTGCGACGGGATCAGGCCGTCCTGTTTTTTCGCATCGCAGATGGCGTAGGAGAAACCGTGCTGGATCGCCCAGGCACCGACGTCGCCATGTTTGTTCATGGCGAGAAAGCCGACCTGCAGCTCTTTCGTCTGCGTGGGACGGCGGCGGATGATGCGCATCACCGCCTCTTTGCAGGCTTCCTGCGGCGAGCGCCCCTGGCGCATCAACTCGACCACGAGGAAGCTGCCGGCGTTGCGGATCACTTCTTCGCCGACGCCGGTGGAGGTGGCCGCGCCGATCTCGCCGTCCACATAAAGGCCGGCGCCGATGATCGGACTGTCGCCAACACGGCCACGCAGTTTCCAGGCCATGCCGCTGGTGGTGCAGGCGCCGGCGAGGCGGCCCTGCGCGTCGATGGCGAGCATGCCGATGGTGTCGTGGTTGCCCGCGCCGCCGGGCATGCCGGTGGTGCTGCCTTGGCCGTAGTCGCGCACTTCGCTGTTGATCGACGGCTGGTAGTGCGCGGTCTTCAACCACTCGTGCCAGGCCTTGTCTGATTCGGGCGTGAGCAGCTCCTGCTTCTTGAAGCCTTGCGCCAGCGCAAACTGCAGCGCGCCCTCGCCGACCAGCAGCACATGCGGCGTGCGATCCATCACCAGGCGCGCCACGCAAATGGGATGCTCGATATGTTCGAGCGCAG
>Ga0302305_1002122_pt1 | contig 11268 bp, 6 predicted proteins | sample III_Palsa_E2_3_FD_198764 | JGI IMG/M metagenome (GOLD analysis project Ga0302305, IMG submission 198764) | Peat permafrost microbial communities from Stordalen Mire near Abisko, Sweden - III_Palsa_E2_3 | ecosystem: Environmental > Terrestrial > Soil > Palsa > Peat permafrost | place: Sweden... | reverse complement strand
CACCATGAAGCCTCAGCTATACGTCGCCAACGTCGACGAAGCCGGCATCGCCGAAGGCAACGAGTACACCAAGCTCGTCGAAGCCCGCGCCGCCGAAGAAGGCTCCGAAGTCGTCCGCATCTGCGGCGCGATGGAAGCAGAAATTTCGCAGCTCGAACCTGCCGAGCGCACCGAGTTCCTCGAAGCCGCCGGCCTCTCGGAACCCGGCCTCAACCGCCTCATCCACGCGGCCTACCGCTTGCTCGGCCTCATCACCTACTTCACCTCGGGCGTGCAGGAAGTCCGCGCCTGGACGATCAAACGCGGCACCAAGGCCCCCGGCGCCGCCGGCGTCATCCACTCCGACTTCGAACGCGGCTTCATCAAGGCCGACACCTACGCCTCCTCCGACCTCTTCCGCTTAGGCAGCGAACAAGCTGTCAAAGAAGCCGGCCTCCTCAAGTCCGAAGGCAAAGAGTACATCGTCAAAGACGGTGATATTTTGTTCTTCAAGTTCAACGTCTGAGAAGCTGCGTCAGCCTTTGCTCTAAGCTCACAACTCACAACTGGACAAGACCAGCTCTCCTCCGAACCTGCACCATCCGGGTGCCCCGGGTCCGGGTCCTAAGCCTGCCGAAGGATCGGACCCGGGCATCGGGCAAAGCCCGACCGTTCTCCTAAACCACCCACAAAACCGTCATCCTGAGCGAAGCGTCTTGCGGCTTTATGCAAGACGCGCAGCCGAAGGACCTGCCATACCTCTCGCCCCAGCAATACAGCTCCGGGCTTTCGGCCACGACACTCTCGCTGAACGAACCACGCTCTATGAGTTGACACAACCCAGGTACCCAAAGGCTGGTAGCCTGAGGCTTTAGCCTTAGGTCTCCTTGGGTCTCATAAGCCCGTTACGAAAAGGGCTTTAGCCCGCGGGGTATCCTTCTCTTCCCGAGCCGCCCTTAACCCTATGGCGCTCCCACAATCCGATCAAAGCAAAGCATCGCCAACGCCCGCATCTTCTCCGAGTTCCCTTGCTCCAGCTCGGCGCGCTGCATAATCGCGAGCCGTATCGCCAGCCCCTGCGCCAGGCTCCCCAACACGATCGCAATCTCTTCCGGCTCTGCTGGCAGCGACACCCCAAGCTGCTGATCGAACTGCCGCAGCATCGCTGCGCCTTCCTTCATCCGGCCTTCCAGGTGTTCGCGCAGCACTTTCCTCACATCTTCATTGCGCAGCGCATTGGCTTGAAACTCAGCCTCCAGCAACACCCACCCCGGATTCGCCACCATATCCGCGAACGCCTCGCGCATCCTGCCAAACCGTTCTTCCGGTGTACCTTCGCTCTTCAGAATCCCGCGAAAGACCTCTAACTCGGAGTCCACACTCGACCGCACCACCGCCAGAAACAAATCCTCGCGCCCATTGAAGTTCGCATACAGCGCGCCGCGCGTGAACCCAGCCTCTTCGGCGATTTTTTCAGCCACCGCCCCAGCCAGCCCATCGCGCAGAAAATGCTTCCGCGCCACCTCGATCAGGCGCGCACGCGTCAGCGCCTGGCTGTCCTTCCGGCTGCGTCGCGTCTTGGCGGCCTCACCTTTTCCCGATATGTCCGTACTATCCGGCATCACAGTTCCCATTCAATCAGCATCACACCGTGAGAGCTTTGCATTTTCACGCACGCGACACCCACAATTTGCATCTTACTCTAACTCAGATACATCTTGTATCTGAAAGCCTTCGGGCTAGAACTGCCTGCACGGAGAAGATGGATGGCTACAGCCACACTAGAAGCCCCGACAGAAGCCGCCCCAGACGTCTCCCACAACGACTGGAAGCCTCGCGTCAATCCGTGGCTCATCGCCGCCACCGTCGCCCTCGCCGCGTTCATGGAGGTCCTCGACACCTCCATCGCCAACGTCGCGCTCCCGCACATCGCCGGCTCGCTCGGTGCCAGTACCGACCAGGGCACCTGGGTCCTCACCAGCTATCTCGTCTCCAACGCCATCGTCCTGCCCATCGGTGCCTGGGCCTCCAGCGTCATTGGCCGCAAAAACTTCTTTCTGCTCTGCATCACCATCTTCACCGTAGCCAGCTTCCTCTGCGGCATCTCACCTTCGCTGCCCATCCTCCTCGTCGCCCGCGTCATTCAGGGCGCCGGTGGAGGCGGCCTTCAGCCCATGGCGCAAGCCATCATGGCCGACTCCTTTGAGGAGAAGAAGCGTGGCCAGGCCTTCGCTCTCTACGGTCTCGTCGCCGTCCTCGCTCCCTCCATCGGCCCCACGCTCGGCGGTTGGATCACCGACAGCTACTCCTGGCGCTGGATCTTCTACATCAACATCCCCGTCGGCATCCTCGCCTTCATCCTCGTCACCCGCTTCGTCGACGACCCACCCTGGATCAAAGGCGATCGCAGCAACCTCCGCAAGCTCGACTACATCGGTCTCGGCCTCCTCGCCGTCGCCATGGGAGGCCTCCAGATCGCGCTCGACAAAGGCGAAGAAAACGCCTGGTTCGCCTCCAGCTTCATCCGTTTCTTCTCCGCCATGTTCGTCCTCGGCATGACCGGCCTCATCTGGTGGGAGATCCGCGTCAAAAACCCGCTCATGAACTTGAATCTCTTCAAGTACAAGAACTTCGCCATCTGCTGCCTACTCATGGCTCTCGTCGGCGGCGTTCTCAATGCGGGAACGGTTCTCCAGCCACAGTTCATGCAGGCTCTTCTCGGCTACACCGCCACTATCGCCGGAGAAGCCCTCACCGGAGGCGGCATCGCTCTCCTCATCGTCATGCCACTTGCCGGCTTCGCCACCGGCAAATACCCCGCGCGCAATCTGGCCGCCATCGGCTTCGGCTTCTTCGCCATCGCGTTCTACTACGCTTCCACGCACCTCACACTCGACATGAGCTTTGGCTTCGCTTCCTGGCTGCGCATCATCCAGATGATCCCCATTCCCTTCTGCTTCATCGCCATCACCAACGCCGCCTACGTCGGTCTGCCCAAGGAAGCCAGCAACCAGGTCTCCGGCCTCATCAACCTCATGCGCAACATCGGCGGTAGCATTCTCATCTCGGTCACAGGAGCCATCGTCACCAACCGCACCCTCTTCCACGAGGCCCGACTGCAAAACGCGATGCAGCCCGGCAGCATCGCCTACACCCAGAACGTCAACGGCCTCACCGGAGCCTTCACCAACGCCGTAGGAGCCCCCCAGGCCAGCCTCATGGCCCACGCCAGCATCTACCAACAGCTCACCCAGCAAGCCTCCGCCATGGGCTATCAGGACATCTACCGCATGCTCTGCTGGATGTCCTGCGGCATGGTAGCCTGCGCCTTCCTCCTCAACAAAAACCGCCCCGGCGAAGGCGCCCCCGCCGGAGAAGCCGTCCACTAACTCCCAACGTTCTCACATGGAACGAACACCTTTGCCTTTCTGGTTGTCATTCCGAGCGCAGCGAGCGAACCTGCTGTCTCCCGTTCTTCGCCAACACCACCACAACTATCTGGGTGCCCCATTCATGACAGTTCCATCGTCATGAGTGGGAAAGTATGACCTAAACCAAGCAATCCATCGCTTTTGCTTTTGTTCTTGACGGAGGGAGCAGGGGCCTTCAGGCCCCTGAATCAGGTCCAAACAAAAGGGGCTTCAGCCCTGGGCCGTTGCTCTTCTTTCACGGAGGCAAACACCACCACCGTACCAACCCTGATTCCCTCCACCATCACACCCCCACTCCTCTGCCAGACTGGTAGTTGCGATGAAGAAGCAACAGAAAAAACTACGTATCGGCATTCTCTTTGGCGGCAAAAGCGGCGAGCATGAAATCTCTCTCCGTTCCGCCGCATCCATCCTCCAGGCCATCGACCGCAAAAAGTACGACGTCGTCCCTCTCGGCATCACCAAGACCGGCCGCTGGCTGCACAACGCCGAGGCGGAAAACCTCCTCTGCGGCAGCGACTCCAGGCTCCTCACCAGCTCCACACAAGAGAAGAGCATCCACGCTGCCGCCGCCGGCACAAACTCCTCTGGTCTCGACGTCGTCTTCCCTGTCCTCCACGGCACCTTCGGCGAAGACGGCACCATCCAGGGCCTCTTCGAGCTCGCCGACATCGCCTACGTCGGCTCCGGCGTCCTCGGCTCCGCCGCCGGCATGGATAAAGACGCCATGAAGCGCATGTTCTTCGCCACTGGCCTGCCCATGACGCCACACGTCACGCTCCTCCGCTCCGAGTGGAAAGCCGACCCCAGGAAGTCCACGCGAGCCATCGAAAAGAAGCTCACCTACCCCGTCTTCGTTAAGCCCGCAAACCTCGGCAGCTCCGTAGGCATCAGCAAGGTCAAATCCCGCAAAGACCTCGCAGCAGCTATGGATCTTGCCGCGAGCTTCGATCGCAAGATCGTCATCGAACAGGGCGTAGGCGGTCCCGGCGTAAAGCCCCGCGAGCTCGAAGTAGCCGTCCTCGGCAACGACAACCCCGAAGCCTCCATCGTCGGCGAGATCGTCCCCGCCAAAGAGTTCTACGACTACGAAGCCAAGTACGAGCTCAACGGCGCCGACGAAAGCGTCAGCATCATCCCCGCCAGGCTCACCGCTGCCGAGTCCAAAAAGATCCGTGCCATGGCCATCGAAGCCTTCCGCGCCTGCGACTGCTCCGGCCTCGCCCGCGTCGACTTCCTCATGGCCCCCGCCACCAAAACCAAAGGCGGCAAAACCAAACCCGCCGAGATCCTCCTCAACGAGATCAACACCATGCCCGGCTTCACCTCCATCAGCATGTACCCCAAGCTCTGGGCCGCCACCGGCATCTCCTACCCCAAACTCATCGACAAGCTCATCCAACTAGCCCTCGAACGCCACAAGGAAAAACAACAAACCCACTTCACCCGTTAACGAACGGCGCATAACCGCTGTCTCCCGTTCTTCGCCAACCGACCACAAACATTCGGGTGCCCCATCCATGACAGTTCCATCGTCATGGGTGGGAAAGTAAACCCTCGACCAGCGAGCTTTTGTTCTTGCCTTTGCTGTTCTTTCTGTCATTCCCGAAGGGAATCTGCTTCTGCACTTCGCTTTAACTCGAAACTGGCAACTCGAAACTGAAAACTGAAAGCCTAACCAGCTCTCCTCCACACCATCACAAACCTCCGGGTGGCCCATTCATGCGTGGCTTCATCGCGCATGAGTGGGGAACTCCAAACTCCACCCGGCCACCGCGAAGGACTACCATAATCCCAATGACCGCCGCACCCACCATCCAGCTCGCCGACATCCTCGCCGCTCGCGAACGCATCGCCAGTTCCATCTACTACTCGCCCTGCACGCACTCGCAGATGCTCTCCGGCCTCACCGGTCAGGACATCTTCCTCAAGCTTGAAAACCTGCAGATGACGGGCAGCTTCAAAGAGCGCGGAGCCCTCAACAAGATCGCCACGCTCACGCCGGAAGAAGCCGCTCGCGGCGTCGTCGCAGCCTCCGCCGGCAACCACGCCCAGGGCGTCGCCTACCACGCCACCCAGCGAGGCATCCGTTCCGTCATCGTCATGCCCCTCACCACGCCTCTCGTCAAAGTCACCGCCACGCGCGGCTTCGGCGCGCAAGTCGTCCTCCACGGCGCCAACTACGACGAGGCTTGCACCGAAGCCACACGCCTCTGCGAAGCCCAGGGCATGACCTTCATCCATCCCTTCGACGACCACCTCGTCATGGCCGGCCAGGGCACCATCGGCCTCGAACTCCTCGAACAGATCGAAGGCCTCGAAGCTGTAGTGGTCCCCATCGGCGGCGGCGGCCTCATCGGCGGCATCGCCTGCGCCATCAAAGAGTCCAACCCCAACATCCGCGTAGTCGGCGTCCAGACCGCACGCCTCCCTTCAATGGCGGAAGCCGTCAAAGCCCACCACCCCGTCACACTCGACCCGGCGACTACTATCGCGGACGGCATCGCCGTCCGCCGCGCCGGCGAACTCACCTTCCCCGTAGTCGAAAAATACGTCGACGAAATCGTCACCGTAAGCGAAGACGAAATCGCCAGCTCCATCCTCACTCTCCTCGAACGCGAAAAGACCCTCGCCGAAGGCGCCGGCGCCACCGCGCTCGCTGCCCTGCTGCAACGCCGCACCTCGCTACCCGCAGGCGCACGCACCGCCGTCCTCGTTTGCGGCGGCAACATCGACGTCACCCTCCTCAGCCGCATCATCGAGCGCGGCCTCGTACAGGACGCCCGCCTCATCCGCCTCCGCATCCACCTCCTCGACAAGCCCGGCGCCCTCGCCGACCTCACCCAGCTCATCGCCAAGCACCGCGCCAACATCGTAGACACGCTCCACAACCGCGCCTACTACGGCGTCAACCTCGGCGACACCGTCATCGACATCACCATGGAAACCCGTGGCCGCGAACAAGTCGAAGAACTCCTCACCGCCCTCACCGCCGAAGGCTACAAACACAGCCGCGTCCTCTAACCTCTACGCAGCCGCACAATCCGGGTGCCCCATGTTCGCGACGGCTTCATCGTCGCTAACGTGGGCATCGGGCGAACGCCCGACCGCTCTCCTCAACCCACCCCAACCTTGTCATCCTGAGCGTAGGGGCTCGCGCACTTTGCGAGTCCCGCAGTCGAAGGACCTGCCACACCGTCAACCCAGCCAGCCCGTCCGCCCCTTTCAACCCCAAATCCTAAACCAGCCACCCCTACGCTCTTGCCTTCCTTCGCGGACCTTACCTCCCTCAGCGACCTTCGCGTTCAAAGCTTTTGCTTTTGCACTTGCTCTACCCACCCCACGAATCACCCTCGTCACCCCCACCTCCCCAATCCACACCATCCAAACGGTTAAGCTTCTACTGGGAGACCCCATGAAAACCTGCGCCACGAGACTCTTTCTACTAGCGACCGCTCTGCTCCTCGCCCGCTCAGCCTCCGCGCAGTTCGCTCCCTACGCCATGTTCAGCGCAGGCCACTACTCTGGCATCGGAGTAGGCTACGGCACCAACAACAACCAAAGCGGAGGCATGACCGCTCTCGGCGGCACCTTCGGCATCTACGACGACCGCTACCGGCTCGGCCCTCTACGCCTCGGCCCCGACGCACGCCTCATCATCGAAAACAGCTCAAACTCCTCACCCTACGGCAACAAGATCCTCGGCGGTCTCATAGGCGCACGCCTCGACGCCAGCGGCATCCCCGCACTCCCCTTCAATCCCTACATCCAGGCGGAAGTCGGCGGCGTCGGCACCAACAACGGCAGCAGCTACAACCGCACCGGCTCCTTCGCGTACCAGATCCAGTTCGGTGGAGACTTCACGCTCTTCCCACACGTAGCCCTCCGCGCCGAGTACGGTGCCGGCCAGCTCTCCACCGCCAACAACACAAACCACACCCTCCAAACCTTCGGCGCCGGACTAGTCGTCCGCCTGTACTAGCTCTCACCCTCACAAACAACAAGGCCCGCATCTCTGCGGGCCTAGCCTTTGCTCCAAGCTCACAACTCACAACTGGACAAGACCAGCACTCCTCCATACCGGCACCATCCGGGTGCCCCGGGTCCCGCTTCTGGGACCCGGGCATCGGGCAAAGCCCGACCGCTCTCTTCAAGCCCACCCCAACCTTGTCATCCTGAGCGTAGCCGAAGGACCTGCCACACCATCAACCCACCCAACCCCTCAGACCCTTTCAACCCCAAACCTAAACCAGCCACCCCTTCGCTCTTGCCTTCCTTCGCGAACCTTAGCTCCCTCAGCGACCGTTGCGTTCAAAGCTCTTGCTCTACCGAAGCCGCACAAACAACAAGGCCCGCATCGCAGCGGGCCTTGCCTTTGTCTTTGTTCTTGCACGAAGCGCTTCCCGCCGTCCGCGCAGGACTCAAATGCGCATCGGCATAAGAATGTAGCGGTACTTCACATCCTCATTCGCATCTTCCGGCCGCATCTGCCCAGCCGACTGCGCATCCTTGAACTCCAGTCGCACTTCGCCGGTCTCACCCGTAGCCCGTAGAAAGTCGATCAGGTACGAGCTATTGAACCCAACCACCAGCGGATCGTAGTTGTAAGGCGTCTCGATAATGTCTTCCGACTCACCCGAGTCCGTAGACTGCGCACTCAGCTTCAGTTCATTCTGCTCCAGCCGAATCTTGATCGCGCCCGACCGCTCATCCGCAAACTGCGCAACACGCTGGATCGAGTGCATCAAATCTTCCGACCGCACGATCACAAACTTCGTATTGTCCCGCGGCAGCACAGCCTCATAGTTCGGGAACTGTCCCGTAAGCTTGCGGCTGGTCAACACACGTCCACCCACGCGGAAGAACAGCGACTGGTCGTCGTCGGCAAACTCCAGCGTCTCCGCATCGCTTCCGCCCAGCAGGCTCATCAGCTCCGCCAACGCCTTGCGCGGGATCAGCGTCTTCTTCTCGCCCGAGATCCCTTCCAGCGACTCACCCAGCTTCTCGATATGCGCCAGGCGATGACCATCGGTCGCCACCATCGCCATCGACTCCGCCTTCAACACCAGCAGCGCTCCATTCAGCGTGTAGCGAGACTCTTCATTCGAAATCGCAAAGATCGTCTTCGCGATCATGTTCTTCAAGCTCGCCGAGTTGATCTTGAATACGCCGACTTCCGGAAACTCCGGCACCTGCGGAAAGTTCGCCCGCGCCATCCCCACCATCTTCGTGTTCGAGCGGCCCGCACGAATCTGCACCCAGTGGTTGTCCATCAGCTTGATCGAGATCTCGCCCTCAGGCAGCAGCTTGATGTAATCGAAAAGCTTGCGTGCCGGAATCGTACACGCGCCTTCTTTCTTCACCTTCGCCGCGCAGCTCGTCTTCAGCGATTGGTCCAGGTCCGTCGCTGTGATCGTCAGCTTGCCTTCGCTCGCCTCAAACAAAAAGTTCGACAGGATCGGAATCGTCGTCTTGCGTTCGACGACCGATTGCGCGGCAGTAAGCTCGCGCAGCAACTCCGCGCGCGATACGGTGATTTCCAAATTGCCGGTAGGCGCTGCGACGTCGGGCGTGATGGTGGCGGTGGACACGGTCAGAGTTCTCCCTTGCTGATAGCGCGGTCAGCCCTCACTTCGCGCTCAGCTACGCACGATCGGGGGGCATGGGTTGACTTGATTCTAGGGCGTACCTGCCCTTTCGCGCGACACCTTTCGATGTGAATATCACGGGACGCGATGTGGGTGCTCCGTTCCGACCCTCACCCAGGCACTGACCCAGGCGATCAGGAAGCATTGGGCTGGCAACAAAACCGGGTGCCCCGGGTCCCTCGCACTTGGGGACCCGGGCTCCCACGAAATTCTCCGGTAGGGGTCCAGGTGCGTGTGCCCCCGATCTCTCGCACTTGGAGATCGGGGTTTCCACCGAACCCCAACCAGCGCCACAACTCCACCCAAACCAGCCCCAACGCTGACTTCAAAACACCCCAACTTCCCGCGCCGCGAATGCTTCTACAAAACTAAGTGAAAGTAAGAGAATTACTAGTAGTAGTAACCGTTGTGCGTGGAAGAGTGGATATCCATCCCATCTCCCTCAGCCAAAACAACTTACCTCCTACCCAAGCTTTCCAAAACCCTCCACACAAAACCGAACAATGAGCAACGCCAGTGACACCCCTTGAGATGCGTCCTCTAATTTCCCTTTTCTCCACATCCCCTTCCACCACCTCCAACAAATCTCTCCTCCCCAATGTGCGCAGCAGGCTTAAAACCGCATAAAGACTGGCCTTCCAAAGCACCCGGATACTCACAGCAAAACCCACCCCCAGCGCAAAAGTGGAAACCACCAATTCTTATGTTGAAGTGTGGAATACCCGCACCGAAACCAAGCTACCTCGTTGAGTCGAGCTCCTTCATCAAATCCAGTCTCGGCATAGAGGCAACAAAGCCCGTCATTCTGAGCGCAGCGAAGAACCTCTGTATTTCGCTTGTGGCAGCACACACTCTTCCCCAGCGCAGAGAATGCTCTGTAGCCCCTCCAGACAGCAGAAAGGCCGCCCTCAGGCGGCCTTCTACGAGCTGTTAACTATTCGCTGTTAACTGTTTGCTGCTTTATCCAAGCGTCTCCATCAGCTTGTTCACCGTGCGATTCAGGTCCTTATCGTTCCTCCGCTGCTCATCGATCTTCGCAATCGAGTGCATCACAGTCGTATGGTGCTTGCCGCCAAACTGACGCCCAATCTCCGGCAGCGACGCCTCCGTCATCTGCTTGGCCAGGTACATCGCAATCTGCCTCGGCACCACGATCTGCCGCGAGTTGTTCTTCTGCTTTAACTCCGCAACCCGCATCCCAAAGCTCTCAGCCACAGCGCGTTGGATCGCTTCAATCGTGATCTTCCGCACCTGCGTATCGATGAACTGCTTCAGGCACTGCTGTGCCGTTGGCAGCGTAATCTCCACGCCATGCAGGCTGCACCAGGCGATCAACCGCACCAGCGCACCTTCAAGCTCACGCACGTTGGTACGCACGTTGCCTGCGATGAACAAAGCCACATCCGTCGGCAGAACTGTCTGCTCCAGCTCCGACTTCTTCTGCAGAATCGCAACCTTCGTCTCGAGATCCGGCGGCTGAATGTCGACCACCAACCCCCACTCAAAACGCGAACGTAAGCGGTCTTCAAAGTCCGCCAGTTCTTTCGGGGGCCGGTCTGAAGCAATCACAATCTGCTTCATCGTCTCGTGCAGCGCATTGAACGTATGGAAGAACTCTTCCTGCGTCCGCTCCTTGCCGGCAAGAAACTGAATATCGTCAATCAGCAGCACATCGACATGCCGGTACTTGTCCCGGAAGCTCGTCATCTTGTCGTAGCGCACCGAGTTGATCATCTCGTTGGTGAACTTCTCACCGGACACATAGCTGATCGCCGCATGCGGTTGGCGCAGCTTTACCTGGTGCCCAATCGCCTGCATCAAGTGGGTCTTGCCCATACCTACGCCGCCATACACAAACAGCGGGTTGTACGCCTTTGACGGACGCTCAGCCACGGCCTGCGCCGCTGCATGGGCAAACTGGTTGCCGCTTCCAATCACGAACGAATCAAACTGATACCGCGGATTCAACTGTGCCGCGGAGTCCCAATCGAACCGTGACTGCTCCGGCCCAATTCCACCCTGCGTCTGTGCACTGCCACGCAAACCACGCGGTGCATTCAGGCTATGGCTCGGCTGCGGTGCAAACCCACCGTCTTCCCGCAGTCGTGCCGCATTTGGATCGGGCGGAGGTACCTGGAACACAATGTTGTCCAGCTCCAACCCAAGATTATCGATGGCTTCAGCGATCAGATCGCCATAGCGATCTCCCA
>Ga0302305_1002120_pt1 | contig 11271 bp, 6 predicted proteins | sample III_Palsa_E2_3_FD_198764 | JGI IMG/M metagenome (GOLD analysis project Ga0302305, IMG submission 198764) | Peat permafrost microbial communities from Stordalen Mire near Abisko, Sweden - III_Palsa_E2_3 | ecosystem: Environmental > Terrestrial > Soil > Palsa > Peat permafrost | place: Sweden... | reverse complement strand
AGGCGCCTCTGGTCGGGAGGACCCCCCACCGGTCCATTTCCCTTGATAGGAGGCGCCATTTGAAAGCAATGGGCCCGCTGGCACCCCCCAGCGGCCCATTGTGTTTAAAACGCAGGTTCGCCGACGGACGTATGCTGTCAACTGAGAACTTGAATCCGCGTCTAAAGCTCCAGAATATGTTTCGCATGAGCTTTTGAACCAGGTAAAGGAATGGGGCACTCGAGGTGGTAATCTCCTTCTTCAAAAGGCCGGAACGATTGGTTTCCGGGCTCGCAATTGTTTCGTTGATGCTCTTTGTCGCTGCTACTGGAGCGTGGGCGCAACAGACGACCCCGCCCGCTGCTCAGCAGACGCCAGCGCCGGCAGCAAATCCCGACGATAGCGGGCCGGTTTCCAACGATGGCGCCATTGTGCTTGGCAAAAAGAAGGAAGAAGCAGCCCCACCCGCAGCGCCGGCTGAAGAAAAGACGAAAAATCCGAACGGAGAGATCTACTCGCTGCGCGTCGATGTGCCGATCGTCAACCTGGATGTGAATGTTCTGCTGGACCGGACGCATGATTTCGTTCCGGGATTGAAAGCAGGGAACTTTCTGGTGGTGGAAGACGGCGTAGAGCAGGAAGTCCAGAGCGTCCGCGTGACCAAGACGCCAATTACAGCGGTGATGTTGCTGGAATTTGCGGCAAACAACTGGTATTTCATTCAGGATATGCAGAACGCTTCGGTGAGTTTCTTCAGGACGATGCAGCCGGAAGACTATATCGCGGTCGAAACCTATGACATGCGCAGCCATATCCTGACGGATTTCACCAACAATAAAGACACGATCGCCCAAGCGCTGAACAGCCTGATGATGCCGACGTTCAGCGAAACCAATGAGTTCGACGCGCTGTACGAGACGCTGGATCGGCTGACTCGCGTCGACGGCCGCAAGTATATCTTGTTGATTTCAGATGGTCGAGACACCATGTCGAGGATCACGCTGGACCAGATGCTGGCGAAGATCAAGGCGACGCCGAATGTGACGATTTTTACGATCAGCACAGGCGGGTTTGCGAGGGAAATGTCCGACGCTCGGGGTGGTTTCGGTTCCCGGCATATGGATTATTTACAAGCTGACAACCAGATGCAGACGTTCGCAAGAATGACTGGAGGTTTGAGTTATAAACCTATCTTTCAAGGGGAGTTGCCGGATATTTTCTCGCAGATCAACGAGTCCATCCGGAACCAGTATGTGCTGACCTATAAGCCTACGAATCCCAAAAATGACGGGACTTATCGCAAGGTGAAAGTCTATCTTGTGGATAACGAGGGTAAACCTTTGAAAATGCAGGACGAAAAAGGCAAGCCGCAGAAGTATTCGGTCATTACGAGAGACGGTTACCGCGCGAAACTGCCGGTGGATTAGGCGGCGAAGCGGTCGAAGTCGTCGCGTCCGTGAATGGGCGCAAGTACAAGCAACAAAAGGCCTTCGATGAGGATTGCGCCTTCAACTTTTACTGAAAGACTGTGCAGGCGGTCGAAGTGAATATGAGCGGGAGCGTCCGTAGGGGATGTAGCTACGTCACCGCCCAGGGATGCACGATCTGCTTCCATCCGGGGCAGGATGGAGTATTGCGAGTAGAGCGTAAGTCCAAGCATTGCAATAATTAGAGCGAGCTCCGCAGCACGGGCGGGGTGGGTATCGCCCTGGGTTGCGAGCAGGCCGAGGGTGATGAAGAAATAGATCATGCCGGCCACTAACCCTAAGTGGTGCAATGAGATAAGGGTGCCACGAACAACCACGCCGGCGCTGTGAGCGTCGGGGAGGGCGGAGAAGGCCACTTTGGCTACGAAGCCGAAGAAAATCAGGCTACCAACCCAGGTGGAGATGGCGATCAAGCGGAGAATGCGTAAGACAGTTGTCATTTATTTTCAGGCAGTTACAGCGGGTTTGCGGTTGAGGGCACGGCGCAGGACGGTCTCGATGGCGGCCTTCTGTTCGGCGTATTCGGAGTCGGAGATACGGTTCTGCAGGCGGTCGGTTTCGAGCGCGAAAAGCTCCTCTTTCAGGGTCTGGAGGAGCAAAATGTGGTGATTTTCTGGTGCGGATTTATGGAGACTTTGTGGTGTTTGGTACAAATCTCTGGAGTTTTCAACGGCCACATTTGTGGGCTTTTTGAGGAGGACGCCGGCGGCGACGGCGAGCAGGACGGCAAGGCCTCCGAGGATCCAGTACTTGTACTTGGCCCAGGGGTCGCGGGTGCCTTCGGGGTCGAGCGGGTTCTGGAGACCGCGGCCGGGCATGGTGTTCTGGGTTTCGGGGACAGGTTGGCCTGAATCGGAGGAAGGTTGCTGCGGTGCCTGGTTGCCGGCGGCGTCCGGGGAGTTGGTGTCGCGCGGGAGTTGGCCGGAGCCGGAAAGGGTAAAGCCCATGGGGGCGTCAGGGCTGACGTTGCGGGCGACGAAGGTCTGGGCGTTTACTTCGTCATTGACGGCGCTGTAGGGAGCACCGGAGACGGGCGTGAACGTCATGCTCTTGGGGAGCATGATGGCTACGGTGTCGGTGGTGGTGCTTTCATGCGGGGCGAAGGCGAACTTGCCGCTGTAGGGCAGGTGATAGCTGATCTGAAAGCGGGTTTCGCCGGGGCGGATGGGGAAAAGGAAGGTGTAGTGGTTGTGCTCGGGGAGCGGAACTGGAGCGGCCTGGACGGGCATGCCGCCGGGGGCGAGTGCGGCTGAGCCGCCGATGACGGCGCCCTCAGGAAGGGTGAATTCGAACGGAACGTTCGAGAACTGGGTCATGGGAGGAGTGGAGTCGTTTTTGACGAAGAGATTTTCAACGACCTGCAGGCCGGTGCCGGAGGCGTCGGACTGGATGCGCATGACGTCGGCTTCTTCGGCTACGCCTTTGACCTTGGCAGCGGCGTTGTAGACATCGAGGTCGACTACGGTGCTGCCGGGGGTAGCGGGCTGGAAGTAGTTGGCCTTGTCGTGGGTGACGCGGATGAGGTGGATGCCCTCATCGGCGACGTCGATGGAGTAGCGGCCGCGGGAGTCCGTGGTGGTGTGATTGGCTTCCTGCATGCCCTGGGCGAGCCGGATGAGCGTCACGGTATCGCCGGCGGAGGGTTTGTTGGTGGTCTTGTTGGTGACCGTGCCGGTGATGGTGGACGCGGCGAGGGCGGCCGTTGCGGCGGTGGATGCGAGGAAGGCGAGGGAACGGAGAGCGTTTCGAAAGACGGGCACAGCTAAGGATAAAGCAGGGAGGAGGGAATCGGGAGGGTGGTGGCCGAAAAGTGGAGCTGGGCTGCGACGAAGGAAGTTTACCCGACCGTTGTGGCCGCAGAACGAACACGACCCGTCCTAACGACGGGTCGTGTCTGATGCTCACACTGCAGTAATAAGATCCGGTTGCTTTAGAACGCCAGCTTCAGTGCAAGTTGCACGAGACGAGGATTGTTCACCGTAGAGTTCACGGCGCCGAAACCCGACTCGTTTATGTCATTGATGGGCATACCGAACTGCGGGTGATTGAAGAGGTTGAAGAACTCAGCGCGGAAGTTCAGGCCCATATCTTTGCGCGGAAGAGCGAACTGCTTGATCAGCGAGAAATCGCTGTTCCAGAAGTCCGGGCCCACGACCGGGACGCGGGCCGCGTTGCCCAGCTGTCCTACCGCAGGAGCGACGAAACAGGCTGAGTTGATCCACTTATGAACGCCAACGCTGTGGTTTCCGGCGTACACGTTGCAACCGGCGACCTGGTTGGGACGGTTCCAGTCGTAGCTGTTGCCGCCGGTATTGAAGGCGACGCCGGATTGATTGTTGCTATCGATCAGAGGAACGGGGAATCCCGAAGAGGCCCTTTCGATCAGCGTCACCTGCCAACCACCTGCAAGGCTATTGGTCACAGCATTCCAATCGGCACCGAACTGCTTTCCACGGCCGAAGGGAAGGTCGTAGATCACACTGGCTGTAAAGCTGTTATCAAGGTTGATCTGCGACAGCGAACGGTCCAGGCTCTGCCAGTTCGGAAGAGGAAAGTAGGGGGCGCTGAGCTCGGAACCCAGGCCGTCGCTCAGACCGTCATCATAGGTTTTCGAGTAGGTGTAAGCGACCAGGGCATAGAGACCATGTTTCGGTGTTTTGGTCTCCGCCTTGATCTGCAGCGAGTTATAGCTGGTTGTGCCCAGATCACCGGCCTCTATAATCGTGCTCCCGGTCCCATAGTTCGGCGTATAGGGGGCGGAACCGACGCAGCCGATGTGGTTTGTGCCGCTCGCAGCGCATCCCGAAGGACCCGCCGTGTTGATGTCATTGCCGACCATCAGGATGTGGGTGCCATGGGCGCCGGCATAGCCTCCGGTCAGCACGAGGCTACCGAACAACTGGCGCTCGACGTTCACGTTGTACTGTTGGACGCGGCCTAACTTCAGGTTTGTGGGCTCATAGGTAAATGCGCCTTGATAGTTCGCAAGGGTGGATGGTGTGGGAAGGAGCGCAAAGCCGGCGGAGAGGGTGGGGCCGCTGAAGTTGTCGGATTCGCCGAGGAAAGGCGGATTCTGCCAAAGGCCTTGTGCGCCCTGGCTCCAGGCGGAATCGTGATACAGCGAGTAGCCGCCGCGAAGCACTGTCTTGTCGCTTCCAAACACCTTCCACGCAGCGCCGACGCGAGGTTCGATGGCCGTCCAGTCCATGTTGATGCCTGCCGAAGCGCCTACGCCATTTTGATTGGCGATCAGCAGGCTTCCGCCGGTAGTGGAAGGAACGTAGTCGGCCAGGCGCCCGTGCTCTTCCGTAGTCGGCGTGGTCATGTCATAGGCGACGCTCAGGTTCAGCGTGAGGGAGGGAGTCACTCTCCAATCATCCGCGACGAAGGGGCGGATGATCTTCCAGCGGCGGCCCGTGACAGCACCGTTGTACGTTTGGTCGTGAATGGCTCCGCCGCTCGTAAGGCCGAGGAGGAAGTCGGCCTCGACGTTGCCGGCAGCTGCGCAAGTACCGCCAGGAGCAGTACACGCGCCAGTGCCTGCGGTGGAGTTGTAGAAGCCGACCAGCCAGAATCCATCCGCAAAGGCTTCCGAGCCCACATTCATCTGATTGGCTCGGAGATCGAGGCCTACTCTCAAGTCATGCTTGCGCAGGATCAGATCGAGCGTGTCTTTGTAGGTGAAGATGTCGGTTCCACCTTGAAAGGGAGAGTAACCGCGATCACCGAGAGCCCAATAACCACCATTCTCGAAGTCTGTTGAGACCAATCCACAGCTATAGGCGCCGGGAGCACAGGTTGGATTAGCGCCACCGCTGCAACCGAGGTTGGCCCCTGGAATGCCAAGCTTGGCCGACGCGCAGGTCCCCGTGCCTTGCGACAGAATGTAGTCAAAGATGCGGTTGTAACCGAAGGTGGCCTGGTTGAGCATCTTGGCCGAGAACACGTGAGTTTCGCTGAGAGCGATGTTTCGTGCGTGGTTGGCGATCCGCTGATTGCTGCCGAACGCGCCGGCTTCGGCAAACGATCCAACCCCACCACCACCGGGGACATAGGACGTCGCCTGGTCGTAGCTGAAGCGACCGAAGGCAGTGTCTTTGCTGGAGAACGTCTGATCCACGCGCACATCGAACTTGGTTTCGTTCAAGCTGCGAACGGGCGAGTTGACGAAGTTATAGTTTCCGCCGGGATTGCTCGCGTTCGGCGCCGGATACAGATTGATCATGGCCTGTCCAATGCTGTTGAACAGGTTCGTTGGAATTTTGTCGCAAGGTGTCCCAGCGCCCTGGACACCGCCGGGGCCTGCAGGAAGGGGGTTCCCAGCGCCATCGCATTGGAACGCGGTACCTGTGTTGGGATTGATGATGGCGCGGCCGGAGGAAATTACCCCACCGAATGGGTCATTCGTGAAATTGCCGGCGCGCATCGCCAGCGAAGGCACAAGGCCTGCAAAGGTAACGCCTTGGCGCTGGAATTTCTGTTCACCATCGACGAAGAAGAACGTCTTGTCTTTGACAAGGGGGCCCCCGATGGAGCCGCCGAACTGGTTCAGGTTGAACTTCGTGGGCGTCTGGGAGAAGTAGTTCCGGGCATCCAGTTTTGTGTTGCGCACAAACTCAAAGAGCGAACCGTGAAGATTGTTGGTGCCGGACTTTGTGCTGACCAGAACGGTCGGGCCCGCACGGGTACCGTACTCCGCCGAGTAGGTGTAGGTGAGGACCTTGAACTCCTGGATGTCGTCGATCGAGGAGAAGATGCCGATACCGCCGCCGGTCAGTTCGTTATTGTCGACGCCATCGAGCAGCCAGTCGGTGCTGTTGGGGCGCGAGCCGCCGACGGAAAGCGAGAAAGAACCGCGTGCCGCCACTTCACTGTCGGTGCCGGAGGTAAAGAAGCTGTTGGGGTTGGTCTCTGCCGTAGCCCCGGCAGTCAGTGTGGCGAGCTGCACGAAATCGCGGCCATTCAGTGGCAGTTGCGATACCTGCTGGGCGGTGATGACCTGGCCCAGGGAGGAAGTGCCGGTCTCAAGAGCGACCGCATCACCCGTGACGACCACCGTGGTGTTTACCGTGGCGGGCAAGAGTGAAAAATCGAGTTCGCGGGATTCCTGGACCTGGAGCACAAGCTCTTTCGAGGCGGCGCTTTGGAAGCCGGCCGTATCTACGCGGACGGTATAGGTTCCGGCGGGGAGCAGCGGGACCAGATAGTGCCCGGCGCTGTCCGTCTTGCTTGTGCGTGTGAGGCCGGTGGCCGGTGAAGTCACGGTGATGGCGGCGCCAGGGATACTCGATCCGGATTTATCAACAACATTCCCGGAGAAGCTTCCAGCGGCCTGGCCATAGAACCGTGAAGAGCTCATCAGCACGAGGAAGCTGAGGGCAAGGAGGAGAAATACTTTGTGGAGCTTTGTGCCGGAAGCGGCTTCTCCCGATTGGGAACACTCTGGCGAAAACTTCATATGCTTCATGGGTCTAACCCCCTTGAGTACACTGCGTTGAGGTGGATTGACTGCCTAATAAGGAATGGCTTACTGTACGAATTTGCCGACGGAAAGTCAACGCGCTTCCTGGGTTTGATCATGGACCGCGTGTGTCGACGATGAGCGTCAAGGGGCATGCTCCACGAGGCGTTTCTGTGATTCATGTAATGGGAGAGCGCACTGGAACAATACCTCCGCAACGTTGTTTCGGGGCGTATACGATAAAGTGATGCCCGAGCAGTACAGTTCCGGTGCCGTTCCGATTGATCTGCAAACCTGGGAGCGTAGCGCCCTTTTCCATCTCTTCAGCGAGTTCGACGAACCCTTTCATGGGGTCTGCCTGCGGATCGATTGCACCGAATCGTTTCGTTTCGCGAAGCAGTCTCGCGTCTCGGTATTCCTCACACTGGTTCACCGCGCACTGATCGCAGCGCATCAGGTCGAAAACTTCACGACTCGCATTGTCGATAACGCGGTATGGAGATACCCCACCATTCATGGCGGAAGCGCCGTTGGTCGCCCGAATGGGACCATAGGATTTGGACACTACCCCTATCAACCGGAGCTTCTCCCTTTTGTGCGAGAAGCTTCCGCTGAACTGGAGCGCGTAAAGAGCCGAACCGATCTGGTGCGACACGCCGGAGAGGATCTGATCCGGTTCTCCGTGCTTCCGTGGTTCGATTTCACTTCCATCTCCCATGCAAGGAGTTTCTCGAGACGAAACTCTGCTCCGATGATTACGTTCGGAAAGATCACGGAAGCCGGAGACCGCTGCACCATGCCCGTCTCCATCCATGTGCATCACGCACTCGCGGATGGCCTGCACGTCGCTCAATTTGTCGAACAGTTTGAACGATACCTGGCAGCGCCAGAAACCGTTTGATACGAGGCGACGTTCTGGAGTATCAGATATCGCAAGACAGCTTCTCAAACCCTACGATCAGTGCGGGCCTGTCCGTACGTGTCAGTAGCGTGTGAGGGTTCTGCGTTTTAGCGGTTCACGGCGTCAAAGGGAAGGAACATGCTGAAGACCGTTCCGCTGTGGCCTTCCTTCTGACTGCTGCGGAAGCGCAATGTGCCTTGATGCCGGTGAATGATCTCGCTGCTTACCCAAAGCCCGAGACCAGTGCCGCTGATGCCCTTGGTTGTGTAGAACGGCTCGAAGATGCGATTGGCTGCCGAAGCAGGTATGCCGCCGCCTGTATCTGCGACGGTGATCACGAGTCCGAGCCTTCCTGTCGTCCAGTCCCTGCCGACACGATCGCGTAGCAGGAGACGGCCACCACCCAATGGCTGCATGGCATCCACCGCATTGCCGACCAGATTGCTGAGGACCTGCCGGATCTCTCCTTCAAAGCATCGCACCGGCTGGGATGCGCGCTTTCGCTCCTCGACGTGGACGCCGGAGTTTACGATGCGGCTCTGGAACATGGAGATGACGCTTTCGATGAGCTGATCGCCGGAGATCTCCTGGGGGCTGCTCGACTGCTTGTGAAAGCGAAGCGTTTGATTGGCGATGACCGATACGCGGCGGAGTTCGCGCTCTGCCATCTGAACGTATGTCTTCGTGTCCGCAGGGTCATCGCTGCGTTCCGCGAGGTAGAGCAGATTGGTGACGGATTCGAGCGGGTTGTTGATTTCGTGCGCGATGGAGGCGGCGAGGCGTCCGACGACCGCCAGCTTTTCGCTTTGCATGAGGGCTTGTTCGGCCTTCTTCTGCTGCGTAATTTCGAGCGAGGCTGCTGTGATTGCTTGAACAGTGCCGTCCGCTGCGATGACGGGGAAATAACTCACTGTCCAGTAACGGTGCTCTCCGGGACGCGTGGCCAGTTCGCCTTCGAGAGGGAAGTTGACGACGGGCTGTCCCAGGAGCACTTGCTCAAACAGCTCTTTGAGGCCTTCGATGGGAGCCATCTCTGTGAGGGTGCGGCCAATGATCTGTTCCGGTGTCAATCCGAAGAACTCTGCCTGCCTATCGTTGAGGCGGAGGTAACGGAAGTCTTTCGTGTCGAACAAAGCCAGACCGATGGGAGCGGTCCGGTAGACGGTGTCGATTTCGGCGAGCTGGCGTTCGGCTTGTTCGGATTTTGCTCTCAGGGACTCGCGAGCGGCTCTCTCTTCGGTGACGTCTCGCGAGAAAGTGACGATGCCTTCGGGAGTTGGGTAGACTTCGATGTGGAGCCAAAGATTGAGCGGCTCAGGATAATGGGCATCGAAGCCGCTCGGAATTCTGTCGTGCATTGCCCGGTAGAAATGTTCGACGTAGGGAGACCCTTCGTAGACCGCGTCGGGGAAGGCCTCCCAAACGGTGCGGCCAACAATCTGTCGATCAGAAGCGTAGAGCTCCGTCGCCTTTGGATTGAGATAGGTCATGATCCAGTTGCGGTCCACGCCTACGATCGCGTCGGTTGTGACGCCTAAGACCTGAGTCAGCCGCTCGGAGATACGGTCTTTTTCGCGTTCCGCGGCGCGCTTCTCTTCCATGTTGCGGAAGACGAGAACGATGCCGGTCAGTTCGCCGTTGTCATCGAAGATGGGGGCGCCACTATCGTCGATAGCGGTGTTGGTTCCGTCTTTGGAGATGAGGACAGTATGGTTTGCGAGACCAACTACCGATCCTGTGCGCTTGACCTTATCGGCGGGGCTCTCTACAGGCAGATGGGTTGATTCATTCACGATGTGAAAGACGTCTGCGAGCAATTCGCCTGCGGCTTCCTGCAAGGTCCAGCCCGTTAAGTCTTCGGCGGCCGCATTCATGCGGGTCACGCGAGTGTCCGCGTCGGTCACGATGACCGCATCCCCTATGCTTTGCAACACCCGCGACGCGCGGGCTTCGCTCTCGCGAAGCTCCTGGGCCGCAGTCACTTCGCGGGTAATGTCCTGGCAGATGACGAGGACGCCCAGGACGTTTCCGCCTGAACCGAAGATTGGGCTGTAGTTGTAGGTCCAGCGGATGTCCTGCAGCTTCCCATCCCGGATGATCGGGACGACCGTGTTTTCGTAGTACACCGTCTCTCGGCCGGTCATCACGCGGTCGAGGTTGGGGCCGACGATCTGCCAGGCGTCCGACCAGCAGACCGCTGCGGTCTGGCCTAATCCTGAGGGATGCCGTTCGGCAAGGAGAGGAATGAACGCATCGTTGTAAAGCTGTACTAATTCGTTTCCCCAGAAGACTAGCGAGGGGAACGCGCACGCAAGCATAAGATTGGCGGAGCAGAGAAGGCATTCGGACCAATCTTCGATTTGTCCAAGCGGGGTCGAACTCCAGTCGTAAGTCCTGATCAGCCCGGCCATCTGGCCGTTACCTTGTATCAGGCGCGCCGCTTCGTTTGTAGTTTTGGAATGACCTGATGTTTCAATTGGCATTGGGAAGAATGGGGCAACTCAAACAGCTTAATCAAATTGGGGAAACGCGCAAAGCAGAATTGGATGCGCAGAGAGTGTCAGGGGTAATCCAGTTGGAGCCGATAGCAAAACCGTACGGCGAATTTGTCTTTATAAGTCGAGTTAAAGACTTTGAGGTTGCGGATGGGGGACTGAATTTTCCGATTTTGTTTGTGGCGCGGTTTCATAGACGCTACGAGAAGATAATGACGCTCTTTCCACAGAAATTCCAGGAGATCTCAGCATGATCAGGATCGACCCACGAAAGACGTTTGAACCGCAACCGCCCGATGCAGCTGGAGTGATCAGCTGGGTCCATTTCGGCGATCTGCATATGACGAAGGCAGGGGAGCAGAATCATCTCGATCTGGCGGGGATCGTCGATGAAGTGAACAGGGCGTTTGCCGATTCGGTGAGCTTTGTCTTTCTGCCGGGAGATGTTGCGGACGACGGCAGCCGCGCGGCCTATGCGGTGGTGCGTGGAGAGCTCGACCGGTTGAAGGTCCCGTGGTGCGCGATTGTTGGCGACCATGATGTGCATGAGAAGAGGTTTGCGAACTTTATGGAGGCGATGTCCGAGCGGACACACTATGCGTTCTCCGTGGGCAAGGTGCGCTTCGTGGCTATGAATGCATTTGATGTGGCCGATCCTGGATCGTTTGTGGTGAGCGACGAGCAGTTGGCCTGGGTGAAGCGGGAGCTGCAGACGGCCGTCGATCTGGGGCAGGCAAAGGTGTTGTTGCTGCATTGCTATCCGAGCGATTTGAAGCTTGGTGGTGGCGAGTTGATGGAAGTGATTCGCAACTTCGATGTGCGTCTGATCGACATGGGCCACACGCACTATAACGAAGTGGCGAATGATGGGCGGACGCTGTACACGGCGACGCGATCAACGGGACAGATTGAAGAAGGGCCCGTGGGCTACTCGGTTACGAATATCGA
>Ga0302305_1002115_pt1 | contig 11284 bp, 4 predicted proteins | sample III_Palsa_E2_3_FD_198764 | JGI IMG/M metagenome (GOLD analysis project Ga0302305, IMG submission 198764) | Peat permafrost microbial communities from Stordalen Mire near Abisko, Sweden - III_Palsa_E2_3 | ecosystem: Environmental > Terrestrial > Soil > Palsa > Peat permafrost | place: Sweden... | reverse complement strand
CGCGAAGTGCTTGATGTCTTCACCTCCATTCGCCATCACGTTTCGCTCGATAAAGCCGGACGCCTTTTACAGGCCAACTCTCAACGGCAGGTCCGCAGTGCCCGCGTCATGAACCGCCTCTTCAGTGATCTTCCGGAAGCCATCGAAAACACGCTGCTCGTTTCCCAGCGGCTGCAGTTTGAGCTGAACGATCTCGGCTACGAGTTTCCGCGCTTCGATATACCCACCGGCGAGCCGATGGAAGTCTACCTGCGAAAGCGCGTTGCCGAAGGAATCGAAAATCGCTACGCGCCGAAGCGTGACAAGATACTGCACGCAAAAGCCAAGAAGCAAGCCGAACGCGAACTGGCCCTTATCGAGAAGCTCGGGTTCGCCGGTTACTTCCTCATCGTGTGGGACATCGTTCGCTTCTGCAAAAGTAATGACATTCTTATTCAGGGACGCGGCAGTGCCGCCAACTCCGTTGTTTGCTATGCGCTTGAAATTACCGCCATCGACCCCGTCGGCATGGATCTGCTTTTCGAACGTTTTCTGAACGAGAACCGAAACGAGTGGCCCGACGTCGACCTCGATCTGCCATCAGGTGATAAACGCGAGCAGGCAATTCAGTATGTCTATCAACGCTACGGGGAACTCGGAGCAGCGATGACCGCCAACGTCATCACCTATCGTGGCAAGTCCGCTGCGCGCGAGGTCGGCAAGGCTCTCGGCTTCGATGAAGAAACCCTCGGTCGTCTCTCCGGTCTCATAGGGCATTGGGAGTGGCGCAAAAAGGACGAGACGCTTGGCGACAACTTCAAACATGCAGGCTTCGACATCCAGCACTGGCGCATCGCCAAGTATGTCGAGCTGTGTGAACGCATGCAGGACTTACCGCGACATCTCGGCCAACACTCCGGCGGCATGGTGATCTGCCAGGGCCAGCTCAACAAAGTGGTTCCGCTGGAGCGTGCTTCTATGCCGGGTCGCAGCGTCGTGCAGTGGGATAAGGAAGACTGCGCCGATCTTGGCCTCGTAAAAATTGATCTGCTAGGCCTTGGCATGATGGCCGTAATGAAGGATTGTCTCACGCTCATTCCGGAGCACTATGGAGTGCCTATCGACCTGGCGCAGCTTCCCCAGGACGATACTGATGTTTACGACACTCTCTGCAAAGCAGATACGGTTGGCATGTTCCAAGTCGAAAGCCGCGCGCAGATGGCCTCCATTCCGCGCAACGCTCCCCGTAAGTTCTACGACCTCGTAGTGCAGGTCGCCATTATTCGTCCGGGGCCCATCGTCGGCAAGATGATGCACCCGTACATGCGTCGCCGCCAGGGAAAGGAGGAGGCTACCTGCATCCTTCCTGAGCTTGAACCCGTGCTCAGACGGACACTGGGCGTCCCACTCTTTCAGGAACAACTCCTTCGCATCGCAATGGTAGTTGGCAACTTTACCGGTACGGAAGCCGAAGAACTGCGCAAGGCCGTAGGAATGCGCCGGTCATGGAAGCGCATGGAAGAGCTGATGGTGAAGCTGCGCAAAGGCATGGGTGATAACGGCATCGCGCAGGATGTCCAGGAGGTCATCGTCCAGAGCATCCAGTCCTTTGCTCTCTATGGCTTCCCAGAGTCCCACGCCGCGAGTTTCGCTCTCATTGCATACGCGTCTGCCTATTTCAAAGTGAAGCACCTGGCAGCCTTCACATGCGCCATGCTCAACAATCAGCCGATGGGCTTTTACACGCCTGCCGTACTCGTCAAGGACGCGCAACGCCACGGGCTTCGCGTAAAGCCGGTAGATGTTCAGGTGTCTGACACCTGTTGCACCGTCGAGCATGAAGCCAACGGCTCGCTCTCCCTGCGTCTCGGCTTGAACTACGCCCGCAGCCTCAAAGCCACGACCGCTGCACAACTTGTTGCAGCACGTCACACCGATGGCCCCTTCTCCAGCGTGGAAGAGCTTGCCCTCCGTGTCCCCGCACTCAATCGTAGCGATCTCGCGCAACTGGCTCGTATCGGTGCGCTAAACACCCTCGGCGGAGTCGAACACCGTCGCGACGCCATCTGGCAGATCGAACAGGTTAGTCGACCCGTGGGGCCATTGCTGGCGCAGCACGAAGTCGCTCCGCACTCTGCTCAGTCGCCCCTGCGTCAGATGAAGACGGAGGAACGTCTCGTAGCAGACTATGCAGGTACCGGCCTTACAACCGGCCCTCACCCCATGACCTATCGTCGCTCCGAACTCCAGCGCATGGGCGTCTTCTCAGCTCGTGAGCTGCGACAGTTGCCCGATGGCCGCCGCGTCATCGCCGCCGGGGCTGTCATCGCTAGACAAAGACCCGGCACGGCCCTAGGCTTCATCTTTCTCTCGATGGAAGACGAAACCGGTATCGCGAACGTCATCATCCATCCACAACACTATGAACGTGATAGGGCCCTGGTGATACGAGGAAAGTTTCTCAAGGTTTACGGCAAGCTCCAGAATCAAGATGGGGTGGTACATGTGAAGGCTGAGCAACTGGAGTTGCTAGAAACCATAGCTATTGAAGTGCGTTCACACGACTTTCACTAGATCAAGGAACATTCTCATTCGTCTGAATCACAGCCACATCTCACACCATCGTTGTAACTTTGCTGCCCAATTTCGCCGCGTAAACTCCGCACGATGGTGGGTGAGGTCGCTAGTTCGAATCTAGTCGTCCCGACCATTTTCCCTTTCAACCGCTGAGCCATTGAATCAGGCTTACCTGCAGCCGCCGAAGAGCGACGACGCAGGAAGGGTGACTAATACACTCTGTAGGCGAGAACAGTCGGATGGGATGCTGTGCCGTTTACGGTCATCGTGCTTAGCACTACTTCAAAGTGCGGGAAAATCTTACTCTTGCTCGCTATCGGTTCCAACAGTGCATCGAAGTCTGCATCGTTCGTGATGAACTCCGCCGCGGCCTGTGTGTCGGCGAGGGTGAATCCCTGCACCACCAGCACGTTCCCTGTGCCACTGATATTGGGCAAAAATGCGATAGCGGCATAGCCTCGGGAGGCCGGCCCCTTGTTGTCATAGATATATTCCGACTGCTCACCCGGCAATGGTTTTCGATCGATGATCCCTAACGGCACATTCGTCTTATCGTCGTTCAAGACAAAGTTCATTTTCCCTTGAAAGAGTTCAAGCCACGGATCGGCATCCAGCGAACCAATCAGGATCAGGTTTTTCTGTTTGAGATCTTCCAGTTGCAAATCTCGCGCATATCGAATCTCGGTTCGATTCGGCAGCGCTTCCGGCATATGCGTTACGGCGACCGCGAATTTCAGATCTGCCAGCGACGTGTAGCGATGTTTGGCAAGTGAGAGGAGAAGCTGAGGATCGCAGGCTGCCTGGCACCGCACATTCGAGAGGTATTGACCGCTGGCATAGTCCGCAAGATCCACGGAGTGCCCGGTAAAAGACTTCAAGAGGACAAGACTGCTATCCGCAGGCACTACGAGCGTATCGTGACTGTTGCTGAACATGGCAGACCAAAGCCGGTGTGTCGGGCTATTGTTCTCTCCGGCCGCGGCAATCCGCCCGTGATAGGCGAACCACCATCCCCCTATGGCCAACAGCAGCAAAGCTGCGAACCCACCCGCGAACCAGGGTGTGAAGTCTGCTCTATGAATGGTTCCGATGTGCGGCAACGCGACAGGCCGTTCGAACGCAGCGGGCGAGCCGAAAACCGAAGGCTCCTCCTCCGTGGGTTTCGACTCTACTCTTTCGAACAAAGGCGCATAGCTTCCGCGCGGAATCGTAACCCGCAACTCTTCACCGGCTGCTTCCTCGCGGAAATAGGTGTCGAGACGATGGCGAAGCCGGCTGGCATGGGAGCGAACGATATTGTCATCGCGGGGATCGTACCCGACGGAGCGACCGAAGACTCGTTCGCCGATGATCTGCTCGCGCAGTTCGTCGTGACGACCGGTGAGCGATTCCCGGGTAACGAACAGCAGCAGGCTGGACAAACGGGCGGATTTGGCAAAGCTCGGAGTCGCAACGATGCGTTCCACGAGCTTCCATCTCGGGTCCCGGCCCAGGCCGTCCACGAGTTTGTCATCCTCTTGTACATTCATCGGGCATACCAGGTTACTGCGGCTGATTCTATCGTTTCGACTAGCTCGACCTATGAACGCTGCATGAAAGCTGAGAAATGGTCCGGTACTCACGACTGTAACACGCACTCGTTTTCCCTCACAAACAGGCCTTCACCGGGGCTTTGACGGTAAAACACGCGTAAAACTCCTTGTATCTTCAGGAGTGGCGGGGCAAGGTGCATTCACGCACAACAAGATGTTTTCGGAGGAATACTCTATGTCCCGCTTCGCTTCCACCACCCCCGGTTTTCCGTCTTCCGAGCCTCACGGTGCAGTTCTTCGAGCCGCTCCGGTTGCTGGAAGTTTTCTGAAGCCGAAGGCGAGAGCCCTTCGACTTTTGTTCCTACTGATGGCCTGCCTATTCGCGGGGACTGCGCCTCTCTCTTACGCCCAGTCCACCCAGGGGTCCATTCTCGGGACAGTCAAGGATCCATCCGGAGCTGTTGTTCCAGGCGCGAAGGTCACCGTGAGGAACCTGGATGCAGGTCGCACTACGATGCTGACCACGGATGCCAAGGGTGACTTCGAGCTGTTGAACCTCGAGCCTGGGCGTTACTCCGTGTCCACGAGCTTTACGGGCTATGAGACCTACATCGCTCGCGATCTGGTACTGACCGCCCGCCAGCAACTTCGGGTGGACACGCTGTTGAAAGTCGGCGCTGTCAGCCAGGAAGTATCGGTGGACGCGTCCGGGCTGGGTAACATCACGACCGACACCCCGGCGATCGCCACCACACTCAACTCCCGCGATGTGACGAACCTACCGGCCAACTATCGCGGTGCGGGCAGCACGAGCCCGTTGAACGTGATCCAAGCCATGCCCGGTGTTCAGGCTGACACCGGCGCGTTTCCGCCAGCGCCTACCTCGACTGCCACGCCGGCCATCAACTTTTCCATCCAGGGTGGGCTACCCTCACAATCGGATGCCACCGTCGACGGCATCTCCGCGCAGAGCGTGCTTTCCAATGCTCCTCTTTCCAATGCCTTTCCTTCGGCGGAAGCTATCTCCGAAATTCGCGTGGAAGGCGTGAGTAACAATGCGGAGTTCGGGCAGCCGGCAGTCATTACGACCGTTACAAAGGCCGGGACCAATGTGTACCACGGTGGCGGCTTCTGGTACTTCCAGAACAGCGGTTTCGATGCTACGCCCTATGGCTCAGTGACGAAGCCGAAGAAAGTGGGCAACGATTTTGGTGGCAGCCTCGGCGGGCCGGTCCGCATCCCGCATCTCTATAACGGCCACGACAAGACGTTCTTCTTCGGCGACTACGAAGGCTTTCATTTTCCTCAGTCGGCCACCGAGCACTACATCGTTCCTACCAACCTGATGAAGACCGGCAACTTCAGCAACGAGCTGCCCGCAGGAACGCTGAAGAACCCCTTCGTTCCCGGGACCTTCTATGCCAACAACACCATTCCTGTAGGGACGGCAGCGTCGGCTTACCTCAGCCTCTTTCCTTCGCCGAACTATGGCAACCTCACCAGCCTTTCGCAGTCGCTCGCAACGGTGGGCTACAACTACATCCTGAACAAGCCGACTACCTATACCTCCAACCAGTTCGACGCTCGCGTGGACCAGTATTTCGGTCAAAAGGCTCTCGTCTTCGCACGGTATACGTGGAAGAACATCAGCCTGGCGGTGCCGCAGAACCTCAATCTGCCCAACAGTAACGACTACGACAACTATCGAATCCTGGTGAGTTCGTTCAACTACAACTTCACGCCCAGACTTATCAACGAGTTTCGTTATGGCTTTACCATCGAGTCGTACGGCAAGGCGAACACGTTCCAGGGCGCGCCGATTGCCAATGCATCGGGCATCAATGGTGTAGGGCCGACCTATCCTTTCAACGGCATCACGGAGCTCGACTTCGCTACCGAAACCTCGCTGAACTCTGACCGGCTCAACGACGCAGAAGGTGGACGGCTCTTTCAGTACACCGACAACGTGACCTGGAGCAAGGGCGCGCACACCTTCAAGTTCGGCGGCGATTTCAAGCATGTTCGTGCCAACCCACCAACCAGTTTTCATGGAGCGGACAACTACGGAACGTTCAGTTTCAGTGGAAACTTCACCGGCCAAGAGTTCGCGGACTTTGAACTCGGCCTGCCCACCACCAGCGTTGTCGATGACCTGCCGGGCGAGTATGTCGGTCAATCTGAAGCTTTGGCTTTCTTTGCGCAGGATAACTGGAAAGTCACGCCAAACCTCACGCTCGTCTATGGTGTTCGCTATGAGATTCATCCGCCCTACTCCGATCCTGGAGGAGACATCGGCAACTTCGACGCCAGTGTGCCGCTCTCGGGCCGGGTTCTTTATCCCGCGGGACATGCGAATATTCTTTCCGTCGTATCGCTCTCGAACTTCAATGCCTGCCCGACAGCCGGGGTCAATAATCCTTACGCGACAGGCGCCGCCATCAATGGTGCGCCCTGCACACCGGTCGTAGATAACGTCAGCGCGGGTCTTCCCGCAGGGCTCCGCAACTGGGTCAAAGACCGCTTCGTTCCTCGCGTGGGTTTTGCGTGGCGGCCCTTTGGCAGCGATAACACAGCGATCCGAGCCGGGTTTGGTGTCTTCAACATCACGGAGTTGGGCAGCGGTTATTATTCGATGACTGCCGCGTTGCAAGCAGCCATCAAGATCTTCAACAATACTGAGACAGCCACAGGTCCTGCGTTCGCTTTCCCGAATACGGGGACAGGGGCTTCGGTCAACACGCCTGTCTACGGCACATCGAACTTCGGCACAGGCAACAGCATCAACTGGAAAGATCCGTACTCGATGCAGTGGAACGTCTCGTTCGATCATCAGTTTGGACAAGCCCTTGGGCTGCGGCTCTCTTACATCGGCATGAAGACCGATGACCTGGTGTGGGGGCCGGACGTGAACAACATGTCTCTCTCAACGACCACGAAGGCACTCAGCCGGCCCCTTACGGATCGTCCCTTCCCGAACTGGGGAATCGTCAACGAGCGCTATACGGGCGGACAGGCGAATTACCATTCGGTGCAGGTGGAAGCGACGCGAAGACTCGCCAAGGGACTGCAGTTCAACTCCGCGTACACGTTTGCCAAGAACCTGGCGGACAACGCCGGTACCAATCCTTCCTCCTTCACAACGGAGAACGGTGGCCGGTCCACATGGTCGCAGAACCGTGGGCTGGACTACGGCAATGTGTACGGAAACCGCAGACAGCGCTGGATTTCGACAGCAACCTACGATCTTCCGTTCGGACAGGGCCGGAGGTTCGGCAGTTCGATGAACTGGTTCGAGAATGCGTTCCTCGGCGGCTGGCGGCTGGCTAACATCTTCCTCGTCCAGACCGGGCCATTCCTCACTCCGTTCATCCCTGCGAGCGTGGCCGATCCTTCCGGAACAGGATCTGGAATCATTACCGGCCGCGTGCAGCGCCCCGATCGCCTTGGAAGTGGAATTCCTTCGAACCGTACGCGTAATGCGTGGCTCGATCCGACAGCCTTTGCCTGCCCCAGTAACTCGGGCTACACGGCTACTTCCTATGCAGGACACGCTTGCACGGTGGGCGTCAGCACGACTCCGATCGGTCGCTTCGGGACGTCGACGGTCGGCGACATCGTCGGTCCTGGGACGGTCAACCTCTCGTCTGGCTTGAGCAAGGTATTCGATCTCTCGAAGCTGTTCAAGCTTCGGTTTGAGGGGACCTTCACCAACGTGCTCAACCATGCAAATCTGGCCGATCCGAACCTGCAGACGACGAGCTCCGCGTTCGGTAAGATCACCGCCGCGCGTGGTTCGGACTTCGCCGGCAGCCGAACAGGTCAAATTTCAGCAAGACTCGACTTCTAGCGGCGCAGTAGAAATATCAATTGAGCCAACCTGCTCAGCAATTCGATAGCATGGCCCGCTACAGGACAGCGAACAGGGCATTGCATTCGGGAGGAACCAATATGCCCAGCAAACTCCTTCTGCTGGCGCTCGCGCTAACCTGCGCGGCGCCGGCTCAAACCTCCTCCGTCACTTCGCCCATTCCAAAGCTTGCATTGCCGTTGCGCAATCCGCTACAGGATAAAAACTTCTATCTGCTCTCGCTGATACAGGAGACTCCTGCCGTTCGAACCGCATTGTTGCAGTCTCCCGCACTTGCTAAGCTCACGGCGGACCGGTTCGCCGCGCAGGCGAATCTCGCTACGCTTCTGGATCAACCGGCTGCCACGTACCTCCAATACTTCCTCTGGACCGACGCGCAAATTCAAACCGTTGCCGACACGCTTCGCGCCCTCTATCGTTCGAATCCCGATGTGCGTGCCCTGGTCAGCGGCCCTCTGCGCCACAGTGGAACCGCCATGCTGCTTGATTCGAAGTCCGATGAAGAGATGCTTGCCGGTACCTGGATCACGGAAGTCCAGGGCATCAATGGCATCCTTCAGACCTACGGCCTTGGCAAGGCTCCGCTCTACCCCAAGATCGATTCCATCTCTTACGACCCCGGTTCGGAATACTATCGTGGTGTTCTCCACCAAACCGCGTGGACCGTGAGCACAAGCGATGGAGCTCACAGCCTTTTTTTTGAGCCTTCGCTGCACTTCGCGGTCTATCTGCTTCAGCTGAACCGGCGCGACGAAGCGGCCCGATTTGAACCTATGGAAGCCGGTGAGAACGAGGCTGCCCTCGCTCGCATTCCAAAGATCGACTGGCCCAAATATCCTTACTCGATCATCCTGATTCCGGGTATCGGCCCCGAGGTCCCCGGTGTGGCGCTGTCCCCCATGGGTCTGCTGCATGTCGTGGCGGCGGCAAAGAAATATCGCGAAGGCGCTGCCCCTTTCATCCTCGTAAGCGGCGGCTTCGTGCATCCCTCGCAGACGCCGTTCAGCGAAGCTATGGAGATGAAGAAATCGCTCATGCACGACTACGGCATACCGGAGAACGCGATCATTGTAGATCCACATGCGCGACACACGACGACCAACTTCCGCAACGCCGCGCGGCAGATCTATCGCTACAACATTCCCTTCGACAAGCCTGCGCTCGTTACCGGCGACATCTACCAGAGCCTCTATATCGAGAACGCAAACTTTCCCAAACGTTGCCTTCGCGAATTAGGCTACAAGTGTTTCCTTGAACTCCGCCAGGTTTCTCCTATCGATCTCGAATGGCTGCCCAACATCCAGTCGCTGCAACAGAACCCGGCCGACCCGCTTGATCCATAGAGAGCGCGCAGGATGAAGCACGTCCAACTCAGGAAGTTTCGAAGCCGGCACTTCGCATCGCCTTCGCAAAGGATGAAATGGAAAACCCCTCGGGTCCACCGCACCTGAAACGCAGCCTCAAACTGGGCGACCTCATCCTTTATGGCGTCATTGTGATTCAGCCTGTGGCGCCAATGGCTGTCTTCGGTGTCCTGAGCGAGCGCGGTCACGGACACGTCGTCACAACCATCCTCATCGCCATGGTGGCGATGCTCTTTACGGCAATCAGCTATGGCCGCATGGCCCGCATCTATCCGAGCGCAGGATCTGCCTTCACCTACGTCGGCCAGGAGATCAACCCGGCAATGGGCTACGTCGTCGGGTGGTCCATGGTGATGGACTATATGCTGAACCCGATGATCTGCGTTATCTGGTGTAGCCAGCAGGCGCATGTCTTCACCCCACAGGTGCCTTACTGGGCCTGGGCCATCTTCTTCGCCGTTATGTTTACGGGCGTCACTATGCAGGGCATCCGAATCTCGGCGCGCGTGAACGCTGCGCTCGTCGTCGGCATGAGTGTTGTGATCACAATCTTCTTTGTCGTAGCGGCTCGCTTCATCGCCGGTCACCCGCACAACGCACCACACTTCTTCACGCTGCCCTTTTACGACCCAAGCACCTGGAACAGCAGGGCAGTGCTCGGCGGCACGTCGATCGCTGTGCTCACCTACATCGGCTTCGACGGCATCTCGACTCTTTCAGAAGAAGTAGAAAATCCGCGCCGCAACATTCTGTATGCGACAGTGCTCACGTGTCTCGTCATCGGAATTCTCTCGTCACTGGAGGTCTACGCGGCGCAGCTTCTCTGGCCCGCCTCGCAGCCGTTCCCGGACGTCGATACCGCGTTCGTTCACGTTGCCGGGAGGGCCTGGCATCCACTCTTCGCCATCCTTGGCGTCACACTGCTTGTCGCGAACATTGGCTCCGGTACGGGGGCACAACTGGGCGCGGCGCGCCTGCTCTATGGCATGGGTCGCAGTAACGCGCTACCCAAATCTTTTTTCGGCCAGCTTGATCCTCGGCATCTGGTTCCGAGAAACAACGTGCTGCTCGTGGGAGCGGTTGCACTTATCGGTGCGTTTGTCATGAGCTTTGAGCTAGGCGCGGAGATGCTCAACTTCGGTGCGCTGCTCGCCTTCATGGGCGTAAACCTCGCGGCCTTTCTCCGGTATTTCGTGCGCGCCGAAGAAAAGAAGCTAACGCATCTCTTTGCGCCGTTAGCCGGCTTTCTCATCTGCTTCTTGCTGTGGATCAGTCTCAGCCATACCGCGATCATCGCCGGCATCGTTTGGATTTGTGCAGGAGTCGCCTTCGGCGCCTGGAAGACTCAAGGTTTCAAAGGGAACCTTATTAACTTCGATATGCCGGCAGAATAGCTCAAGCTACTTCCCCTGAGATCCTCAGTACGTAGTCTTAGGCTGGCGGTCATAGGTGTCACCAAACTTGTTGGCATGGTCCAGAAAGCTCTTCCCAACAGGTACGCTTACATCGCCCAGGTCAACGGCGTGTGACGGTACGTGTACATGCCGCGCCAGACCATCGAGTGCAGGTTGTGGCGCGCCTTCCACCCAGAAATTCAGCTTGTAGTCGCCTGGTGGAACGTCGTGGATCACGAAGGCGGCGTCTACATATTCGACAGCGTAGAGAGGAGTGGAGAGTGCAAGAACGACGGCACTCATCTCGGGGTGGATGTTGCAGAAGATGTAGGAGACGCCTTCGCGCGAGAAGGTGACGGACCTGCTGGAACCGGCTTCATAAAGGCCAAGGTCGAATCGACGGCCGTCGAAGAGCGAGAAGACGTTGTGGAAGAATGGGTCGGCGTTTGGAAACTGTACGACGCTTCCGACCGGGATGACCTGCAAGTGAGGCGTGAACATGCGGTTCTTCTGCAGAAGGGTGTAGTGACCGTGCGCCGGGAACGGGAGCGACGGCGTCCCTGCCTCGGG
>Ga0302305_1002113_pt1 | contig 11285 bp, 10 predicted proteins | sample III_Palsa_E2_3_FD_198764 | JGI IMG/M metagenome (GOLD analysis project Ga0302305, IMG submission 198764) | Peat permafrost microbial communities from Stordalen Mire near Abisko, Sweden - III_Palsa_E2_3 | ecosystem: Environmental > Terrestrial > Soil > Palsa > Peat permafrost | place: Sweden... | reverse complement strand
AGAAAGTACAGAGGCCTTGAGTATGCCCAGGAATAGTCACCGTATTTCAGTAATTGCATCACTTCTTATAGCCAGTCTCGGTCTCTCCGCGCAAGGCCGCCGGCATGAAAGCAAACCTCAACGACCAGCAAGCGTGAGTTCCACAAATTGTTTTGAACCAAACGACCCCGGGGACATTCGCCTCTGGGACGGTCCGGCGCCCGGCGCTAGGGGCGACGATCCCTGCAGAGATGTTCCCTACCTGAAGGTCTTTCGTACGCAGTCCGGCTCGCAAAAGCCAAGAGCTGCAATTATTGTGATCGGTGGTGGCGGGTACGGTATTCGGGTTGATGCGAAGTTCGGCAGCAGTGCGGCGCGTGGATGGGAGCTGATCGCCCGGCTGGAGAAGTCCTGAAGAAATGCTATGTTTAATTTGCTGCTCCAGCTGCAAATAGACGGGTACACCGGAGCTTGCCGAGATGTGCAACGACAACATAATCGTATTAGTACACCAGTACGGTACCGTTTGTAAATGGTTGCATGTTTGTCCTCATGGCAACCAAGTTCTCTTGGCCGGATCTATGGGCTGTTTCTCTGAAACCTCGGTTTCAGCCGAATACGACAGCTTTCCGTTGATTCGGAAACCTCGACGTCGCCTATATGGACTTTCCAGGCTCTAACGGTGCAAAGGAAACGATAGAATTAGTCAGTATGATGGGAGCACCGCTCGCCCACTGCCGTAGGGAGATCGGTTTGGAGTAACCTCTACACGCGGGGTGGATTATGCTGCACGATCTTTTCTTTTGGTTGACAGTATCCGCTTACGTATTGGTCGGTCTCGTAGCTGCGCGCAAACACCGCCAGACACACGACCCTGGCTTCATTTGGGTTGTCCTGGCCTTCTTCCTGCCTACAATCCTGGTTATGATCGCACAGGGATTTTGCGAGTTCGTCTTCTGGGCTCATTCTCCAGCGCTTCCCCAGATCGTAGCGTCCTTCGACGCCGTCCGCTCCATCTTCCAGGCGCTCGGCTTGGCGGCGGGTATGTACATGATGGGAGGTCGGCCGCGCGAACATAACCTCTGGAGATGGCTAAGCGACGAGCCCACCGAAGTGTCGACGGGCGATTGAGCAGCTAACCAACCTCATTCACATTGAAGAACAGGCAGACGCTCAAGGTTTGGGGATGCCCTACCGGGACTACATGCGACGCACCCTGGAGATTGATTCCATACGTCTTCTAATGCGATCCGGGGTGCTCTTTGGTTTATGAACCCAAAGAGCGTCGTTTGGGTGATGCAACGTTAATCATTACTTCTCAATCGGCGGCCGTTTGCGCTTATTCCTGCCTGCGAAAGAGCAGCATCATACGTGTTACTGTGGGGCGGAGCTGGCGAACGGCCAGATCGCTGGAGAGCGGACCTCGCTTTTGCTGGTCGAGTTCGTCTTCCAGTCTACGTTGTTGAGGAGTCGGGCCGTCAGGCGGCTCTTGCCACCCCACCGTGAGCACGACCCGGCGATTCTCTCCCTCGCCAAAGCTTCCCGCAAGCTTTCCACCTTGCCAGGAAGTGATATTGCCACTCACGTCCGAACCCCACCCCTCTATTTGAAAAGGCCGCGAGTTCAGGATTTCGAGTTGCCGTAGGCTTGTTCCGAGACTTACTTTATCTGCAGTATGCCACTTGCAGGGGCCAGCTTCGTGTTGGTGGCAGAGCATCACACGATCCATCTGGTTGTTCTGCCAGAAGACGGCGAGCGCAGTAGAGGGTCTTTTGGGAAAGACTACTGTAGCCGGCTCCGGCCCCTCGCCACTGTCAACCGGTTGGTCACGCACATTTGCCTCGCCAAAGAGCCTAACAAGATCAGCGCGGGTTGTATTCGAGGTGATCGGCCCCAGCCGTTTGCCTGGAACGATGAGCCAGTCATTTTGCTGGGCGAGCGCGGCAGTGGCGCAGAACATGATCAGTACGAGATAGAGTTTGGTCCTCATGGAGCCCTCTTTTCTTCTCTGAAACCCGATATTGACCGATTTTATTCGGAAGCGCTTTTTCACGCATGATAATGCGCAATCATGCGCTAAAAGCGCGTTCCAGCAATCCGCTCGGATCCCCGACAGCTCTCAATTTGCACATAGTAAGACATTCGTCTTACTATGTGTCTCATGCCGCTTGATTATGTGCGATTACTAAGGGATCTGGTTGAAGAGCGCGAAGGGTGGTCTCGCAAACGGGATGATGCAGAGCGGGAGTTGTCGCGACTTTCCGACCTGATCCGCTCGACTATCAAGATGCTTTCGCCAGAACAACGGTCCAAGTGCGATTGTGAAGTTCTCCTAGAACGAATCGACAAGCGTCCTCCCGGACTTACAACGGTCATACGCCGGGCTTTCTGTGCGGGTCAGGAGTGGCTCACGCCTACCGAGATCAGGGATTCCCTCAAGAACACCGGGTTCAATTTTGAACGGTACAAGGCCAACCCCCTGGCATCAATTCACACGACACTACGGCGAATGGTTCCGCATGAAGTAGAGTGCAAGACGCTCGATGGACAGAAGAGATATCGGTTAAAGACTGTGGAGCAATGGCGTTCCTCGTTCGGAGATGTCGGCCAGTGGCTCGAACAGAATGGTGTGGGGCCGAAGCAAAAGGCTAGGCGCATAGCATTGTGAACAAAGAACGGAGAGAGTGAAGCGCGTGGCAAAGACCGTCTAAGGAGAAAACATGACCACACTGGAAACTCATCGTCTCTTCTTCGCAGAGTTGATCACAGCTAAGGTCGGAAAGCCAAACAGCCGGTTAACATCCGCCTTCGCGGCAACTCCTCGAGAGCGCTATCTTGGACCTGGTCCATGGAAGATCTTCACTGGACGTGGGTATATTTCGACTCCCTCCGATGATCCTGCATTGCTGTACCAGGACATTCTCGTCGCACTGGAAGAAGAACGAAGTATTAACAATGGTCAGCCGGCTCTACATGCACTTTGCCTTGCCGCCCTCAACGTGCAGGAAAGCGAAACCGTTGTTCACGTCGGAGCTGGCACAGGTTATTACACAGCGGTACTGGCAGAACTCATAGGTCCAGCCGGACAGGTCTTCGCGTATGAGCTCGAACCAGAGCTAGCACACCGGGCGTCCGCAACTCTCGCCGATCTGCCGAATGTGACTGTCTATTCGCGGTCAGGAGCGGAAGCGCCACTTCCCATCTGCGACGTCGTGTATATCAATGCCGGAGCCACGGCCCCATTGGATACTTGGCTTGATGCTCTACGTCCTTCTGGGCGCTTGCTCTTCCCGCTCACTCCAGATGGGGCTGCAGGTATGCCCGGTGTAGGGGGCATGCTGCTGATCACACGTGTTTCAGAGAAGAGCTTCGACGCGCGTTTCATATCTCCAGCAATGTTCGTTCCCTGCGTTGGTGCAAGAGACGAGGCGACGGCAAAAAAACTGGCTGAAGCATTTAAGCGCGGGGATTCCAGCAACGTGCGATCGTTGCGACGCATGACAGTATCGGATGAGACTTGCTGGTGCTCAGGAAACGGGTGGTGGCTGTCGACTTCCGAGAATAGCTGACAAGTGCCCTTTGGATTCACAAACCAAAGAGCATTTGTTTCTCTCCTGCCTGCTCCGGAATAGTGGAACGATGTTTGCCCAACCGTCAGGTCCGTGTGTCAAGGCCGCCTAAGGCACCGCGCAGCGGCTGCGGCCTTGACACACGGACGGGTTGGGCTACGCTCCCATCATCCAAGGGCAGGCAGGAGAAACTATCTGCGCATTTCCGCTTTTAGGCGCACATATTCCGCATTTCGGTTCGCCAGTTTTGGCGTTCCCATCCGTGCTCGGTCCGCTTGAAAAACCACCACCCGACGCTGTCGCAACCGCTGCTTATGCTCGCCCAAATGAGTGCAAGGCTACGTGCGTTGTCAAAGTAGGGAAGGCTGATCGAAGAAAACTCATTCCAATCCTTGTACTCGCGGGCAACTTTGGGATCAGGTCTCCAACCAGCCATGGCAACGTGTGGAGAGAGATCGAAATACGCCTTAGCTTGTTCCTCCGAGAGCAGGCGATAGCGTTTGACCAACGAGAGACGTCGCTCGATGAGGGCAACTTCCGTTGACGCTGAGCTGCTTGAGCGAGCGCCTCGGCGAAGGATGCCTGAGCCTCTAAGGGAACAAACGTTTCATAGGGACTGTGCTGTTGAGCTGCAGTGCGCCTTGCTTTCTCAATTCCGGTCAGAGGGGGGCCGGTCTGAAGATATGGCAACGCATCTGGGGCGGCTGTCCTCTGAGCAATCATGTAGCCTCGTCCCGGCTGCGGTTGCAGCACTGGGATAAGCAGTGACCAAAGCGCGTAAGCGTCATCGGGGAGTCCCGACGTTCCGGAGGATGCTGTACCCACCGCCTGTGCGATTGCGTTCATTCCAACTACGTACGCATCTGCGGCTACGCTCTGACAGCAGAATTGACGGCGATTCATATCGGGCTCCTTTCGCTTCAGAGGCTAAGCCCTATGCCGTATCCGTGCTCGATTCGCGCGCGCACTACACTTCTATCATCCGGGCAGTTAGGCTCTGTGAGCAGATAAAGGCTGCTCTGATTCAGTTTGATTCAGGAAGTGGGAGAGTTCGAACTATCTATGCCGTTCACGCGGCGATAGTCCAGGTGCCATTGTTGCAAGCATTTTTGGATGGCGATTAGAGGTGTGGCTGCATAGCCAATTCCCGAGGCCAGTAGTGAAACTGCGATGATGAGATATAAGGGGTTCATAATCCTCCGTGTTCTCATGGATAGCGTTTACAAACAGGCAAAATTCCCAAGGCCGTCTGGAGTTACATACTAATTTCCATGCCATAGCCGTACTCGATCTCCGGCGTGATTTCGGGTTGTTGCCCATTGGATTGCGCGGGTATCAGCTCTGGTGCTAGGGCGCTCTGATGGGAAACGTCCCTCCCCAAGGCGGCTTCGAGCTTGCCGCTATCGTTGGTGAAGAGCTGCGCGTCATAAGCCCCGCGCGATACGGCGACGTAGGCCATGCGATTGTTGAGCAGGTCCTTGGCCCCCAGCTCAGTATCGACGTGGATCAACACCCGGTCGGCGGTCTGGCCCTGGCTGGAATGACTGGTCACCGCATAGCCATGATCGAGATGCGGATGCTTCCCCGGATCAAGCTCGATCTCGCGGCCCCCGTCCATTTTGAGTGCCAGCCGCCCGTCTTGGCCGATACCTTCCACCGTTGCCAGTTCACGATTCGCAACCTTCAGTTCATGCCACGGCGCAGTGAGCTGCACCCGGTCTCCGATGGAGAAAGCCCGTTCCTCTTCACGATAGACGGAGACGCCCTGCTGACGGCGCGGGTCGTAGGTTTTGTCTGTTCCGTCCTTCAGCTCGACAGCAAGCCGGTTGCTGGCTGCGTCGATCTCCTTTACCCGCGAGTAGTCGCCTTTGTGGATGCCGGTCTCTTTCGAGTCGCGCGAGTAACGCAGCACGTCTCCGACGTTGTACCGCTCGGCCCATGCTCGATCCGCGCCGGTGAGGTCCTGACGGGGAACGAGGATCTGCACCCGATGCTCATCCTGGCCGACAATCCCCTTCGCCTGCATCTCCCCATGAATAGCTTGGTTGATCTCCGCGCGGGAGCGGTTGTCAGGCGACACGACCAAGGTACTCTCGGGCGACCGCGCATACTCCTTCGCGATGGCCGCGATGCGTTCGTCGTGGCCTTGAACCTCATGGATGCGGCCCTGCTTTTCTAATCCTGCAAGCGCCTCGCCAACATCCCCACGCGCAAGCTGCTCGACGGTCTGTTTCAGCTCCGGATCGCGCTGCCGCACGATTTCATCGAGCTTCACCGTCTTCATACCCGCGTCCTGGAGCTGGGCGAAGATGCGGCCCGCCTCGACGGACTCATGCTGTCGCGTGTCGCCAACCAGAAGGACGCGGTCGTTCGGATGCAGGCGCGAGACAAACTCGTGCATCTGTTTGGTGGATGCAAGCGAACTCTCATCCACCACATAGAGCCGATGCTCGCCGGTGTCCAATTTCTGTCCTTGGATAAGATGCGCCTGCAAGGTCTTGGTCTCGATGCCGGACTCGGCGAGCTTCTGCGCCGCGCGAGATGTGGGCGCAAACCCCTCTACTGTGTACCCTGCGGCCTCCGCTCCCTCGCGCACCACGGCCAGCGTCGTGGTTTTGCCTCCGCCCGCGACTCCATCCAAACCAACGATCTTCTCCCGCGACAGAAAGACCTCATCGACGGCGCGGAGCTGCCCGGCGTTCAACTCCCGGTGGCGGTCCTCCACTGCGATCCGAATGCCCGGTGAAACCAGCATCGGGTCTTCGAAGCCTAGCCGGTTGCCCTGCTGCATAACTGCGATGGTCTCGCGCTCCATGCGCAGCGTCGCGGCGGTCGTGTACTGCGGTCCGGTCCCGACGTTCACCCGGCGAAACTCCCCGGCCTGCGCCCGGCGTTCGAACTCTTCCCGCACCTGGCTGGAAGTCGCCTGCCCCATGCCCCGATCCATCGCAGCCGCCAGGATGTCTTTCCGGGCATGCACAGCCCCGCGCTCGAAGAGATGATCGCGGGCGTAGGTCACGGCCTGCTGGGCGGCTTTGTTGTCGGGTTCGCGGACTTGCCGCTGGCCCTGCTCGCGCGCCTGGGCGACGACGCGATCCGCCTGATGGCCGTACTGCGCGGCTAAATCCCGATGTCGCTGCAAGACCTCTTCGGGCGACAGTAGATCCTTGCGATCGCGCGTCCGATGCGCCGCGATCTGCGCCGCCGATGGGCCGTCCAGGCCTTGCTCACGCTTGTAATCCTGGATCTGCTCCCGGCGCAGGCTGGAGGCCTCGAGGTACTCTTTGGTGTAGCCCTTGATCTCCGGCTGCCCATATTCGCCGCGCTCCAACTGGTAGCCCAACCCCTGCAACCGCGTCGCCAGCTCCGATCGGTAGACCGCCGTCACATACTTCTGCGCGGCGTACAACTCATGCGACTGCACCGAGCGCGTCAGCTTGCCGGGGCCGTCGTCGCGTTCGGTGACGTTGAAGATGACGGCGTGGGTGTGGAGCTGCGGCGCGGCATAGCCATCGACGGGCCTGGCCGTATCGTGCTCGAAAGTCGCGGCAACTAACTTTCCCGTTGTCTCTGGCTTATGGACGTTGCCGATCCGCGCCTGAGTGAATTGCTCCAACTCCCCAAGGGCGACGCGGACGCTCTCCCGGTGCGCTTCTCTTACGCGATCATCGCCGCCCACAAGCGCGGTCAGCGAGATCGACTTCGGCGCGGAGATGGTCCCGTCCCATCCGGCACGGTGCTCCACGCTGGTGACTTCCCTGCCGATCTGGTTCTCGTAGGTCTTCTGTGGCTGATGGCGAACGAGCTGCTCTCCGCTAAAAGGGTGCTGGCCTTCGGTCAGCCGGGCGAACTCTTCGTTACCGACCGAACCCTCTAAACCCCACTTCTCGGCCAGCTTGCCCTGCCACTCGCTGTGGCCCTGCTGGTCCCGACTCCAGTAGTTCTGTCCCTGGGACGCAAACTCGCGCTCGTGGTACGTCCGGGCCTGACCTGCTGATAACGGTTTAGGGGACATCGAGAGCATGGGGTGTGCTCCTACTTGGCTTTTATTCTAAAACCGGTCCGCCGTCTAAAGGCAGACGTGGCTAATATCATGCGGGTATGCAAGCTACGGCCATTGTGAGCGAGACAGGCGACCTCACTCTTTCTGGAATCACCGCTCCTGTGCCATGGTGGAGCTTTACAAAGACCGTCCTTTCGATTGCCTCCCTCCGTCTCGTTGAAAACGGCTTGCTGAGTCTTGACCAACCTCTGGGCAATGCACGGTTCAACTTACGACAGCTTTTGCGCCACGAATCAGGGCTGCCCGACTACGGTTATGTATCTGAATATCATTCGGATGTTGCGGCAGGTAAAGCGCCTTGGCCGATCGAGCGACTCCTCGGTACTGTTGATGCCGACCGACTGTGGTATGAGCCGGGGGCAGGATGGGCATATTCGAATATTGGCTACCTCAAAGTCGCGCAACTCATTGAGCAGGCATCAGGTCTTACGCTGAAAGTTGCACTAGAACAGCTCGTATTCGGGCCTTCCAATCTCGCTACCGCCCGTTTGGCTCTAGTGTCAGCAGATCTCGATAACGTGCAGATGGGGAACATCCAAAACTACCATCCGGGCTGGGTCTTTCACGGCTTGGTCGTTGGTACTGTCGCCGATGCTGCCCGTCTTCTGCAAGCGCTGATGGCAGGCAAACTTCTCAAGTCGGCCACGCTTGCAGAAATGCTTCAGGGACGCCCTCTTCCTGAACATAGTGCTGTTCATTCAGATCCGGCCTATGGGCTAGGTCTTATGCTCCGAGCGAATAACTCCTTGGATTATCCGCTTGGTCACATGGGGGAAGGTCCCGGCAGCAGAATTGCAGTTCTTGCCCGTGGTGGGAGGGTGGCAGCGGTCTGGACAACCCTGCCCTCTACTGTGGATGCAGAGGCACACGCCATTCACCTGCTGTCATGACTCGAACGCAAACACTCGTCACTCAATCCCCTTGCTCTCATCCCACTGAAACCCCTCTTTGGGCTTGCCATTCGGGGACGACGGATCGGCCAGGGGAAGCGAGTCCTGGACTGACTTAGCCGGCTTTTTGGGCGGCGGCGTGGGTTCCGGCGTCGCCGGCACCTGGGGAGCTGGTCGGGGCACGGACTGCGGCATCTTTCGTTCCATAAACTCCGGCTGTTTCGAGCGTTTCTTCGCCAGCCGCAAGAACACCGGCACGACACGATTCTCCTGTTTGATGAAACCGTGCAGCGGCTCGAGGCCGGAAATTTCAGACGGCATGATGAGGGCCTTGGTGGCGATCTCCATCGCATAAGATGTTTTGCTGCCGAGCAAACCCATGCTGCGTGACTCCTTCAGGCGCTCGACCTCAATCTCGCCGATGGCGTCGGAGATCCACTTGGCCGCGCGTGGCTCGGAGGTCTTCAAAAATACCTTGGTCGCGGGCTGGGAGAGCATGGTTTCGGCGTCCTGGCCATAGCGCTTTTCAAGCTGGCTCCGCCCCTGGAAGCCCAGCACAACGGGGTTGCCGTACTTGCGATTCTCAGTGACGGCGCTGTGAAGCTGGGGCAGCTTGTTCAAGCTGGCCAGCTCGTCCAGCACGAACCACACCGGCTTCGCGTTCGGGTCCTCACAGGGGCCTTGCATCCGCAGGATGAAGAGGTCGAGCCACACGGAATGCAGCGGCAAAATCTTTTCCCGGTAGTCGGGGCTGGAGGTCAAGAAGACCCAGCGCTTGCGCTCCCTGATCCAGTCCGCCGTCGCGAAGTCCTGGCGTCCATCGCCGCCCTCGGGTAGCAGCTCGAAGCTGTCGGCAACGAGGTTCAGGCTGGACAGTACCCCGACGCGTTGCGCCGGGGCGGTGGGGTCGATCATCGCGGCCAGGGGCGTTCCCCTGACGATGTCGGCCAGCGCCTCCGGGTCGCTCATCCACCGCAACAGAAAATGCGCTGGCATTCGTCTCTGAAGCATGGCAGCCAGCAAACGGCGTGGGGTATGGGTAAAGAACTCTTTTTCGTATTCCTTGTCAGGGATGAAGGCCGCCGCAATGGTGGCGGCCGTCTCGTCGCGCACTATCTCCTGATCGATCCGCCAGCAGGGGCAGCGGACATCCAGGGGATTGAGGACCAGGTCGCCGCGGTCAGGGTCGTAAAACTCCCCCACAAAATCCATTGCCGGGTCGTAGACGATGGCCGTCTCGCCGCGCTCCTGGACCTGGCGGAGGATCTGCCGGATGGCCGTCGATTTGCCGGAACCGGTGTCGCCGATCAGCTCGATATGACTGGACTCCAGACGACGCGGAATCCGAAAACTCGGCCCAAACGGAAGCCATCGCCAGGGCGCTTTCTCGAAGCGCAGCCGGAAGGAAATCTCGTCCCTTCCGAGTCTGCGGCGCCAGCCGCCGGACTGCAACTCTGGACCTTTGGTTCGCCGTCCGTGCCGCTCTTCATGCGCCCGGTTTCGTCCGGAACTCCAGCCATCTTTGAACTGAAGCCGGAGCGTGTACAGGAGGAGGATTCCGGCCAGACTGTAGAGCATGGGCCGGGCGAAGAGCCACCAGACGCCCTCGCCGTCGTAGATCGTGGCCTGCAAATACGGAACCAATTCAGAGGAATACACCTTCTCCGGCGCGGTCTGGATCACCCCGCGCCAACCCTCCGCGAGGGCCTTGGGCGAGAGGCTGACTGGCAGCTTTGGGTTCGGCCCGGAGACCGCATCTTCGGGCAAAAGGGTCTCGGGTTTCCGTCCCGGAGCCGTCTTCATCACCCACCGAACCGCCGTTAGATTGTGGGGCAGATGGGCACCCACCGTGCTCGCGGAGTACACCGGAAGGTAGATTTTCTGGAGCGGCGGAAGTGTCCAAGCAAGCCACGCCGCGACCGGAAACGCAAGCACAAACGGTCCCAGTGTGAAACAGAAAAGAATCCAGAGCAGCCACCTGGACGGGCTCGGAAACTGCATCGGGCGACTCAGGGTTTACCCCCGTCCTGCCCTCCCTGGGCAAGAAACTCCTCCAGCAGTTTGCGGGCGCTTTCGAGCTTGCGGGCACTCGCCTGGTCACGGATTTTCAGGACGGACTCGGGGAGCAAATGCTTGCCTTCGGCGTTTGCCTGGGCGGTCGCGTGGAAGAGATTCAGCAGCATGTACCGGGTCGCCGAAACCTCAGAAAGCAGCAGCTCCATCGGGTCGGCTGGACGCTGCCGCGCTGTCTTCAAAGCCAGTTCGCGCAGCCATTCAGCAAGCGACGTCCCGTCGCGCCCAGCGGCGGCTTCGACCTCACGCAGCTCTTCCGGCGTGAGTCTGGTTGCTACCGTTTTGACGCGGAGGCCAGGGCGAACTTCACCGTCGGGTGGCGATGGAGGATGAGCCGGAGCCGGGATGCGAGGAGTGGTCATGGGGAGGGCCACCTCAAAAATAGAGTGCTACGGTCAACTCCAACAGTCAACCCTGGAAATCGCTTCTTCCGCTCAAATCTTTAGGAATCAATGTGTTTACACGAAGCGATAAAAACGGCTTTATTCAAATACACACGTTATAAATGTAAACACGGAACAACTAAGTAGTTGATTTGGCTGACTTTCACCGCTGGGTACGTCAGGTTTCTCCGCAGCACCCAGTTGGGGGTGATGTGTCAGCACCTTCTCCCGCTGCGTAGCAGCGTACCGGCGTTTCTGAACTTCCGGATGGCTATAGCAGGGAGGCTTTATGCCCCCTCGGAGGCTTCATGAACTTCACGTTGTACTG
>Ga0302305_1002109_pt1 | contig 11294 bp, 7 predicted proteins | sample III_Palsa_E2_3_FD_198764 | JGI IMG/M metagenome (GOLD analysis project Ga0302305, IMG submission 198764) | Peat permafrost microbial communities from Stordalen Mire near Abisko, Sweden - III_Palsa_E2_3 | ecosystem: Environmental > Terrestrial > Soil > Palsa > Peat permafrost | place: Sweden... | reverse complement strand
AAGAAATTGACCTTACGCGTTTGTTTTTTGGCCCTTGGTTTTTGCTTGTCGGGCCTTGTGGTTTCAGCCCAGGAAATCGTCCACGCCCTGGCCGGCACGGTCACGGCAGTCGATTCCGCCAGGAAAACCATCACCGTTACCACCGATGACGGCTCCGAAGGAATCTTCAAAGACGCAACCGGTTCCGACAGATCGATAGAATTCAGCAAGATCATCCGCGCGGAAACCACGCCGGCTGCCGACTTCAAGGCGAGCGGAATGCGTGCCATTGTCTTCTACTATGGAATGGGCTCTCAGCGCATAGTGGTAGCCATGCGTAGTCTGGGGGCCGGGCCCTTTGAAAGAACCACCGGCTCGCTCGTGAGCTTCAACCGGGGGACGCACACCCTTACAATTCAGAAGCCCTCTGGGGAAAAGGAAACCTTCCATATCGACGCCCAGAGCATCGCTGAGACCTCGACTGGAGCCGCCGAGGGCGATAAACTCGACGCTTCGAGTGGAGACAAATTGCGCGTGACCTCAGCCATCGTAAACGGTGTCAAGACCGCCCTGTTCATCGCGCCCGCGTAGATCTGGCATAGCCGGCGATTCCGGACGGCGTCGCCGCTCAGGCGCATGGACGGCATCGCTTCTAGGTTCTACTTGTCTGGCAGATCATTCCTCACTGCAAAGTGAGTGGAATCTGGGATTTGATCTTGGCCGATGAAGAAATTCGGGTGAACTACCCATGCGCCTTCTGGTAGGACCTAGACCGTCGCCAGTGCCGCAGTCTGATCCGGAAACAGCCCGGCATACTTTGTAATCCCGACCATGGTGAAAACCTTCTGAAAGTGCGCCGAAAGCCCAAACGCCAGCACCTTCTGCCCGGAGTTCGCCGCTTCCATCAGTAGCTGAATCACCAGCGCGATCCCGCTCGAATTGATGTATTCGACCTTGGTAAAGTCCAGCAAAACGGTCTTCACTGCCGTCTTGGACAGGGTTTGGTAGGAGCCGATCACAGCATCCTTCGATGCCGAGGAGATGTCGCCTTCAAAACGAAGGACCGTAACCGGGTTGCCGGATGGGGATGTGGTCTGGTCGATCTTCGACTTCGTATCGGTCTGCACTTGAGTTCTCGCTCCGTGATTCAGGTTACAGTATCCTGCTGGTGCTGCCGGCGAATGGCTCTACACCGTCCGCAAATGCTTACGCCTCTTCTTTGTCCAGCCGGATCACCAGCCGCACATAACTCCCTTTGCCGTTAGCGCCTACCACCCATTCCGCCTCGTCGACCAACGCCTGGATAAGGAACATGCCCATACCCCTCGGATCCTCTTCGCCATGCATCTTGCGGTCGATGTCCGGCTTGGTCGGCAGGGTACCCATGCCCTTCCCGTCGTCCATCACCTTGACTTCAAGCTGGTCCGTGCCGGCAGAGAGAGTGACGCCGACGGAAAGCTTTTCGTTGAGCCGGTTGCCGTGTTCGATAGCGTTGATGCAGGCCTCGGCAACGGCCGTCTTGAGGTCGTCGATGCGTTCTTCGCGAAAGCCCATCAGCTTGGCCACCGAGGCAGCGGTGCTCATGGCTACTTTTTCGAATCCCAGCCGAGAGGGGAGCCGGACCTCGACAGTCGTGGTGCGCGCGGTCGTTGCCGTCATGCGGACACCTGCACGGTCTGGCAATCCGAATCGGCCTCGGACGACACTGCGGACCGCGGCGTGGACACAGGCGCGGTGTCTGGCAGATGGCACAACACTAAGGCGGTCATGTCATCCTCCTGGGGGCCACCACCGGAAAACCCGTGGATAGCCACCCACAATGCATCGAGAATACCATCGGCTTGCTGCGTTGGAGTATTAGAAAACTCTAGCATTAAACGGTCCTGCCCGAATTCTTCATCGCCTAAAAAGACTTCCGTGAGGCCGTCGGTATAGAAAAGCAGGCGGCTTCCCCTATTAAAAGGTAGCCGTTCGCTGGAGTAATTCATTCCCGGCAGCAACCCCAGTGGCGTCCCAGCCGCCTCAATCTGGTGCTGCACCGCATCTGGCGTTATCACAAATCCGGGATTATGCCCGGCGTTCACAATCTCCACCTCGCCCCGCTTGGGATCGAGCCGCAGGAAGATGGCGGTCACATACCGCCGCCGAGCCTCTTCGCCCTCCTGCCAATGATGCTGATTCATTCGCGTAGCCAGCAGATCGAGCGAAACCCCGGTAATCGCCATGGCCCGAAAAGCCGCCCGGAAGCTCGTCGCCATGATCGCCGAAGCCAACCCCTTGCCAGCCACGTCCGCTACCGCCATGATGATGCCGCCCTCCGGCAGCTGAATGATGTCGACGTAATCACCGCCAACCTCATAGCAGGTCTGCGACTTGACCGCAATGGAGTAACCCGGAATCGAAGGCATTTGTTGCGGCAGCAGCGACCGCTGGATCTGCCGCGCCGCGTCCAGATCCTGCTGCACCCGCGCCCATTGCAGGTTGCGCTCATGATTGCGGGCATTTTCCAGGGCCACGGCTGCCTGCAATGCCAGGCCCTCGAGAAAGTCTGCTTCATACAAGGTGATCGGCCGGCCTTCGGGTGGGGCCACAATCAGCTCCGTCATCCGCTTGCCTTCGCGATCGGACAGCGGATAGGTCTGGATGCCGTCAAACTTGCCGTCTTCCCTCTTCTGTGGCGCATCGCCATAAGAAAGTGCGGAACCAGAAAACGAAGCCCCAGCCATCTCCAGCTCGCGAACCACGATGCGCAGCACTGTCTCCAGCACCTCGTCTTCGCGGGTCGTCGCATGCACCTGACGCGAGACTTCCAGCAGCGCCTGCAGCCGGGCAACCTGCTGCTGCAGGTCCATCGTCTGCGGATCCAGGCCCCGCCTGTCCTGGGTCTGAGCGCCCGTGCTCTGCGTCATAGAACTCTGATCACCAGCCAGCGAGCTGGAGCCGGCCGTGCTTGGATTCGGAATCTCGGTGGTCGCCGGGGGTGTGCCGGTAGCCATACAGGGAATCCTCCGTGGAAAACCAATGTAGCACGCCAAGGGATGAGCGAGTGAGCTCAAGTCAGTGATTCCACCACCATCCCGGCCCTATTCCCTAATCCCCGTTCCCTATTCCCTGTCGTTAAGCCGTTACCCGTCGAGTCGGCTTGGAACCAATCAGGCCGTAGTAGGCGATAAATAGGTAACAAAAGGCTGGAATCACAAACGAATGCGAAATGCCAGCCCTGTCCGCCACCCAGCCGATGAGCGCCGGCACAACCGCACCTCCAACGACCGCTGTCATAATCAGTCCTGAGCCCTTGCTGGTCATCGGCCCGAGTCCCGCGATTCCGAGGGCAAAAATGTTCGGGAACATGATCGAGTTGAAGAATCCGCAAAGCACCAGCGTCCAGATCGCCAGTGACCCACTCGAAGCCATTGACAGCAGAACCATCGCCGCACCGGCAATACCAAAGACACCCAGCAGCAAACCCGACTTGAAGATGGTGAGCAGCCACGTCCCCAAAAGGCGGCCAATCAGCGCGCCGAACCAGTACAAGGAGACCAGCAAAGTCGCAATGACGACTTCATTCCATGGACCAAATAGCCGAGTAATCAGCGTTCCGAAACTGCCCAAGCCGGCAAAGAAATTTGCAATGCCTTCCGGGTGGATTCCCTGCGCCACAAAATAATTGAAGGCGATCGAAGCCAGGCCAACTTCAACGCCCACATACAGAAAAATGCCTACCGCTCCCAATACCGTATGCCGGTAGCTCCAGATGCTGCGACTCAGAATAGGATCGCCCTCCTTGGCAGGGCGAAAGGCTTGGGTCTGTGTAATTGCCGGTAGATGCATGAAAGCGACAGCGATGCCCAGCAGCAGCAATCCCCCCGCAATCGCAATGTACGGGCCCCGTACCGTATTCGCCGTCGCTGCCGGAGTCGCCATCAGCGCCGGATCGGTCAGGATGAAGTGCCCCGCGATAATAGGCGCAATGCTGCCGCCTAGGGAGTTGAGCGCCTGCGCCAGCGTGAGCCGCACCGGTGCGCTGTGTTCGGGCCCCAGGATCGCCACATAAGGATTAGCAGAAGTCTGCAACGCGGTCACGCCCGCGCCCACCACAAAGACAGCCGTCAGGAAGAGCGGAAAACTGACCATTTTGGCCGCCGGAACGAAAAGCAAACATCCGACAACCTGAATAAACAGCGAAACCACCATGGTCCGCTTGTAGCCGATCGACTCAATCAGCCGGGACGTAGGGGCAGAGAAGACAAAGTACGCGAGAAAGAAGGCCGACTCCGCCAACATGGCCAGCGCGAAGGGTAACGGCTTCGTCGGCGAAGAGAAGATCGACCGGAGATGCGGCACCAGAGCCATATTCAGGTTGGTGATAAACCCGAAGATGAAAAACAGGGCGGTAACGATAATGAACGGGCCCGTATAGCTCGGAGCGCTGGGCGCTGCGATTGGAGCACTGGATTTTGTAGCCATGGTCGATCGATCTCCGCTTCTAAAACAAATACGCCCGGCTATTCTCCGGCCGGACTCCCTGGTAACTTGCTTCAGGCGCTTCTGCGGAAAATGTCCACGGCCAGCGCCTGTCACCGGTTGCACACAACACTATACGGTAAACCGCACTCTGCGGAAGTGCTCAAACGTTTTAGAGTCCCCGAACGCTAACCCGGTTACGCGTGTTTCAGCTATCCTCGTTGCATCACGTCATTGCGTTTTCCGGAGGAGTTCTTGGCGCTCGAAACGAAAGTCACGTTTGATCCATTCAAAAACGCGCGCCTGCGCAAGGTTCTCATCGCCCTGGAAGGCAACTGGCAAGCGGAGATGGAGGGTTACCACACCTATCTCGCCCTGGCGAATCGCGACACCGATGCCGTACGCGCCCAGGTCCTGCGCCATCTGGCCGCCGCCGAGTTGGAGCACGCCGCGCTCTGGGCCAACCGTATCGTCGAACTGGGCGGGAACCAGCCCGTCTACAGCGGCAGCCCCAACGGCAACGCCGACTCCTTCGCCAGTCGCGCCGGCGGACCCCTCATGGCCCTGCGTCGCCTCGAAATCGAAGAAAGCCGCCACATCGCCAACTACGGAACCCAATTGAAAGATCTCGGCGACGAGGGCTCCCTCGCCATCCTCGAACACGTCATCGAAGACGAAAAAGATCACTACAAGGAACTGGGCTCACTGCTGCGCGGCCGCACCCACGTCCTCCAGGGTGGAAAGCAGATTATCGACGCCAAGTCGATGCTGGAGGAGATGCTCGCCAAGCGCAACCAGGGGAAATCACAGGCCGGCAGCTGGATAGGCGACGCCATCTACGGGGTGAACGACGGTCTCGGAGCCATCTTCGGCATCGTCTCCGGCGTATCCGGCGCAACTGCCGGCAACGGAAAATACGTCCTCCTCGCCGGCCTCGCCGGCATGATCGCCTCGGCGCTGTCGATGGGTTCCGGCGCCTACCTCGCCGCCAAGAGCGAGCGCGAAATCTACGAGGCCGAGCTAGCTCGCGAGCGCGAAGCCATCCAGATGAACCCTTCCGAAGCACGTCAGCTTCTATCCCTCTACTACCAGGTCAAAGGCCTTCCCGAAGACGACTCAGAACACGTAGTCGAACACATCGCCGCCGACCCCGAACTCCTCCTCAACGCCCTCGCCGCCGAGCGCCTCAACACCAGCGCCGATGGCCTGAAAGTTCCCTGGGTTTCCGCAACCTCCGGCGCGCTTTCGACCGCCGTCGGCGCCATGATCCCCGTAATCCCCTTCTTTTTCATGACAGGAACACCGGCGATCATAACCGCGGCAGTCATCTCCCTGGCAGCGCATTTCGCCGTAGGCGCAGCCAAATCACTCGTCACAGTCCGCACCTGGTGGGCCAGCGGTTTCGAAATGACAGCGGTAGGCGCGGTAGAAGGCGCAGTTACCTACGCGATTGGATTGTGGCTGGGGCGGCTTGGGGCGTAGCTGAGAGAAGATGTTGCGCAGCCCCGCGGCCCAGCCGGATGCAATCCGAAATCCCAATCCCGTCGTAAGCATTACCAGCCAGGTGCAACCCCGGCAGCGCATCCACACGATCCTTGATCCGCCGCTGGCGCTCGCCGTGGCCCACGCTATACTGCGCCATAGCCCGCGGCCAGCGCTGCACCTCGATTAATTCCGGCACCGCCGAGATCGTCAGAATCTCGAAAAGCTCTTTGCGCACCAACCCCGCGAGCGCTTCGTCCGACTCTGCCAGCAACCCCGCATTGTGCGCCCCACCCAGAAAAGCCCGTAGTACCGATTTCCCCGGAGCCGTCCGACCGGGAAACTTGCGATGCAGAAACGTGCAGGCCAGCATCGCGCGTTTCTCAACCGCCGGAACCAGGAACCCAAACCCCTCCGGCAGCGGATCGAGATCCGCGCCGTCAAACACCAGGTTGATCGTGACCGAAGAGCTGTAAGGAATCTGCTCCAACTCCCCGCTCAGCTCACGATCGACCGGCTCCAGAACCTGCGCCGCTGCCCACGCCGGCGTAGCCACCACCACGCCATCAAATCGCTCCACGACGCCGGCAACATCCACGAGCCAGCCGCCGCTCTCGGAATCTCGCTCCACACCCGCCACCGGAGTATCCAAGTGCAGCCGCTGGGTATCGAGCCGGCCTACCAGCCCATCCACGATCTGCTGCAACCCAAACCGTAGCGTGGTAAATAAAGGCCGTGGAGCACTAGCCTCGCGTTCATTCTCTTCAGCCTCCGCAGCCTTCCGCGCCTCGGCAGCTTTCCGCGCCCGCATGCCCGCCAGCATCCCGCGCGTCAGCGAACCATACTTCGTTTCCATCTCCACCATGCGCGGCAACACGGCCTGCGCGCTGAGCTGCGCCGCATCGCCACCGTAGATCCCCGACAGCAGCGGATCGGCCAGCCGATCGACAGACTGCTGTCCATAATGCCGCCTCACTAGCGCGGCCACCGACTCATCCCCCGTATGCGGCCTTGGCGGATGCAGCAACTCGAAACCCATCCTGATCTTGGTAAGCCAACTGAACAGCGGCGTCAGCGCCGTCGGCAGCAACTTCGTCGGCACCAGGAACATCAATCCATCCGGCAGCGCCACCAGCCGATTGCGCACCAGGATAAAAGTCTTGCGCTCCGCGTCATTCGAAGGCACCAGTTGCGACTCTAGACCTAACTCGCGGCAAAGCTGTGCAGCCGCGGGCTTCTCCGTCAAAAAAGAATCCGGCCCGCGCTCAATCACCGTTCCATCCACGTGAGACGACGAAATCACCCCGCCCAGCCGCGGCGCAGCCTCAAACAAATCGTACTCAACCGGCGCCCCAGCCCGCCGCGCCAACTCCAGCTCATACGCCGCAGCAAGTCCCGCAATTCCGCCGCCGATGATCGCTACGCGCATAGCTTCCTTCCTGCAATCAGTCTAAGCGCACCAGGCAAAACCTTCATGTGAGCTAAAGCACTTCCTGCCAGACGCAATTCCAGTCAGCCCACTATTTTTTGTGCGCACCAGAACAAGGCTTGCCGCTGCAAAGCGCCCCAGTAATCCCTTTCCCTTCTATCACCGTATAAATTCGATCTGGTGCGGGTAAAGCAATCGTCTCCTTAAATCCAGAAGGCCAGTGAATCTCCGCCGTCCCGGCATCGCTCGCATCCCCCAAGCCAAAATGTGCCCGCTGATCGTTCGAAGAGATGAAGCTGCCCCCACTCAGCACATCCTCTCGCTGGCGCATGCTGTTTGCCGTCAAATAAACCGTCGCCCCAACCGCATCGCGTGGGCTCCTCGGGCCCCCAATGAGCTTCAACTCCACCCAGTGATGACGGTCAGGATTCACATTCCGCAGCAGCACCGGCGGCCCATCAATGGGACTGATCACCACATCGATCTTGCCATCATTGAACAAATCCCCGAACGCCGCTCCACGTCCCGGCGTCACCACCGCCAGCCCCGTTCCCTTCACCGGCGAAACATACTCGAACTTCTCACCCTTCAGGCTGTGAAACAACAACGGCCGCTGCGCATACGTCGTACCCCAGTCGTGCTGATCCACCTCCGGATACACATGCCCGTTGACCATAAAGATATCCTTCCATCCGTCATTGTCATAGTCGATCAACCCCGCGCCCCATCCCAGAAACGGCACCGGAACCTGCGCAATCCCCACCTGGTCACTCACATCCGAGAAGCTAAGCTCCCCATCATTGCGATACAGCACCTTGTAGTCATCGGAGAAATCCGTAACCAGCAGATCCAGTAATCCGTTGTTGCGATAATCTCCAACCGCAAGTCCCATCGAAGCGATCTCGCGCCCATCCTTGTTCAGCGCAAACCCTGAGATATAGCCATCGTCCTCAAACGTCCCGTCCCCTTTGTTCACATACAGATAGTTCGGTGAAGAATCGTTGGCCACCAGCAAATCCACCTTGCCGTCATTGTTCACATCCGCAAAGACCGTCGTGAAACCGTAGTAATTTCCCGGATCGGAAACTCCAGCCTTCACGCTGGTATCCGTAAACGTCCCATCGCCGTTGTTATGAAAAAGATGATCCGGCTCTCCCAGCAACCCGCGCGGCCCGCACATCACCGGCGCTCCGCGCAACTGGCAAAAGGCCCTCGGCACCGTGCCGTCTCCTGCCGTAGGCTGTTGCTTCACGTCGTAATGCAGGTAGCCCGAGACAAACAAATCCAGCCGTCCATCCCCGTCGTAATCGCCCCACGTCGCCCCATCCGACCAGTTGCCCAGCGTGACTCCGGCCTTCTCGGCAACATCGGTAAACGTCCCATCATGATTGTTGCGATAGAGGCGATTCTTGCCGAAGTTAGCCACAAAGATATCCGGCCAGCCATCATTGTCAAAGTCCCCAATCGCCACGCCAAAACCCCAGCGATCGTTGGCCACACCAGCCTTCGCCGTTACATCCGTAAACGTCCCATCATGATTGTTATGAAACAGCGCAGCATGCGGCGCCGGTTCCTTGCCATCAAGGGCCGCATACGTCGAACCATTGACCAGGTAGATATCCAGCCACCCATCGTTGTCGTAATCGAGCAGGCCGGCACCGGAACCATCCGTCTCCAGGATGTACTTCTTCTGCGGCGTCCCCATCACGTGCTTCCACTTGCTTAATCCCGAAGCATCGCTGATGTCCCGAAAAACAATAGGCCCCGAATCGACGAATCCGCCAGCGGTGATAGGTCTTTTCTCCGCATCATAAACAGGCGCTTGCGGCGGCCCCGTAGAATGCCCCCCCGGATTGCCTTGCGCCAACGCAGCAACCGGCGTCAGTAGCCCGAGTGTCGCGAACCAAAAGGCAAATCCAGAGGCCAACGGAGGCAAGATGGCTCCCGTGGAAGCCCCGCCTCGATCCGCCTTGTGCAAATCACACATACCTTCGCCCTGCTACCTTGACTTGGAGGACGCGTGAGCCTGCCCATCCGTGGCACAAGGCTTGCCCTCGCAAAGCGCACCCGTGATCCCAACGCCCTCCGTGATCGTGTAGATGCGATCCACCGCCGGCAGCCTTACCGTCTGCTTCGCTCCTGAAGGCCAGTGGATCTCCGCCGATCCCGCATCGGTCGCATCTCCCAGTCCAAAGTGCAGCCGCTGATCGTTGGAGGAGTTATAGCTGCCCCCGCTCATCACATCGTCCCGCTGCGTCATGCCATTGGCCTTGAGATAGACCGTGGCGCATATCGCATCGCGCGGGCTGATGCGGCCATTTGCAGCCGTGCCGCCCACCAGTTTCAACTCCACCCAATGATGATGATCAGGATTAACATTCCTCAGCAGCACCGCCGGCCCATCGATCGGGTTGATCACCACATCGATCTTGCCATCGTTGAAAAGATCACCAAACGCCGCGCCGCGCGCCGGAATCACATCTGCCAGTCCCGTTCCGGTCACCGGCGGAATGTATTCGAACTTGCCATTCTTGAGGTTGTGAAAGAGCAGCGGCCGCTCGGCGTAACTCGTGCCCCAGTCATGCTCTCCGGCATCGGGATAGACATGCCCATTGACCTCAAAAATATCTTTCCAGCCATCGTTGTCATAATCGATAAACCCGTCGCCCCAGCCCAAAAAAGGAATCGTCGTCTGCGCCACGCCCGCGCGATAACTGACATCCGTAAAGCTGGCGTCTCCGTCGTTATGGAAGAGCACCTTGTAGTCATCCGAAAAATCCGTGTCGTAGATATCCAGTAAGCCATTGTTCTCATAATCGCCCACCGCCAGCCCCATGGACGCAACCTCACGGCCATCCTTATTCACCGCAAAACCGGAGACATAACTATCATCCTCAAAGGTGCCATTGCCCTTGTTGATATAAAGATAATTCGCCACCGAATCGTTAGCCACTAGCAGGTCTGGCTTGCCGTCGTTGTTGATATCGACAAAGATAGAGGTGAAGCCGTAGTAGTTGTTCGGGTCGTTGACACCAGCCTTCACGCTCACGTCCGTGAACGTCCCGTCCCCATTGTTGTGAAAAAGATGGTCCGGCTCGCCCTGCAAACCGCGCGGACCGCACATCCCTACCACTCCGCGAAACTTGCACTGAGCGTAGCCTACAACCTTGCTGCCGCTGATCGGCAAATGATCGCGATCGAAGTGAATATAGCCGGAGATGAAAAGATCGAGCCGGCCGTCGCCGTCATAATCTCCCCAAGTCACGCCCGACGACCAGTTACCCAGAGTTATCCTTGCCTTCTCCGCGACATCAGTAAAGGTTCCGTCGTGATTGTTGCGATACAGTCGATTCTTGCCGTAGTTTGTGACCGCAATGTCCGGCCAGCCGTCATTGTCAAAGTCCCCGATCGCCACGCCAAATCCCCAGCGGTCATTCGTGACCCCAGCCTTCTCTGCAACGTCCGTAAAGGTCCCATCATGATTGTTATGAAACAGCGCCGCGTGCGGGGGAGTCTCCTTGCCATCGAGCGCGTCAAAGGTAGACCCGTTGACCAGGTAAATATCCAGCCAGCCGTCATTGTCGTAATCGATCAGCCCCACCCCCGAGCCATCGGCCTCGAGGATAAATTGCTTATGGATCGCGCCCATCACGTGCGTCCAGTTCGCGAGGCCAGACTGTTTCGAGATGTCCGCAAAGACCACCGGCCCCTTGTCGACAAAACCACCCGCGGTGATCGGACGATGCTGCTCGTCGTAAATAGCCTTGGCCGCCACGCCCGTCGAATTGCCGGAACTCATCCCTGAGCTCGCGGAACTTTGGGGCGGCGTCTGTGCTCCCAGAGAGACGGCAAGAACCGCGAAGAACATAGACACGAGGCCCGGGAACACAAGATTTATAGGCAGTAAACGGGGATGAGGCAACCGGAGTCCTCCGAGCCA
>Ga0302305_1002107_pt1 | contig 11305 bp, 10 predicted proteins | sample III_Palsa_E2_3_FD_198764 | JGI IMG/M metagenome (GOLD analysis project Ga0302305, IMG submission 198764) | Peat permafrost microbial communities from Stordalen Mire near Abisko, Sweden - III_Palsa_E2_3 | ecosystem: Environmental > Terrestrial > Soil > Palsa > Peat permafrost | place: Sweden... | reverse complement strand
CGGTGCGAGCAGGCGTTGCGCCCGAACGCGCCGAGATCTTGGCTTGAGAGCCGGACAGAAAAAGGAAGTGTGTGTTGGATCGATTTTTGATGTTGGCGGCCGGACCCGGATTTGGCGCTGGTGGCTCGGGTTTTTCTCTATTGCTGCCGGTGCTCATGATTGGCGCAGTCTATTTGATGATGATTCGCCCCCAGCAGAAGAAGCAGAAACTTTGGACGCAGATGCTCTCGGAGCTGAAGACCGGCGACAGAATCACCACTACGGGCGGGATTCGCGGCACCATTATCAGCCTCAAGGATGACTCGTTGATCGTTCGCGTAGCTCCCGACGGAATCAAGATTGAGGTGGTCAAGAGTGCAATTGCCTCTGTCACCACCCAGGAAGAAGGAACCAAGTAGCCGCGGACTGTTTCCAGTCTGGCGCGCACTGACGATACAACCATGAAGAAAAATCTCAACGGCAAGATTGCGACTATATTCGGCGTCCTGTTGATTTGCCTCTACGGCATCTTCGGCATTCCCCATGGCGTCACTGGATCGGCGCTCCTGACTGCAATGACCCAGCGCATCCACCTTGGTTTGGATCTGCAAGGCGGCGCTCACCTCATCCTGCAAGTCCAGGTGAAGGACGCCGTCAATGCCGAGACTGACAATACGGTGGCCCGCATCCAGCAGGATCTGCAGACCTACAAGCTGCAGGGCCAGCCGACCAAGCCCGACTCCGTCGGCAGCCCTCAGGTCATCAAGATCGTCGGCATCGATCCGGGAAAATCGAGCGATGTCCGCAACGATTTGTCTGACCACTATGGCACCGAGTACGACATCACTGGGGGTTCGGACAACTCCGTAACCCTGACCATGAAGCCCTCGCAGGTCCTCGCCCTCGAAGATAAGACCGTAACCCAGGCGATCGACACGATCATCAATCGCGTCGACTCTCTCGGCGTCAGCGAGCCGGTCGTCGCGCCTTACGGGCTTGGCGAACACCAGATCCTGGTCGAGCTTCCGGGCGTGAGCGATCTGAATCGTGTCCGCGACATCATCCAGTCGACCTCGCAGCTCTCGGTGCATGAAGTCGAGGACAACTCCAGTGGCTACGCCAGTGAGCAAGAGGCTCTGGCCGCGCTGGGAGGCAACCTTCCCGCGGACGAAGCGATCTTGCACGGCGACAGCCAGGGGCTGAGCTCCGATGGCCAGGACCACTTCTTTATCGTCAAGCGCGTGTCGATTGTCGGAGGACTGGATTTCCGTGACGCCAGCGCCATCGGCGTCAACGACCAGGGCAAGCAGGGTGTGAATTTCGTCCTGACCAACGCCGGCGGCGAGAAGTTTTACGACTACACCTCGAGCCACATCGGCAGCTACATGGCGATCGTTCTCGGTGACCGGGTAAAGAACGTCGCGGTGATCAAGGGTGCGATTCGCGACAACGGCCAGATCGAGGGCCAGTTCAGCAAGCAGCAGATCGACGATCTTTCGCTTACTCTGCGCACCGGTGCTCTGCCGGCAACGATTACTTACATCGAAGAGCGTACCGTGGGAGCTTCCCTCGGCGCCGATTCAATCAAGCAGGGAGTTACCGCAGCCGTCTTCGGCATGTTAGCTGTCATGGCCTTCATGCTGATCTACTATCGCGGCTCCGGCATCAATGCCGACCTTGCCTTGTTTCTGAACCTCGTCATCCTTCTAGGATTCATGGGCTTCTTCAATGCCACGCTTACGCTCCCAGGCATTGCGGGCGTGATCCTCACCATCGGTATGGGCGTCGACTCCAACGTGCTGATCTTCGAGCGCATTCGAGAAGAGATTCGCGCCGGGAAAGGCCCTGCGCAGGCCGTGGATCAAGGTTTTGCGCATGCCTGGATCACCATCGTCGATACTCACGTGACGACCATCGTCTCCGCCGCCATTCTCTTCATGTTTGGCACCGGGCCGGTGAAGGGATTCGCGACGACGCTGGTATTTGGTCTATTGGCAAACCTGTTTACGGCGGTCTTTGTGTCCCGCGTAATCTTTGATTCGCATGTGAATCACAAGCTGGCTGGGCAGAAGCTTTCGATCTAGGCGGCTCAGCCGGCCCCGGTGGCTGGCAGCCGCAGTTGAGTTAGGCAGAGTTATCAAGATACCAGTTGGCGAGGGCAGGCCAGAAAGGCATGGACCTCCAACTCAGGTACTGGGGAAGGTATAGAAATCGTGGAACTTTTTCGTAGTGTAAATGTGGACTGGCTGGGGAAGAAATGGTACTTCCTCGGCTTTTCATTGATCTTCAGCATCGCCGGCGTAATCTCGATGGGCGTGCACATGGCGCGTATCGGCAGCCCGGTACCGCTGGGCGTCGACTTCAAGGGCGGCACCCAGGTGCAGGTGCAGTTTCAAAACCCGCCGGACGACAGCGCCATCCGCCAGGCAACCGCCGCAGCCGGCATCAAGGACGCCAACGTCGTGCGCTTTGATACCGCCGAGAAGCGGGAGATGCTGATCAGCCTGCCGACCCCAAGCGATGCCTCGCTCGATACCGGCCGCAAGGAGATCGTGGACGCGCTGAACGCGCATTACAACAACCCCATCGTCAGCACCAGCGTGCAGGTCGTCGGTCCAACAGTAGGCCATCAGCTTGAGAAGCAGGCAGCCCTGGCGACCCTCTACTCGCTCATCGGCATGCTGGTCTACCTCTGGTTCCGCTTCGAGCTGATCTATGGCGTGGCCGCCGTCGTTGCTGTCTTCCACGACACGCTGATTACCGTGGGCTTCTTTGCCCTCACCGATCGCGAGCTAAGCCTCACCGTGATCGCGGCCATTCTCACCCTGGTCGGCTACTCGATGAACGACACGATCGTGGTCTTCGACCGCATCCGCGAAAACCTGCGCCTGTCGCGCCGCGAGCGCCTTACCGACGTGGTGAATCGCAGCATCAACCAGACCCTGAGCCGGACGGTGCTTACTTCCGGACTCACCTTCCTCACCGTTCTGGCGCTCTTTGTCTTCGGTGGACCGGTGCTGGGAGGTTTCTCCTTTGCGCTCGTAGTCGGCATTCTGATCGGCACATACTCTTCGATCGCAGTGGCCGCTCCGATGCTCGTGGCATACCAGGATTGGCGCGCCAGCAAGGGCAAAGGCGCAGTCCTGCCGGCAGCGAAGCGGAACAAATAGCCGGAAGGAAGCCGTCTCCAACCTTGTGCAAAGTGAACAGAAAATTGCACAGGTTTTGCATCATGTTTTGCAGGTGTACGGTTGTTCTGATATAGGTTGAGCACACTTGCGTTGGCCGCAAAGCGGCTGCCAACAGGCTCGGGAACAGTATTTGAGTCGCCGGTGTCTAAAGTGAAAGAAACTTAAAACAGATTCGAGGTCGGCCATGTTTGAAGATTCAACGTTCGAATCCAGCAACCGGATCAAGAAGCGGAACCCGTGGGTGGTAGCGACGTTCACCCTGAACATTGCTGTCCTTGCCGCCGCGATCATCTACCCGCTGATCAACTATGAGGCGCTGCCCAAGGCGGCTCTGACCACACTGTTGGTTGCGCCTCCGCCTCCGCCTCCACCTCCGCCTCCGCCGCCACCGGAGGTGCATCAGGCAGTCGTGAAGCCGCAGATGATGAACAATCAGCTGACGGCTCCCACCCGGATCCCCAAAGAAATCAAGATGGTCACTGAGAAAGAAGCTCCTCCGTCGAGCTTCGGCGTGGCTGGTATGGAAGGTATGGGTAGCGGCGCCGCAGGCGGCGTAATCGGCAGCGTGTTCGGGAACGCAACTCCGCAGCCGGTCGTCAAGGTCGCGACACCCAAAAAGATCGCCATCTCCTCTGGCGTCGCGACCGGACTTTTGATCCAGCAGGTCCGTCCGATCTATCCTCCCATCGCCAAGGCGGCGCGCCAGTCTGGAACCGTAGTTCTGCAGGCCACTATTTCCAAGTCAGGCACAATTGAAAATTTGAAAGTAGTCAGCGGAAATGCCATGCTGCAGTCGGCTGCGTTGGATGCAGTGAGACAGTGGCGCTATCGTCCCTACATGCTCAATGGCGAGCCGGTAGAGGTAGATACAACCATCAACGTGGTCTTCAATCTCGGTAGTTGAAGCACATTTAAGGTGGTTTTCCCGGTCCCGTGAAGACCACCTTCGCAACGTCCTGAATGTGGACCGACAACGGACGCATTCGCCCGCAGCGGCAACTTGAAGCCTTGCGGCAAACCGGCAACTCATCTCTACGCAGCAAAAGAAAGTACCCCCAGGAGGAACGATTCAGTGATTCTCGCTCAGCTTGCACATTTCGCCTCGCACCCGGCCAGCCTCGCCATGTTCCAGGACGCCGGCGCCCCTGACTTCAGCCTTCTGGGCCTGTTGAACAACATGGGATGGCCGGCACGCATCATCGCCTTCATCCTGTTCGTGATGTCCATCTGGTCTTTGGCCGTCATGATTGACCGTTATCTCTACTTCTCGGCCGCCCGCAAGCAGTCCCGCGAGTTCGCCCCGAAAGTGGCCGGCGCGCTGAAGGATAGCAAGCTGGAAGAAGCGATCAAGATCGCCGACCGCAGCAAGAAGTCCCACCTCGCCGAAGTTGTCACCGCTGGCCTTCAGGAGTTCCGCAGCAGCCAGGGCGTGGTCAACGAAGAGACCATCGAGAGCTCCAAGCGCGCTCTGGAGCGGGCTGAAGCTATCGTTCATGCCAAGCTGAAGCGCGGCCTGGGTGTTCTCGCCACGATCGGGTCCACGGCTCCCTTCGTAGGTCTGCTCGGAACGGTTATCGGTATCTTGAACGCCTTCCAACAGATCGCCACCCAGAAGTCCTCCGGAATCGGCGCAGTTGCTGGCGGTATCTCGGAAGCGCTCGTCACCACGGCCTTCGGTCTGCTGGTTGCGATCCCTGCCGTTATGACCTTCAACTATTTCAGCGGTCGCGTTGAAGCCTTCGACGTGGAGATGGACAACTCCTCCAGCGAACTGGTCGACTACTTCATCAAGCAGAGCCATAAGCGCTAATCAGGCTGGGTAAACTGCCAGTACGGCCAACAAATCAGGGTGGGCGAGACTCTTTGCCGGCAGTGGAAACGATCTTTCCACTGCCAGCTTTTCCAAGAGAAGATCCATCTGAACAGAGCCGGACGATAGTTAAACCAAGTGCATTTGACCGGAATTAATTTCGCCAATTCGCCGACCGATTGATGGAATGCTGCAACAATCCCTAGGCGTGGAGCACAAACATGGGTATTTCAGTACGCAACGAAGGCGCTAAGGTCAACTCCAACATCAACGTCACCCCCATGGTCGACGTGATGCTGGTGCTTCTGATCATTTTCATGGTCATCACTCCGATGCTCCAGAATAAGGTCAACGTAGATCTGGCCAAGACCGATAACCCCACTTCCATGCCCGATGCTGATAAGGAAGATGCGATCGTGGTTGCAGTCACCCGCGACGGAACCCTCTACCTGGGCCAGGATAAGATCGCACCCACCGAACTGGGCGCGAAGATTCGCGACAAACTCACCGACAAGCCAGGCAAACAGATCTTCGTTCGCGCCGATGCTCGCGCCAAGTTTCTCGATGTCGAGAATGCGATCGACGATGTCCGCTCCGCCGGCGTCGAATCTGTCGGCCTTCTGACCGAAAAACGGCAGACTCCAGGTTCGTCCGGCGAATAATCCGCGATTCATGACCGCAATCTTTGCGGGAAAATTTCAGGAGTTCACAATATGGCAATGACAGGTGGCAGTGGTCCTGGAGGACTTTCCTCCGACATCAACGTAACCCCCCTTATCGACGTGCTGCTGGTGCTGCTGATCATTTTCATGGTCATCGTCCCCGTGGTTCCGAAGGGCCTGGATGCGCTGGTCCCTCAACCGCCGAAGGACAAGACGCCGCAGCCGCCTGATCCGCGCACCATCGTGGTCTCGGTGCTGCACACCAACGGCACGCAGGTCGCCTATAAGATCAACCAGGACGATGTGGCCAAGGGTGATCTTCTCGCCAAGCTCACTTCGATCTACGCTAATCGGGCCGAGCGCATCATGTTCATCAAGGGCGACGACGACGTAAACTTCGCGCAGGTGGCGGACGTCATCGACATCGGCCACTCGGCCGGCGTCGACCATGTCGGCCTGATGACGCCCAAAATCCTCGCAGGAGAGTAGCAAGAAAGCCCCGCCCTTTCGCGGGGCCTTGTTCTTGTTGTATCCTGCGTCACTGAAGTATGCTGCGCAGCAAGTTGAAATGGAATTTGAACCACCCTCAGGATTTTGGCTGGAGCGGGAGTCTCCCACCGCTTCCAGCCGCGCGGAGACTCCAGGCGCGATAACCTGGCGACGACTCGAAGGAGAAGGATAAGAATATGAATCGAATCGCACGTCTGCCGGTGCTTGCGGCTGTAGTGGTGGCCATGATGTTCTCGCTTACCGGCTGCGACAAACTGAAAGCCCGCGACCAACTCAATAAGGGAGTAGAAGCTTTCAAGGCCGGCAGGTACGAACAGGCCATCACTCACTTTCAAAATGCTGAGAATCTCGATCCGAAGCTGCCTACGGCCAAGGCATTCCTCGCCACCGCCCTCTCGCAGAATGTCGTGCCAGGGTTGACCACTCCGGATAACCTCAAGACCGCCCAACAGGCGATTGACACCTTCAAGGAAGTGCTGGCAGAAGACCCGACCGACGTAAACAGTCTGAAGGGCGTCGCCAGTCTCTACTTCAACACCAAGAAATTCGACGAAGCCAAGGAGTGGCAGAAGAAAGTTCTTGCTATCGATCCCAAGGACCCAGAAGCGGCCTACACCGTGGGTGTAATCGACTGGACCCAGGCTCACGAAAACCTGCTTAAAATGAACGCGAATAACGATGATGGCGCGGGCAACGTAAAGCTCCTCACCAAGAAAAATTGCGCAGACATTCAGCAGCAAAATGGACCCCTGGTTGAGGAAGGTCTGAAATACCTCAATATGGCCCTCGAGAACCGTCCCAGCTACGAAGAAGCCATGGACTATCTCAATCTCGTCTATCGCCGCAAGGCGGATGTCGATTGCGGCAACGCGGCAGCGGTCAAAGCCGATGTGGACACGGCGAACGATTGGAGCCACAAGGCCATGGGGCAGCGTAAAGAGAACGAAGCCAAGAAGAATCAGGGACCCGGCGGCATCACCCTAGACTCCAACGGCAATATGAAGTAAAGCAAGCCGCGAAGTTCAGCGAACAGCAGAAAGGCCTCTGAGACGGAGGCCTTTCTCTTTGCTCCGAGGATTTCCGGGTCAGCTTTCCTATCCGGGTCCATTCACCTTTCGATGCAAGGACGCGGCGAAGCCGCTACAGCCGCGGGAAAAGGCATGAACTTCCGAAATCGGGTGTCTTTGGATGTCCGTCTTATGGCCGGTCGACGTGGGAGAACGGGATAGAGCAGGCAACTCACGCCAACCAGTTTCCCGGCGCCGATCAGGAGCGTGACGGCGAGCAAGCCTGGAGCTTAAGCGCAAAGAGATTCGATGGTAGATAAACGGCACCTGGAAACACGGTTCCGGGTCAATTCGCGCCGTTCTTGTAGATTTGCTCAGCGAGATAGTTATGGACCTTCGAGTCGCTGAAAAGCATCTCTAGATACGCCTCCTGCAACAGTTGCGCGCGGCTGTTCCGCAACAGTTGGTGAATCCCCATGCGCACGTTGGGATTACTGATGTCGCGCTGGCCGGCCGGTCGCTTTTCAATCAGAAGATAGATTGCGTAGCCAACCGTCTTGCGCCCGCTGCCTTCGCCTGTGGCAAGGGGAATAATATCCGTTGTCTGTCCCGCCTTGAGCTTGCTGATTGCCGCAAATACCTCGGGGTCAGTCTGCAACTGCGACTCGGGAAAGAAGCCCGCATCGCCTCCATTCGAGCTCGAAGAAGGTTCCTCAGAATACTGCACAGCGAGCGCGCTAAAATCCGCGCCCGAATCAAGTCTGCTCTTCAGCGACTGGATTTTCTTCTTGGCCTCGGCATCGTTGGTCGCCTTGTTGTTCTGTAGATTCGTAACCTGTTTCGCGGGCTGGTTGGTCACGACAATACGCGCCAGGTGATACTGCGGCTCGACCGAATTGAAATCATCCTTATGCACGTTGTAGTAATTGCTGATATCGGCATCCGTGATATTGATCTTGGGCTCGATCTCTTTGTTCATCAGCTTGCTTTGCGTCAGGTCGCCGCGAATGTCGCGCTTCAAATCGTCGAGCGTTTCGTTCTTTTCCTTGAGCCTGGCGTTGAACTCCTCCTGCGTATAAGGCGCCTTGTAATCGGTGACCTTGGCGTCCACTTCTTCGTCCGTGGCCACAAGATTGAGCTTGGCTGCCCGTTGCTGCAAGATTTCGTTTTGAATCAGCCCATGCAGGAGTTGCAGCCGCTTGATGGCGGCTTCCTCCTTGGAGGGCGCAGGATCGCTCGGATTAAGGCTCTGTTTGTAGGCCCGGTCCAACTCACCGGCAAGAATGTCCTTGCCATTGACGGTAGCAACCACCTCTGGCGACGGAGTCGGATGGCAACCGGTCATGGTCAGAGCGATGCCAAGAGTCAACATCCCCGAAGTCAGCACAACTACAGGGAAACTGCGGATTGCGTAAACGCTGCGTGCTAAGAACAAACGAAATCTCCCGGCTTGCAATCATGGAACGCACGTCGACGCAGCCTCGAACAATCAGAATAAACCCACGAAATGAGCGGTGATACTCGCCTCAAAGCTATCTCCCCAACGTTGGAGCGGGGGCTGGCGCCGCAACAGGCGGCGGAGGTTCCACTCCAGCCGCTCGCAAAGCACGGTCGATCACCGCCCAAACCTGCTCCACAGGCTGCGCGCCATCAATGTGTTCCCCATCGATGAACAGGTAAGGCGTGCCCTCGACTCCAAGCGCTTCCGCCTCATTCATCGAGCTCTTCACAATGCTCTCATCCTGTTTCTGCAGGCACGCGTCCAGTTTGGCGGCGTCCAGGGCAAAAATCTTTCCCTGCTCCCGCGCGATCTTGTCCAGCGTCGCGAAGCTTTTTTTCAAATCGCGATCTTCGCCGGTAACATCCTGCCCGTGAGCATGCAGATAATCCACATAACCCCAGTAAGCGCTCCCGTTCAGGTCCCCGATGCAGTTTGCATCGACTGCGGCATGCATGGCCCAGGGGTGAATCTCAGCCAGGGGATCATCCTTGTAAATGAACCGAACCTTGTCCCCATAGCGATCCAGCGTCTCCGGGAAGAGCTGTTGATGCATCCGCGCGCAGTAGGGGCATTCAAGATCGTCAAAGCTTATGACAGTAACTTTAGCCGCCGGATTGCCGCGAACGGGCCGGTGATCGACAGGAATGTTCTCCGACGGAATCTTCGTCAAATCAAAGGTCACGAGGCGGGCGAGGGACTTGTTGTCTGTCGAAATCAGAAACTCCGAGGTGGTGATCCGGGACCCATGCGAAATCGTAACTTGCAGCGAGTCGTACCCAGGAATGTTGCTCGGCTTGCGCGCGCCAAACTGAATGTCGTATTCCGGGGGCACATTGAACTGGCTCCGCACCATGACCTCAACGCGGCGCGCCAGAGCAGGATCCTTGATAAAGGCCTTGGCATCGGTCGCCTGAGCCTTGCAGCCTACAGTCACAGCGAGCAGAAATACCACAGAAAGCCAAGTGAAACGGGTCGAAACAAGACGCAACTCAAACCACCTTTCCCACCTCTTCTATTATCGCAGGATGCCCGGATTCAACCGTCTCCCCGGAAGGTTTCCCCATCCCAAGGCGGTTCAATCCAAGAAATAAGTACTCTCGTTTGTCTCCTGTCAGATGCTAATCTCGGCGCATGAGTTCCTTTACTCCACGCTGCATTTCTTGGCGCTGCGTCGCAATCTCCGCTGCGAAGTCGATCGCGTGCGCCATCGCCGTGCTCCCATTGGCACTGCCCAACCCGGTTGGTGCCATGGCCCAGGCTCCCTCTGCCAAACGGTCTATCACCTTAGACGATCTTGCCAGGATAGGTCGCGTCAGCAGCCCCGTGATTTCACCCGATGGGGTGTGGTTTCTTTACTCCGTCTCCCGCATGGACACGAAAGAGGACAAGAACCACTCTGATCTCTGGATGGAGCATTGGGACGGCACGTCCAGCATGCAACTCACCTTTGGCAAAGAGGACGCATCGCATCCCGAGTTCAGTCCTGACGGAAAGTACATCTCCTTCCTTTCCTCGCGGCCCGGCAAAGCCAAGGGCACCCAGCTTTGGGTGATGAACCGCCTGGGAGGCGAACCGGAGCAATTCACCGAGCTCACCGGCCATTCAATCGAGGACTACGCCTGGTCGCCGGATTCCAAACGCCTCCTGCTGACCCTCCAGCCCAAGGACGAGCCCGACGCCGAAGAAGGTAAGCCGCCGGCCCCGCCCAAGCCCGTGGTTATCGACCGGTATCACTTCAAGCAGGATATTCAGGGCTATTTGCGGAATGATGAGCGCGACACACTCTATCTTTACGACATCGCCACCAAGAAACTGGACAAGCTGACCTCCGACAAGAATGTCGATGAAGGCAATCCGCTGTGGTCCCCAGATGGCGCGTGGATCGCCTACGTCAGCAACCACGACGACGATCCGGATCGGACTGAAAACTCCGATGTCTTCGTCGTCGATTCCAAGCCTGGCTCCGCAGCCAAGAAGCTCACGAGCTGGGTCGGCCCAGACGGCGGCAAGCTGGCCTGGTCACCTGATTCGAGGGCAATCGCATATACACAAGGCGCCAAGCCGGAGTTATCAGCCTATAGCCAGCGCAAGCCTGCAGTGGTCACGCTCGACGGCAAAGTCAGCTACCCGGCGGCAAAGCTCGATCGCAGTGTCAGCCAGCCGTGCTTCCTGCCCGATGGCAAGCTCCTCTATTTAGTTAGCGACGACCGCTCGGAATATCCCGCCGAAGTGGAGTTAGCCGGAGACAGCGCCCATCGCCTCCTCGCCGAGGAAGGCACAACCTCGTCGCTCACATGCGAAGGCGGCAAGGTCGCCGTCCTGCATCAGGACGACACCCACACCGCGGAGATCTTTGCGCTCGAGGGAAGCTCACTCCGCAAACTGACGGCGGTCAACGACGTGTTGCTCGCCGAACTGAACCTCGTTCCGACCGAAGACTTCACTTCGAAAAGCAAAGACGGCACAGAAGTCCACGGCCTGCTCACGAAGCCGCAGGGATACAAGCCCGGCGACAAAGCACCGACTATTCTCTTCATCCACGGCGGCCCAAATGGACAAGATGCTCATGCCTTCGCTTTCGAGCGTCAGTGGTTCGCCGCCCATGGCTACGCTGAGATCAACGTCAACTATCGCGGAAGTTCCGG
>Ga0302305_1002103_pt1 | contig 11328 bp, 8 predicted proteins | sample III_Palsa_E2_3_FD_198764 | JGI IMG/M metagenome (GOLD analysis project Ga0302305, IMG submission 198764) | Peat permafrost microbial communities from Stordalen Mire near Abisko, Sweden - III_Palsa_E2_3 | ecosystem: Environmental > Terrestrial > Soil > Palsa > Peat permafrost | place: Sweden... | reverse complement strand
TGCCCCCTGATGCGACGCAACCGGACTATGAAGCGGAGCTTGCGGTGGTGATCGGTAAGCCGGGGCATCGCATTGCGGCTGCCGATTGGGAGCAGCATGTGTTTGGCTACACCATCGTGAACGATGTCAGTGCGCGCGGTGTGCAGTTGGCTACATCGCAGTGGACGTTGGGGAAGAGCTTTCCGACGTTTACGCCTATGGGTCCGGTGATTGTGACACGCGATGAAGTGCCTGATCCCCATGCGTTGGATATCAAGCTCACGCTTAGCGGGGAAGTAATGCAGTCTGCGAATACTCGAGATTTGATCTTCAAGATACCGGAGTTGATTGCGTATCTTTCGAGCATCGTTGCGTTGGAATCGGGAGACATTATCAGCACTGGCACGCCGCCGGGTGTGGGGCTTGGCCGCACGCCGCAGCGATGGTTGAAGCCGGATGAAGATATGATCATCGAGATCGAGCAGGTAGGTACGTTGAAGAATCGCACACGCGCTGTGTAGTAAGTACGCGGCCTTGTGCCAAGGATACCTCGATGCTCCGTGCAGGAATACTCAATCCGCAGATCAACTCACTTCTCAGCCGAGTGCGACATACGAACACGCTGGTGATCGCGGATCGTGGGTTTCCTTTCTGGCCGGGAGTCGAGACGATTGATATATCGCTGGTAGATAATGTCCCGACTGTGCAGGATGTGCTACAGGCGTTATCGGCGAACTTCATCGTGGGTAAAGCATGGATGGCGAGTGAGTTTCGAGAGCACAACACAGCACAGACTGTGGAGCGTTTCTCGAAGCTGCTGCCGCCTATTGTTTTTGAGGCCCACGTTGAGTTCAAGCGGCGCGTTCCCGGTGCGATTGGGTTGATTCGGACGGGCGATACGACGCAGTATGCGAATGTCATTCTGGAGTCGGCGTAACGTTTCGCGTTTCTTATGTCCAAACCTTTGCAGACCGCGTCGATGACCGAGCCACGCGCTCGTGCGCCAAGGATTGATGCGCATCATCATCTGTGGAGATATAACGAAGCGGAGTTTGGCTGGATTAGCGATGAGATGGCGTTGCTGCGGCGAGACTTCTTTGTGCCTGATTTGCTTGGTGCTATGGGCGAAGCTGGCATGGATGCGACGATTGCGGTGCAGGCGCGACAGACACGGGATGAGACGGATTGGCTCTTGAGTTGTGCCGATGCCACGCCCGCAATTTGTGGGGTCGTTGGTTGGGCGCCTCTTACTGAGGACAAGCTTGCGGGAGAACTTGATCGATTTGCGGGTTGCAATAAGCTGGTTGGCTTCCGGGAGATCGTTCAGGCTGAGCCGAATGGCTATATGGATCGGCATGATTTCAACCGTGGCATTGCGCAGTTGCATGAGCGCGGTTTGGCTTACGACATTCTGATTCACGAGCGCCAGTTGGAAGAGGCGATTCGATTGGTCGATAGGCATCCGCGACAGAGATTCATTCTGGATCATGTGGCGAAACCACTGATTGCACGCGGCGAATTAGAGCCGTGGAGTTGGCGAATGCAAGAGCTTGCCAAGCGTGAGAATGTTGCCTGCAAGATTTCAGGAATGGTGACGGAAGCGGATTGGTCTCGTTGGTCTTTGGAAGATCTGCGGCCATATCTCGATGCTTGTGTGGCGGCTTTCGGTGTGGAGCGATTGATGGCCGGATCGGACTGGCCGGTGTGTTTGTTGGCGTCTGGCTACCGGCGGTGGTGGGATACGTTGGGCGAGTACTTCGCTGGGTTTAGTCAGTCAGAAATAAGTTGGGTGTTTGGTGGAGCTGCTGCCTCTTGGTATCAAATTTCGGATCTTCCATCATCGTCTGTTGAGGTTTCTTTGTGAATATTGCTACTACCGCGCCTGCGCCAAAGGCTAGCAGTGCAGATGGACGACGGCCCAGTCTGTTTCCGACTGGCTATATAAAGCCGTTCGTCTTAGTGACTGTACTGTTCTTCATTTGGGGTATGTCGAACAATCTTACGGACATCCTGGTACAGCAGTTTAAGAAGTCGTTTGAGCTTTCGCCGCTACAGGCGCAGCTTGTGCAGACGGCTGTGTTCCTTGGCTACTTCTGCATGGCGTTGCCGGCGGCACTGGCTATGAGACGCTGGGGTTATAAGGCGGGCATTCTTGGTGGTTTGTGTTTGTTCGGGACAGGAACGCTGATGTTCTGGCCGGCTGCGGTGGTAGGGCAGTACTGGCTGATGTTGACCGCGTTGTTCGTTGTAGGGTGTGGCTCGGCGACGCTGGAGACAGCGGCGAATCCGTTTATTGCGCAGACGGGGCCAACGGAGACCTCGGAACAGCGACTGAATTTTTCGCAAGCCTTCAACCCTCCGGGGACCATTACCGGCGTGTTGATTGGCACGTTCTTTATCTTCTCGGGTGTTGAACTTTCGGTTGCGAAAGTTGCACAGATGAAAGCGGCAGGTACTTATGCTGCTTATCTGCACGGCGAACTCATGCGCGTTGTGCCGACGTATGTCACGCTCGGCTGCGTCGTGCTTTTGTTGGCTTTGTTGATAGGCATGACGCGGTTTCCGGAGACTGCCGACGAACGCGATGCCAGCGAAGACGACAGTCTTGGCTCGCAGATTGGTTCGCTGCTGCGGACGCCGACGCTGCGTGCTGCGATCATTGCGCAGTTCTGTTACTGCGGAGCACAGGTTAGTACGTGGTCGGCGTTTATCCCGTATGTGAAGCAGTACACCAGCTCGAGTGAGCGAGCAGCGGCGTTGTTCCTGACGGGCAATTTAATTGCGTTCGCTGCGGGACGCATTGTTTCGACTGGGCTGATGCGGTGGTTTGCGCCGGCGCGGATGATGGGAACTTATGCGCTGATCAACATTGTGCTGCTTGCGGGAGGCATCCTGCGGCCGGGACGTGCGGGTGCGGTGGCGTTGTTGCTTACGAGCTTCTTCATGTCTGTGATGTTCCCGACGATCTTTGCGCTGGGCGTGAAGGGGCTTGGGCCGCGTACGAAGCTGGGTGGGTCTTTGATTGTGATGTCCGTGGTAGGTGCGGCCGTAATACCGCCGATGCTGGGACTTATTGCGAAGCATTCGGGGAGCTATGCTCTCGGCTATCTGGTGGTTGTCGCCTGCTATGTTGTTGTGGCTATCTATGGGTTTCGATCCAAGGTTGTGGCGGACGTAATGTCTGCGCCTACGCTTCCTTAGATCCGCTTAGGCTCACTCGTATCCGATATTTTTTAGAGCAGAACGTCCCAAGCGCTCGGAGAGCTGCTGAAGATAAAGACTTGGAGGTTTTACCGGCGTGCCCGGTGAATCGACGATGCCCTGGTGAAGTGGCACTGGCTTGGCCCCGTCGAACGCAGGCTGGTCGGGGTTGAGTTCTTCGCCGCTATTGCCGATGGACCAGTTCGCTGCGCCCGGTGGGGTGTTGGTTGCGAAAGACTTGGCGGTACTGTTCCAGATCACGCTCCAGCCGATGGCCCAGCCGTGACCGGAGCCCATCATGCCGCGATTCATGAGGTCGATGCCACCGTCGGGGACATCACAGCTATCGATGAGCAAGCCCGTAGACCAGCGCTGGTGCGGCTGGATGTGGCTATCGCCCGTGAACCGGCAATGCAGTACGACGACGGGGCCCTGCTGCATTGCCTGGGTGGCGAAGAAGAAGGTACGGTCGCCGCTGCCGGTGATGCGATCAAAGAGAATCTGCTGGCCGTTGGCTTCAAAATCAAACGGCTTAGCGCCACCGACGATAGGGACGTGGTTGACGACGTCGGTACTGACGACCGTGATGCGTTCGGTTCCTTTGTCGATGCCGACGGAGCTTGTTGTATCCGCTAAGGAGAGGGACTTCACCCAGCTGTCGACTGCGTCGTCCATCTTGAGGCCATCGAACTCGGGCGTTCCGAGAGTGATGCTGCGGGGTGGGGCGGTGATGCGTAGATCCTCGACGCCGACTTCAGAGACTTGCCCTGTGACCTCGACCTTGGTGACGGTAACGGAGTTCGCGCCAAGGTACTTGGCGTCGTAGGAGTCCATGAGTGGAACTTCGAGTGTGATGGTTTTTCCTGCAACCGATGCAATGCGGCGACGGACTTCGAGGGTTCCTTTGATCCAGTGCTCTGGTTTGCCTTTGCGAATGCCGAGCGTGTCCATGCCCATGAAGTGAACCCATGCTGGGGTGATGGGCTTGGAGATGAGCAGAGTGTCGCCTGGGTGGAAGCCTGATGCGTCGCTGACGTTAAACGTGGTTGTGCCTGAGGGGACGTAGGCGTCGGTGATGTTGGTGAGTTTGCCGACGAGCTTCTGGTTGAGATTGCCGGCGATGCGAATGGCCAGATGTGGGTCGCCTGTCATCTCAATGGTGGTGCCCTGATCGCTGGGGCCTGCGCCTCGCAGAACGATGCCAGAGGTGGTGAGCAGGAGGAACCCAGAGCAATGGAACGTGCCTTTAGCCAGAACTACGGCTCCGCGGAAGCCATCGACCAGAGGGAGTTTCGCCACTTCGTCGATTGCTTGCTGAATGGCCGCGGTGTCATCTTTCCCTGAAGGGGTGACCGTACGTTTTGCCGCAACGATGGGGAGTGCAACGCCACCGCCTTTGTAGCCTGCGGAAGAGAAGTCGGCGATGCGGTCGCCGGTTTGGAAGTGGCCGTAGACCAGTTTGCCGTCTGGACCGATGCTTGCCCAGTGACTTTGCGCTAACAAGCCGCTGGCAGGGAAGACCAGTGCTCCCGCAAGGAAAAGCAGGAGGCTTTTTATCCGAGAAGGCTGTTTATGGGGGAGAAAGTCGTTGCCTTCTTGTGGATAGATCGGATTCATAGGGTCTCCGCCTGCAGTGAGAGCAGGCGGAGACCACTTTACTCTTTCCGACTAACAATCGCCCACGGAAAATATCAACTACTGGCGAAAGGTTGAATTTATGGCTCTGCGGCTAGCTCTCGAGGCTTTTGCCACCGATGGCTGCTGTGATCTCGGCGGCACTTCGTTTCAAGGCTTCGATTACTTCAGAGCCTTGCGCGGCTACTTCGTTGTACTGGATATAAGGGACGGTGAGGGCGCCGACTGCTGATCCGCGGTCATCGAGGATGGGAAAGCTGATGTTCAGAATCCCTTTGACCAGGTAGCTGGCGCGCTTTTCGTAGCCTGCTTTGCGGATGCGAGTGAGATGTACGTTCAGATCGCGGGGCGGTTTTTTGCCGGTTTCGCGGCTCCACTCCGCCAGCGTGTGCTCGCGCTGTTCGGCATCCTGGTGGGCGAGGATTACGTAGCCGCTGGCTGCATCCATAAGGTCGACCGTGGACCCTAGCTTCACGTAGAAGCCAAGGTTGGTAGGGGCATTTACTTGCGCGAGGATCACGACGCGGCCGCCTTCGAGCACGCCGAGGTGGCATGATTGCAGGGTTTCGTGGGCCAGGCGGTGCATGACGGGAAGCGCGTCCGCGATCAAGCGCTCGGTGGGCGGATGCTCCTGAACAAGCTTGAAAAGCTTGAGCGTGAGGGAGTATCGCTCCTCCGAAACCTGCGCGATGTAGCCGCGACGTTCGAGGCAAAGCAACATGCGGAAGATCTCGGAGACGGTGCGGTTGAGCTCTCTCGCCATCTGGCTTTTTGTCAGGCCATCGGGCTGGTGGGCCAGCAGTTCGATGACGTCCAGACCTTTTTCAAGGGCGGGCGTTGCGTAGTTCAAGGTTGATTCGGCCTTTGTCGCAGTTTTCATAGACTTCTTGTTCGCCATAGGATCCATCCCTGCATTTGACTTGCACCAGACTATAGGGAAAGTGGAGCGTATGCTGCAAGTTCTATGTTTGATGCGGTGTTGCAGGGGTAACGAATGTTCGGAGGGACGAACGTGATGCGAAGGCCCTGGCGGTGATGCTGAGACGTTAACTCTTCGTGCGGACTGTGCGTACGCGAGCTGTCGACTCTCTCGCGACCAGCTCGGGTTCGATCCGCGAAATTTCAGGAACCTTTGCTCCGGTTATTTTTTTGATCAAAAGCGAAGCGGCAACGTTTCCCATCTGCTGAAGAGGCTGGCGGATGGTGGTCAGGCGTGGTGTGTAGTACTCGGCTGCGGGGATGTCGTCGAAGCCCACCACGGAGACGTCTATTGGGACGCGCAGGCCTGCGTCGTGCAGACCGCGCACCGTGCCGATTGCAGCGACGTCGTTGAAGCATAGGACTGCTGTGAAGTCCTTGCGGCGCATCAATAAAGACTGGATGCCGAGGTAGCCGAGGTCGGAAGAGTTGCTGTCCTTATCGAGACGGATGATGAGATCAGACGGAACCTGCAGGCCCAGCGAGCGGGCGACGTGCAGCGTTGAGCGCCAGCGACTGCGCGAGTCAGAGCTGAAGAGCTGGCCGCGCATGTAGGCGATCTTGCGGTGGCCGAGGCGATAGAGATGTCCTAGCGCGAGCTCCGCGGCACGCTCGTGATCGAGCACGACGTTGGCAACACCGACGACAGCCGTATGACCGGCGACTGCGACGGTAGGGCACGGCGGTGAGCTTTCCAGGTGAGTATCGATGGCCAGAATGCCTTCGACCCCGCGCGCGAAGAGCAGGCCGGGGTACTCGGCTACGAGGTCAGCACGGTGGCGATGATGTGCGGTGAAGAAGAAATAGCCTTCTTTCATGAACACATCTGCCGCACCGCTCAACACCTGCGAGTGATACCCATCACCGAGTTCAGGGAGCAGGATGCCGATCGTCTGCGTACGTTTGCCTTGTAGAGAGCGTGCGACGTGGCTTGGCCGGTAGCCGAACTCTTTTGCTGCCTCACGGACACGCTGCCGGGTTTTTTCCGGAATCGAGCGGTTGGGCGCATTGTTCAGGACAAACGAAACCGTAGCCGCACTTAGGTCGAGATGCTCAGCGAGCATCTTCAGACTTACGGGACGGGACTGCCTGGGCGGTGTAGTTGAATCGTTTGGCATTTTCTACGCTCAAGCAGTTTATTTCACGGACGCAACAAGTGGTGCAAAGATATTGAACTTTGCACCACTTGTTGCGTGGATGCAGCACAGGCTGGGTGTGGCGCGTGTTCAGGAGGGGAGCCGCAGGCGTGGCTTAGACGAGGATATCTTTGATGACGTGGCCTGCAACATCGGTCAGGCGGTAGTCGCGGCCGGCGTGCTGGTAGGTGAGCTTGGTATGGTCGATACCGAGCTGGTTGAGCATGGTCGCGTGCAGGTCATGCACGTGACATTGGTTTTCTGCGATCTCGTAGCCGTAGTCGTCGGAGGCGCCGTAGGTGATGCCGCCCTTGATGCCGCCGCCGGCCATCCATGAGCTGTAACACTTGGCGTGGTGGGCGCGGCCTTTGGCTTGAGGGTTGGGGTCGCCGGGAGTGCGGCCAAACTCTGTGCTCCAGACCACGAGTGTTTCGTCGAGCATGCCGCGAGACTTGAGGTCTTTGAGCAGAGCGGCGATCGGCTGGTCGACGTTCCTGGCGAGCGGAACGTGGGTCTGCATGTCGGCGTGGGCGTCCCAGTTCACGAGTTGCAGGGAGCCGATGTCGATGAGCTCGATGAAGCGTACGCCGCGTTCGGCGAGGCGGCGGGCCATCAGGCATTGCCAGGCGAAGCCCTTGGTGCTGCCGCGCTCCAGACCGTAGAGCTCGAGCGTGGCGTCGGTCTCTTTGGTGAGGTCGAAGGCTTCGGGGGCCTGTATCTGCATGCCGTGTGCGGTCTCAAAGCTCTTGACGCGCGCGGCCAACATGCGGTCGCCTTCGCGTGTGGACTCATGCCGCTGGTTGAAGTAGTTGATGAGTCCGAGCTCTTTATCCTGCACTTCGAGCAGGTCGGTGCGCAGCATATTGGGGATGGGAACCGCTGGGTTATCGACGTGAACGCCTTCGTGGCAGGCGGGAAGGAAGTTGGCGTCCCATACGAGGCTGCCGCCGTAAGGCATTTCCGGTGCGAGCACCATGAAGGAGGGAAGGTTTTGATTCTCCGTGCCAAGACCGTAGCTGACCCACGAACCCATGCTGGGACGCTGTTGCACGACCGAGCCGCCGTGCAGTCCCATGACAGCCTGGACGTGGTTGGGAAAGTCGTTCTTCATGGAGTTGATGACGCAGATGTCGTCCATCATGGAGCCGACGTGGGGGAAGAGGCTGCTGACCTGGGTGTCGCACTTGGCGTAACGCTTGAAGTCCCAGCGTGGCGCGGAGAGGTAGTCGCCCTTGTAGGATTTTCCGGTGTCGGCGATGAGTTTGGGTTTGTGGTCGAAGGTGTCAACGTGGGACGTGCCGCCGCTCATGTAGAGGAAGATGACGCGCTTGGCCTTGGCCGGGAACATGGGTGGCTTGGGGGCTAGCGGGTTTGCTGGGTCCGCGGTGTGTGCTGTGGTTTGGGCCATCAGCTCGTGGAGCACGCCGGGCAGAAACAGCGAGGCGCTGGCGAGGGACTTTACAAAGCCGCGGCGCGAGTACGGGTTCTGGATCATTGCCATGGTGCGTCACTCCGTGAAGCCGAAAGAATCGCTGCGATGAAGCTCGATCAGTCGATGAACATGAATTCGTTGCTGGCGTAGAGCGCTTGAATCAAATTGCCGAATGCTTGCTTGTGGGCGGTCTCGTTTGAGGTCGTCTGCGTTGGTGTGGATGCGCCGCCTTGCGTGGTGTAGCCCACTTGTTTGAGCGGTGTAGCTGGGCTTGCTGGGGCTTTGGGTGTTCCATGCGACTTGTAGATGTCGGTGACGGAGTCAACGAACTCCTCGGCGTGGGCGATCTCATCCTTCGTTGCCGGGCGGCTGTAGATGATGAGGAAGGCGCGGTTAATCTCTTCCTTGCTGGAGAGATGCGCGGCTTCGAGTTGTTCGGCGAGGCTGGCTGCGCATGTCTTTGGGAACGCAGCGTTCATGAAGTAGAGAGATTGCAATGGCGTGATGCTGCGATCACGCTGAGCCACGCTGGTCGTGCTGTCGGCGCCGTCGAAGAGACCTAGGTAGGGATGACGGCGTGTGCGCTGGGTCATCACATACAGCGTGCGGCGGTTGGTTTCGTAAACGGCGTGGAAGGGGGCGTGGCCGGAGTAGTTCCACTGGGCTTCCGTGGGGAAGGGCTGCGGGCCTGCGGTGCTGGTATCGAGTCTTCCGGAGGTCGCGAGCATGGAGTCACGAATCTCTTCAGCGTCCATGCGGATGCGCGAGTGACGCCAGAGATATGCGTTGTCGGAGTCGGCGAGTTCGCCTGCGGGGGAGTCGTCGCTGGAGAGCTGGTAGGTATGCGAGAGCAGGATCATGCGCTGCATGGCCTTGATAGACCAGCCCTTTTCTTCAAAGGAGACGGCGAGGTAATCGAGCAGGGCCTGGTTGCTGGGTGCTGTGCCGCGCTTGCCAAAGTCGTTGGGTGTAGCGACGATGCCGCGACCGAAGTCTCCCTGCCAGATGCGGTTGATCATGACGCGTGCGGTGAGCGGGTTCTCGGGGCTTGCGATCCAGTTGGCTAGCTCCATGCGGCCGCTGCCCTTGGTGTTTGCGGGGAGCTTCCAGTTGCCGAGGACTTGCAGGAAGTGGCGCGGTACTTCGTCGCCAAGATTTTTCTTGTCGCCTAAGTGCTGGATGCTCTCGTCGTGTGGCGTGCCTTCTGTGACGGCGTAGGCATCTTCAAAGTGAGGTGCGTTCTGGAAGAGTGCCATGCGACGGGCTTCGAGCGCGGGCAGGATGTCGTCGAAGTAAGGGAGCTGGTGGGCCGCGTGGATGGTGTCGGCGACGGGCTTGAGCTGCTCTTCGAAGTCGCGGTACTGCTGGCTCTTGATGACGGTTGGGTCGCGATAGACCATGTTGCGTTCGTAGCGAGTTTCTTCTTCGCCTGAGCTTGCGAACTGCGTGCTGGCGATGACGCCGTAGATGCCGTAGTAGTCGGCGGTGGGGATGGGATCGAACTTGTGATCGTGGCAGCGGGCGCAGGCGATGGAGGTGCCGAGATAGGCGTAGCCGATGTTGTCTACAGCATCGCTGACGTAGTCTTCGTAGCGATTCGAGTTGGCCAGATAGCCGGTGGCGATGGTGTTGTTCCAGTGCTCGGGCTCAGAGGTGTAGGGCAGCAGATCGCCGGCGATCTGCTCTTTGATGAAGCGGTCGTAGGGCTTGTCCTCGGCGAAAGACTGCACGACGTAGTCGCGGTACTTGTACATCTCCGGGATGGGGAAGTCGGCACCCTCGCCGGTGGTGTCGGAGTAACGGACGACGTCGAGCCAGATGCGGCCCCAGCGTTCGGCGTAGGACTTCGAGGCGAGGAGACGATCGACGAGCTTGGGGTAGGCGTCCGGTGATTTGTCGTTGAGGTAGGCGACGATCTCTTGCGGCGTTGGCGGCAGGCCGGTGAGGTCGTAGGTGACGCGGCGGATCATGGTGCGCTTGTCTGCGTCTTTGACCGGCGTTAGTTTTTGTTCTGTGAGCTTGGCTAGCACCAGACGGTCGATGTCGTTGTAGGCCCACTTCGAAGGGGTGGTGGGGATGGCTGGTTTTACGGGCTTTTGATACGACCAGAAGGAGCGGTCTTTGTCGGTGACCACGGCGACCATTCCGGTTTCGGCGGAAGCGGCGGGCCATGCCATGCCGTCGTGGATCCACTGCTCGAGGATGGCGACCTGGGAGTCATCGAGCGGGGCCTTTGGCGGCATCTGCAGCGATTGCAGGTTGTAGTGAACTGCCTTCAATAGCAGGCTGTTTTCGGGGTGGTTGAGATCGACTACGGCTCCGTCCATACCGCCCTGGAGAACTGCCTTGCGGGAGTCCAGGCGTAGACCACCGGCGGCGCGGCCGGTGTGGCAGCCGTAGCACTTGGTGACCAACAGGGGGCGAACTTTGGTTTCAAAGTACTGCTCCTGAGCGGAGGCGCCTTCAGGCGAGAGTTTTACGGGAGTTAGTGTGGCGGATGGGGTGGCGGAGGTGTTTGCCGTTGGGACTTCGAGATCGGGTGCGCCGGATTTGATCCACTGCTCGATGGCGGCTACGTCTTCTGCGGGGAGCGGGCCTTTGGGAGGCATCTGCAGATCGGGGTCTTTGTACTGGATTGCTTTGAGGAGGAGGCTGGTTTCGGGATGTCCGGGGACGATGGCGGGGCCACTTTCGCCGCCTTGCAGGATGGCGGCGCGGGAGTCGAGCCGCAGGCCGCCTTTCATGGAGTTCGTATGACAGCTATAACAATTTTTGGCGAGAATGGGCTGGACTTGAGCTGCGGTAGTGGAGGGGGTGGCTGGGGTGTCCTGGGGTTTTTCCATGCCGCGGACGACGGACATTGGGACTAGTCCGAAAACGAGCGTGACCCCGGCGATGCCGGCTACGTTGAGCCAGTTCGACTTGCGCGGGTCTTCAGCCTTGGTTCGCATTCGAGGAAGCCTCTCA
>Ga0302305_1002095_pt1 | contig 11352 bp, 8 predicted proteins | sample III_Palsa_E2_3_FD_198764 | JGI IMG/M metagenome (GOLD analysis project Ga0302305, IMG submission 198764) | Peat permafrost microbial communities from Stordalen Mire near Abisko, Sweden - III_Palsa_E2_3 | ecosystem: Environmental > Terrestrial > Soil > Palsa > Peat permafrost | place: Sweden... | reverse complement strand
TCAACTACGCCCCATCCGGTTTGAAACTCAGTGCGAGTCCATTCATGCAGTAACGCAACCCGGTAGGTGCCGGCCCATCGTTGAACACGTGGCCCAGGTGTCCGCCGCATTTGCTACACAGCACCTCGGTCCTGACCATGCCTCCGCTCCGATCGACATGGGTGCTTATCCCGTCGTCGAGTGCCTGCCAGAAGCTAGGCCAGCCGGTGCCGCTGTCGAATTTCGCCGACGAGGCATAGAGCGGCGTCCCGCAGCCGGCGCACAAGAAGGTGCCGCGGCGTTTTTCCTTATTGAGTGGGCTACTGAACGGGCGTTCCGTGCCGGCTTCGCGCAGCACTGCGTGTTGCTCTGGGGTTAGCGCGCACAGGCAAGTCGTATCGGTGGGCGCTGGGTCTGACATTTCGCTGTCCTTTCCAATTCACGTAACACGCATTCGTCCGCAGGGTAGCGGAAGTTACGCAAGTCTCCTAATTGGGATCGGACAACTTCATTGCCAGGGGGAAGCAGCGCATCAGTGCGCCGAGCAAACCTCATGGCAAGCGGACGTCACCAGGTGCCGCCGCCGCACTCGCCAATGCCAGTGGCGCACTGCGGCCGGTGCGCGGGCGACGGGATCCGCCGGGGCATAGGCCCGGGCTCCGGGCTGGCCGCTCGACAAGCCCAGTGTTCCCCCCGGAGCCAGCGCCAAAGTCCCCGCTGTCACCGTCGTACCACCGGTATAAGTATTATTGTTCGAAAGGATAACGGTACCGCTGCCGCTTTTGACCAACGCCCCCGACCCGCTCAGCACCGCGCTAATCCTGCCCGCCTGCACGTCGAATGTTGGCGCGACCACGTCGCCGTTCTGGATCGTTCCACCATTCAGCGTCAGTGCGCTGGTATTCTGGGTGGTGGCGCCCAGGTCCAGGGTGCCGTCCGAAACCGTCGTCCCACCAGTGATGGTATTGCTTTTCAACAGCGTAACTGTCCCCGGCCCGCTCTTGGTCAGCGTCCCCGAGCCACCCAGAACCGCGCTCACCGTGCCCGACTGCAGATCGTAGGCGGGAGCGTCAACTTCGCCATTCTGGATCGTCCCGCCCGTCAGGGTCAATGCGCTGGTAGCCTGGGTAGTGGACCCAAGGTCCAGCGTCCCCCCGGAAACCGTGGTGCCGCCGGCAATCCGGCTGGACTTCAACAATGTGACCGTCCCCGGTCCGGTCTTGGTCAGCGCCCCTGCGCCGCCGAGTACCGCGCTCACCGTCCCCGCCTGCAGGTCGAACCGAGGCGAATCGATTTCGCCGTTCTGGATCGTTCCGCCGCTGAGGGTCACAGCGCTGGCAGTCTGGGTGGTAGTTCCGAGGTCGAGCGTTCCGCCGGTCACGGTCACCGGTCCTGCTAACACGGGCTGCGGCGCGGGGGCGGAGGTTTGAGCAACCGCGGGCTGCTGATCAACCGCAGCCGGTGCTGCTGTCGGCGCCGCAGCCGAATCCTGGACCGTCGGGGGGGGAGCAACCGAATTCACCGCCACGGCGGGCGGGGCGACCGGCTCCTGCGCAACCGGAGTTTGCACGACAGGTGCCTGGGCAACCGGCGCCTGCACAACCGGCGCCTGCGCAACGGGTGCCTGAAAAGCCGGAGCCTGAGCAACCGGCGCCTCGACAACAGGCCCCGTTGCCGCGGCACTCGGCGCCGGCAGCGGATAGTCAGCCACCTCCACATTCGGGGCGGTCGCCGCCACCGGAGCCGGCACCACCGGCGTATCCGCCGCCTGGGGCGCAGGCTCCGGCGCGGTGGTAGCCGGAGGTGTAGGCGCGATCAGCGATCCCGGCCGCAACAACGCCCGCGCTCTAGCACCCGCCGGCAACGCTCGCAGTTCCGCGTAATAGATCAGGTTGCTCTGGATCGACTTCGCATCCAGGTCACTCTGCGCGGCCTGTGCCGCTTCCGCGTCCCGTCCCGCCAACCCGAGCACCAGCGCCAGGTTGAGCCGGTCGCGCGAGGTTGCATTCGGCGCCGCCGCGATCGCCTGCATGGTAGCGACCGCGCTGGCGAAATCACCTTCGAGCGCCTGCGAGAACCCTAGATCAACGCGCAATCCCGGATCGTCAGGGAACTCCGCCAACCCGTCGCCGCAATCGGTCACCGCCCCCGTGTAATTCCCGAGCAAGTCGTCCGCGATCGCAAGTGCCCGGTAACCACGCGCGCTGGGCTGCAACGCCAAGCCTTTTTGCAGGTCCGCGACCGCCGGTACCGGTTCGTCAAGCACCACCATCGCGTTTCCCATCCCGATCAGCGCCTGCGGATCCTTCGGCGACAGCCCGAGCGCCAACTGATAATTGTCCGAGGCCTCATCGACCACTCCGGCATCGAGCAGCGTATCCCCCAGCCCCACGTAAGCCTTTTCCCTCAGCTTCGAATGGATTCCGATCACGCTTCGGTAATATGAAATCGCCTCGGCGTAATCCCCGGCGGCGTGTTCGCGCGCGGCGATATCAAGTGCGACCTGGGCCTGCAGACCGGAGATATTCTGCCCGGGCAGGGGGGTATTCACCACGGTGTTCGGATGGGACGCGCAGGCGCCCACCGCAATCACCCCCAGCACCCCCCCGAGCCGCAGTCCGCGTATCATCATCCAGGTGAGGACACGCTCCAATTTTCGAGATTCATGGGCCGTCTCAATGCCGGCCCGCGGTGGTGCTGCCATAGGATCGTTTTGCCTCGTAATACTAGTTTGCCCCATCATCGGCTGCATTCGGCGTTTTGCAAGGGGCAATCGGCGCCATTGCGCTCACAAACATTTCTACCGTCTAAAATTGGTTCCGAGACGCTGTCCTAATATCACGTGACAATTACAAACAACAGTTAACAGCGCGTATCGTCCAGGTTCGAACCACCCCGCTTCCGGTTCAAGCCGCCTTGCGGAAGGTCAGATTAATCCTGCACCGCCCCAAAATTTCATGCGCACCATCAGCCAGTGGCGCGACGCCATGAAAATTCAGTCGCGCTTCGCCGCCCCAGACCACCACATCGCCATGGCAAAGTCTGATCCGCTGCGCCCGATCGCCACGCTCGGTCGCCCCCCACAAAAATATCGCCGGCAGCCCCAGCGACACCGACACAATCGGTGCCCCGAAATCCAACTCATTGCGATCCTGATGCAGCGCCATCCGCGCCCCCGGAGCGTACCGGTTGACCAAGCAAGCATCAGCCACAAACCCCCCAAACCCCGCCCTCGCGGCCGCCCGCGCCGCAAGCTCCTTGAATTCCTCCGGCATAGCCGGCCACAACGCCCCACCTTCCGGATCACGGCTGGTATACCGATAGCCATGCCGATCGGTCACCCACCCGAGCACGCCACAATTAGTCATCGCGACGCTCATCGCCCGTCCGCCCGGCGTCACCATATGGCGAAACGGCGCCGCCGCCACGATCCGGTCGAGCCCCGCCAATAAACCCATATCCCGCGCTATCCCGCCCAGTACCACCGCTCCCGGTGCTACAACCCGCTCTTCATCCGCAAACAATCCCGGCAGTTCCATCATTAGCCTGTCCCGAACGAAATCAATAGGTTGAAGATACAGGAAGAAGTCTTCTTTTTGTGAACAAAAAGAAGCAAAAAAACTTTGTCAATTAGGAAACGAGTGCGCCGATCTAAAGATTTGCGCTCCGACCCAAACGACCAAGAGTTTTTTGCTTCTTTTTTTCAAAAAAGATGCTTCCTACTACCTCTCTCGTTCGAGCAGCGCCCGCTTCCGTTCGATTCCCCACCTATATCCCGCCAAATCCCCATCCCGCCGCACCACCCGATGGCATGGGATCGCCACTGCCAGCGCATTCGCAGCGCACGCCTGTGCCACCGCCCGCACCGCTCGCGGCGCCCCGATCTCACGCGCGATACTGCCGTAGCTCGCAGTGGTACCCGCCGGTATCCGCCTTAACGCCTGCCAAACCCGTCGTTGAAACGCCGTCCCCCTCACATCGAGCGGCAACTCTGCTCCCAGCGCCGGATTTTCCACCACGCCCACCACTTGCGCCACCAACTGCTCAAACCCCGCATCTCCGCCCTCCAGCCGAGCCCGCGGAAACCGGTCCTGCAACTCGCGCAACAGCACCTCCGGCGCATCTCCCAGCAGTATCGCGCACACCCCAACCTCACTCCGCGCCACCAATATCGCCCCCAGCGAACACTGGCCCACTGCGAAAAATATCGTCTGATCTCTCCCGCCGGCGCGAAACTCCGACGCCGTCATCCCGAGGATCCCCCGCGAGGCCTCATAAAACCGGCTACTCGCGCCAAACCCCGCGTCAAAGATCGCCTCGGTAACCCCAGCACCTTCCGCCAGCCGTGCCCTCACGCGCCGCGCGCGCTGCGCCGCGGCGTAATCCCGAGGCGTCACCCCGGTAGCTGCCTTGAACACCCGATGAAAATGGTCCGGACTAAGCCCCGCCGCGCCCGCCAACGCCGCCAGGCTCAAATTCTCCTCCGCCTCCTCGATCATCCGGCAGATCCGCGCAATCATCTCCGTCCGTCCCAGATCGGCGCGTGCCAGATCCGGCCGGCAGCGCCTGCAGGCTCGGAACCCTTCCGCCTCGGCCTCCGCGGCGCTGGCATGAAACCGCACATTCTTCGGATTGGGCGCTCGTGCCCCACAAGACGGCCGGCAATACACCCCCGTCGTCGCCACCGAGTAGAAAAATCCGCCATCGACGGACTTATCTCCCGCCACCAGCCGGCTCCACCGCGGATCGTTCTCGACCAACATGGCTATCTCCTTCTCCTATCCTCCGCGTCCTTTCGCATCATCCACCCCGCGGGACACCCCGATCCTTGCGATTAAATCGAACAACCGGCAGCTTGCGCGAGCCTTCCCCGGCTCCCTTATACCTTCCTTGCCCCGCCTAATATCGTGTCGACCATCGGGAGCCGAAAGATGACGCAACCCACCCCTCCCTCCAGCACTCGCACCGAGTCCGACAGTTTCGGCCCGATCGAGGTCCCCTCCGACCGCTATTGGGGCGCCCAGACCGAGCGTTCGCACCAGAACTTCAAAATCGGCGGCGAGACCATGCCCGCCGCCCTAATCCGCGCCCTCGGCGTCCAAAAGCAAGCCGCCGCCCAGGCCAACCTACGCTTGAATCAACTCGACCCGATCACGGCGACCGCGATCATCCAGGCCGCCGCCGAAGTCGCCGCCGGCCGCTGGGACGAGCATTTCCCCCTCGTGGTCTGGCAGACCGGTTCCGGCACCCAAACCAACATGAATGCCAACGAGGTGATCGCCCACCGCGCCGCCGAGCTCCTGGGCGGCAACCGCAAAATCCACCCCAACGACGATGTGAACCGCAGTCAATCCTCCAACGACAGTTTCCCCACTGCCATCCACATCGCTGCCGCGCTCGAGATCAACCGCCAACTCCTTCCCTCGATGCTGGCGCTCCAACAAACTCTCGCAGCCAAGTCCGCGGAATTCGCCTCGCTGGTCAAGATCGGCCGCACTCATCTCCAAGACGCCACGCCGCTCACTCTCGGCCAGGAATTCTCCGCCTACGCGCAACAGTTAGCCTACGGCCTCCACCGCATTGGGGGCACCCTGCCGGCGCTGCTCCGCCTGGCCCAAGGTGGCACTGCCGTCGGCACCGGCCTCAACGCGCCCGCTGGTTTCGACAAAGTATTCGCCGTCGAAGTCTCCAACCTGACCGGCCTCGATTTCACTCCCGCTCCCAACAAATTCGAAGCCCTGGCCGCCCACGACAGCCTGGTGGAATGTTCCGGCGCCCTGAACACCGTTGCCGTTTCGCTCATGAAGATCGCGAACGACCTCCGCCTCCTGGCCTCAGGCCCCCGCTGCGGCATTGGCGAGATCACCCTCCCCGCCAACGAGCCCGGCAGTTCGATCATGCCCGGCAAGGTCAATCCCACCCAGTGCGAAGCGATGACGATGGTATGCGCGCAGGTAATGGGCAATCACGTCACGATCACCATTGCCGGCGCGACAGGTCATTTCGAGTTAAACGTCTTCAAGCCTGTAATAGCCTACAATCTTTTACAATCGATCCGTTTATTAGCTGATGCGTGCCGCAGTTTCACCGACCATTGTGTAGTCGGCATAGTCGCCAACGAGGATCGCATCGCGCAGCTCCTGGGTCAGAGTCTGATGTTAGTAACCGCGCTTGCGCCGCACATCGGCTACGACAAGGCAACCGAGATCGCGAAGAAAGCCCACCACGACGGTTCGACGTTACGCGAAGCGAGTGCCGCTCTAGGCTACGTAACCTCAGAGGAATTCGACACCTGGGTAATCCCCGCCAAGATGATCGGCGTCACACCCTTGTAGGGTGGAAAAGCCCTTGCGCATTCCACCTCCTCACATCCATGCGCACGTAAAATAACTTAAGTGCAGCCCAAGGAAGTGTTCTTTTTGTGAACAAAAAGAACCAAAAAAACTTTGTCAATTAAAGGAGCGCCGCCGACACGACTGCCGTCCTATCCATACATTGTAGCTCCCATTTTTTCCTCCTCAAGCGGACAAAAGTTTTTTTGCTTCTTTTTTTCAAAAAAGAACAAGCTGCGAAGGATTATCATGGCAGGTTTCAAGTCCGCCGAGTCTGCGGGGGTTTCCCCGGAGTGGAAGTTGGAAGACGCGATGGGCCGTTACCGGGAGTTAGTGCGTCGTGTCCGTGAGCCGGCCGCGGCGATCCCAGCGAAGGCGACCGCTATGGTCCCCCCATCTGCCGGAATTCGGCCAACCGGTCCGGCGTATTCCAAGATCAATCTAGGAGATCTGCTGGCGGAGGCTCCCGAGCACCGCCCCGAGCAGGAAAACCGATCGGCTAAGTAACCTGTTACCCTAAGATAACTGGACATAGCAAGCCGCACAAAATACCCGCCTAACTATCCATTTTCAACGCCGCCAGGAACGCCGACTGCGGTATTTCGACCTTCCCGAACTGCCGCATCCGTTTCTTCCCTTCCTTCTGTTTATCCAGCAATTTCCGTTTGCGCGAAATATCCCCACCGTAGCATTTCGCAGTCACATCCTTCGACAACGCCCCGATCGTCTCCCGTGCAATCACTCGTCCCCCGATCGCTGCCTGGATCGCGATCTTGAACAATTGTTTTGGGATCAAATCCTTCAGTTTCATGCAAATCGAGCGTCCACGTGCCTCAGCCGCGCTCTTATGGGCCACAAAAGAAAGTGCATCCACCGGATCGCCATTAACCAGGATAGATATCCTAACCAGATCGGATTCCTCATAATCATCGATTGCGTAATCGAAGCTAGCGTACCCACGCGACACGGACTTGAGCCGGTCATAAAAATCGAACACCACTTCATTAAGCGGCAACCGATAAACCGCCATCGCCCGGCTACCGACATAGGTCAGATCCACCTGCCGCCCGCGCCGTTCATTACACAGCGTCAGCACCGCCCCCAGATAATCATCCGGCACCATAATGGTGGCCTTGATCCAAGGTTCCTCCATATGGTCGATCTGACTAGGATCAGGCATATCCGCGGGATTGTGCAATTCATCCAGCGTCCCATTAGTCCGATGGATCCGGTACACCACGGAAGGCGCCGTCGCGATCAGATCGAGATCAAACTCTCGCGACAGTCGCTCTTGAATAATCTCCAGATGCAGCAACCCCAAAAACCCGCACCGGTACCCGAACCCCAACGCCGCTGAAGTTTCCGCCTCATAATGAAAGCTCGCATCATTCAGCCGCAGTTTCCCCAGCGAATCCCGCAACTTCTCGAAATCATCCGCATCGACCGGATAAAGTCCGCACCACACCACGGGAATAGACGGCTTGAACCCCGGCAGCGGCACCAACGCCGGATTACGATCTTCCGTGATCGTATCGCCGACATTGCAATCTGCCACGGTTTTGATCGCCGCCGTGATATACCCGATTTCCCCAGGCATCAACTCATCCACCACGACCATCTTCGGGCTGAACACCCCCACCTGATCGACAAAATGTGTCGAACCCGAAGACATCATCCGTATCTTCAACCCCTTGCGCAGCCTGCCATCTTTCACCCGCACCAAAATCACGACGCCTAAATACGCATCGTACCAACTATCCACCAGCAACGCCGTCAAAGGCGCCGCAACATCCCCCGTAGGCGCCGGCAGCCTCGTCACCAACGCCTCCAGCACTCCCTCAATATTCAACCCCGTCTTGGCGCTGATCATCACCGCGTCCGACGCATCGAGTCCGATCACATCCTCAATCTGCTGTTTCACGCGATCAGGTTCCGCCGCCGGCAGATCGATTTTATTCAGCACGGGCACAATCTCATGCCCCGCATCGATCGCCTGATAAACATTGGCGAGCGTCTGCGCCTCAACCCCCTGGCTCGCATCCACCACCAGCAGCGATCCCTCACACGCCGCCAACGACCGGCTCACCTCGTACGCGAAATCCACATGCCCCGGCGTATCCATCAGGTTCAACTGATACTCCAAGCCATCCAACGCAGTATAATGCAACCGCACCGTCTGCGCCTTGATGGTAATCCCCCGCTCCTTCTCAAGCTCCATGTTATCAAGGATTTGAGCAGTCATATCCCGCGCCGAAACCGCGCCCGTAGTCTGGATCAGCCGATCCGCGAGCGTCGACTTGCCATGATCAATATGCGCGATAATCGCGAAATTACGGATGCGTTCGATGGGAGTGTCAGTCATGACCGCACATAAAGCAGAAGAATCACTAAAAATATAGGCTCAACCAAGAAAGAACAAAGGAAGAACTTCCTTTTTGAAAAAAAGAAGCAAAAAACTTTTGAAAATTAGCGGAGCACAGCCCCACACGCCTTTCCCACCGCAGCCACTATTCGACCGCTCACGGCTTCAATCTCGCCATCCGTCAAACTTCGCTCGCGCGGCTGCAGCACGACCTCGATCGCCAGCGACTTCTTCCCATCCGCCAACGCATAAACGTCGAACAACGAAACCCCAGCAATCAACCCTCGCTCCGCCCCACGCGCCGCCCGCAACAACGCCTCCGCCGCAACCCCGCCGTCCACCACAAACGCGAAATCCCTGCGCACGGCCTGCAACGGAGAGATATCCGGCGCCCCCTTCCGTCTCTTCTTAGGCTCCGGAATCGCATCCAAAAACACCTCCGCAGCGACCGCGACCTGGTCCAGCCCCAGCCCTGCCCGCACCCGCGGATGCAGCTCCCCAAACCGAGCCAACACCAATTTCGGCCCCTGCCTTACCACTCCCGACCGTCCCGGATGATAAAACCCCGGCGCATCCGCAATCACCGAAAGTGACTCCCCGGGCACTCCCAACGCCGCCAACACCCCAAAAACATCGGCTTTAGCGTCGAAAACATCCCACTCGCGCGACCGCTCAACCCAATGCGGCCCCGTCACTCCCGCCCGCAACGCAGCCGCCACCAAACCTTGCCCACTCTCATCAAACCCCGGCCCAATCTCGAACAACGCCGACCCGCTCAACCCTCGCGCCTGCGCCCGCCCGGCTGCCAACGCCAGCGAAACCACCGGCGTCGACCTCAACTGATCCAAATCCTCCGCGATCGGGTTCACCAACCTCAACTCCGCCGGCGCGCTCCCAAACAGCAACGCCTCATCCCGCGCGACAAAGCTGAACCCCACCGCCTCCAACAATCCGCCCGCCGCCAGCGTCCTTCGTGTCAACGCGGTCCGCACCTGCCGCCCCGTCAGCGTAGCCTCCGGAACCACGCGCGCCACCGGCAACGACACTGCCGGTATTCCGTCCAGCCCCGAAAGCCGCAGCACTTCCTCGATCAGATCCGCCTCCGGTTCGATCTCCAGCGCTCCCTCCGCCGCCCGAAGAGCCCGTGCCGCCTCCAATCCCGGCGCCTGATCCAGGCCGCCCGCACCGCGGTGCAACCCACTCGCCGCCACATCATTCCGCCACGGCGGCACCCCCACCGTCACGCTCACGGCGCTCCTGCTCACCACCGTGAACCCCAATCGCTCGAGCCGCCGAACCGCCTCATCCGGCGCAATTTCCGCCCCGCCGAAGCTCGCCAGCCGCTCAAACCGCAAGCTAGCCTCGCGCTGCCACGGCGGCTCCCCCCCCGCCGCGACCACGTAACTAGCCTCCCCCCCACAAACTTCCATCACCATCCGCGTCGCCGCCTCCAGCGCATCCGGCAACAGCGACGGATCCACCCCGCGCTCGAACCGAGACCGTGCATCGCTCACGATCTGATGCCGGCGCCCGGTCAGCGCCACGCGCACCGGATCGAACAGCGCGCACTCGATAAACACTTCAGTCGTGCTCTCAGTACACCCGCTCGCCGCCCCGCCCATCACCCCCGCGAGCGAAACCACGCCGCCACCATCCGCAATCGCGCAATCCTCAGCCTCAACGACATAATCCTTGCCATTGAGCCCCCGGAAACTCTCGCCCGCCCCCCGCCGCAGCACCAACCGGCTCCCCGCGATCCGGCCCACATCGAACACATGCAGCGGCCGCCCCAGATCGAACGAAAAATAATTGGTGATATCCGCCAGCGCATTGATCGGCCGCAGCCCAACCGAGACCAACCGGTCCGCCAGCCATTTCGGCGACGGTCCATTCACCACTCCGCGCACCGCCCGCCCCAGCACCCAGGGGCACGCGTCCCGGAACTCATTGACCCAATCAAGCGGACTCGCGAACCGCCCGGAAACCGGCTCAGGCTCCCACGGCCGCAACCGGCCCAGTCCCGCCGCCGCCAAATCGCGCGCCACTCCGCGCACGCCCAGGCAATCCCCACGATTAGGGGTCACGCTGATCTCGATCACCGGGTCATCGATCCCCAGCACCACCGCGTAGGGCAACCCCAAATCCGTCCCCTCGGGCAATTCGATGATCCCGTCATGCTCATCGCCCAGCCCCAATTCACGGCTGGAGCACAGCATCCCCTCACTCTTAACCCCACGTATTTCGCCGGCCTTTAGCGCAGCGCCGGTTGCCGGTATCACAGCTCCCGGCTGCGCCAGCACCACCCCGAGTCCGGTCCGCGCATTGGGTGCCCCGCACACCACGTGCAAAAACCCGGAGCCGCTATCCACCTTACAAACTCGCAGCCGATCGGCGTTCGGGTGTTGCACCGCCTCCACGATCCGCGCCGTCCGGAACGCTTCCAGCGGTTTGGCACGATCCTCCACGCCTTCCACTTCAAGCCCGATCGCCGACAGCGTATCCACGATCCGGTCCAGCGTAGCCTCGCCTTCCAAATGCTCGCGCAGCCATGAGAGAGAGAACTTCATCGCTCAAATCCCCTCATGCAACGCCACCGGCGCCAACGGATTGAACCCGTAATGCCGCAGCCAGCGCGGATCGCCGTCAAAGAACGCCCTCAGATCCGGGATGCCATATTTC
>Ga0302305_1002090_pt1 | contig 11365 bp, 10 predicted proteins | sample III_Palsa_E2_3_FD_198764 | JGI IMG/M metagenome (GOLD analysis project Ga0302305, IMG submission 198764) | Peat permafrost microbial communities from Stordalen Mire near Abisko, Sweden - III_Palsa_E2_3 | ecosystem: Environmental > Terrestrial > Soil > Palsa > Peat permafrost | place: Sweden... | reverse complement strand
AAGCATCTTTTTTGAAAAAAAGAAGCAAAAAACTTTTATTCAATAAGGTCGGAGCGGACAGCCTTTAGACCTAATTGACAAAAGTTTTTTGCTTCTTTTTTTCAAAAAAGAAGACTTCCTGCGCTTCGTAATTCCGGCCGATTTCACCTTGCTCTAGATTGCTAGTGCGCGATCCCCCGCTGTTCAGCCGTTGGCATCTCTGAGATGGCGCGGCCAGATCGCGTAGCGGCCGGGGGACATGATGCCGTTCGGATCAATTGCGTCCTTGATCGCATTCAGACAATCGCGCAATGCATGGTCGTTGTACGAATAAGTGTCCATGATGAGCTCATAGAAGGCGGGCGCTGTCCGGTATTCGCCCCAGCCGCGGGCGGCGGCCATCGCCACGAGTTCCCGTATTATCTCCCGCACTTTGGCGTTGACAACGGGAGATCGGGTGACCGGCAGGCCGACGGCGAACAGGAAAGCCCGTTCGAAGATGGCGGTGGGGAACTGCAGCGGCGGGCACGGCAGCTTGTATTTACGTACGATCGCGGCAAAGGCATCCATGGCCTCGATCGCGGCCTCGCCGGTTCGGGGAATGACCGGGGAGAAGAAAATATGGCCGACAACGTCCTCTCCGTCATAGGAGATCATGGGGCCGAGGTCGAAGGTCCGCAGTGTCGGAATGCCGAGCGGTCCGAGGTCGCGCATCTTTGCCAGTTCTTCCGGTGGCAGCGGCAGGCGGCGGATCTGGTTGAGCTTCGATCGCGCCCCCGGTATTTCCCCCAGAGCGTCGCGGATGCAATCCCACTGCGCTTCGATGAATTTTTTCGGGCCGTAGAGGTTGAAGTTGGCCGCCCAGAACGGAATACCAGCTTCGTTGGCCGCGACATCGAGTTTGTTCATGTCCACGCCGTCCGGTGAATTCAGGATGGCGAGGATCTTGGGATCAGTTGGCATGGAACTGGCGCCGCTGTGCGCGGCGAAGGCGGCCGTGCCGGTGGTGGGGCTCGACAAGCTCCACAAACCCTGCACGATCTTGCTCTGCTCGAGCCGCCCGATGATGTCGACGAGCGGAATGATGTCGTGGAATTTCGGGACGGTGACAACGCCGGTGGCGTAGTTTTCCGGCGAAGGCATGAGCCATAAGCCCATCTTGGTCACGACGCCGTAGTTCGACTGCTTGAACAGTCCGTCGATGCGCGGACCGAAACCCGGCTTGAACTGTTGCCAGGTTTTCGCGCCCGGCATTGCGCCCATGCCGGTGCGCATCATCCTGCCGTTGGGCAACACCACTTCGATGCCGCACTGGGCGTCGAAATGGCTGCGGTAGGACGCGAGGGTAACGCCGACGCCACCGTCCAGCGCATTGCCCATCAAACTGCCCCAACCCGGACTTGGGCAGTCGATCGATAACTTCAGGCCCTTCTCCTGGATGTAATCATACAGGTCGAAATAGCTGACGCCGGGCTCCACCACGACATAGGCGTTTCGTTCGTCGATCTCGACGATCCGGTTCATCCGCTTGAGGTCGAAAACCACGCTGCCGGGCCAAGCGGGCGCGGCCCCGCCGTAGCCCAGATTCTTGCCCGTTGAGATGGGATAGATCGGAATGCGATATTTGTTGGCGACCTTGACCAGGGCTACAACCTCGTCCGCATTATCCGGTGCCACCGCCGCGGACGCGGTGCGCTCATCGGCTTCGCCCCATAGGATCGAGTAGGAGTCGCGATAGAGATCCAAGTCCTCGTCGGAAGTGAAGAGCCATTGGTCTCCAACGATATTCGCGAACTCTTTAAGGGCCGCGGTGAAATCGGCCTCGCTGACATTTGGCAGCGTCCCGTCCGCGCGCGACGGCCGGTAGGCGCGTACAAGGGGCGAAGGGCTTGCGGCGGAAGGATAGGCCCCGGCTAGAAATGCAGCCAGCTCTTGCCGGCAGGCGCCGTCGCTTGGGTCGCAGGCGGACTGTTCGCTCCGCCCGGTCAGGCGGAAGCCATGATCCCAGGCGATCCGCTCCAGGCAGAACAGGGTGGCTCCGGAACTGATGCCGGCGACGGCATGGCTACTGTCCAGAACGCGCGCCAATCGGGCGTGCCCCGCGGCATCGAGGGTGATCCCGACGATCGGCACCGCCCGCGGGCTCGCTCCGATCAGCGCCGCCAGGGAGCGCGGCATAGCCATGCTTTCGTCGATCAGCAAGGCATCGATCGCGCCGGCATTGCGGGGCGCGTCCCAGCCATAGACACTGACACCGGCGGTGCCGGCCAGCGCCGTGAACGCGAGGCCAGCGCCGACGGCGGTCCGTCTGGTGATCATTGCGGTTTGCTCCCGGCGGGCTTGGCGGGGGCCGCTTGGTCCCCGGACGTGCTGTCCGTTGGGGCGAGATAGGCCGCGAGAAGTGCCAGCTCGGCGTCGCTGATCTCGGTTTTCCGGAAGTTGGGCATGAACGAGATGCCCTCCCTGACCACCTGCTCTACGTAATCTTGGTTCAGGTCGGTCCGCTGTTCCAGAATTGCGGGGACCTGGCCCTGGTACTTCCGCTCCAGCGCCACGCTGCCCGGCCCGTCCGCGCTGCTGTGACAATCACTGCACCATTTGTGGAAGATCTTCCCGCCCGGCGGCCGCGCAGCCTCCGACGCCTGGTCGGTCGCATCCTGGGCCAACGAAGGCTGGACCAAGACGGCGCACCCGAGCAGCGACATCGAGAGTAGAAACTGAATCCGATTCACTCACCCTCCCCCGCTAAATTCTCGCCTGTTACTCGCCGTTCTGCTCGAGCTGCTTGAGGACTGCGGCGGGATCCACGTTCTCGGTCTTGCCCGAGGCGGAATCGAAAACGAGGCTGCCGGCCGTGTTGCACACCCATTCGTTGGGCCAGCCGGCATCCCCGCGGTTGCGTTTGAATATTTGCACCGGCATCGAGATGTAGGGCTGCTTCCAGACCGTATCGTCATAGATCGTCAAACGGTCTTCCAGCGTGTCTGGATCGACCAGCCGAATGCGCTCGACCATGCGTAGATTGGGTCCGTGCGGGCCAAATATCGCCTCGGGAGGCAGAACAAATGGCCCCGTCCCCTTCCCGGGCAAATCGCCGTATTGAAACAGGATGTCGTTAGCGAAGCCGACGCTGTCCACAACCAGGGTATCGCCCTCAAAATAGCCAACCGAGTTGCCCAAGTAGGTCGGGTTCGGGCGCGCGGCATGTGGCGCGTTGAGTTTGATGAAGCGCGTCATGCTGCTGTTTTCGATGTAGATCGCAATCATGCCCGGCTGATAGAAGAACTTCAGCGGGGAGCCCAAGCGCTGAATGATCGGCATCCCGGGGGTTTTGCAGGTTGGGCCCGCAAAAGGTATGTCTTGAATCGGCTTGAAATGGGCGATGTAAGCCAGTGCTTTAGCAGTGAATGGGACATTGGACGGGTTGTCCAGAAACGTTGTCATGCTCTGCCAGTTGCCGGTGAAGAAATCGGGTAGCTTGGTGGCGTCAGCCCAGCTTGATCCCAGCGGCTTGGCGGCGGCTGGCTCAGCGCCGGCCGGCAAGGCGAGCACTGCCGAACACAGCGCTACGGCGAGCAGGGTTTTGAATTTGATCATTGAATGGCCTCGGCAACTAGTGGGAGGGAGGGGCAGTGGCCGCGCCGGCGGCGGGTGCGCCCGGCGAGCTGCCGGGAGGCGGCGCACCAGCAGCCGAGCCCAGCACTCGGCCGGATGCCAAGCGGACCTGCGACAACAATCCGATGCGACTGCCATCGCGCTCGGGCGACGCAATAACGGTGACCTTGTCGCCCGTATTCATATCGGCGGCGTTCCAGCCGGTACGAGCCAGCATGCCCGTGCTGCCGGCCTCGAACCCCCAGATCTCCTGGGAGCCGTCGGATTTTGCGACGCCGAGGTAAAGCCAAGAGTGCGGGTTGGCCCAGAGCCACTTTTCCACCGTACCGTTTACGGAAATTTTCTTCGTCATGTCGAATAGGGATGCGGAATGATGTGCCGACGCCGGAAACGCTGCCATAGCAAGCAGTAATGCTGCCGATACGCCCGAAATACGGGTTGAACAATGTACTTTCATCGCTTTTTTCTTTCGAATGTCTTCGGTATACCGCCAGTGGGCAGTTGCGGATTTTCCCCCCAAAATGCCCGTAAAGATAGGTGCCTCAATTGGCCGGACCGCCGGGCGATTATAAGCGGCTCAGGCCGCTTCAATCCGCCAGGGTTGCAAGATTTCCGGCGGTGGTCCTTTGATCTCGGTGATCATGCCTTGTGCGTTCAACACATACAGAAGGTAGCCGTGTGTCCGCTGGACCTCGCCGGCTGTAAGCGCGCGGCCGAAGATCGTGGTGTCGCCGCAATCCTTGATGCAGCGCAATTTACTGTGCACCTCGGCGGCGGCGCCGGTGGCGTCGGAACAGAAAAACAAGACTTCGAGGGACTCCTTCACGTAGGGGCGTTGGCGGTCATAGAAATTCAGCACGTTGGTCTTGCCGCGGATCCCCATCACGAACTTGATGTCGTCGGCGTAATATTCGGCGAAGCCCGGATCGCTTGCGTTCATCAGGCGGACATAGCGGTCGTAGGCGGCCCTGTCGAACGGGACGCGGCACGCCGCCGCCCTGACTGGGAGCAGCGGCAACGCTGCCGCGCAGGCGAGCGAGGTCATCAGAAGCGCGCGTCGATGGGGCTTGGCCCGTCCGGGTATTGTCAGCATGTTCGACTCCGTTAATGACCTCGTCAACTCCGGATTAAACTCCATGGAGAGCCGGTCAAGCTCCAGCAATCGTCTATGGCGCGATGGGTCCGTTTCTTGATGTCAGAGGGTCTACTGTCGGATGATTGAACTCATCACGATAGCTTCGATGGTTCGCTGCAGCGGCGCGGCCTGGGGACCGATCAACGGCACCATCGACACGATGACAATATGCTCCTGAGGGACCACCCAGAAACGGCGCGTACCACCGCCATCCCAGCCGAAGCTGCCGACGGGTAAACGGGTGCCTGCCACATCCGGGATGGTGACGACCAGAAAGCCGAGGCCGAACTTGACGCCCTCAGCCGGCATTCCCATCGGCGGGTACCCTCCCATGACGAGCGGGCCGATCTGGTTCGACGCCATCAGTTTGACGGTTTCGGGCTTGAGATATTGGCGGCCATTGAAGCTGCCATTGTTCGCCAGCATGCCTGCAAACCGGGAATAGTCGCCGACCGTGGTCCAGAGTCCGGCGGAGCCGCTGAAACCCTTCACTTCGCCGGCGATCGGCAGGGGAAGCCCCGGCGCATACGGCAACGCTCGTGCCGTCAAGCCGGGCTTCACGCCGAAGTCGGTGTCGTTCATCCCGAGCGGCCCAAACAACCGCTGCTGCAAGAACTGCCGCAAATTCATGCCGGAGGCGACTTCGACGATCCGCGCCACCACCTCGATGCCCATGCTGTTGCTGTACGCCCAGCGCGATCCCGGCTGAAATTCAAGCGGCAGACTGGCCATCTTCGGGACGAATGTCGCCAACAGGTCGGCGGGATCACGACGAGGGAATCCGTTATCGACGCCGTAGATCTGGATGCCCGAAGTGTGGGTCAGCAACATCCGAAGCGTAATCGGCCTGGCGGCCGGCACCATCTCATACTGGGGTTCGCCCCACTCTTTCGAAGCAGCGCCCGGTCCAGGAATGGCGCGGAACGGTGCGGGAGGCGAGCCTGGCTCAAGCACGCGTACCTGCCGCGATCCGCCGAACTCCGGAATATATTTCGATACCGGATCATCCAGATTAAGCTTGCCATCTTCGACCAGCATCATTGCCGCAACGGATACCACCGCCTTGGTTAGATCCGCGGCGCCAAATACATTGTCGGTTCGAATCGGTTCCTGGCTCGGCGGATCGGTTGCGCCCTGGGCTTCGCAATACACCACCTTGCCGTCGCGGGCGACGAGCACGATGGCGCCTGGAATCTGTCCAGCCTCGATCTCGATCTTCACGGCGGCATGGATGAGCGCGAGCTTGGAGCTCGAGAGCCCCACATCCTCGGGTCTGGCCAGAGCTGTTTGCGCCAGAGCTGGCAACGACAATTCGCTCTGAGCCGCAAGACTCACGACGAGAATTGCCACGTTCATAAGCTTCATTTTTCTCAATCCCCCATCACCGGTGGCTTCGCTTGATGCCAGTGCGGCCCAGAGCGCGATGCGCTTCGGTTGACGCGACGCGAGCTGTGTTTCGCGCGCAAGATCGTTGTTTGCAAAGCGTGATTGAAACCCTCTGATTGTTTCCAATGCAGTCAATCACTATTGCTCCTTGTCCAATAACTTCACCATATCTTCGGGATCTTTGTCCGTGTAGCTATTGGTCTTCGGGTCGAAAGTGGTGATGGCTAAGGTGCACATCCATTCTTCAGGCTCGCCGGTCAACTTTATCCCCGGGGGCAACCACGCGGCTTTGGTCCCTTTTTGGATGCGCTTGTAGATGCTCGTCGACGCGTAGGGTTTCGTCCACACGGTGTCGTCGTAAATCGTGGTTTTGATTTCCAAAGTTTGCGGATCGGTCAGGCGCATCCGTTCCACCATGTGCATGTCATCACCATGCGGTCCCCAGATTGCCGCCGATAGACTGGAAAGCAGTGCGGTGGGAGGAGGCCCAAGACCGACGGTGCCGACGGTGTCCGACGGGGGCAGACCCTTGCCGACACCATATTGAAAGGCGATGTCGGACGAAAAATCCTTGGTCTCCACCACCAGGGTGTCTCCTTCAAAGTGCCCGACCGAAGTGCCGTAGTATTTGGGCGAGGTCTCGCCTTGCTGATGGTTCATCCTGATAAACCGCGGGTTGCCGACCGACTGCATGTAAATGCTGAGCAAGCCGGGGGCGTAGGTGAACTTAAGCCCGCCGCCGAGACGCATGGCTACCGGCAGACCAGGCGACCTACAGCCGTCCTGGGCATAGGGAATATCCCGCGTCGGCTTGTAAGCGTCGACATACTTCTGTGCCTTGGCGGTGTAAGGAACGTTCAGCTTTCGGTCGCCCACGACAAAGCCGGAAAAGGTTAGCCACATTCCAGTGAACAGATCGGGCATCTTTTCGGCGTCGGCCCAGGTGGAACCCAAGGCGCCTGCAGTGCTGGCCCGTGACAGCGTTGGAGCGCCGTTCACCGCTTGCCCGTAAGCGGAAGAAAATATCGACCCGGCGAGCAATGCCGCGATCGATACGGCCTTCCTGGAACGATGGGTCATAGTCCAAATCCTCCTACCGGCGATCAATAATTGGGGCACGAGACGGGTTGGCCGCCCCCCGCGGGCGCACCGCCGATCACGCGGCCATTGGGCAGGACCAGCCTGCTCGACGATCCGGTGTGCTTGCCCGGATCTCGATTGGCGTGTGCCGCGACTGTTACTTTGGTACCTCGGGAGAAATCCGACGGCCTGAATCCCTCGCTGGCCAGCGTGTCGATGGTGCCAATTTCGAAGCCCCAGAGCTCGGTGGAACCGTCGGGCCTCGGCACCAGCAAGTAGATCCAGCTATGCGGGTTTGCCCATGCCAGCTGCCTGACGGTGCCCTTGAACACGAAGCATTTGTTGGGATCGAATGCGCCGCCGCTATGATGGGCGGACGCGGGCAACACACCAAGGCTTGCGGCGGCTAGCCAGGAAAGCGTCGCCCATCCGAGCTTCGCGCGAGAAGAAGCATTGAACATCAAATCATCTTTCTAGAACAACGGAAATGACGAGCGATGACGACCGCGCCGGGTAGCGGAAGCTGGCAGACAGAAGAACGCCGAAGATCCGAGGATCGGCGCAATTTACGGTCATCGCGTTGGTGTCCCCGCCGACGAAGCCGGCATCTCAGCCGCGCACACGAGCGCGTGCAGCGGGTCGTTTTGCTTAGGTGCATCTTATTTCCCCCACCTTTGAATTTGTCCGAAGGCGCACTCTTCAGGGGGATGCTATCGACGGGGAGCAGCTAATATAACTGCCTCAATTCCGAAGATGTTTTTTGGCGGTCACGCTAATCAATGTCATTGCGCCTTAGAGGCTGTCCGGAAAGATAATAAGTAAAATCCACGGGTTAAAGCACAGGAAGGAATCTTCCTTTTGTGAACGAAAAGAAGCAAAAACACTTTGTCAATTAGGAATCGAGTTCACAGGTCTACGAGTTGTTCGCTCCAGCCCTGTCGAATAAAAGTTTTTTGCTTCTTTTTTTCAAAAAAGATGCTTCCTGCTTCGCTTCAATCTATTGATTTCACTTACTATCTCTCCGGACAGACACTGATTGCAAGGCTCATTATTTAATGACGGTAACCATCTACGCGAGCTTGCGATAACTGGGTTCGTGCTGCTGGATCAAATCTTCCTTGGCGCGGGCCAAGAAGCGGATTGTTTCGGCATCGCCGGCCTCGACAGCGCGCAGGATGCGATGGTTGAGGGCGACGATGGCGACGCGACTCTGTGGGCTCATCCCCATCTCTGCGCTCGGAAGGTTCGCCAGCCCCAGCGACCGTGTCATGATCGACAGAAGCGGGTTGCCCGCTAACTCCAAGAGCTGATTCTCGCTATCGATCAGATCGATGAGTTCCAGACGGTTGGCGAAGGAACTCAGCACCCTTGTCTGGGCGTGGCCAGATTCGGTAGCTCGCTCGGCGACAAGGCGCAGAGCGCTGCAGACCAGGAACTTTGCAGCTTCGGCGTTGTCGCGCATGGTCATGCCGCTCGCGATGAGGCAGGGGGCCAGAAGCCGAATAACACCTGCCGGGCTGGCGAGAGGCCCCCAGAGCGCGCCCTTACGGCCGCGTTGGCAGCGGACGACGCCGAAATTCTGGAGAATCCGCCGCGCCTGCCGAACCACCACCTCCGAATAGCCCAGCCGGTCGGCAGTCTCCCATTCCGCCTCGAGCTTTTCCTTCCGACAGATCATCTCCCACGTCATTCTCGCCGCGAGGGCCATTGGCGACTTGCGCGCGGACCCGGCGAAACCGCGCTCCATCGCCTCCAGCGCGAGCAACGGAGCAGCAAGGTCCATGGGGTTGGCCAGATCTTCCAGCCGGCAGATCGCCTGCCCTCTGTGGCGGGCCTTCACGGCGCGATCGAGAAGCACATCGTGCGCGGGCGCCGGGCGCCCTTCGCAGGCCCGGACCAGCATTTCGGCGATCTGGGCGGCTAAAGCCATGACCGGCTTGCCGATCCGCCGAGCAAGATCGACGGCGAAACCCCATTCGCTGGCGTTGGCGGCAGTGGCATGGGCACCGGCGCCGCTGTCGATCGCGGCTTCGACAACCATGCGCCACATCAGAAGCCGGAATTCCGGAATGCAATCCCGGTCCGCGCCGTTGATGATCAGATACATCAGCATGGCTCCGACCACGTCCTCGGCCGTGGGGGTCGTAACGAATAGCCCTCCGCCCGGGCCTCGCCGGACATCCAGAAGGCCGCGAGCTTCCAGAATGATCACGGCTTGGCGACATGCCGGCCTGCCGAGACCTAGGTCCTTCTGAAATTCCGAAAATGCGCCAAGGGACTCCCCGGCGTGCCAGCCCCTCTGCAGCAGATGCATTTCCACGGTCGACACCGCCTTCTGGGCCAGGCTGCCCGCAGGATCATCGCCGCCGACGATGCACGACGTCAGCCGCTGCACATCATCGGATGCCTTCCCCGGCAAAAAACTGAGACCCATACCCGCTCCCGTTCCTTTTGATCGTTCCACGTTAGTTTTGCTTGTCGACGTAAATACGGCTGTACCTACCGGGCGACTTAGAGACTGATTCGAATCAACCAGAGTGGTTTCGGCAGGTTAATGAGACAGTCGGCACGTCATCGTAAACAAATATTGGACCGGGTCGTGAATGTGACCCGGCCCAATCCTATTCTGGCCGTTAGCATGACGCCCGGGGAGGCGTTGATCATGCCGTAGTTACTATTTTACGCCGATCACCGTGGTGCGCTGAATGATCCTCCACTCTCCGTTACGCTTCTCGAGAAGATCCGCGTAATGGCCCGGCAGGCCCACAACGGTGAGTTTGGTTTTGAGGTCTGGATAGACACTGATGAAGTACCCGTAATTGGTGGCATGGGTGGCGTCTTGGAATTCGAAATGGTGGTTCAGCGTCAGGTGCCACGGCGGATTCATGCCACCGGCGGCATTGCGCCCGCCGCCAGGGAGTCCGGGGATCTTCTTCATGTTGGCAGGAGGAGGCCCAAATTCACCCGCCTGCTTGTAGGGCATCTTGAAGGATATTCCGGGCACAGGCTCAGCGATGACCACCGCGTCCGGCCAGAACGCCCTATCGAAGCGGGCTTGATCATGAAGTTCCAGCCCTAGCATGTAATCGTCGACCGCGGTGTTGACTCCCACCCAATCATCGATCGTGGGGTTGTAGTCGGCCGCCACGGCAGCCCCGGCGCCGCTCATGAGCACGCCGCAAAGCAATGCAATCCGAAAACACCTCATTTTAGATTCTCCTGAATGTGGAACATAGCAACTCTCTGCACTTTGCAGTGCGGCTTCGGGCGTTTGATAATTAGTAGCACAATTCGATCAAGCCACTAAGGGCGAAAGTACTGACCATAGGCGGAAGTATTTACTGTCCAGGATTCTCATCGCTATCGAGTTCTTTGAGCACTTCTTCCGGCGACTTCACGTTATAAGTATTGGTTTTTCCATCGTAGGCTGAAACATCGCTAAGAGAGCATTGCCACTCGCGTGGCCACGCGGCAGCACCCTGCTGGCGCTTCAGGTCATGCACTACCGCGACATAAGGCTTGGTAAATACGGTATCGTCGTAGATCGTGGTGCGAATTTCCAAAGTGTTGGGATCGACCAGCCGCATCCTTTCCACCATGTGCATGTTTGGCCCGTGCGGACCGAATACGACACTGCTGAACAGGCCCGTTTTTTCTCCCGGCTTCGGAGTGCGCAGGCCATATTCAAACATGATATCCGGGTTGAAGTGGGTGCTCTCGATCACCAGCGTATCACCTTCGAAATGGCCGGTTGAATAACCGAGATAAGTAGGGTTGGCATCGGGGTCTTGAGGAGCATTGAGATGAATGAAGCGCGTGGCGCTGTCATTTTCAATATAGATCGCGATCATGCCGGGCTCATAAAAGAATTTGATCGGCATGGCCGCTCGCTGGATTATCGGCAGGCCCGGCGTCTTGCATCCGGCACCCGCAAATGGGATGTCCCTAATTGGCTTATAGTGAGCCATGTAATTCAACGCCGCCGGCGTGTAAGTGACGTCCACTTTGGGATCCGTCATAGGACCGTAGTCCGTCCAATTGCCGCTAAAGAAATTAGGGAGCTTGGTTATGTCGGCCCAGGATGAACCCAGAGGCGCTGCCGTCGCGGAACTTCCGGCAGTTGAAACACAGGCCACGGTCGTCGCCATCGCCGCAGCCAGCAGCCATGAA
>Ga0302305_1002083_pt1 | contig 11389 bp, 6 predicted proteins | sample III_Palsa_E2_3_FD_198764 | JGI IMG/M metagenome (GOLD analysis project Ga0302305, IMG submission 198764) | Peat permafrost microbial communities from Stordalen Mire near Abisko, Sweden - III_Palsa_E2_3 | ecosystem: Environmental > Terrestrial > Soil > Palsa > Peat permafrost | place: Sweden... | reverse complement strand
GGGGTTGATTTTCCTTAAGAAAATCAACATTCACCGCCTTCGGAAAGTTCACAGTGATTCGGAAAATGCCTTAGACGCCCTCCGAAATTTCACAGTGTTTGGGAAAATGCCTTACTGTTTCTCTGCGTCATAAAATCAAGCAACTACTTTGCTGAAATGACCACAGGAGCACCGCATGGACCTCGCCCTGACCAAGCAATGGATCACTCGCTGGGAATCCACCCGCTATCAGGCCTACGATGACGCCAACGGCCAGCCGCTCACTCCCGGCGCAACCCCCAAAGGCAACCCCACCATCGGCGTTGGATTCAACCTCGTCGCAGCTGGCGCACAGGCCACAATTACCACCCTCGGTCTTGACTTCAACGATGTTCTCACCGGCGCAGTCAACATCACCGCCGATCAGGTCGATCAACTCCTCACCGGCAGCATCAACCTCGCGATCGCAGGAGCCACCGCCCTGGTGCCAGCCTTCAATACCCTGCCCGACAACCAGCAGATGGTGCTAACCGACCTGGTCTTCAACATGGGCCAACACGCCCTGTCGAAATTCGTCAATACTCTCAACTTCATCAACAACCAGGACTGGCCGAATGCCGCGGCCAACCTTCAGCAATCCGCATGGTTTCATCAAGTAGGCTCAGGCCCCAACCAGCGCGGCGGTGCAGACGTAGCCGTCCTTGGCAACACCGCCAATCCACAGGACATCCTCGGCGCTTGAACCCCCTCACGGATTGCCTCCGACATCGTATGACAACCGCAGATTTCGAAATAGGCTTTCGAAGCACCCCGGAATCTGCGCGTCCCATTCTCGCCAGTCATGTCCCCCGGCCTTGGTGTGGAACTCTGAAGCGAGTCCGTGCTGTCGAAGCCCCGCCGCGAACCTTTGATTGGGCTCCAGCAACGGCTCTTGTTGTCCCGCGGTCAAGTAAATATAGGGGGCCGTCTGCGGGACGGCTGACTGCACCAGTACAAAAGGATCTCGTGCTTGTCTTTCCGAACTGGCCATTGGGCCAAAAATCTCGCGAAACTCCCACCATTGCCCAGCGCGCTTCCAACTGAAGCGCCGCTCCGGCACATCGATGGGCGGGCTGATCGCCGCGACAAACGCAAATAAATCTGGCCGGCTCAAGCCCAATTTGATCGCTGCAAATCCACCCATGGAGACGCCAACAATCGCGCGCGACTCGCGGTCGGGCCGAGCGGGAAAACGAGCTTCGATGTCCCTTACCAGGTCGAATACGAGATAGTCCTCATACCGATCGATCGGTCTCTCAACCGCGTTCATAAAATACGATGCACCACCCTCCGGCATCACTAGAATCAAGCCTCTTGCCGCATACTTCGAAACATCGGAGTCATTTGACCAATCCCGAAAACTACCTCCATTACCATGCAGCAAATAAACCACCGGCAACTTCTTTCCCGAGGCAATTCTGGCCGGCAGAAAGACTCGATACGGCATCTGACGGTTCAACGCAGTGCTGAAAAAGGACACATCTTGCATAACCACACCGGTCGCAATTTGCGGATGATCAGGCCGCGACCCGTCCTTCCGGTGACAGCCGCACCAGAGGATCGAGCTCGACAACAAAATCAATAAGCTGAAGCGCGAGTGAATCGGAATGTTCATGTGCTAGCCGAGTCTATCTCGCCCTTTGCACCACGCCAATTGCTATGTCGATACTCCGTTCTGCGATCAGCGATACCATAACCTCATGCCGTCCGCCGCACTCATTCCCGAGTCGAAGACCCTCCTCGACCCCATCCCCGCCCCCGTCGAGCACCTCGACGCCGCAGCTCTCGAGTGGCACCCACTCCTCGCCCTCGTCGCCAGCTACGCCATCTCCCGCGTAGGCCGCGAAGGCCTCCTCGCCCTATCCCCATCCATCGACCAGCCCTGGATCGAACAACAGCACCAGCTGGTGACCGAACTCCGCACCCTCCTCAACACCAGCGCGACCATCCCGCTGGGCGGTCTCTTCGACCCAACGCAAATCGCCGACAAATCCCAGATCCCTGGAGCAGCTCTCGAACCCGCCGAACTGCAATCCGTCGCACGCATCGCCCACGACATCGCCGCCTGGCAATCCCTGCTCAAGAACCCGCCAGCCACGGCAGCCAACGCCATCCCCGGCCTGCTCGAACTGCTGGCTCAATATCCCGCACTCGCCGCCAGCAACCTCAGCTCGCTCGCAGAATCCATCCAGCGCAAGCTCCTGCCCGACGGTACATTGGCCGACGACGCCAGTCCCGAGCTCTCCCGCATCCGCAACGAACAGCTACGTCAGCAGCGCGTCATCGAAGAAAGCCTGCGCTCCGCACTGCGCCGCCTCTCCGCCGACAACCAGACACAGGACGACCTCATCACCATCCGCGGCGACCGCTTCGTCATCCCCGTCAAAGCCGAGCAGAAACGCAAAGTCTCAGGCGTAGTCCACGGCGCCAGCTCGTCAGGCCAAACCGTTTACGTCGAACCCCTCGAAACCATCGAGCAGAACAACGAGCTCGTCCGCCTCCTCGAAGAAGAGCAAGCCGAAATCCACCGCATCTTCATCGCCCTCACCCGCCTCGTGGGTACATACGCCGAATCTCTCGTCGCCGGCGCCCACGTCCTCGCCCTCGTAGACACCCTCCAGGCTCGCGCCCGATTCAGCGTGGAATACGACTGCATCCGCCCCGTCTTTTCCGAAGAATTGTTTCGCCTCGAATCGGCCCGCCACCCGCTGCTCGAAAAGCGCCTCAGGGCCTCAGGCGGCCAGATCGTCCCCTTCACCCTCCAACTCGAATCCGCAGCGCGCCAGCTCATCATCAGCGGCCCCAACACCGGCGGCAAAACCGTCACCCTCAAGACCACCGCACTCTGCGCGCTCATGGCCCAATCCGGAATTCCAGTACCAGCCGCAGCCGCAACCTTGCCCATCTTCACTGCATTCCTGGCCGACATCGGCGACGCCCAATCCATCGAGCAGGCGCTATCCACTTTCTCCGCGCACATCGTCAACCTCGACCGCATCTCGCACCTCGCCAGTCCCACCGCGTTCATTCTCCTCGATGAACTCGGATCATCCACCGACCCCGATGAAGGCAGCGCCCTCGCCGTTGCCGTCGCCGACTACTTCCTGCGCACCCAGGCCTGGTCGCTCATCAGCACCCATCACACCTCGCTCAAGGTCTACGCAGCCAACACTTCTGGCGTTCTCAACGCAGCCGCAGGCGTGGATGAAACCACTCTGATCCCCAACTACCAACTCCGTCTCGGTGTCCCCGGAGCCAGCGCCGGCATCCAGACCGCCGAGCGCCTCGGCCTCAACCCGCGGATCGTCCGCAGCGCCCGCGATCGCATGGGTACCCAGCAAGCCGACATCGGCCGCTTCCTGCAAAACCTCCACCAGCAGCTCACCGATATCGAAGCCGAACGCAAAGCCACCCGCGCCGAGCAATACGCCCTCAATCTGGAGCGCGGCCGCCTCGCCCGCGAAGGCGACATCGAAACCAAAAAGCGCACTCGCGAACTCGAACAAAAACTCGGCTCGCTCCTCAAAGACTTCGAATTCCAGATGCGCCAGACCGTCAACGCCATCGAAGACCGCGCCGGCCAGCTCAAGCTATCCAAGGAATCCGAGCGCCGCATCCAGCGCCTGCGCCGCGACTTCGAAGAGCAGTTCAACTCCACCGTAGTCGCCCACAGGCACGGCGCGGACGTCGGCGATCCCAACGCCCAGCCGCACCTGGTCAAACACGTCTCCATCGGCGACCAGGTCCGCATCAAGAGCATGAACAAGACCGGCACCATTACCCGCGAAGTCGAGAAAGATCTCTACGAAGTAGCCCTCGGCGCACTCAAAATGCGCATCAAGCGCGATGACATCGCCGAAGTCGTTGCCCCGGCAGGCAAGTCCGCTCCCTCAGAAAAGCCACTCGACGCCGTAGCCCGCCAAAAAGGCGTAAGAGTCACCGTCACCAGCAGCGGCTCAGAAGACATGAAATCCGAAATCAACCTCATCGGCCGCACCGTAGACGAAGCCACCAACGACCTCGAAAAGTATCTCGACCAGGCCTTCCTCGCCGGCCTTCCCCGCGTCCGCGTCATCCACGGCACCGGCATGGGCATCCTCCGCCGCGCCCTCCGCGAATACCTACGCACCCACCCCCACGTAGCCAGCATCCAGGAACCCACCCACCAGGAAGGGGGCGCCGGCGCCACGGTAGTAGAACTCCGCCAGTAACGATCGAGGGCTAATCTTCTTCAGTAGTGAGCGACCCTCACGGCAGCATCAACTCCCGCCGCGCAAACATCCAGAACTCTGCCGGATAAACATCCGCATGCCGCCGCCACGACTCACGCACCACGTCCACGCGGCACCAGCGCCGGAACATGCAGATCCACCACACCGCATGCGGCGAAGTCTTGTTATCCGGAAATGCCAGCTGCAGATCCGTGTACACAGTGCACATGAAGTCAAGCAGCGAATTCGCAAACTGGATCGCGTAAAGAGGAGGCGGTGTCACCCAGTCGACCACCTCATCACCCTTCGCCGGCGAATTCAGCGCCGCCTCCAGTCCTGCCAACTCCACCCGCTCGCGCAACTCCTTCAAGAGCGCCTCGTACTGCTTCAGATGATCCCCAAGATATTGCTCCATCTCCGGCGTCCGCGGATACCAGACCGCATTCATCCGAGCAAAGAAATCCGGCACCTCGCCACAATCCTGAATCGCCGTCGCCGACGGCGGCAGCGCCGGCTTCATCGTCGCCAGCGCTACATGATGCCCAAGCCGCCGATAAGCCTCAAACTGCGACTCCGTGAACCACTGATTCGCCGTCGAATCCTGCGGAAACACCGGCGATTTCAGTTGATACGTCAGCAGATCCGCGGGCTCATCGCCAACCAGCGAAGACTTCATGTAAACAATCAGTCCCGAATAAATATCCTCATCCTCGCCCTCCAGGCACACGCAATCCGTTCGCAGATCCGCGTCGTCCTTTTCCGCGGCCCATGGCGGAGGATACTGAATCGTCCCCACCACGCAATGCGCCTTGCTATAGCCCGTCGCTGGGTCGATCCGCAACGGCCGCAGATCAAGATCGATCTCCGCGCCGAAGTCCGCGCGACACTTGGTAATCGCCATCCCCATGCCGCCAAACGCCATCTCCGGATCGTTCTCCGCATCGCACACGATGATGTACCGGCAGCGGCGCCTCACCAGCTCATACAGCCCCATATTTTCGAAGTGGCCGCCGTCGCTGAGATTGATGTACTTCGCGTCGTCTCCTACGGCGCCAAACAACTCCAGAAACAAGTGCAGCAGCGCGAACTTGGGCGTAGCTCGCGCCAGCTTCGCATTCCACATATCCATCCGGCGCGGGTTGGGAATCCACCATCCCAGCCGCACATTGAACAACGTCATCAAGAACGCCAGCGCGCGATTAGTGTTGTAACCCATGTTCGGATTCGCAGCAGCCCCTGAGATAGCTACGGCCGAATCGACATGAATCCCTCCATAAGACTGATCCTTGGATTTCGGATACGCATAATCGTTGGTATTCACATATCCGTTGAAACTCACATGCTTGTTCTTGTCCCCGTCCGTCCATCCCACGCTATATCCCGAATAAAGCGGCGTAAACGCAAAGCTGGTGGCCTTCCGCTCCTGCGTAGCCAGATCCCCGCCCGTCGTCAGATTAAGCGTCGAGCAGAAGATCGGAAACGGCCCATCGTATTTGCCCGTCCGCATCCTCGCCGCATCGAGTGCGTATTTGTTGGGCAATAGCTCGGTCACAAACGGAGGCAGGTTATGTTGCATCCCATTCTCCGTGACCGATCCACGCCCATCGAACCCAGTGAATGGATCCGGCTCCCGTCTGCCCGGCACCACGGCGCCCAGATAGCATCGCGAGAGCCGGTTCTTGTAGAAGGTATGCATCGAGAACTCGTTGATATCCACGCGCCGTCCCATGATCGACGCAACCGTAAGCGCCGCCAATGCACAAACCACATCCGCGTGCCAGAACGCCCCTCCCGTCCATCCCCAGTTCTTGGCAAGCAGAGCATCCACACCCGTTGACGCTCCATAGGACAACAACAGCAGTAAGCTAACCATCGCAAAGGGAGCAGCAGCAATGGCCACCAGGTCCATCGGCTTGTATCCAAGAAACCCAGTGTCCGTTGGCTTGCCGTCTGCCTTGCCGCTCGCGCCACCAAGCACGGTCGTCAGGTGCGCTGCCACAAAGCCAATCGCGACGCTCCACTGGCCTCTCGCCGAAAAGGTCCCGACCCACAGGCCAACGTAAGGCCCCAGCAGTGTCAGACCAACCACTCCCATCCAAAGCGACGCATACAGCAAGGACCAGGCTCGAAGCCGGGCAAGCCACTCGCGACGCATATCCCGATAATCCCGCCCCAGCAATCCGAGCGTCAGTTCCATCGCAACATAGGGCACACTCAGCAGCATCGCCGGAAGGAGAGTCAACTCGATCCGCCACGGGTCTACATTCGTCCCGGCTGCCTTCCCGATCCAGCCAATACAGCCGGCAGCAATCTCGCCGCACACCCATACCAGCCACCAACCCACGGCGCAGGCCACCGCAGTCGCCAGCACCCCCGCCAGAAAATACAGTATTCCCGCGACAATGCGATTCCCTTTGGGGTGGTAACTCCCAAAGGCGCCCAGGGCCCCGCCCGAAAACGTCACAATCTGGACCAGCGTCAGCATCAGGACCCACACAATCACCGTGGGCGCCGCCCACCAACCCGTCAGCGTACCCGGATGAACCCCGACCCAATAACTGATCCAGACCGCGCAGCTCAGCCACGGCGCGATCAACCACGTCACCACGCCGCTGTTGCTCAGCAGTTCGCGCGGCGGCTTGGTGGCGTTAGCCGTAGCATTGCCTTCCTGGATCTCCATGTTCTTCCACAATCTCCACAAGGACACAAGTGCCAGCACAAGGCAACCCAACCCCGTAGCCCACCAGACCGCGTCGCTGCCCGATATAACAACCTGCGGCCCGTCAATCGGCTGCGGTACCAGCAGATGCACTGCAAACAGCGCAAACCCAAACGCCGCCAGAATCGGTATCTGATTCAGGATCGTATTGCGAAACCAGATCGCCAGCATCGTCCACGTATCCGCCGAGAACAGCCCGCGCGCAGGCGTCAGATAACTGGCATATCGTTTCAACCACTGAATAGGCTCTGGAGCCCGCGGCAGGCACCCCGGCTCCGATTGCGGAATCAGTTCCCGGATCACCGACTTCTGGCTTCCATTGCGCAGGATCCACCCTGCCAGAAACTCATGCACATAGCCCCCGCCTGAAACAGAGGAGAGATAGTGGATACAGGGCAGCATCCCCATCTGCGCCAACCCCTGGATCACCCCCAGGTTGAACGTCGCGCTGCGTATCCCGCCCCCGGAGAAGCAGACTCCGGTAAGTCCCTCCTTGGCCACTGCCGTATAGATATCGTCTTCCCAATCCTTGCCAACACGTGCGATCCGTTCCTGCTCCACCAGCCACTTGCTCGGCATGTAATATCGGCGCGCCGCCACAAACTGTTGCAACTTCGGGTCCTTGAGTAGCCCCTTGTACAGATTCTTCTTCTCCTCGGTCGAGCCTTTGATGAAGGTCTTGTTTCCGAAGGTCAACTCCTTGGAAAAGATCCTCAGCAACACCTGGGACACATTCCAGGCCTTCTCCGCTTCGTGCGTAGACCCCGGCGCGTCCCCTTTGAGAAAGCAAAGGTCCACCAGCCTGTCGAGGAGGTCTTCATGCGCCTCAAGCGCAGCCTTCAATTGCAACTCGGTGTACTGCACTCCTTCGATCCACACCCGATCGGGAAACTCAAGCTGCGCCAGCCGCGCGCAATACAGCCTGTTGGAATCTCCGCCACTCAACTCGTCGAGCTTGTCGATCATCCGTACCCTCGTCTCTGCCGCTGTGCCCGCTTGCGCACAACAAAGACAGCATTCCCTTGAATCCCTCTTTGAAGTTGGAGAAAACTCGGAATGATTAAAGCACGCAATCCAGACGCCGAACAGCACAATTCGCAGTCCACGCACCACGAATGTCCATCAGCGACACCCGCCTGCTGAGCCGAGGCTTGCTGCCACTCAATCAGTCCTGGACTCAATCGACTCCGGCTGAAAAATCTCCAGACCTCCCGAATGCTATGTTGAATCCAGAAGCTGTTTTCAGCCCCTACCCCCGAGGCCTGTTTGAAGACCACCACCAAACTCAACAACATCCAGGTTCTGCGCGCCTTTGCCGCAACCGCGGTGGTCGTCTTTCACACCGGCTTCGCCTTTCCCTTCATGCGGCCCTTTGGTTCATTCGGTGTGGACGTATTCTTCGTCATCAGCGGCTACATCATGGCCCGCATTCTCGATCCGGAAAGCGAGTCCAGCAGCGACTTCTTCTTTCGCCGTCGCGTCCTGCGCATCGTTCCGCCGTACTGGTTCTTCACCATCCTCCTGTACATCGCGGCTCTTCGATTCCCCCAGTTGATGGGATCCACGCGCGCTGGCGTCACCGATCTCATCAAGAGCTTGTTCTTTATCCCCTTCACCAAAGGCAGCGGACTCATTCAGCCGCTCCTCTTCATCGGTTGGAGCCTTAACTACGAGATGTTTTTCTATCTCGCCCTCGCCATCGGCCTGCTCATCCACAAACGCAAAGGCATTTGGCTCGGCGCAGGAATTGTCCTCGCCACATTGCTCTTCTGTCAGATTGCCCTGGCAACCTTCGCCTCGCAAAATGTCTTCGCCCAGTTCTATGGCCGCGACATCAGCGTCGAGTTTCTTCTCGGAATCCTCAGCTACTACCTTTGCCGCGCCGTCTCTGTTCCCAGGGCACGCGCCCTTCGCTGGGTTGCACTCGCAGTTTGCGTCATCAGCGCGATCCTGCTGATCGCCATGCAGGGCATCCTCCCTCGTGAATTCATTCCCTTCGCCTTCTCTCGCATTCCCAATCTCGGAGTGCTCTCCTTTCTCCTCGTCACTTCTGCCAGTCTGCTCTCTCAAGCCAATTGGGATACAAGGCTCGCCTCGCTCGTCCTCATCGGCGACGCCAGCTACATCCTCTATCTCATCCACCCCTACTGCGAATACTTCCTTGACCGCGTCTTCGGCGCGCATTACCACTGGCTCAAGAGCGATTCCGCAACCGGCGCGCTCGTCGGAGTAACCGTCTCAATCGTCCTCGCCATCCTCGTCCACCTTTACGGCGAACGCCCTACCGTCCGATTCCTGAATCGCAACTTCGGCGGCAAACGCAAATCCACCGAGTTCGCCAACCCCGCCTGACACTTCGTCGCACTCCGTCAGCAGCGCTTCAACCCCGATAGACCCCGAATGCTATCTTGATTTCAGAAACTCAGCGGCTCACCCCATTCCACATTCCCTCTCTCTATGCAGACCGCCTACATCGCACTCGGAGCCAACATCTCCAGTCCCGCCGGCTCTCCACGCGAGACCCTCGACGCCGCTATCCAACACCTGGCTGAACTGGGCCAGGTAGCCGCCCGATCCTCCTATTACTCGACGGAACCGGTCGGATACGCCGACCAGCCCACCTTCCTCAACGCCGCCGTGGCGCTCCAAACTCCGCTCGATCCCCGTACCCTCCTCGACCGCCTCCTCGAAATCGAACGCAGCTTCGGCCGCGACCGCTCCCACGGCATCCCCAACGGCCCACGCACCCTTGACCTCGACCTGATCCTCTACGACGACCTCGTCCTGGGCACCCAGGATCTCCAACTCCCCCACCCCAGGATGGCCCAGCGCGCCTTCGTGCTCGTCCCGTTAGCCGAGATCGCCCCAGGTCAAATTCACCCCCAATTGCAGAAAACCGTGTCACAATTGTTGCAAGACCTGTCCCGGTAAGAAGAAGGATTTCCCCCATGTCAGACACGAGCGACGCCGCGCGCGTCAAAGTGTCGAATCCGTTCCTCCGAAAGGCCAGCGTCGAATTGGCGACGCTTCTCTGCGCCGCGGCGCTTTTGTCGGTGCCGTCCCGCTTACAAGCCCAGTCCGCTGATGAAACCTCGCCAGCCACGAAACAGATCACTGGCCAAATCACAGATCGATCTGGCGCTCCCATATTTGCCGCCAGAATTTACGACGCGTCCGGAAAGTTGCTGGCAAAAGCCGATTCCTCCGGCCGCGCGACCGTCACCTGCGCCGCCACCTGCATGGTCAAAGTGACGTCCTTGGGCTTTACCCCTCGGGTTGTAGAGTGGCAATCATCTGTTCCGATCGTGCTCGAGATCGGCCCTGTCGGTGGCCCGATCAGCACCATCGAGCCCATCCACGAAACCGTCTCCGTCACCGCCTACCGCACTCCCCTCGGCGAGCTCGAAAGCCCAGCCAGCACCCGCACCCTGACGACGAGCGATCTGCAGGAAGCCGCCCCCATCACCCTCGACGGCCAGCTTCGACTCATCCCCGGCGCTGAAACCTTCCGCCGCTCCAGCTCCCTCGTCGCCAACCCCTCTTCGCAAGGCATCAGCCTGCGTGGCCTCGGGTCAACCTCCGCCAGCCGCACCTTGGTCACCGAAGACGACATCCCGCTCAACGACGCCTTCGCCGGCTGGATCCACTGGGAAGAGCTCCCCGAGCTCTCCATCCGATCCGTCGAAGTCGTCCGTGGCGGCGCCAGCGACCTCTACGGCTCCTCCGCCATCGGCGGCGTCATCAACGTCATGCAGGAGCGCCCCGACCGCAACTTCGCCGAACTGAACTCCGACTACGGCTCCGAAGACACCTACGACACAAACCTCCTCCTCGAAGGCCGCCACGGTCCCTGGGGAGCACTCGCTAGCGGCGGCCTTCTCGGCACCGACGGCTTCATTCAAACCACCCCATCCGAGCGCGGAACCATCGACACCCCCTCCAACGTCCACGCCCAGAACGGCCTCGTCCTCCTCGACCATCAGCAAGGCGCACTGCGCATCTTCCTGCGCGGTTCCGCGATGAATGAAGCCCGCGACAACGGCACGCCCGTTCAAATGAACGGCACCCGTCTCTGGCGCTTTTCAACCGGCAGCGACTGGAAGCCCGACAGCGGTTTCTTTGGCGGTAGCACCCTCACCTTCCGCGCCTACGGAGGCACCCAGCACTACCGCCAGACCTTCTCCACCATTGCGTCCAATCGAAATTCCGAAGTCCTCAACCGCTTCGCCAAGACCCCCGACGACGAAATGGGCGCAGTCCTCCACTGGAGCAAGCCCCTCACTCCGGAACTCCTCTTTCTCGTCGGTTCCGACACCCACGACGTTCGTGCCGGCGACTTTGAAGAAGTGATCAAGGCCGGCGTTCAATCCCAGACCGATCTCAACGACCGCCAGCGCCAGACCGGCCTCTATGCCGAGTTGCTTTGGACCCACAAAGCCTG
>Ga0302305_1002082_pt1 | contig 11389 bp, 7 predicted proteins | sample III_Palsa_E2_3_FD_198764 | JGI IMG/M metagenome (GOLD analysis project Ga0302305, IMG submission 198764) | Peat permafrost microbial communities from Stordalen Mire near Abisko, Sweden - III_Palsa_E2_3 | ecosystem: Environmental > Terrestrial > Soil > Palsa > Peat permafrost | place: Sweden... | reverse complement strand
CTGGATACACTCGGGGCAAATCGGGTCCAAGGGTTTCAAAACACTGGAGGGTCCATGTTAAAGGGATTTCGCAATTTCGTACTACGCGGTAACGTGATGGATTTGGCAGTCGCCGTGATTATCGGCGCAGCGTTCACTGCAATCATCACCGCACTCACCACAAACATCATCAGTCCACTGCTTGGCGCAGTGGTCGGTAAGCCCAATTTCGATTCCCTGGTGGGACACGTCAATGGCGGCGAGATCAAGTACGGGACGTTTTTCACGGCCGTGGTCAACTTCCTTATCATTGCGGCGGTGGTGTACTTCTTCCTGGTGCTGCCAACGCAGTACCTGCTTAAGAAATTCAACCCGCCTGCGGCCGAACCGCCGACCACGAAGGCCTGCCCGCAGTGCCTCGGGGACATACCGGTGGCTGCCACTCGCTGCAAATTCTGCACACAGCCTGTTTAGTCCAATTCGATCCGGATTCGGCCCGGGTTGCGATCATCGCGTACACTCCTAGCATTCCATAGGAGTTCGTACTTATGCGTCGATCGACAGCCTGGGCCGTTTCGTTGTTCGCTTCCATATTTTCGTTGCAAGCTGCAGCACAGGCCCAAGCGCCGGCCAGCCATGTGTTTGGTTACGAAGATTTTTCGCAGCAGGCCAAGTGGGACCACGCCTTCATGGAGATCCCCAGCGCCAAGCTGGCCGGCGAAGAGTTGAAAACCCTGACCGCGGCTCCGCACTGGGCAAGCTCGCCCGAGGACCATGCGACGGCGCTGTACGTCGCGGAGAAATTTCGGGCGGCGGGACTGCAGACCGAGATCCAGCCATTCCGCGTCTGGCTGAACAAGCCGGTAACGATTGAGATTGAGGCGTTCGACGCCAGCGGAAAGAAGCTAATGTCGGGGCCCACGCCCGAGCATGTCGATCCAAAGGCTTATGGCGGCGATCCGTTTCAGGACGATCCGCGCATTTTACCTGCCTTCAACGGCTCGTCGCCTTCTGGTGATGTAACCGCAGATGCGGTATATGCGAATTTCGGGACGCTCGAAGACTTCAAGAAGCTGGCTTCGCTGGGCGTCAGCATCAAGGGCAAGATCGTGATCGTACGCTACGGCGGGAACTTCCGAGGCGTAAAGGTATACATCGCCCAACAGTATGGCGCCGCGGGCGTGCTCATTTACTCGGACCCCGGTGATGATGGTTACGTAAAGGGGTATCCGGGGGATCCGGAAACTCCAGGTGTGGCGTCGACGCCGGACCTGGCCGACGCTGCGCGCATTACCGACCCTGCGAAGATGAACCAGCCGTCGATCCCAGCGAACCCGCTTTCCTATCACGATGCAGCGCCGATTTTGCAGGCTCTCGATGGGCCCGAGTCGCCGCGCGAATGGCAGGGTGGCCTTCCCTTCACTTACCACCTGGGCGGAACGGGCGCGGTGAAGGTGCACATGCACCTGGTCCAGGATTACCAATTGCGCACGATCTGGGACGTGGTAGGAACCATCGACGGCACCGATCCAGACCAGAAGGAAGACTGGGTGGTCGCGGGTAATCATCGCGACGCGTGGGTGTATGGCGCGGTCGATCCAAACAGCGGAACAGCAGCGATGCTAGAGGCGGTGCACGGGCTGGGCAACTTGCTGAAGCAGGGATGGACGCCGAAGCGGCGGATCGTGATCTGCTCGTGGGATGCCGAGGAGGAAGGCCTGATGGGCTCGACCGAGTGGGCCGAGATGCATGCCAAGGAACTGGCGCATGCGGTCGCATACTTCAATACGGACGTGGGCGTGGCCGGGCCGGACTTCGATGCGGCCGCAGTGCCGTCGCTGAAGCAGTTTGTGCGCGACGTAACGCGGCAGGTGCCGAGCCCCAAGGGCGGAACGGTGTATGACCAGTGGCAGGCTACGCAACAGGCGAGCCCCCGGCGCAGAGGACGAACGATGAGTGCGGAGGCTCCTGCAAGCGGTGAGGTGACCATCGGAAATTTGGGATCAGGTTCGGATTTCACCCCGTTTATCCAGCACTTGGGCGTGCCCTCGACGGACATTGGATCGGAGGGGCCCTATGGCGTCTATCACTCCGTGTTCGACAACTACAACTGGTTCATAAAATTTGCGGATCCGACGTTCGTATACGAGCAGCAGCAGGCACGTGTCTTCGGGCTGGAAATTCTGCACATGGCCGATGCGGATGTGCTGCCTTATGACTATCGGCTGTATGGCAAGGACGTTGTGGGATACGTGGCGGATGCGCAGAGGCAGGCGTCAGACGCAAAGCTCAAAGTCGACTTCAGCGCAGCCAGCGCCGCTGCTCAGCGCTTCGAGGCCGCCGGACAGAAGGTCTACGCCTTCCAGTCTGCGGCCACTCCAGGCGCGAACGAAACCAAGCTGAACGCCGCCCTGCGTGACGCGGAGACTGCGCTACTCAACGATGCGGGACTGCCGCGCCGTCCCTGGTACAAGCACACGATTTACGCTCCAGGCGAATACACGGGCTATGCCGCGGTCGTCATTCCCGGAGTCAGCGAGGGCATTGAAGCGGCCGACGCCTCGCGTACCCAGGGCCAGTTGGATGCCCTGGCAGCGGCGTTGAATCGTTCGGCGACCATCCTCGAGGGTGCGGCAAAGTAATTCCCAAGGCAGGAAAATCGCTTACAAATCAGGTGCGCGGCGAGTCCTACAGGAAGTATGCTGGGGGTAGAGGAAGCCGTATGGACGCGAGCCGGAACAAGTCGACGCGGCAACCGGGCGGCCCGCTGGTAAGCGGCTCTCCGATGTTGCGGCGATGGACTGCCGTGTCGGTCGCGGTGCATGTCTGCGTCCTCGGGGCGTTGCTGCTTGTGCAATCACCACAGCTCGCGCCGGTAGAGCGGCCGGGCGATGCTACCGGACACCTGTTGTCTCTCACCTACGCGCCGGGCATGAGCGCGCCAGCTGCGACCATGCAATCGGAGAAGGCGCCACCACGTAAGTCGATTCCCCCTCCCAGCGTTCCCGCCCCAACCCCGGCGCAACCTCAGGTTGCTGCGGCGGCAACGGCGGCCACCTCGAGCCCGAATGCAACGTCTGGCGTGAACGCGCTCGGCGACGGCGATGCGACGGTGGCGCTGGTGGTAGCGCATCCTTCCCCGAAGCCGGACCTGTCGCAACTTCCGTCGGGCACCAGCGGCGATGTGATTGTGGATGTAGTGATCGACAAAGACGGCAGGATCGCGAAATACACGATGATGCGTGGGCTTGGACATGGCATCGACCAAACCGTGCTGGCCACCATTCAACAGTGGACGTTTCAGCCGGCGACGCGCAATGGAGTTCCGGTGGCGAGCGAGCAGGAGCTGCTCTTCCATTACGTGCGCGGCTAAGATTTCCAAACAAGCAAAAGGGTGAGGCCTCAGCCTCACCCTTTTGCTTGCGGCGACTAGCTGCGCAGTGCCATCTGCTCGGTGACGATCTGGGTGAGGTCCGGCTTCTTGAGGCCGTGAACCTCTTCGTTGAACTTATCGACCTTGCTCGACCAGTTCATGGAGCAAAACTTCGGCCCGCACATGGAGCAGAAGGCCGACTCCTTGTAGTAGTCGTCCGGCAGAGTCTCGTCGTGCATGCTGCGTGCGGTTTCGGGGTCGAGGGAAAGCGCAAACTGCTTGTCCCAATCGAAGGTATAGCGCGCGTAGGAGATGGCGTCGTCGCGATCCCGAGCCCCCGGCCGATGCCGCGCAATGTCGGCAGCGTGCGCGGCGATCTTGTACGCGATGATGCCGTCCTTCACGTCCTTCTCGTTGGGCAGGCCGAGGTGTTCTTTCGGGGTAACGTAGCAGAGCATAGCCGCACCGTGCCAGCCGATCATGGCCGCACCAATCGCAGAAGTAATGTGGTCGTATCCAGGCGCGATGTCCGTCACCAGCGGGCCGAGCACGTAGAACGGAGCGCCGTCGCAGAGCTCCACTTCCTTGTCGACCTGCTCCTTGATCTTGTCCATTGGCACGTGGCCGGGGCCTTCGATCATCACCTGCACGTCGTCCTTCCACGCCTGGCGCGTCAGCTCGCCCAACGTCTTAAGCTCGGCAAACTGCGCCTCGTCGCTGGCGTCCGCAACCGAGCCAGGACGCAGTCCGTCGCCCAACGAGTAGCTCACGTCATACTTGGCCATGAGCTTGGTGATGCGATCAAAGTTTTCGTAGAGGAAGTTCTGCTTGTGGTGCGCGGTCATCCACTGCGCGAGGATGGCACCGCCGCGGCTGACTATGCCTGTGATGCGCTTCGAAACCAGCGGCACGTACTGAATAAGCACGCCGGCGTGAATCGTGAAGTAGTCGACGCCCTGCTGAGCCTGCTCCTCGATGACCTCGAGGTACACGTCGATGTTGAGGTCTTCAACGCGCTTGACGCGAGCCAGCGCTTCGTACAGCGGCACGGTCCCGATCGGCACAGGCGAGTGGCGGAGAATAGCCTCACGGATCGTCGGAATATCGCCGCCAGTCGAGAGATCCATCACCGTGTCGGCGCCAAAATGGACGGCGGTATGAAGCTTGCGCAACTCTTCGTCGATGTTCGAAGAAAGCGCAGAGTTGCCGATATTGGCGTTGATCTTGCACAGCGATTCCACGCCGATCGCCATGGGCTCGAGCTCAGGATGGTTGATGTTCGCCGGGATGATCATCGTGCCCTTGGCGATCTCCGAGCGCACCAGTTCCGCCGAGATCTTTTCCTTGTGCGCGACGAAGGCCATCTCCTCAGTGATTTTGCCCAGGCGCGCGAAGTGCATCTGGCTCATGTTCCAGTCCCCGGTGCGCGTCGCCTCTTCCTTGCGCTTCACAATCCAGTCCGCGCGAGGCGTGGGGACGCTGTATTCGCCGCTACTGTTGGAGTGGCCGTTGCCGTTGGAATGTACGTTACCGTTGGTGCTCATAATGTCTGTCTCCCGCTGGGGGCGCGCGAATCGAATGTCGTCGCGCACGCATCCCACTGTTATCGGTCGAGTATACGCCGGGCTTGGTAGAGTGATCTGTGTGAATGAACTCATCAAAACTTCCTTTATTTCGGAACCCCTTCCGCTGGGATTTCGCTGGTCCGCGGTGCGTGCGGGCATCAAGTCCAGCGGCAAGCCAGACCTTGCGCTGGCCACCTGCGACACTCCTGCCGAGGCGGGCGTGATGTACACCAGCAACCAGGTGGTGGCGGCGCCGATCACGGTGGGGCGCAGGCATCTGGCAGCTACCGGCGGCAAGGTGCGCGCCGTGATCGTGAATGCCGGCAATGCGAATTGCGCGACGGGCGAGCCAGGTATCGAGGCCTGCCATAAGAGCTGCGTAGCGGTCGCGGACGCCTTCGGGTGCGTGTTCGACGAGATCTTTCCGTCGTCCACAGGGATTATTGGTGTGCCGCTGCCGGTGGAAAAGCTGGTGGCCGCTGTGCCCATCGCAAAGGCTGCGCTAGGCAGCCAATCCGAGAGCGCGGAGGCATTCGCAACGGCAATTCTAACTACCGACACCAAGCTCAAAGTAGCGCAGGAGACCTTCACGATCGATGGCAAGACGGTGAACCTGTTTGGCTGCGCGAAGGGTGCAGGGATGATTGGGCCGCAACTTGTGCCGCATGCCACGATGCTGGTGTATATCTTCACCGATCTCGCTGCCTGCTCGGCGCACCTGACGGCGATGCTAGCGACCGCGGTGAAGACCAGCTTCGATTGCATCTCGATTGACGGCGACATGAGCACCAATGACACGGTGCTGCTGCTCGCCAGCGGGAAGAGCGGCGTCGCGGCGGAGGACGACGCGGTACCGGCATTCGAAGCTGCGCTGCAGAGGGTTTGCGACGCGCTGGCGTACAAGATCGTCGACGACGGTGAAGGCGTGACGCACGTGGTGACGCTGGATATTTCAGGCGCCGCAAGCAACGAGGACGCGCTGGCGATTGCGAAGACGATTGCGACTTCCCCGCTGTGCAAGACGGCCTGGTCAAGCGCTGATCCCAACTGGGGCCGCTTGCTGGCGGCCGCCGGGCGCGCAGGCGTCCCCTTCGATGCGGGGCAGGTGCAGATCGCCATTGGCGGCCTGCCGGTCTTTGAATTTGGCGTGCGAGCGGAGGCTTTCGACGAGCCCGCAACGCACGCAGCGATGAACGCGCGGGCGTACACGATCGCGATCCAGATGGGACGCGGGCCCGGGCGGGCGCACTTTATTACCTGCGACCTGACGCACGAGTACGTCAGCATTAATGCGGATTATTCGACGTAAAGACCGGCATGACGCTGGGCACAGAACCGCCCGGCAAATTATTGTAGAAGTGGAGATCTTTGGGCGCACCCAGGTCTCTGAGGGAGATTGACGATGGCAACCCAGGTGGATGAAACGACCAAGCACGATTTGTCGGCTGAAGTAGCCGAGTGGATTGAGGCGTTCGACGACGTCGTAGCGCATGACTGGGAACAGGGCGCAGCGGTGCTCTCGGCCCTGCGGACCCGTGCGCGAGAAGCTGGCGTGCCCGCGACCGGCACCATCACGACGCCGTTCTGCAACACCATCCCGAAGTACGACGAAGTTCCCTACCCCGGCGACCGCAAGCTGGAGCGCCGCGTCGAGGCGCTGATTCGCTGGAACGCCATGGCGATGGTGCACCGGCAAAACAAGAAGGACGCAGGCATTGGCGGCCACATCTCGACGTATTCGTCGCTGGCTACGCTTCTGGAAGTAGGGTTCAATCATTTCTTCCACGCCAAGTATCCGAGCGCGAAGGGCGATCAGCCCGGCGACTTTATTTACTTCCAGGGACACGCCTCGCCCGGCGTCTATGCGCGCGCCTATCTTGAGGGCCGCTTCGATGACGCGCGCCTCAAGAACTTCCGCCATGAACTGCGCGGCGAGCCCGGCCTGTCGAGCTATCCGCACCCGTGGTTGATGAAAGATTTCTGGCAGTTCCCGACAGTGTCCATGGGCATCGGCCCGCTGAACGCCATTTACCAGGCGCGGTTCATGAAGTATCTCGAGAACCGCGGCCTGATCGAGAAGACGGACCGCAAGGTATGGGCGTTTGTGGGCGACGGCGAAACCGATGAGGTCGATTCGCTTGGCGCAATCTCGCTCGGTTCGCGCGAGCATCTCGACAACTTGATTTTCGTGGTCAACTGCAACCTCCAGCGGTTGGACGGCCCGGTGCGCGGCAACAAGCGCATCATCGACGAGCTGGAAAGCACCTTCCTTGGCGCAGGATGGAATGTCATCAAGGTCATCTGGGGCGCGGACTGGGATGAAATCTTCGCTCGCGATCACCAGGGCCTCCTCTTGAAACGCATGGAAGAGTGCGTCGATGGCGACTTCCAGGCGTACAAGGCAAAGGGCGGAGCCTACCTGCGCGAGCATTTCTTCGGCAAGTATCCGGAACTGCTGGAGCTGGTGAAAGACTATACCGACGACCAGTTGATCCGGCTGCACCGCGGTGGCCACGATCCGGCGAAGATTTACAACGCCTACAAGCGAGCGCTCGAGCACAAGGGCGGACCTACCGTAATCCTCGCGATGACAGTCAAGGGATATGGCCTCGGATCGGCGCAGGCGCGTAACGCCACGCACTCCGAAAAGAAACTGAGCGACGAGTCGTTGAAGTTGTTTGTGGAGACGTTCGATATTCCCCTCCCCGAGAGTTCGGTGAAGGATGCCGCGTTCTATCGGCCGGAGCCGAGCGACCCTGCCATTCAGTATATGAAAGCGCGGCGGCAGGAGCTGGGCGGCTATCTGCCCGTGCGCGAAGTGCCGGAATCGACCTTCGTGGCGCCAAAAATTGACTTTTTCAAGGAGTGGCTCGATGGCTCGCGCGGACGCTCGGTTTCGACCACGCTGGGCTTCGTCGGCATGCTGCGTGGCCTGCTCAAGGAGCCGACAATCGGCAAGCTGATCGTGCCGATCGTCCCCGACGAAGGCCGCACCTTCGGGCTCGAGTCCGTGATCAAGCAAGTGGGTATCTACGCGCACGAAGGGCAAAAGTACACGCCCCACGACTCAGACATGCTGCTCAGCTATCGCGAAGAAAAGGGCGGACAGATCCTCGAGGAGGGCATCACCGAGGCTGGTGCGATGGCCAGCTTTACCGCGGCCGGAACGTCCTACGCGAACTACCACATCCCGATGGTGCCGTTCTACATGTACTACTCGATGTTTGGATTTCAGCGCATCGGCGACATGGCGTGGGCGTTCGCAGACTCACGCGGCAAGGGTTTCCTGATGGGTGGCACGGCCGGGCGCACGACCATGCTCGGCGAAGGCCTCCAGCATCAGGACGGACACTCGCCCATCCTCTCCGGAACCATCCCGACCTGCATCACCTATGACCCTGCATACGTGTACGAGATGGCCGTGATCATCCAGGATGGCCTGCGGCGGATGTACGAGAACGGCGAAGATGCCTTCTACTACATCACGATGTACAACGAGGATTACGCCATGCCCGCGATCCCCGAAGGCGAGGACGTTCGCGAAGGCATTCTGCGCGGCATCTACAAGTTCAAGGCCGCGGAAAATGGGCCCGCGAAGGCCCAGTTGTTTGGCAGCGGACCGATCCTGAACGAAGTGCTCCGCGCGCAGCAAATCCTCGCCGAGAAGTACAACGTCGCCGCCGACGTGTGGAGCGTAACCAGCTATAACGAGCTGCGCCGCGACTGCCTCGCCACCGAGCGATGGAATCGTCTACACCCCGGAGACAAAGTGCGCACGCCGTTTGTCGTCGACGCTCTCGCCAATGCTGCCGGCCCCATCATCGCGGCCAGCGATTACATGAAGTCGCTCCCCGATTCCCTCGCCCCTTGGCTGGGAGCGCGGCTCGTGTCGCTCGGCACCGATGGCTTTGGGCGCTCAGATAATCGCGAACACCTTCGCCGCCACTTCGAGGTCGATGCCGAGTCCATCGTCGCGGCTACGCTCTCCAAGCTGGCACGCGAGGGAGTGGTCAAACCCAAGGTTGCGGAGAAGGCGTTTCAAGAGCTCGGGCTCGAGATCGAAGGGCCTGGCGCGTTCAGGGCATAGGCAGGTGCCTCCAACGCGCGACCTCTGCGCGTTGGAGGATCGTTACAAAATTGTCATCTACCATTATCCTGCGCGAGGTTCCAGGTTTGTCTGAAAATCCGCTTCTTCCCCATAACAAGCTCCGCGAACTACATGCCCTGATGCTGCGCTGCCGCGCTTTGGAACAGAAAAAAGCATCCCCCGGATCATCCGTACGTGAAGCGCTTCTCGCGGCAACGTTGATCCACCTGCTTCCCGGTGACCTCCTCAGTGGAAATGCAGGCGACCGGGTTCTCGAAAGGTTGGCTCCCGAAGGCAAGCATCACCAACCGGCGGGAACCCTCATCGGCGGCGATGCACTCGGCGCCCGGCTGGCTGTTTGCGCCGCAGCTGCGCGGGGATTGCAGGCGGCTGACGGCGACGCCGTACTGCTCGCCTTCGCCCGTGCAGGAGACCCGGAGCCAGCTTGGATCGCCGCGCTGAATTGGGCGCAGGAGTCTCAGTTGCCGCTGCTACTGGCATGTTCGGATGCGACCAACGGCGCGCCGTCTGGCTCGCGAAAAGACGCCGAACCCGCGATCGATTTCTCCAGCATGAGCCGTTTCGCTAAGCGGCATCACTTGCCCGTCCTCACCGTGGACGGCGAAGATGCCGTCGCCGTCTACCGCGTCATGCAGGAGTCCGTCCTGCGCGCCCGCCAAGGCGGTGGCCCCTCCGTCATCTGGGCAGTTATGACTCCCGGTCGATCCCTCGCGAAGATGCCTCGTTCCAGCCAGCCCATCGCGCGTCTCCGCAGCTACCTCGCGGCGCGAAAAATTTCGCTGAAGCCGTAGGGTTCGATGGGAACTGTTCCTCCCGAAGATCCAATATCATGGCAACCATTTGATCGGCTGAACTTTCTAGGTTCGGCAAAAGTTCCAAGGGGCCAAATCCGCCTGCTACCCAGTACACTCAAAGCATGTTCTTTCCCAGACCCCATGGGCGCGCGGCCAGCATGCTCCGGCTAAGCGCAACAGCGTTTCTTCTCTTGCTGATCTTCAAGGCCGCGGCGCAAGAGTTACCGACTCCCTCGAGCACCCCGCCCTCTTCTGAGCCCACGGTACCCGCAGCGAGCTCGACTCAGACCAGCGCGCCGCCCGCGCTGCCGACAGCCGTGCAGGTTCAGCAGGACGTACGTCCTGCCCTGCCTCCCTACGCTCCCGAGGGATTGGGAGAGCGGCACGATTTTCTTGGCTCAGCCTATATTCCCGTGGACAGCATTGTGTATCCGATGGCGCTGCGCCTGTACTCCATGGGCTTTCTGGATACAGCGTTCATCAATATGCGGCCATGGACGCGCCGCAGCCTGCTGCACATGCTGGAACAATCCTCGCCTAAGATCATTGCCAGCGGAAATGACCAGGCAATCGACATCCTCTCGAAGCTCGACCACTATCTCGCCGCCGAGGGCGCCGAAGATATGACAACCGAAGTCCACTTCGATCGCGGCAACGTGTATGGCCTTCAGTCCGCCTACACGCGCATGATGGGCATTAGCGGGCAAACGCTGCGCGACAGCTATCACCTTGGACAGACCATAGCTCAAGACTACGGCCGGCCCTACCAGCCAGGGTTCAACAACATTACCGGCTTTGCGGTGCTCGACGAGTGGTGGCGGCTTTCCCTCTATGTGCGCGGTGAGTATCAATATTCACCATCGTCGTACGGGTATTCCATCAATCCCGGGCTCTGCAACCCGTATTCTCCTACCGGTTTGGGAGAGCAGTTATCAGCCATCGACGAGGTGGAGTACTGCAGTCCCTACAACGCCACCCAGGCGACCGTTCCTGCCGGCCCAATCCCCGCAGTGAGCACGTTCCGTCTGCAGGAGGCAACGGTCTCCTTCCATTTCTGGGGTCAGGAAATCTCCGGCGGCAAGTCCGACTCGTGGGATGGCCCGGGCATGGGAAGCGCGATGAATTGGAGCGATAATGCGGAAAATGTCTATGCCTTTCGCATCAACCGCGTGGAACCGCTCTACATTCCCTGGGTGTCGAAGGTGATGGGCCCCCTGCGCTACGACTTCTTCGTGGGTCCGGTGCAGGGTCACACGTCTCCCAACTCGCCCTGGGTGCACTCAGAGATGTTCAGCTTTGCGCCAACGTCGAACTTCCAGTTTGCCTTCTCGCGCACCATCATTTGGGGCGGGCATGGCCACGGCTGCCTGCCGATACTACCGAACGGCCAGCCCACACCGTGCAACCAGCCAATCACGCTCCACACCTTCTTCAACAGTTTCTTCTCGTTCAACGACACCAACGAAGCGCAGAAGTATTCGGTAAACGATCCCGGTGCGCGTTACAGCGACTTTAACTTTTCCTACCGGCTGCCGTTCGTTCGTGACTACCTCACGCTTTATCTGGACGC
>Ga0302305_1002080_pt1 | contig 11393 bp, 11 predicted proteins | sample III_Palsa_E2_3_FD_198764 | JGI IMG/M metagenome (GOLD analysis project Ga0302305, IMG submission 198764) | Peat permafrost microbial communities from Stordalen Mire near Abisko, Sweden - III_Palsa_E2_3 | ecosystem: Environmental > Terrestrial > Soil > Palsa > Peat permafrost | place: Sweden... | reverse complement strand
GTTCCTGAAGGCTCAAGGGACGATTCAAAACGTGCTGCCGGACTACTCGGCTGGTGTCGATCCGCACTTCGTTCAGCAGGCCGTGCATGAGTAATACGGCAATGACGGCGCGCAATCAGTTCGCGCTGGCGCCGCACGGTATTGGGACCCAACAGGCATCCTTATGAGCAGTCTGGAGATCCGGCGGCTGCATGTCGCCTACGAAGGTGCGCGTGGCGCGGCGCCTCATGTCGCGCTGGCCGATGTCGATCTGAGCATCGAGTCCGGTGAGTTCGTCGTGGCGCTTGGCGCGTCCGGCTGCGGCAAGACGACCTTGCTCAATTGCATCGCTGGCTTTATCCAGCCGAGCGGCGGTGAAGTGCGTCTGAACGGCGAGCCGGTCAATGGCCCCGGCGCGGATCGCGGCGTGGTGTTCCAGAAGTACGCGCTGCTGCCGTGGCTCGACGTGCTCGACAACGTCGCGCTCGGCCTGCGCTTTCAGCGTGTACCAAAAGCGCAGCGCGAACGCATCGCGCTGCAGATGCTCGCCCTCGTCGGACTGGAGCAACATGCGCACGCACGTGTCTACGCGTTATCGGGCGGGATGCAGCAACGCGTGGGAATAGCCCGGGCGCTTGCAAGCGATCCGCAGGTGCTGCTGATGGACGAGCCGATGGGCGCGCTCGATGCGATGACGAGAGAGTCGATGCAGGAACTGGTGCTCGACGTATGGGGCCGAACCCGCAAGACCGTGTTTTTCATAACGCATAGCGTCGAAGAAGCCCTGTTTCTGGCGACACGGCTCGTCGTGATGACACCCGGGCCGGGACGGATCGCCGAGAGCTACGATCTGCCATTTGCCCGGCGCTTTCTGGAGACGCGCGACGCGCGGGCGGTGAAGTCGTCGCCGGAATTTATCGAATGGCGTGAACGGCTGGTGCGGCACCTCCACCAGCGTGCGCCGGAAGAGGTGTTGTCGTGACTGTCTCGCATGATTCGCTTAACCAGGTACCCTTGACCCCGTCCGGCGCTATCGTGAAGGATTCACCGCTTGCTTTGTCGTCTGCGCCGGTCCCTGAGAAACGGGCAAGACCGGTGCGCGCATGGCGCATGCCGGGCGAAGGGCCGACTGCGGCGTTGAGCATTGCCTCGGTGAGTGCTCTGGCGGCTTTGTGGTGGATCGCGACGCACCTGCACTGGCTACCGCCGCTCTTCCTGCCGACGCCGGAAGCCGTCTGGAGCGCCTTCATCGACGCTTGCCATGGACGCATCCAGGGCGGCTTACCCTTGTCGCAACATCTTGCCTGGAGTGCGCTACGCGTGTTCGGTGCTTTTGCGCTGGCTACGGTGACGGCGGTTCCGGTGGGCATCCTGATGGGCGTGAGCCGGGTGGCGCGCGGGCTGCTGGATCCGCCTCTGGAGTTTTACCGTCCGCTGCCGCCGCTCGCTTATCTGCCGCTGGTGGTGATCTGGTTCGGCATCGACGAGACGGCGAAGATCGTCGTCATTTACCTCGCCTGTTTCGCGCCGATCGCCATGGCGGCGCGAGCCGGCGCGCGCAGCGCAACCGTTGAGCAGATTCATGCGGCTTATTCGCTGGGCGGCTCGTTCACGCAGATCGTGCGCCATGTCGTGCTGCCCGCAGCGTTGCCGGAGATTCTGACCGGACTGCGGATTGCGATCGGTTTTGGCTGGACCACGCTCGTCGCCGCCGAAATGGTGGCCGCGACCGCGGGCCTAGGTCAGATGGTGCTGAATGCGTCAAGTTTTCTTCGCACCGACGTCGTGGTGATGGGCATCGTGCTGATCGGTCTGATCGCGTGGGTCTTCGATCTGGGCATGCGCGCGGTGGAGCGGCGGCTGGTGCCCTGGAAGGGGCGGGTTTAGCGCTCGCCCTCAGGCAAACAAATCAATGATCGGCCAATTCCGTTCCTGCGCAATCGCTCGCAGCCGCTCGTCCGGATTGGTTGCCACCGGATCGGTGACGCGCTCGAGCAGCGGCACGTCGTTGATTGAATCGCTGTAGAAGTAGCTTTTCGGAAAGTCCTGCAGTGCGTACCCAAGCGACGCCAGCCAGCTTTCCGTACGCATGATCTTGCCTTCGCGGAACGTCGGCACGCCGACGGCGCTGCCGGTATAGCGACCGTGCGGATCGCCGCCCTCGGTACCGAGTTCGATGCCGAGCAGATGCTCAAACCCAAGTGCCCTGCCGATCGGCGCCGTCACGAACACATTCGTCGCGGTGACGATGCAGCAAAGATCGCCGGCATCGAGATGCCGCTGGATCAGTTCGCGGGCGGGCGGCCGGATCGCCGGCACAATTACCTCGCTCATGAACACCGCATGCCACGCATCGAGTTGTGCGCGTGAATGACGTGCCAGCGGAGCGAGCGTGTAGCTCAGGAAATCGCTCATGTCGAGCGTGCCCGCCACGTATTGGCGATAGTACGCGTCGATCTCCTGCGCGTGACGCTCGGCGCCTTCCACACCCAGCTTCGCCATGAAGTGGGCCCACGCCTGATCGCTGTCGAGCGGCAGCAGCGTGTGGTCCAGATCGAACAGCGCGAGGTTACGACTCATCCCAAGGTTCCTTGCATCCAACGCTTTCGACACCAACCCCCTGCCGGGTCGGCACGCTTTTTCGCACTTTCGCAGATCGTATATTTAAGTACACAAAATTACAATAAGCCAAATTTGTGCAACACTACTGTCATATTTCTCCGGATGTCGCCAGGCGGCCGCATGCGGGTCGGGTTACCGTTAGAGCATTGAGAAGCGTCGTGCCTTATGTTGATTCTCCTGAACCTTCTCTCCGGTGTGGCGCTGCTCGTATGGGGATCGCACATCGTCCGTACGGGCATCCTGCGCGTGCTCGGCGCGGATCTGCGCAGCGCCCTCGGGCGTAGTACCGGCAGCCGTCTGCGCGCGTTCGGGTCCGGTATCGCGGTGACCAGCCTCGTGCAAAGCAGCAATGCCACGGCGGTGATCGTGACGTCGTTCGCAGCCCAAGGGTTGCTACCGCTCACTAGTGGTCTTGCCATCATGCTGGGCGCGGATGTCGGCACGGCCTTGATGGCGCGGGTGCTCACGCTCGATCTGTCGTGGCTGTCGCCAATCCTGGTGCTGGTTGGCGTACCGCTGTTCCTCACGCGCAAGCAGACGCGTGTCGGCCAGGCGGGCCGCACGGCGATCGGCCTTGGGTTGATCCTGCTGGCGCTGCATCTGATCGTCGAAGCCGCCCAGCCGATGATGCAAGGCGCCGGTGTGCGCGTCATGTTCGGCGCGTTGACCGGCGACACGATGCTCGACGCTCTGGTCGGCGCCGCCTTCGCGGTGATTTCCTACTCGAGTCTCGCGGCCGTGCTGCTGACGGCGACGCTCGCATCGTCGGGGGTGATTTCGCTGAAAGTGGCGTTGTGCCTCGTGATCGGCGCCAATCTGGGCAGTGGCCTGCTGGCTTTGAGCGGCACGTTGGCGCAAAACGCCGCGGCACGGCGCCTCGCGCTCGGCAGTCTGGTATTCAAGCTGGCGGGTGCGTTGCTGATCCTGCCGTTCGCGTCCCTGTTGGCGCGTGGCCTGCCCACGCTGATCAGCAATCCGCGAGAGGCGGTGGTCGGGTTCCACCTGATCTACAACACGCTGCGTTGCTGCGCGTGCCTCGCGCTGATCGACCCGGTTGCACGCATCTGCAGCCGGCTGCTGCCGGACCGGCCGCTGCAGGACGGCACACTGCGGGCGCTGCATCTCGACGTGGCTGCGCTTTCCACGCCGTCGCTGGCGCTGGCCAATTCGGCGCGCGAAGTGCTGCGCATCGGCGACATCGTCCGGACCATGCTCGACAATGTCGCAGACCTGATTCATCACAATGATCTCGCCAAGGCACGCGAGACGATTCGCATGGACGACGACGTCGACCAGCTTTATGCCGCGGTCAAAAGCTACCTCGCGCGAATTTCCCGCGAGCAGCTCGACGAGGCGGACAGCAGGCGCTGGACCGACATCATTGCGCTCACTATCAATCTCGAGCACGCGGGCGACATCATCGAGCGTATCGTCAATAACATCGAAGAGAAGAAGATCGCCCACCGGCTCGCGTTTTCGGAACAGGGTCTCGGCGAGCTGGAGGATCTGCACGCGCGCCTCGTCAGCAATCTGCAACTTGGGCTATCGGTGTTTCTCAACAACGACCTGCGTTGTGCGGAGAGTTTGCTGGCTGAGAAGGAGCGCTTCCGTGATCTCGAGCGCGTCTACTCTTATGCCCACCTCGACCGGCTGGCCGGGCAAACCTTGCGCAGCGTCGAGACGAGCGCACTGCATCTCGACATGATCAGCGACATGAAGCGGCTGAACTCGCTGTTCTGCTCGACGGCCTATCCGGTGCTTGATGCAGCTGGCGCGCTACACGACACGCGCTTGCGCAAACGCGTGCTGGATACCCTGCACGCGCCGGAATAGCCGCTACCTGCAGGCGCTACCGCATCTACGCCAGAATGATCCGCGCCACCCTCTTCTTCAGCGGGGCGAATTCCGTGGACTCGGCGGCCTTCTTGTTGGTGATCAGCACGTCGACCTTCTCCGCCGGGCAGTATGAGATGCGGCTGCGCTGCCCGATCTTGCTGTAATCGGCGAGGATCACCACGCGCTGCGCGTTGGCGACCATCGCCCGCGCCACCTCGGTTTCCTCGTGATCGTAGTTGGTGGCGCCATGCCGGTGGTCGATGCCGACCGGCGACAGCAATGCCACATCGGCCCGGTAGCGATGAATGTCGAGGATCGTCGTGCTGCCGCCCGTCGCCATGGCGCGGTCGCTGATCGATCCGCCGAGCAGAATGACCTCATTGCGGGCTTCCGCCTGCTGCTCGGCCGCGCCGCGCATTTTCAGCGCAACGTCGATCGAATTGGTCACTACGGTCAGATTGGCAAGCTTCGCCAGCTCTTCCGCGAGCGCCGAGGTCGTCGTGCCGGCGTCGATAAACAAGGTTTGACCGCTGGAGATGACCCCCATCGCCGCCTTGGCGATCGCCGTCTTCGATTTGACCCGGGTGTGGGCGCGTTCCGCGATGGGCGCTTCGTCAGCGGGCTTGATCGCGCCGCCATGCACGCGTCGCAGTTCGCCGAGTGCTTCCAGATCGAGCAGGTCGCGCCGCACGGTTTCGCGCGAAACACCGAGATCCGCCATGATCCGTTCGGTCGACACCCGTTGCAGCGTCGAGAGCAGCGCGCGAATTCTCTGATGACGGTCTTCCTGCCACATGCATTTCCCTCTGCGATTAAGTCGTCTGGACGGTTTTTCTACGTAACATCACTGACATGATTGTGTGTCGACCCGATGTCATTGGTCCTACTTTAACTGTCTTGCGTTGTATTTTTTTGGTCCCTTGCAAATTTGTGTATTTAAATTTAGCCTTCGCAGATTGGACGACTGTCACCGAATCCGAACACGGAATGTTCGGAAAGGAATTGAAGTGTCCCATTTTCGAACATTGGTTGTCGCTTTGGGCAGGCAACCGACTGTATGCTGCCCCCATCCTAAGCCAAGCGGCCCGTTTTTCTGTCCGTTTCGATGCCGTGCTGCAGCATGACAGTTTGCTGATGAAATAATACCGTTCGGTTCGTCATCCTGACGACCAGACGATGTGCCTGGCGAAGCGTGCGGTATATAAGAGACCATTTCGAAGGTGCACAGACGTGGGAACTGGAATTGATCGTACTGTTGCCGACTGGCCGTATCCGCGGCTCGTCGCGCACCGTTGTGGCGGAACGCTCGCACCGGAAAATACGCTGGCGGGCTTCGACGCCTGCAAGCGTTATGGGTATCGCATGGTCGAATTCGACGCCAAGCTATCGGCGGACGACCAGCTCTTTTTGCTGCATGACGACACGCTCGAGCGCACGACCAACGGCCACGGCCCTGCCGCTGAGCAGACGTGGGAACAGTTGGCTAAGCTCGACGCCGGCTCATGGCGCGACGCCGCGTTTGCCGGTGAACACTTACCGACACTCGCCGCAGTTGCCGCGCGCTGCAAGCTGGACGGCATCGCCGCCAACATCGAAATCAAACCGTGCCCCGGCCGCGATGTCACCACCGGCCGGCTCGTCGCCGCCGCTGCGCTGGAACTCTGGCAAGGCCAGACACAACCGCTGCTGTCTTCGTTCTCATATGACGCTCTCGCCGCCGCGCGCGATGCGGCACCGTCGCTGCCGCGCGGGATGCTGCTCGAGGCGGTGCCGGACGACTGGCTGCGCATTGTGCGCGAACTCGATTGCGTGTCGCTGCATGCTAGCCATAAATATCTCACTGCTGAACAGGTTGCCGAGATTCGCGCTGCGGGTTTGCGCGTGCTCGTCTACACAGTCAACGACCCAGAGCGGGCAGAGCAACTGGCGCAATGGGGTGTCGACATGTTTTGTACCGATCGACTCGATCTGCTCGCGCACAACATGCTGTCTACGCCGAATAGCCCGGCTTAACCTTGGCCCAAGGGCGTAACAGACAGGCATGGCAGATATCGCAGGCATCCGGAATCGGGTGCCGAAGACAACTACCAGATGCAGTTTTCCTAACGTACTAATTTTCGGCAAAGGATGGGGAATACTATGAACCGCACGTGGCTAAGCCGTGTTCTCTCGATGTCAGCGGTTGCGGGCGTCGCCGCAGCGGGTGCAGGCAGCGCGTCCGCCGCGCCGCCCGATGCGCTGGTTGCCGCCGCCAAACAGGAAGGTCAGTTGACTGTGATCGCCTTGCCGCACGACTGGTGCGGCTACGGTCCGATGATCGCCGCCTTCGAAAAGAAATACGGTATCAAGGTCAACGAGCTGAATCCGGATGCGGGCTCGGGCGACGAAGTCGAAGCTATCAAGGCCAACAAGGGCAACAAGGGTCCGCAAGCGCCGGACACGATCGACGTGGGTCTGTCCTTTGGCCCGACCGCGAAGACCGAAGGCCTGCTGCAGCCGTACAAGGTGTCGACATGGAAGGAGATTCCCGATTCGGCCAAGGATGCTGACGGCTACTGGTATGGCGACTACTACGGCGTGCTGTCGTTCGAAGTGAACTCGGACATGATCGACAAGGCACCCACTGACTGGAGCGATCTGCTCAAGTCCGACTACAAGAACGCCGTGTCGCTCGCAGGCGATCCGCGCTCGGCCAACCAGGCCATCCAGGCGGTCTACGCTGCCGGTTTGTCGTCGGGCAAGGGCGATACCGCCAAGGCCGCGGATGCTGGCCTGAAGTACTTCGCGGACCTGAACAAGAGCGGCAATTTCGTGCCCGTGATCGGCAAGGCCGCTTCGCTTGCGCAGGGTACGACGCCGATCGTGGTGCGTTGGGACTACAACGCGCTGGCCGACCGCGACACGCTCAAGGGCAATCCGAAGGTACAGGTCATCGTGCCGAAGACGGGCGTCGTAGCAGGCGTCTACGTGCAGGCGATCAGCGCGTACGCGCCGCACCCGAACGCAGCCAAGCTGTGGATTGAATACCTGTACTCGGACGAAGGCCAGATTGGCTGGCTGGCGGGCTACTGCCACCCGATGCGCTACACCCAACTGGTGGCTGCGAAGAAAGTGCCGCAGGCGCTGCTCGACAAGTTGCCGCCGGCATCGGCCTACAAGAACGCCGTGTTCCCGACGCTGTCGCAGCAGGATGCGTACAAGGACACGATCACCAAGCATTGGGATGAAGTGGTCGGCGCGAACGTGAAGTAAGCTGCGTAACGCTTTCGGGGGCCGCATTTGCGCGCCCCCGGCTTTAGCCTGATTGCTCCAGGGGTGACCTATGACCGCTTCATCGGATATCGGGTCGGCGCAGCCGGAACACCTGGTTCCCCCGGCGCCCGCGCCCCACGTGAAGGGGCCGGGGCAATCGTCCCAGTTCCTGAACTGGCTCGGCGTCGCGCCCTTCTTCATCTTTGCCCTGCTGTTTTTGATCCTGCCAACCGGTTTTTTGATGGTGGGCGCGTTTCAGGATCCGCAGGGGCACTTCACGCTCGCGAATTTCCTCGATCTGTTCCAGCCGGGCGTGATGGAAGCCTATTGGATCAGCTTCAAGGTGAGCGCCGCGTCGGCGATCGGCGGTGCCGTGATCGGCTCGCTGCTGGCATGGGCGGCGGTGCAAGGGCGCTTGCCGGGCTGGATTCGTCCGACGCTGATGACCTTCTCTGGCGTCGCCTCGAATTTTGCTGGAGTACCGCTCGCCTTCGCATTCATCTGCACATTAGGCCGGGTTGGCCTCGTCACGGTCCTGTTGAAGAAGTACGTCGGCATCAACCTGTACTCGACGGGCTTCAGCATTCTGAGTTTCACCGGCCTGACGGTGACCTATCTGTACTTCCAGATTCCGTTAATGGTGCTGATCGTCACGCCGGCGCTCGACGGCCTCAAGCGCGAATGGCGCGAGGCTTGCGACTGCCTCGGTGGCACCTCGTTCCACTACTGGCGCTATGTCGCGCTGCCGGTGCTGTGGCCGAGTGTGCTCGGCGCGACGCTGCTGCTGTTTGCGAATTCGTTCGGCGCGGTGGCGACGGCTTATGCGCTGACGGGTAGCTCGCTGAACATCGTGACCATCCTGTTGTACGCACAGATTCGCGGCGACGTGCTGCACAACCAGAACCTCGGCTATGCACTCGCTCTGGGGATGATCCTCGTGACGGGCGTGTCGAATGGCGGCTACATCTGGCTGCGTTCGCGTGCCGAAAGGGGGCGTCGATGAAAAGCCAGTCGCGTGTAGGTGCATGGACCGCGATGATCGTGGGCTCGCTGTATTTCCTGATTCCTTTGATCGCCACCGTCGAATTTAGCCTGCGCATGCGGCGCGGCGTCTATAGCTTCGACGCGTACCGCGTGGTGCTGTCGGACCCGCGCTTTCAGGCGTCGTTTGGTTATTCGATGCTGATGGCAGTCCTGACGATCGTGATTGGTGTGCTGCTGGTGGTGCCCACGGCTTATTGGGTGCGCCTGCGTTTACCGAAGCTGCGGCCCGTGGTGGAGTTCATCACGCTGCTGCCGCTGGTGATTCCCGCCATCGTGATCGTGTTCGGCTATCTGCGTATCTACAACAGCAGCTCGATCCTGCCGCTGACCGGCAACGAGCGCGCCACCGACCTGCTGCTGGTGTTCGGCTATGTGACGCTGGCGCTGCCGTACATGTACCGCTCCGTCGACGCGGGTCTTGCCGCAGTCGACGTGCGTTCCCTGACCGAAGCGGCCGAGTGTCTCGGCGCCAGCTGGCCGACCATTCTGTTCAAGGTGATCTTTCCGAATATCCGCTCCGGGATTCTGTCCGGCGCGTTCCTCACCTTTGCGGTGGTGATCGGCGAGTTCACGCTGGCGAGCCTGCTCGACCGGCCGGCGTTCGGTCCGTATTTGCAACTGATCGGCGCGAACCGCGCGTATGAACCGTCGGCACTCGCGATCATCGCGTTCGTCATCACCTGGGCGTCGATGGGGCTGATCCAGGTGTTTGGCTCAGCGCGCGGCTCGGCCCGCACGCTGGCCGGGCAAAAACCCTGAAGAACTGAGGCATCGAATCATGGCATTCCTTGAGATCGAAAATCTCCACAAGTCGTTCGGGGCGAATACGGCGCTGCATCACTTCGACATGAAGATCGAGCGCGGCGAATTCATCACCTTTCTGGGTCCGTCGGGCTGCGGCAAGACGACGGTGTTGCGCATGATCGCGGGCTTCGAAAGCCCGACTCGCGGCGTGATTCGTCTCGATGGCCGGGACGTGACGCATTTGCGTACGCGTCAGCGCAAGGTTGGGATGGTGTTCCAGTCGTACGCGCTGTTTCCGAACATGACGGTCGCCGACAATATCGGCTTCGGCCTGCGTGTGACACGTCGTCCGCAGGACGAGATTCGCAAGCGCGTTGGTGAGATGCTGGAGCTGATCAAATTGCCAAATATCGCGGAGCGCTACCCGTGGCAGCTTTCGGGCGGTCAGCAGCAACGTGTGGCGCTGGCTCGCGCGTTGGCCGGCAAGCCGCAGGTTCTGCTGCTCGACGAACCGCTCTCGGCGCTCGACGCGAAAATCCGCATCTCGCTGCGGCAGGACATTCGGGCGTTGCAGCGCGAGCTCGGCATCACGTCGATCTTCGTGACGCATGATCAGGAGGAAGCGCTCTCCATCTCCGATCGCATCGTGGTGATGAACGAGGGACGCGTCGAGCAGGTTGGCACTTCCTCGGAGATCTATAACTATCCGCGTACGCGCTTTGTGGCGTCGTTCGTCGGCACGCTCAATATCCTGTCTGGGCATGTGGTGGATCCGGCGAGCGGCAAGATGGCCGTCGACGGGCAGGAACTGGTGACCACGCAACGACTCGCACCGGACGACGCCGGCAAGAAGCGCCTGCTGGCGCTGCGCCCGGAGGCGATCGTCCTGGAAGCGCCGGCAGCCGGACGCAACACTTTGGCGGCGACCGTCGAGGAAGTGAGTTTCCTCGGCGCGGTGGTGCGGATCAGGGCACGCGTGAAGGATGCGGTGATTTCGCTCGACGTGTTCAACGATCCCAATCGCCGCTTGCCCGAACGTGGCCAGCCGGTTGCTCTGGGTTTTTCGCACGAGAACCTGTTGGTGCTGGAAGAGGGGGCGGCTTAGGGTTCTGACTGTGTGTTTCGAGCAGAAGGCCGCGTCCCTCCGGCGTGGCTACACTTCGGTTTTTCCGAACCAATACTCCCGTATTAACAGGTTTATCCGATTCGCCGCCTGACGCAGACTAGGGCTCATCACCACTGCGGACATCGTCCGCGAAAGGAGCCCAGTCATGCGAAGCTATCCCCGCAACAGTCCTCAGGCAGCCGCGCGCATTGTCGCGCTGGTGCTAACCTCCGACGGGCACGTTTGCAGCTCCGAGGAACGCGCACTCGACAGGCTCGACATCGCCGGCCAACTCGGCCTCGCGCCAACGGAATTCGCGCAGATCGTGCAGACGCTGTACGAGGATCACTCGATCGCCCACGCGCCCCTCATGCCGGCGGTCGGCCAGATCGACACGAACCTGCTTGGCTCGCTGATCGGTGAGATCGACGATCCGGCGCTGCGAAGCAAGGTGATACGCCTGTGCGTTGCCGTCGCGACCGCCGACGACCATCTTGCCGACGGCGAAATCGCCGTGCTGGCGGCCATTCTTGGTGCGTGGGGAACCGCTCCGGCGGCGGTAACGGTTCGCCGCGATGCCACGCCAGCCGTCTTGCGTGCTCACGGACGCGCGGCGTCGACCACCCGAGAAGCGAGCGCATGATGCTGGCCGCGCCGCGAGCGGATGGCGTGGATTTCTTCGATCACGCCGTCCGCACGACCGAGCCGGCGCAGTCCGCGCAGCAAGGACAGATCGCCGGCACCTAGCTCCGCGTGAGGAAACACGCCAAGCCCGCGCGCGGCGAACACCGCCATCAGCGCGCTGTCTTCG
>Ga0302305_1002075_pt1 | contig 11422 bp, 7 predicted proteins | sample III_Palsa_E2_3_FD_198764 | JGI IMG/M metagenome (GOLD analysis project Ga0302305, IMG submission 198764) | Peat permafrost microbial communities from Stordalen Mire near Abisko, Sweden - III_Palsa_E2_3 | ecosystem: Environmental > Terrestrial > Soil > Palsa > Peat permafrost | place: Sweden... | reverse complement strand
GCAGGCCATCGTCGAGTTCCGTGCCGAAGCCAAGACCACCGGCCCACTCTTCCTCGCGCGCGACACCCACGCCCTCTCCGAGCCCGCCTTCATCACCGCGCTCGAAGTCCTCGCCGGCAACGGCGTCACCGTCATGATCGACAAGGACCTCGGCTACACACCCACGCCCGTCCTCTCGCACGCCATCCTCGACTACAACGGCTCCGGCGCCAAAGATCCCGCCGACGGTATCGTCATCACCCCATCGCACAATCCTCCTGAAGACGGCGGCTTCAAGTACAACCCACCCAACGGCGGCCCAGCCGACACCACCATCACCAACTGGATCCAAAACCGCGCCAACGAGCTCATCGCCAACAAGCTTCAGGGCGTCAAACGCATCACCGTCGCCCGCGCTCTAGCCGCCGACACCACCCACCTCCACGACTACATCAGCACCTACGTCAACGACCTCTCCAACGTCATCGACTTCGAAGCCCTCGCAGGCACCGCCCTCAAGCTAGCCGTCGATCCCCTCGGCGGAGCAGGCGTAGCCTATTGGCCCCGCATCGCCGAGCAGTACAAACTCCCGCTCGAAATCTTAAATCCCTACGTAGACCCCACCTTCCGCTTCATGACCCTCGACTGGGACAGCAAGATCCGCATGGACTGCTCCAGCCCCTTTGCAATGGCGTCGATGATCCAAAATAAAGACAAGTTCGACGTAGCCTGGGCCTGCGATACCGACCACGACCGCCACGGCATCGTCACCGCCTCCACCGGCCTGCTCAACCCCAACCACTACCTCGCCGTCTGCATTCAATACCTCTTCACGCACCGGCCTTCGTGGTCGTCGCAAGTAGGCATCGGCAAAACCCTCGTCTCTTCCTCGATCATCGACCGCGTAGCCGCCGGCCTCAACCGCCCCATGCTCGAAGTCCCCGTAGGCTTCAAGTGGTTCGTAGACGGTCTCATCGGCGGCCAGCTCGGCTTCGTCGGCGAAGAGTCCGCCGGCGCCACCTTCCTCCGCCGCGACGGCACCGTCTGGACCACCGACAAAGACGGCCTCATCTGCGGCCTTCTCGCCGCCGAAATGACCGCCCGCACCGGCAAAGACCCCGGCCAGCTCTACAACGAGCTCACCGCCAGGTACGGCAGCCCCGTCTACCAGCGCATCGACGCCGCAGCCACCAAGGAAGAAAAGTCCAAGCTCTCCAAGCTAAACGCCACTCAGGTCACGGCCACCGAGCTAGCCGGCGAACCCATCACCTCCATCCTCACCGAAGCCCCAGGCAACAAAGCCTCCATCGGCGGCCTCAAGGTCACCACGCAAAACGGCTGGTTCGCCGCCCGCCCCTCCGGCACCGAAGACGTCTACAAAATCTATGCCGAGTCCTTCAACGGCGAAGCCCACCTAGAACAAATCCAAACCGAAGCCAAAGCCCTAGTCGCCAAAGCCATCGCCTAGACACCTGCTACTTCGGAGGATTGCTTTCAAGAAACGTCAATACGTGTCCTCGAAGCGCTGCCACAAATCTATGAAAAGAGAGGTCTTCAGCAGGCTCTGAAATTTTGGTCTTCTGTGAGTTTGTCGCCATAAGCAAACAAGCGGCACTGTAGACACGCTCCCTTACAAGACGTTGGCACAAGATTTCGTACCGCTTGCTATAGGAAGTTCCTCCAGATACTGCATCCACAAACACTGGATCGACTTTGAAATAGGGCTCCTTATTGCTAACCGCTTTACGAACTGCCGGGCAATCTTCGAGGAGGAAAAGATAGCCGATAAACGGCGGCGGAATATCGCCGAAGCGCCCTTCTCGGTATGCCACCCAGATATCCGTAGCACTACCGATCGCCTCTTCAGAACGATTGTTGAAGTTATTTCCAAAAGAAGGCCCAACTTGAGACTTGAACTCCATCGCAAGAATAAGTCGCCCTCGGGATACTACGATAAGGTCCCATTTCTTTTGGGAGCGATAGTAACCGGGCAGTTCCAGTGCCGTACGAGTCCTAATATCGAGCTCTTCCAAGCCGGCCTCGCACAAGATGTCGGCAATCAGTACCTCCATTGCTCCCATCTGCGTGCCACTCGTGACTTCGCTGCGAGTTCCGGCATCGATCTTCCCAGCCTCTACTTGTTTATCTTTGCTCTTCGCACGTGCGTCCCAGTAACTTTGGACCGCCTTTTGTAAACGCTTCTCAATGTTCAAGTGCCCGCTCCATCTCGCTCGCTTCAATCCCATAAACCTTGAGTGCTAGTCGGTCCGCCGCGATTGTATCTCGACATCTAAAAGCTTCTCGAAGCTGACGAACTATCTCAACAGGAATCGACTCAAAATCTGGAACGCGAATTCGTCTCAAATACTGCGCCTGAAACCGCAGGTAGCCACCCCTCATGCGCACAGCATAAGACTCAATAAAAAACTGTCCAACTACTGACATCAACAACGCACCCAGAACCTCTAAATCCCACGTTTCGGACTCAATGTAGTACAGGTTATGGTGAGGATAAGTGCCTCCAGAATCCAAGACCGGGAGTAGTTTGTCCCGTATGTCAGCGATATAAAGCTTGCTCTTGTCCGTCAGACCGGGAGACACACGGTCGATAGTTCGATACCACGCGTCAGGATTATTTTGCCCCACATGACGTGCTCTTAGCGCGGACGTATGCTCTCCAAAATATGCCTTTAGCCGAGGATAGTCGTCCAGTTGAACAAGCCCGTTTGCAGTCCAGGGGTTGATAAGAAAATGGCCGGACCAAGCCAGCGAACCACTTCGTAAATCCCTGCCCACCGCTAAAGGCAGAAGACGAGAAGACTCCACTATTTCAGGATCTTTCGTAATAAATATTCGATCACTCCCTGAAGCTACACCGATACCAACCCTCGAACTCATTTCAAGGGGGGCATACATGCGTTCGATTCGTCTCAACAGTTCCAGTTGGACGGGAGAGTTGCAAGCCCACGGCTCGGATCCTTCAAACCATGCGTCTACTATGGCGGTCTCTACACCACGAATGGATGACCGTGTCCCTTCAATAAGCTCACATGCCAACGAGCACGCCGCCGCTTCAGTCGAACCGAGCAGTGTTAAATCACCAACCGAGGCAACTACAGTTCGCGTTTGTGCACGATTACGAAGAACTGTAATTGCGGGATAGGCGTCGACCTCATCCTCGAAGGCACTTGCATCATGCATCTCGACGACAGTTTCCACCGCGAAATCAGAGGTAATAAAACGCCTCAACTCCGCACCATATTGATTGCGCATCCAGCGATCCGCACAAATAAAAGCACACACGCCATTCGGCTTCAATTGGCGCAGTGCGGCTTCAAAGAAGCCGACGTATAAATCGGCCCTTCCCCTCATCGTGCGATAAATACTTCGGTACAGTTCGCTGGTCTCTTCGGGAATATCTTCGAGCCTCACATAAGGGGGGTTGCCCACTACAAAATCGGCATCTAGCTCCATCGAATCCAGCAGGTAATCTCCTGTTCGGACCCACGTCGATGAGAGCTCACGACAGAGCGTTTCTTCTACTCCGCTGGCTAGCAGAGTTTTCTCGGCTACAGCACGAGCCCGGTAAGCACTCTCAATATCAAGTTCATACGCGATGATGGAATCAAGACAATCACGATAAGGGCGGGCATGAATGTCGCAAGATCTGATCAGGCGTTCGATCATCCGCGACAAGAATGCGCCATCGCCTACAGATGGCTCGATCGCAATCATGTCCACGAGATTGTGAACAGGTGCATAGCCAGCAAGATCCAGAACAAAATCCACGACCCACGCCTTGGTGTAAACGGCTCCTTTTCGCTCCAACACTGCGGAACCCTGCGCCGCAAGTGGAGCGAAGAGCGGTCTTTGCAGTCCGGAACTCAGAACGCGACCATTACCGCCCATTCGCAGACCACCTCTAATAATTGATCCTGATTTTGCTGGTAGAAGCCGAGACCCCATATACGGACTAAGCATCACGATCTCTGCATACAGTAGAACAGAAAGCGAAATGTGTGAAACCGTCTTTCACGCAAACCTCCTCATCCCGCGTAGTAAGTTGCTCCGAATAAAAACTGACCGCTACCGCTCCTACAAACGGATCACCCCCTCCCAGTCACACCCCCGATATATACTCGCCCCCTCAACCCAACCACGAGTCCCCGCGTCGCCAAATCGCGTCGCAGACTCCGGGCCAACCCACGCCACTCAACCCCGCCGAGGACTCCCTTCATGCACGCTCGCATCCCCACGCCGCCACCCTTCCTCGCGCCCCACGCCGACAACATCAAGCTCCCCGCCGACCAGTACCTCCATCCCGACGCACCCACCGAGTGGTGGTGGCACACCGGCACCCTCACCTCCGGCGACCGCGTCTTCGGCTTCGAAATCAACGCCGCCAACCTCTTCACCACCTTCACCCAGGTCATGCTCACCGACGTCACTAACAACGTCAACTACAAGCAGACCCTCCCGCAAAAAGGCGGCACCTGGGCCGAAAGCGACCCCACCAAAGACTGGTTCGTTAAGCTTGGAGACCCCGCCACATCCCCCTCATGGATCACCATGAACGCACCCCACGCCGACCCCACCAAAAACATGGCCGTCAAAGCCGCGCTCGTCGATCCCGCCACCGGCAAGAAGGTCACCTTCTCCCTCACACTCTCGCAGGAAGGTCCACCCTTCATCGTCTGGGGATCAGGCGTCTCGCCCAATCCTCCCGTTGCAGGCGGCGTCAAAAACAACAATTACTACTACTCACTCACCCGCCTCCACGCCACCGGCACCATCGCCATCGGTGACGAAGTTCTCCCCGTCACCGGCCTCACATGGATGGATCACGAGTACGGCCTCTTCGGCTCCTCTTCCAAACCCGTCAAGTGGTTCCTGCAAAACATGCAGCTCAACAACGGCGTCCACATCTCCAACTCGGTCTCTTTCCCTGACGCCCCACCTACACTCAACACCCCCGCCCACAGCGTCGCCACCATCCAGTTCCCCGATGGCACCACCTACTTCGAAACCAACTGCATCCTCACCCCCATCGGACGCACCTGGACCAGTCCCACCGGCACGCTCTTCTTCATGGAGTTCAAAATCGAAATCCCCGAGTTCGACGGCGCCTTCACCGTCACCTCGCTCATCGACGACCAGGACTTCCCTTTCCCCGGCGGCATAGCCGACACCTACGAAGGCGTAGCCACCGCCAAAGGCACCTTCATGGGCCACGAAGTCCACGGCACCGCCTGGAACGAACAACAACCATAACCAACCCAACCCCCAACCCCGAGTGCCCCATCCTCGGCGCGCCCAACGTCCTCCATCAACTTCAACCCCCAAATCGCGCCAGGGTGGAGTATCGCGCGTTAGGGACGCGCGACCGTTCTCCTTGCCCAACTCCGTATACATCCCCTGAACATCAAAAGCCCGGCCACCAGCCGGGCTTTTGTCTCTACAAGAAACCCACACTCTAAAAGTAAGGTTCCACCCCTAACTCATTTCTTTCGAAGATTTTGCACGCTTTTACCGGAGAGGGGGCACCCACCCACCCCCGGCTCGAATCTCGTATCTCAAATCTCGAATCTCGCACCCGCCCCTAGTGCCCATCCGTAGGCGCCGCCTGCGTCGGCAAAGCCGCCGCAGCAGCAGCCGGAATCCCAATAACATCCGGTCCCAGTTCCACCTGTGTGCGAATCAAATTGTCTGCCACGATCCCTCCAAACGTCTTCTGTCCCAGCGGATCAAGATGCGTCCGATCCAGCTTCGGAGCAGCCTTGTCGCCGTTCTCCGCTTTCGCATCCGCATGTCCTACGGCGTCAAAACCATCCGCTTGCTCCTGCGTCATCTTCGCCAGCAACGCATCCGAGAGCGACAGCAGATCGACGAACGTCACATCTTCTTCCGCCGCCACCCGCCGCGCCGCATTCGCATAAAGCTTCAGGTCGTCATTGGACGGCTTGCCATCCTTGAACGTCCTACGCGCCAGCGGCGACAACACCACCGGCACCGCACCAATCGCCCGCGCATCACGGATATACCGCCGAATATTCGCAGCATACGTCGTCTCCGGATCAGTATGCCGGTCCGGGTCCGGCTTCTCATCGTTATGCCCAAACTGGATCAGGTAGTAGTCACCCCGCTTCGCCAAAGCCTTCGCCCACGCACCTTCATCGATAAAGCTCTTCGTACTCCGCCCATTCAACGCATCATCCACGCAGGTCACATTCTTGGTCATCACCGCACAAAAACCCGGCCCCCAACCACCCTGCGGAGCCACCGTAGAATCCCCCACCAGCACAATCGTCACCGGCCCACCCGCAATAATTTTCATCGCCTTCACTCCCGCAGGAGGAAGCTTCGCAGCCTCAGGCGATACATACTTCTGCAACTGCGGCACAGCCTTGCCGAGATCGACAGCAACGATCCGGCCGAACACATAGCTGCCCGCCCAATCAAGGTGCGTCTTATCGAAGATCGTCTTGCCGTCGTTATCCTTCTTCGTAATCGCGAGCTTGTTGGCATCAACCTCGCCCAGCTTATCCAGGTACGCGATGCTCTCGTTCTGCAACTCGATCAGCGGTACCTTCATCTCCTTCGCCACACCACGCATCGCTTCGCTGTACTCCGTCAGGTCGGAGTGGATCTTCCCATCGCTCCCAAAGTACCGCCTCGTCAGCGGCGTACACAACACCGGAGTAATCCCCGCCGCACGCGCCTCCGTCACAAACCGCTTCAGGTTCTCGACATACTGCGGCAACGGAACCTGCCGCGGCATCGGCACCTTCGACACCTCATCGTTATGCCCGAACTGGATCACCATATAGTCCGGCTTGGTAGCCAGCGCTTTGTCCCATATCCCATCCTCACGAAACGTCTTCGTGCTCGCCCCGCCACGCGCCATGTTTACGCAGTCCACTTGCGCCGTAAAGTTCGCACAGAAGCCGCGCCCATACCCTGCATTGTCGGTCTGCGTGGAATCCCCAATCAGGTCGATCCTCACCGTAGTCCCCGGCTTTCTCACCGCCGCCGTCGCTGCATTGAAAGCCTTTGCCGGATCGCCCTGCGCCCGCGCTGCCACACCGCCACCAAACATCACCACCGCCACCAAACCAGTCGCCAACCGCATCTTCATCAATGTCCTCGCCAATGAGTTTACGAGCCACACCACAAGAAAGTCTCGTATCATCAGTTGCGTCCACGCCATCCTTGAAAGGCCGTCCTCAAACCATGCTTCTGCGCACTGCCGCTCTCATCGTTGCCTTGTCCTGCACCGCCACCGCTGCTCTCGCCGCCGACAACAACAGCTTCACGCTCCTCCACGCCGGCAAACCCATCGGCCGCGCCAGCTACACCATCGACACCACCAAAGACGGCTACCGCCTCCGCTCCCACTTCGAGTACCGCATCCCCGCCGCTCCAGCCGATGCCCTGAACTCCGACCACGGCAGCAGCGCACCCACCGAAGCCCAATACAGCTCCGAGTTCAAGATCGACGTCGACGGCAACTTCCTCTCCGGATACACCCAGAACGCCGCCAACCAGATGATCACCGCCTACCAGCCCGACAAACTGCGCGACTCCATCACCGTCAGCCAGAATCAAGGCGGCGTCAGCGGCGACGGCCGCACCCTCGCCATGCCCGGCCCCAACTTCCTCGTCGCACCCGACTACGACCCCGGCACCCTCCAGATCCTCCTCACCACCTCCCTCGCACATCCCCACAAAGACTCCAAATACACCCTCCTCGTCCCAGGCAACGGCGCCAGCCCAAAATCCTCTAACACCTTGATTTACATAGCAATCCACACCGCACCCGACGCCACCGGCACCCTCGACGGCAAGCCCGTCACGCTCAAGCACTACCAGGTCAGCTATCTAAAAGGCTCCGCCGACCTCTACACCGACGACACTGGACGCCTCATGGAGGCCGACATGGGCCCCCTCGGCTCTACCTTCGTCCGGGCCAAATTCGCTCTCGTCATCCAGTAACGCCTTGACACCGGTTCCCAACCCCTTTAGGCTCTATCAGTGATGAAGCAGAACCTCACCGCCGCCCTCTGTTGCATGTGTTGTTGCATGCCGCGCTGTCGCGCCGGTGTCTGTCTGCAGTAAGCGAAGCCGCTAGAGGCTTCGCCTCAGGCTCAAAACACCCACGCACAGCTCATCCGAGCACAGCGTGGGTTTTGTGTTTTAGCCCACGTCCTCCCCAAAAAGTTCTGAACCGCACCTCGCAGGAGTTTTACACCATGGCACCTCGCTACCAGGCAGCAACCAAGGCCGTCGCCAACATCAAGCTGGCCTTCAATGCAGACGCCGCCGCCATCGCGATCGCCCTCACCGCCGCCGCTCTCATCCGCCTCAACATCATCCACCACATCAGCTGGTAAGCAGACAGCCTCAGCTTTTGCCTTTCTTGCTGTCGCTTTTGCCTTTCTTTCTGTCATTCCCGCAGGGAATCTGCTTCTGCTCTTAGAAGTCTCGCTTCACCCCAAACCTTGTCCGCTCAAACCATCTCGATGCCGCCTCCGGCCACACGCGCCTCACGACCCAGCCAGCTTTTATCGTTGCTGCCCGGCACTGCGCTGCTTTTCGCCATCGGCATCGCTGGCAAGTTGTTAGAAGGCCTCTCCACCTACCTCCGCACCGCGCACCACATTCCCTTCCCCCACATCGAGTACGTCCTCTGGGCCATCATCCTCGGCCTCATCATCTCGAACTTTTTTGAAGTCCCCGAAATCTTCCGCCCCGGCGTAGCCACCTATGAGCTTTGGCTCAAGCTCGGCATCGTCCTCGTCGGTGCCAAGTTCGTCCTCGGAGACGTCCTTCACATCGGCGGCATGTCTCTCGTCCTCGTCGCCATCGAGCTGGTCCTCTCGCTCTCGGTCATGACGCTTCTCGGACGCATCTTCAAGCTGCCACCCAAGCTCACCAGCCTCCTCGCCATCGGCAGCTCCATCTGCGGCGTCACCGCCATCATGGCGGCACAAGGTGCCATCGACCCCGACGAAGAAGACACCTCCACCGCCATCGCCGCCATCCTCACTCTCGGCGCGCTCGCGTTGTTCACCTTCCCCGCCATCGGCCACCTGCTCCACATGGGCCAGCAGAGCTACGGTATCTGGACCGGCCTGGCCGTCGACAACACCGCAGAAGCCACCGTCACCGGCGCACTCTACGGCGACGAAGCCGGACGCTTCGCCATCCTCTCCAAGACCGCACGCTCCGCCTTCATCGGCTTCGTCGTTCTTGGTTACGCGGTCTATTGGGCATCGCAGGGCAAAGCCCACCGCGTCGAAAACAAAGCGGTCTTCCTTTGGCAGAAGTTCCCCAAGTTCATCCTCGGGTTCGTCGCAATCTCCATCCTCGCGACGCTCGGCTTCTTCACCTCCGGTCAGCTCAACTCACTAGGCAACCTGTCGAAGTGGGCGTTCCTTCCCGCCTTCGCCGGCGTAGGCCTCCGCACACAATTGAGCGACCTCATCAATCAGGGATGGCGTCCCATCCTCGTCGGTGTACTTGGCGAAATCTTCATCGCCCTCATTACGCTCGGCATGGTCTTCGCCGTCTATCACCACGGAGGCAAGTGGTGACCCTGAATTTTTCTACCTCCGAAATGTGTAGCTGTTGTTGTCGCCCCTAGCTCCCTGCTAGAGCACGCGAGAACCCGCTACCTACTCTTTTCATCATCCCCACAATTGCGACCCGCGCCCCCGAGCGCGCAGGCGCCCACACAAAACTTTCAGGAGATCCTCATGCAATTCTTTACGACTTCAAACTCCCGCACCAAACATTGGCTCCTCACGCTCTTCGCGTTCTTTCTCGCCATCGCCACCCAAGCCCAGGTGGTCAACGGCAACATCTCCGGCACCGTCACCGACTCCACCGGTGCCGTCATCCCCAACGCCCACGTACACGTCCACAACGACGACACCGGCGCCCAGCGCATCCTCACCACCGACAGCGCCGGCACCTTCACCGCGCCCTCCATCTCCATCGGCACCTACACCGTCACCGTAGACGCGCCCAGCTTCAACACCTACAAGCGCACCGGCATCGTCGTCACGGTAGGCCAGTCCGTCACGCTCAATCTTCCGCTCGCCGTCAGCGGCAGTGAAAGCATCTCCGTCACAGACACCCCTTCCACCGTCAACATCTCCACCGAGCAAACCTCCGGCCTCGTCGACGCTCGACAGGTCAAAGAGCTTCCCCTCAACGGCCGCAGCTACGACCAGCTCATCACGCTTAACCCCGGCGTCGTGAACTACACCAACCAGCGCTCCGGCGGAACCGGCACCTCGAACTCCTCGGTCGGCAGCATGTTCTCCGTCTCCGGACGCCGCCCACAAGACAATCTCTTCCTCCTCAACGGCATCGAGTACACCGGCGCGTCGCTCATCAACACCACCCCCGGCGGCACCTCCGGCCAGCTTCTCGGCATCGACGGCATCCACGAGTTCAACGTCGTCTCCGACACCTACTCCGCCTCCTACGGCAAGCGCGATGGCGCACAGATCTCCATCGTCACCACCAACGGCACCAACCAGCTCCACGGCTCCGTCTACGAGTTCCTCCGCAACAGCTACTTCGACGCCCGCAATTACTTCGACGGCACCCGCGTCCCCGAGTTCCAACGCAACAACTACGGCGCATCCCTCGGCGGCCCCATCCGCAAAGACAAGCTCTTCCTCTTCGCCAACTACGAAGGCTACCGCCAAAACCTCGGCGAGTCCCTCGTCACCCTCGTTCCCGACGCCACCTCACGCGCCCACGCCGTCGCCAGCGTTCAACCCCTGCTCAACCTCTGGCCCATCGCCAACGGTCCTGAAGTTCTCCAGAACGGCGTAGCCACCGGCATCGCCGAGTACATCGGCACCGCTCCACAACACATCCGCGAAGACTTCGGCACCACTCGCCTCGACTACAACATCGCACCCAACGACACCTTCTACGCCGCCTACACCGTAGACGACTCCTACGCCACCAGCCCGTCGCAGAACCCCTACTCCTACGTCAACGAAAGCCTCCGCGAGCAGGTTCTCAGCGCACAGGAGCAGCACATCTTTTCGCCGCGTCTCATCAACGTAGCCCGCGTCGGCTACTCACGCTCCACCTTCTACTTCTACGGCTACGTCCCGGCAGAGCAACAGGCACTCGCCCCCAGCGTCCGTCCCGGAGTTCCCACCTACGCTATCGTCATCTCCGGCTCCACAGCCTCCAACGGCGCATCCTCCATCACCGGAGCAGGCGCCAACGTCGGTTCCAACAACGGCATCACGCGCAACCTCTTCACCTTCGACGACCACGCCTACTACACCATCGGCAAGCACACCATCCAGGCCGGCATCTGGCTCCAGCGCCTGCAGTCCAACGACAACCTCGCGCAGGATCAATACGGCCAGGCCTCCTTCGCTTCACTCACCACCTTCCTCACCGGCGCCAT
>Ga0302305_1002064_pt1 | contig 11451 bp, 16 predicted proteins | sample III_Palsa_E2_3_FD_198764 | JGI IMG/M metagenome (GOLD analysis project Ga0302305, IMG submission 198764) | Peat permafrost microbial communities from Stordalen Mire near Abisko, Sweden - III_Palsa_E2_3 | ecosystem: Environmental > Terrestrial > Soil > Palsa > Peat permafrost | place: Sweden... | reverse complement strand
ACCGGCTACCGGTGTTCCGTCTGGCAAGATGCCAGCGTATCCATCCAGAACCAGCCGGATAGCATCTGTCAGGTTCTTTGCATCGGCGTAATCAGAGGCAAGACAATCGAACTGGATTCGTGCCTTGGTGCATCCCGTAGAGCCATCGTTGGTGTAGTCGGTGATGGAGGAGATGACTTGGTATGTTGCGGACGGCGGTAACGTTGTGGAGGCAGTCAGTGAATCAGGCAATACAAGCGGATACAAACGATCTGCTGCAAGGGCCACGAATCCTGCGTTGGCTGTGATGAGGGAGTAGAGACCAGATTCGATCATGATTACTTCGTCTGCTCCAAACACAGCAAGTCGAGTTCCCTACGCTCTTCCGTGGGATCAGAGACGGCCTGAATGATGAAGATGCGGGATAGGTAAACCACCTGCATACCGGCAGTGATGGTCACGGCTGGCTGAAACCGAATGGTGATCTTGTGGGAGACCTGCGAGTTGAAGCCAGCACCGAGTGCGTAGACTTCTTTCGAGGTAATAGTGTGGATGTCAGCCCAAGTTTGCAGCAGCGTTGTCCAGGTCTGAGTCGGTTGACCAAACTCATCCTTCGTGGTGCTCGGGACTTGAATTTCGATGGGGCGTTTGAGTGATCCAGCTTGCATGGGCGTTATACCGCGTCATACGTCAGAGCATGGAACACTTCTGTGTCCAGCAATGCTGCAACGCCTAAAGGAATGTTTTTGAGATTGAGTTGGCTACTGTCCTCCCTGTTCTCGTACCAATGACCGACCAGCAACAAAATCGCCATAACGACCGTCTGCGGACAATTGTTGACGATGACGCCATCACCGTAAGAGCCAGCCGTATAGGTAACTTTTACTGAGCCGGGGAGATACTGTTGCGTGTAGGGCCAGAAGAGATTTTCGGAAGGCACGAGGCGTGCGGGTTCTGATGTCGTATCAACGAAATAAGTTGAAGGGTCGAGGGTCTGCAACGTTGCAGTTAGGTCCAAGTAGGTAACGCTCTGGATCGAGACGCATCTGGGCTTTGGAAGCCTGATGCTGAAGTAGTCCCATGCAGCTCCGAAATACGGCCAATCATGGCGTTGTTCGGAGTTGAGTGAGGTTTGGAATCTTGGCAGCGGGAAGTGATCTAACGCTAATACCCATTGCTGATCGAATAACGCTCTGTTGGTGTACTTCTCCGCATACTGACGAGCCGCTGTGATGTACGTCTGGATAAGCGTGTCGTCATTCGTGAAGTCCACGCGCAAGTGTTGCTTTGCCAGCGCTAGTGCGACAGGTTCCACCGTTGGCGGGGTTACGAGTTGATAGCTGAGAATCATCTATGAGCAGTTCCGGCTTAAATGCACAAGGGATGACCGAAGCCATCCCTTGCTGGTGTTGTTGGGTTATTTGATGGTGATGGCGCAGATTGGAGAGATACCTGCGTTAGTGGCTAAACCACCGACACGGGCGAATCCAACGAAGCCTGTCTCATATCCGGCTGCATATAGCTCGTTTAGGCGAAGGATGCCAAGACCAGGGTTCTGCTGACGGAAGGTGTATGCCTGCTTGAAGTCGCCAAATAAGACAGGAACATTACCTGTTGCAACAACGGGAAGCTGAGTGATTAGCTTCACTGGACGGCCAAGGATTGTTCCGACGAAGCCAAGTGAGGAATCACCGTAGTTTGGAAGAAACAGAGGACGACCGGCAGTATCGGTTAGACCGATGACATAGCCAAGAGTCGCATTGGACATAGCCCATACAGCGTTAGGCTGATATGCAGGGTCCAAGGTGCCGATTGCAGTGGCGAAATCGATATAGCCGAGCTTGTTTGTGGTTGCACTGGTGAATCCCTCGTTGTTGTATGCGGTTGTAAGAGACTGAACCGCTCCGCCGTCGCCATTGATGATGAGATTGGAAGCACCACGGAAGAAGCGGGTAGCGAATCTATCTCTAATAAAGGCTTCAACATCGAATCCGGCATCGGTTAGAAGGCCGTTGTCGATGCGGATAACGCCTGTGGTGAAGTTGTCTACCTGAAGCGTTAGACCTGTGATGCTGGGGTCTACTTCACTGGCGCTGGTGCCAACGGTCACAGAGGTTAGGCTGTTGTTTGTATCGTTATCCAATACGAGCTTGATTGGATCACCGTTATCGGTCTTCATCAGATTGACGAGGTTGTAGATTTCGCCGTATGACTTCTGAGCTTCAAAGATGGAGGGATTGAACAGAGTTGGGATGGCGACACCGCTATTAGCAACGGTTAGGTCTCTCTTCTCTATCTGGCCGGTACGAAGGTAGTTGCGGAATGATTCCTTTACCTTGGCATTGCGAACCTCAGCAGCCTCATGAGCTTCGTTGGACTCGCCGGGGTTGGGACGTGGGCTGTTGACAGCCTTGTTCTGAGCAGCACGATACTCGTCTGCGGCTTGTACGCGGGTGATGTCTGCATCGATGGTTGCGACATCAGTTAACATTGTGTCGAACTGTGTGCGTTGTTCTGCGGTAACGCTTTCGCCCGCTACTAATGCTGTCGCATCAGCCATGAGCTTATTGCGCTTTTCTTGTAATGACTTGATTTCCATTGGGATTCCGTGGTGCGTGGGGAGATATGCGCTGACCGATTCGCTGCGGGCGATACTTCAGGGCTGCAAGTGGAGGCGGTGCGAATGAACGCGGCACGACTAGGCGGCGGCATCCTGCTTGCGAATTGCTAAAGGGTGGGAGGGATTAGTGCTTGTGAGTCACGAGAGCCAGCTTCATCTGAAGGCGTCTATGCTCTGATTCGGAGATAACGAGTGATCGTTCTGCGCGTTGGTTATAGCAACTGCATACTTCATCTACGCAGTCATCGTCGGAACAGAGGTTACAAGCGCCGGATAAGCACTGAGTGCATTCACACTCACATATCGGCTGATTCTCTATGCTGTCGGCGGAGCGATTGCTGAGTATGGAACGAATCTCTACGGGCATCGTTGCTGGTAGGTTCCGTGCCTGAGATGTTGTCTGGGTATATGCCGGATACGTCACTGGAGATATATCCAATAGCTCATCGAACTCCAATATGCGGCGAGTGATACTGCCATCTGGTTGTTCTGTCCACTGGTCCCGCTTGACGATGAAACCGAAAGAAGATTGAGTTACATCTTTACGGCGCATCGATACGAGCAAGTCCTTGGCGATGGTGGTGTCAGGTGGATCGATGACATAAGACAATCCACGAGCGTCGAGTGCGAGATGCAGGGTGTTGGCAACGGTACGACCCAATACGCAATCGGCGTTGTGATTCCAAAGGGCTCGAACATCAGGATTCTTGCTCAGTACGCTGTCAAAGGCATGAGGATCGATGGATTCTGTCCAACTCCCGAGGTCTTGCGATTGGGTATCGAACAATGCTGCGTAACCGGAGATAGAGGGTGTTTCCCCTTCAGGCGAGACACGAAACTCTTGTGTCAGGTATCGGTGTTCGACGTTGGATGGGTTAGGCATAGATTTTCCTTGCCGCTACGGCTGCGCCCGCTTCACGGAAGATGTTGATATGGATGGAACGGATAGCTTTGGTTAGCTCTGCGCCGGATAGAACATCACTGTTGTCCGGTGTCCAATCCTGGGCGCGTGTCGCTGCACTCTTGATGTACTCCCGAACGATCTTGACCGAGGGCATCCAATCGTCAGGAAGATCGAACTCGCTACGGGCCTCGGCGATGACGATGGAGGACACAGAATCGAGGAGCGGTGTCAGGATAGGGGTAATTGACTCCGCATCACGCTTGCTGCGGCTGGCTATACGGCCAACGGCATCTTTGAACAGACCGGCGAACGCTGGGATGTAGTTATCGAATAAATTGCGCTGGGCTGGAGTGGGAGGATCAAGCAGCGGTAATGGGGCTGGATCTGCTGCTGGGGCGATGAGATTGGCAGCATTCGTCATGTTGACGGGTGCCCAATAGACATCCCCTTCTGGGCCAATTGGATTCTCGCCGAGCTTTTCAAGCACCTGGTTGGTCGAATAGAATCCCCATTGCTTGCCGGTGGCAAAACCTTGCATGGTTGTTGCGAAGTCACCACGTAAACGTTCTGAGACATCGAACTCTGCGAACAGTGAACCGTCTTCTGGCAATAGCTTGCGCTGAATCTCTTTCTCGATGCGGACAAGATAAGGGCGGAGTGTATCTGTGACGAACGATAGTGATTGCTGTTCGGCGTTTCCGTTGGAGAGCCGGGTGGTGTCGCCTACCATGTGGGGAGGCAAGCGGAATAAGGCTGCGATGTCGGTACGGCTGAACTGACGTGTTTCTAAGAATTGACTGTCTTCAGGAGAGAGACCAAGCTGTGTGTAATTCCATGACTGAGGCAGTACGCCGATGCGGCCTTGATTCTCACCGCCGTTAGCGGCTTCCCAGAACTTGCGAAAGTTGATGAGTTCCTTTTCGTCGATCTTGCCGTTGGGTGTCAGTAAGCCACCAGGACGAGAGCCGTTACCAAAGAACTTGGAACCGAACTTTTCAGCGGCGCGAGCTAGGCCAATAGCCTGTCGTGCTTGTGCAATCGGAGACAAGCCTTTCAGGCCATCCCATGAGAACAGCGGGAAATGGAGAACATCCTTAGCGGCGATGATGCGTGTGTGACCGTCAGTGACGCCTACGCTGGTCTTATAAGCAAGCTGCTTGTTTGGAAGGCGGACAGGTGTTGTTAGGAGAGGCGATAGCGGGTAGATTCCTACAGGATCGCCATTCGCATTGCGGAGGATTTCCAGATAAGAGTTGCCTGTCAGCGCCATGCTTCCGGTCACTGATTCCCAAACCACCGGAGCACTCATCTCGTCATTGGGCGAGATAGTGAGCATTCGATAGATGGGGTTCTCGACGGCTTCTTGACGGCCTCTATCAAGACGCTTGTAAAGTCGCAATGTCAGGGAGCCAACTGATTCCGCTATGCAGCGAACAGCCGCATAAACAGTAATGTGCTGTAGCGCGATGGCTTCATTCACCATCTCACCGCTGGCGGTCGGCAGGGTGTCGGTCATCATGGACCATGCTGCGGAGAACAGGCCATTGACGTTAACAGTGCTATCGCGCTGCTCTATTGGCGGCGTTTCGAGATTCAATTTGATAAAGGACATGAGGGAGGCTAGATAAAGAACGGTTCAAAGCTGGATTGCTTTTCAGAGGGATCGAGCAACATGGCTCGATTCATACCCATGAACAAGGCAACAGCGGGGTCAATCTTGCGTTCGGGAGATGGCTTATCCGGCATCGTGAGATTGCCAGCCGCCGTCTCTTGAGTAAGGACGTTTCCCATTGCCCATTCAAGGATCGGGTTTGCGTCATAGTGGAACCTGCCGTCATAGACGGCGGACTCCAGTTCCTTCATTGCAGGTGACAGTTCACGCGGGGACGGGGCGATGACAACTCTATCTATGCCGGTAGCATTAGAGATGCGCTGTGAATACTGGTCGGCATATCGTTCGTCGTACGCGAGACATTGGACTTGGAACTTGTCGATGTCCGCTTTCGTGTTTTCTTCCAGCACCGAATAGTCGATGCTGCTGCCTTCCGTTGCCGTTAGGAACCTCTGAGCAGTCCACTTCTTGTAATGCTGATTGGCCGGATTGTTGACCTGAGCTTCTGGGATATAGCAACGAACGAAGGCGTAATAGTGTGGCTTCCCTTCCTTATCGCGTCGGAACAGTTTGCAAGTGACACTGAGGTCGATCTTGCTGGCGAGGTCAGAGCTGAGGATGCAGGGATCGTCGAGGAAGTCGTCTTCGTTGAGTGTCTGGTCTGAACACTTGCGGAAATACTCCATGTTCATCCAGGCGGATGAAGCTGTAATCCAATGGTTCAAATGCTTACAGCGGAATGTTCCCTGCTTGGCAGAGTTGCGGATGGCTTCCTGCTGAGCTTCAACAAGAGACTCTTCCGATACTGATACACCAATGTTGGGATTCGCTGATACGAGCGCATCATGCGAGGTCCAGGGGATTTCGCTATCGGCGGTATAGATGACACCGAAAAGACGCTCGTTCGGGGCTGTGCCGTCGAGTAAATGTTCCACTTCACGCTGCTTGGCGTGGCACGGGCCTTCGATGGTGTCTCCAGCGGTGGAGATGATGAGTTTGAGGGGCTGGGAGCGTCCGACCATGCCGGTAGATTGGGCATCGTAGAGGCTGGCATTGAGCCATTGGTGGGCTTCGTCACCAACGAACAAATGAGGCATCGAGCCATCTCGCCCGGTACCGATAACAGGCATCATGCGGGCGCGCGTGCTGGCTTGTACGAGAGTCTTGGCGTTTATCTCTATGCCGTACTTCTGGCATACGGTAGGCATCCCTTCGAGCATTGCTTTGGCGGGCCGGAACACTTCGAGAGCTTGCTGTTCGGTGAGAGCACCACAATAGACCTCTGCGCCCTTTTCACCGTCAAAGAACGCCATATAGAGCGATATCGCTGCGGCTAGTGGTGACTTTCCGTTCTTACGCGGAATCATCAGGACGGCTTCTCGGAACCGTCTAAAGAGAGATGAGTGATCTACAAACCCGAATATGTTGCATACAATCCAGCATTGAAAGTCTTCTAGGCGTATCTGCTGGCCTTGCTTAGTTCCCTTCTCGTGGGGACAGAGTTCGATGAACTGACAGACCTTGTGGGCTTTCTTTTCGTCGTATGTCCATCGCCAGTCTGTACGGGCGATGTCATTAAGGAATCTCTGGCAGGCGGCTACGGTGAACTTGGATGCGGGGTGCTTTCTCTCAACAATTAGCGTGCAATAGCGTACGGCTCTGTCGGTATAGCTAGGCGCTGAGGAATGCGAGAGGGTCATCTGTGGAGTCTTGGGGAGCAGCGGACACGCGGGACCGGTCGGCGGGAGTCATGCCGAGGGAGGCTAGGGCCATACGAAGTTGTGCGATGGATGCGACTGTCGCTTTCCCGGTCCTGAGTTCGTGGAGCAAGTAGCAAATGAGTTCCACAACGATCCTGTCGGAACGCTGGAGAACGCCGGATGGAACCAGAGATACGATTTCCGTCCAGATTGCTTTCTTGGTCTTGTTGAATGCGGGAGGAGCATCACCAACAGGCTCAGTAGACTTGGGTTCGTTCATTCGGTCGGCATACCTGCCGGGATTGGTCGCCAAGCCCCCGGAAAGTATCAGGAGGTCAGTTGGTGTGCGTGGTTTTGGCATGAATTTGAAAGTTTGAATTGCAGGTATAAAAATGTGCCCAGGGAGCGGTCTCAGACGAGCTTGGCTTGGGGGATTCGACCCCCATACCCCTTACCTTTTGATTTCGGTTGGGGTGGCGGATACGTTACGATTGGGGCATTCAATCACTGTTGGCTTGATCGGAGAGGTATGCGAGCGTTCATTGGTAAGCATCAGTTTGTCTTAGCTATCTTTGGGGCGTTTTTGGCCTTGGCTTCATTCTTCGCGAAGGACGTTTCACAAGAACGAGATAAAGAACTTAACAGCACACTAGCTCAGGCCAAGACCAGTCACGATGACTTGGCTCTTTTGAACCAGATTGACGACGAGGTGGCCTCCATTGCTCATTTACAAGTCATTCAGATAATGCACAACAGTTCACCGCAAGCCCATCTGGATACAGTTCGGCGCTATTACAAGAATCAGCTTCAAACAGACCAGAAACAGGACGTGGGACTTTTCAATGTAGATCGTGAAATCGTGAAAGCTCTGCCGCACTATCGACCTACACTTGCCAAGGAATCAGACCAGATTGGGGGTCAGCTAACTTATAACCAATCAGCCATCAATCGATTCGGAAGTGACGTAACGGCTGGGAGTGCGGACGAGAAGCTTGCTGACGGGACGTACTTTAGTAGATACAACGAACATAAGTTTGCGGAGCAAGAAATTGCCCACTTTGAAGCAGATGTGCTGAGTGAAGCACACGATCAACAAGAGACGCTAAAACACAAGGTCGAAATCCTCACTGTCCTTACCTGTGTGTTATTCGGCATCGGTTGGCTCCTCGGCATTATTGGTGAGTGGGCGAAGGAAGCAACCGAGCAATCTCCAATCTTCTGCATCGAGATCGGTAGCGCCGTCTATAGCTACAAGCTGGAGGCACCTGATGGCAAATGATATTCAGATAGATGACGTGGTGAACGTTTGGCTGGAACTTCCGATGGGGACAACAATCGAAGGTGGTTTCCAAACATCAGTGGCGCATTAGGCTTTCCGAAGAATTCTTCCAAAAGCGTGTGCGACCTGTTGAGACACGACACCATTGCCAATCATCGCTATTCGCTTGCGCCTGATAGGACAGTTGTCTTTATGAACTGTTCTGGGCGGTTCGTAATCGTGCTGAGCATCGCCTTGTGGCTTTGGAAAGCCTTTGAAGGCGCCTTTGCATTCAGTGGCAGGATCAGACCAACCTACAGGCCAACCCATAAGGGTTTCGGCCCATGCTGGATTCAATCTGTGTAGATTCTTGCCGGTATCTTCATGTTCTTCAACCTGAGCTGCGAGGTATCCGCGTTCATTGCTGTGAACCTGTGAGGCACTTCCCTTTGGGCCGATGCCTTTGCTATCGCTGGCGTTCGGTGTTCCCCACTTTCGCACTTCGGCCGGAACTGAGTTGTAAGCACTGGTGATCCTAGAAGACTCACTGGAGTCATGCTTCTGTGGAGTTGTCCAGTTCTTGTTCTGGAGTGACTGTCCGCCAAGCGATGATGAACACTCGCTCTCTTTTGTGAGGGGCTTGCAGTTCGGTTTCATCGGCGCGGACACAATGCCAAGTAGCATTGAACCCTGCTTCGGCCAGGAGCCGCATAACGTCTGTGATGGGAGCTGTTGCTTCTTTTTTCGCAGAGAGCAGTCCAGGAACGTTTTCGAGAAAGAGCAGAGGGACGCTACCTTCGTTTGCAAGGCGGATGATGTCTGCGAATAGGTATCGTTCATCTTCGATACCAGCTCTCTTGCCGGCGAAGCTGAATGGCTGGCATGGGAAACCAGCAATGATGCAGTCAACGTGTCCTCTAAGTTTGGTGATGTTGAGGGCCGTAACATCCGACCAGATTGGCGCTTGGTGGACGTTGCCGTCTTGCATACGCGCTTTGAGGACTTCTTGGGCGTGCTTATTGTTGTCACAGTAAAGGATGGTTCTGAGGTCGTATCCATGATTCTTCAGGGCCTCAGCGCATCCACGGTCTAACATGCCTGATCCGGAGAACAGGCTAATTGCATTCAGTTTCATCGCTTAGGGCTTATCGGTGAGATTGGGTGGTGCGGGAGTGTCCTAGACCGCCATCTTGTAGAACGGTCTTGCGTGAGTGGCAGGCTTTACAGAGGGATTGGAGGTTGTCTATATCAAGACGGAGAGGATCTTCTTTGCCGGAGAATGGCCGAATATGGTCAACATCTGTAGCGGATTTGATTTCGCCGTTTGCATTGCAGTGAACACAGAGATAGAAGTCTCTGGACAGTGCTTGCAGACGTAACCTATTCCAATCCGCATCGTAGCCGCGCGAAGAAGCGGAACCACGGTGCTGGTCATACTGATATGTATTGGCTGGGGTGTCGTGCTCGGAACAGTATCGAGTAGCTGTCAGACCTTTACAGCCTGCTTTTTTGCAGGGACGTAATGGTGCAGGTGGCATTAAGCGTCAGCGTGGATATCGCTATAGACCTGCTCGATTAGCGGGATGAACGAATCTTTGAAATAACTGAAAAAGAGTTCTGCGTCAGCTAATGTCTTGGCGTCGGCAGTGAGATTAATTCCCTTGCCTGCCGCTGCTAAACCTGTATCAGCAATGACAACAGATGCTTGTTTGATTAGCTGAATAAGAGCTGTCTTGATGCTTGGTTCATTCTTGATTGCACTGGCGAGAACTGCCGATACGTGAGGAAGGAACGAAACGACATCAACGAGAGCGTGCTCTACGTCGTGAATGACTGTTGTTGCGATATTGGGCATGATTAGTTTGCTATGTACTTGTTGGCTTGGTGGCGTTTGCCAGATGCGGGATGGAAGACGAATCTCCAGGCTTCGGTGATAGCGATTGCTTCATCGTCGCGGCTTCGTTCAGCCATGCGTTCGCATAGATCGGAACCAGGATTGCTGGAATAGCCGGATAAGGGTGTACGGGAGTTATCTTCTTGGATTTTCATTGTGTGATCGAGGTGTCGAGGCAGGTTTACTTGGGCGGGGTTGTTTACAACTCGCGGGAACAGTCTTTGGAGGGAGATGATTTAGGAATCTGACTAGCGCGAACCTGTGCCTCTACTAATACGGCGTTTTAGGGCCTATATTGACCCACGGCGGATTGACGTAGAGCCTTAGTTGCCTTTAGGTAACGCCGACGGAGAGTTTCACGAGGGATTTTTAACTGTTGGGCAATGTCCCGAAGACTCAACCCATCCAAGACGTGCATCTTGACGAGTTCAGCTTGTTCGGGCGGAATAGATGAAAGACATTGCTCTATCTGGCTTGGCTTCTGTGTGGCGTTGTTAGCAGCAGGTTCGTATACAAGCTGGGCGAATGATTGCTTGAATCTTCGCCATTCCCGTTCGTGACGATTGTGAGCCGTACGGATGATGTTACGGGCTTCATCTTCGGTGGTGGGACGAGCCTCCAAGAGTGCGAGGCATTGACTCTGACGATCATCAGCATCCCAGGTCTTGTCCGTCAGATAGAGGAAGTGGTCGGCAGGTAATGTGGTGTTACTCTGCATGACCTTTCTCCACACGTTCAACTTCGCGTGCAATCAAAAGGTTCAATCTAGCGAATGCCTCTTCAACCTGAATCGATGCCGCTCTGATTTCAGCGATTGACTGCTCTTTAGTGATCTGAGGGGCCGTCATTATGCCGCCTTCTTGAGGTCACGTTGCTCACGTACCTTCTCACGCAGTAGCTGGTCTCCCAAGCGTTCATATAGAGTTTTCAGCTTCTTCCCTGTTTCCTTCATCACTGCTGCATCGCCTGACGCGGTTGGAGATGGCTTCGGCTTCGGCTTGTGCAGCTTCTGAGAGACAACAGCCGATACATAAGTTATTGATCTATCCAACGCTTTCCCAATCGAATAAAATGATTCTCCGAGCAATGCTCTCTTGCGAATATCGACAATCTCTGCTGGTGTCGAGCGCCGAGCTTTACGACGAGGGGCCTTATACAGACCAGCCTTCATAGCATCAGCACTATTCTTTGCTGGTGTGCCTAATTTGAGATGTTTCGGGTTGCAGCAAGCCTTCGTTCCACCGTTTGGACACTGGTGTTGAACTTGTTTTTGCTCGGGGATAGGACCGACGAAAGCCGCGTATGCAAAGCGATGAGCATAGGGAGTGGTGAGCTTGTTGTGGAATGACCTATAACCATTTTTGAATGGCGCAGAGTCCATCAACCAACAGCCAGTGTCAGTATCGACAACGATCTTATCGATGAAGTGTTTTAGGGTCTTGGGGGATACGAGAGGATTTATCTGTGTTTTGGATGACATTGCA
>Ga0302305_1002062_pt1 | contig 11463 bp, 8 predicted proteins | sample III_Palsa_E2_3_FD_198764 | JGI IMG/M metagenome (GOLD analysis project Ga0302305, IMG submission 198764) | Peat permafrost microbial communities from Stordalen Mire near Abisko, Sweden - III_Palsa_E2_3 | ecosystem: Environmental > Terrestrial > Soil > Palsa > Peat permafrost | place: Sweden... | reverse complement strand
GGTCACAGTGACCGCAACCCGCACCGCGCAACCGGCTTTTGATGTTCCCGCCTCGATCGACGTGGTTCCGGGCGCCGCCTACAGCGGCGACACCTTGGGGGTGAATCTGTCCGAGGGGCTGTCCGGCGTTCCCGGCTTGATGGCGCGCGACCGCCAGAACTATGCCCAGGACGAGCAGATCTCGGTGCGCGGCTTCGGCGCCCGCTCGCAGTTCGGCGTGCGCAGCGTGCGCCTGTATGTCGACGACATTCCCGCCACGCAGCCGGACGGCCAGGGCGAGGTCTCGCACTTCAACCTGGGCAGCGCCGAACGGGTGGAAATCCTGCGCGGGCCGTTCTCCGCGCTGTACGACAATTCTTCCGGCGGCGTCATCAAGGTGTTTACCGCCGATGGCACCAATCCCCCGCAGATCGGCGCGAGCGCCGAGGGCGGCAGCTACGGCACTTATCACACCAACCTGAATGCGCGCGGCGTGGATGGACCGCTCGACTACAACGCCGATTATTCCCATTTCTACACCGACGGCTTTCGCGCTCACAGCCGGGCGCAGCGCGACTCCTTCAACGGCAATCTGAACCTGCAGTTCGACCAGGCCGGCCGGCTGACGCTGCTGCTCAATTCGTTTTCCTCGCCGGAAGCGCAGGACCCGCAGGGCCTGACCCGCGCCCAGTTCGACGCCGATCCGAGCCAGGCGACCCTGGTGAGCACGCAGTTCAATACCCGCAAAAGCGTGGAGCAGACGCAGGGCGGCGCGATTTACGAGTACCCCATCGACCAGGAACAGAGCCTGCGGGTGCTGGGCTACTACGGCAACCGCCAGGTGCGGCAGTTCCTGTCCATACCGGTCGCCGCGCAAGGCAATCCGCTCAGCTCCGGCGGCGTGGTCAACCTGGCCAGTGACTACGGCGGCGGCGATACGCGCTGGAGCTACAACAGCCTGCTGGCGCAGAAGCCGTTCACGCTGATCGCCGGCCTCACTTATGACGATCTGTCGCAGCATCGTCGCGGTTACAACAACTACGTCGGCGACGGCAGCCAGACGGATGAGCTCGGTCAGCAAGGCGCCCTCAGGCGCAACGAAACCGACAAGGTCTACAACCTCGACCAGTATGCCCAGGCCAGCTGGCTGTTCGCCGAGCGCTGGTCCATGTTGCTCGGCGTGCGTCATACCGCGGTCCGTTTCAACTCGGCCGACAACTACATCGTCGGCACCAACGGCAACGACAGCGGCCGCAAGGGTTATTACGCCACCACGCCGGTGGGCGGCATCCTGTACAAGCTCAGCCCCGCGCTGCACCTGTACGCCTCCTACGGCGAAGGCTTCGAGACCCCTGCCCTCAATGAGCTGGCCTATCGACCCGACCAGACCGGCGGCCTGAATTTCGGTCTGCAGCCGGCGCATACCAACAATGGCGAGCTGGGCGCCAAGCTGCGCCTGCGCTCCCATACCCAGGCGCAACTGGCGGTGTTCCGCGCGGTCACGCGCAACGAACTGGTCATCGACACCAACGACAACGGCCGCTCCACCTACGAGAACGCGCCGCGCACGCGGCGCCAGGGCGTGGAAGCCTCCCTTTCAACCGAGCTGGCGCCGCGCTGGAACCTGCAGCTGGCCTATACCTATCTGGATGCCACGGTGCGGCAGTCCTACCTGACGTGCGGCAACCTGGGCACTACCTGCGCCACTCCGGATATCCAGGTCGCGGCGGGGAACCGCATTCCGGGCGTGCCGGAGACGGATCTCTACAGCGCCTTGCGCTGGGGCGGCGAAAGCGGCTGGCATGCGTCTCTCAGCGGGCAGTACGTCACCGAGGTGGCCGTGAACGACGTCAATGCCGCGACCACGCCCTCCTATGGCCTGCTGGGCGCGGACGGCGGCTACATTTTCGATCTGCCGCACTGGCGCATCCAGAGCTTCCTGCGCATCGACAACCTGCTCGGCTGCGACTATATCGGTTCGGTCATCGTCAACGACGGCAACGCGCGTTATTACGAGCCGGGGCCCGGACGCAGCTTTCTGGCCGGGCTCAGCTTCAACTGGAAATATTAGGATCCGCGGTCCAGGCTGTACGATCAGAAGCGGATTACCGAACGGATCACCTTGCCTTCGTGCATCAGGTCGAAGGCATGGTTGATCTGCTCCAGCGGCAGCACCTCGGTGATCATCTCGTCGATTTTGATTTCACCACCCAGATAGCGATCCACGAACCCAGGCAGCTGTGAGCGCCCCTTGACGCCGCCGAAGGCGGAACCGCGCCAGACCCTGCCGGAGACTAGCTGGAACGGACAGGTGCTGATTTCCTCGCCGGCGCCGGCGACGCCGATGATGATCGACTCGCCCCAGCCCTTGTGGCAGCACTCCAATGCCGAGCGCATCACGTTGACGTTGCCGATGCACTCGAAGGAATAATCGACACCGCCGTCGGTCAGGTCGATGATCGCCTGCTGCACCGGCACGCCGTAGTCCTTCGGATTGATGCAGTCGGTGGCGCCCAGCGCCCGGGCCATGGCGAACTTTTCGGGGTTGGTGTCGACCGCGATGATGCGGCCGGCCTTGGCCATCACCGCGCCCTGCACCACCGACAAGCCGATGCCACCGAGGCCGAACACCGCCACGCTGGAACCCGGCGGCACCTTGGCGGTGTTGAGCACCGCGCCGATGCCGGTGGTGATGCCGCAGCCGAGCAGACAGACCTTGTCCAGCGGTGCCTGCGGATTGATCTTCGCCAGCGAAATCTCGGGCAGCACGGTGTATTCGGAAAACGTGCTGGTGCCCATGTAGTGCAGGATCGGCCGGCCCTTGTGGGAAAAGCGCGTGGTGCCGTCCGGCATCAGGCCCTTGCCCTGGGTGGTGCGGATCTTCTGGCACAGATTGGTCTTGCCGGAGCGGCAGAACTTGCATTCGCCGCATTCCGGCGTGTACAGCGGAATGACGTGATCGCCGGGTTTGACGCTGGTCACGCCGGCGCCGACCTCCTGCACGATGCCGCCGCCCTCATGGCCCAGGATCACCGGGAACAGGCCCTCGGGGTCCTTGCCGGACAGGGTGAAGGCATCGGTGTGGCACACGCCGGTGGCCACCACCTTGACCAGCACTTCGCCGGCTTTCGGCGGAGCAACCTCCACCTCTTCGATCGAAAGCGGCTTGCCGGCCTCCCAGGCAACGGCGGCTCTTGATTTGATCATCGGCTATAGCTTCACTTCGCTGATCTGGATGACTGCCTTGGTGTTGGTGTAATTCGGAATATCGGCCAGGATTGCAGCAGCATGCTGCGCGAAGGCTGTCTGGAAGGCTTCCACCGTATCGAAGTACAGGTGGCCGAAGGCCAGGTAGGCCGGCGGCGCGCCCGGCTCGCCGCCGGCGATGCCCTGCTCCACCGCCATGCTCTTCAGGGCCGCGCCCATTTTCTGCTTCACCATCGGCATGTGCTTGTCGCAGTAATAGGCGATATCGAATTTGCCGTCCTTGCCATTCGGATACATCACGCTGACCTTGATCACGGGCTACTCCTTCGTTGAGGGGGCTACAGTATCGACACTGCGGGCAATGAACAAGCACCCCGCCGGCCGTAACGGCCGGCCCTGGGATATCGGGCCGCGAGCCCCGGAGCGGCGCCGATCCCGAGGATAGGCTGACCGCTCCGGGGCATTGCACCAAGTAGCAGCCGGGATCAGGCGTCCGAGGTAATGATCGGCTTCCCGGACAAGCCGAAGCTCTGCAACACGCCCAGCAGCTCGCGGTGTCCAAACGCCTGGCAACCGGAGGCGAATCCATATCTGCGCGGCGGCGCCTGCAGCAGGTGATAGGCGGCATAAGCCTGCAACAGGCCGGTTTGCTTGTAGTTGCAGTTGCCGTGGATGACGCACTGCACGCGCCCGAGCGGGCCGCTGGCATGAACCGAATCGACCGTGGTGTTGATGCGCGGGTTCTCGCGCGGCGGCATGCCGGCCTGCAGGCTCGCCGCCATGTCGGATAGCGCCTTCTCCTGCTGGGCCTTGGGCATCTTCTTGATCTGCTCCTCGACCACGGTGGTGATCTGCACCACGCCTTCCATCACGCTGCGCTCGAACACGCCGCCCATGGCCTTGCAGTTAGCCACGCGCGGATCGTTCTTGAACCAGACCGGATGGGCGGTGCCGCCCCAGGGCAGCGCCATCGCCACCGCATGCTGGCCCGGCACCTGCACCTCGGCCTTGGCGAACGGCGACCACTGCACGTACTGGTTCTGCTCGAGGTGGAAGAAGTCGGCCGTGAGGATGCTGAAGATGGTCTGCGTCGAGGCATACGTCGGGAATCCCTTCCACAGTACCAGGATGTCGAGCGTGTCCAGACCCGGCGTCTCCAGGCAGATGTTGGCCGCGATCTCGCCGGTGGTGTACATCTGTGCGATACCGGGCGACAGCAGCAGGCCCCGATCCGCGAATTTCCTACCCCAGGTCTCCTCGGCGTGCATCATCCAGTTCTGCTCGCCGTTGGTGTCGGTGTAGTGGCAACCGGCGGCGAGCGAGGCTTCGACCGCTTCCGGGCCATACTTCATGAACGGCCCGACCATATTGCAGACGACCTTGGCGCCCTTGAACAACTTGGTCAGCGCCTCGGTGCTGTGCTCGACCTCGGCGATTTCGTATTCGGCGTTCTCGATGCCCGGTACCTTGTCCATCACCTCCTTGACGCGCTTGCCGTCGCGGCCGGCGGCGATGAAGGGGATGCGGTATTCGCGCAGATATTCCGCGACCAGCCGGCCGGTATAGCCGGTCACGCCGTAGATGACGACGGGTTTCTTGCTGCTCATGATGATGCTCCTCTCATTCTTGTGCGTGATCGATCAATGGTTGAAACGGCGCTTGCTTGTTGCATCGGCCGCTGCGGGCGAAGCGCCGCTTACGCGGTCATGCCCCCATCCACAACGAGGTCCGAACCGGTGATGTAGCTGGCCTCATCCGAAGCCAGGAACAGCACCGCCCTGGCGATTTCTTCCGGTCTGGCGAAGCGTCCCAGGGGAATGCGCGCCAGGGTCCGCTCGACGAAGACTTTGGCTTCTTCCGGCGGCAGGCTGGCCACGGCGGCGCCGACCATCTGCGTCTCGGCAAAGCCGGGGCAGACGCTGTTGATGCGGATGTTGTAGCCGGCGCGGGCGCAATGGATGGCCGAGGATTTGGTGAACATGCGCACCCCGCCCTTGCTGGCGTTGTAGGCCGGAATCAGCGGCTCCCCGATCAGGCCCTCGATCGAGGCGATGTTGACGATGGAGCCGCCGCGGCCCTTCATGCGGGCAATGGCAGCCTGGGTGCCGAGAAAGACGCCGTCGAGGTTGACTGACAGGGTCTTCTTCCAGTTTTCCAGGCTTTCCTGTTCCACATCGGCGAGCGCCGCGACGCCGGCGTTGTTGACGACCACGTCGAGATGACCCCAGCCGGCCGAGGTGTGCTCGAACACTTCGCTCCACTGCGCGGCCTTGGTCACGTCCTGCACCATGAAGCGGACTTCGAAGCCGAGCCGTGCCAGGCGCGTCTTCTCCGCCTGGCCGGCGACGGCATCGACATCGGTGATCATCACCTTGGCGCCTTCCTGCAACAAGGCTTCGGCGGCGGCCAGGCCCAGGCCGCGGGCGCCTCCGGTGACTAGACAGACTTTGTCCTGTACTCGTTTCATGGCTTCATCCTGGCTTTCTGATGTTGCATCGCTTCCCACCGGGAAACTGGATTCCCGCCTTCGCGGGAATGACGAGGTCCCATCATCCACGCGCGGATGCCAGCTGCGGATCGTTCGGCCGCCAGCGGTAGTCGATCGACTCCTGCGCGAAACGCACGAAATAGTCGATCGCCTCCGGATTCATCATGGCGTCGCGGCTGGCGGCCTTTTCCAGCGGCCAGCCCATCAGAATCTTGCGCACCGGCACTTCCATTTTCTTGCCGGTGAGCGTGTACGGCACCGCCTCCACCTGGTACATGCGATCCGGCACATGGCGCGGGCTGCAATCGCTGCGCAGGCGCGTGGCGACGCGTTCGCGCAAGGCGTCGTCGAACTGCGCGCCCGGCTTCAGGCGCAGGAACAGCGGCATGAAGAAGTGCCCGCCCGGCAACTCGCAGCAGACGATCAGGCTGTCGGCGATTTCCTCCACCTGTTCCACCGCCCGGTAGATCTCGGCGGTGCCGATGCGCACGCCATAGCGGTTGAGGGTCGAATCGGAGCGGCCGTAGATATAGCAACCGCCGCGCGGGTTGATCTTGATGAAGTCGCCATGACGCCAGACGCCGGGATACACCTCGAAATACGACTCGTGGTAGCGCTTGCCGCCGGTATCGTTCCAGAAGCGGATCGGCATCGAGGGGAACGGGCTGGTGGCCACCAGTTCGCCGACTTCGTCGAACAGCTCCTTGCCGTCCTCGCTCCAGGCATGTACATCCATGCCCAGCAGACGAGTCTGGATTTCACCGGCGTGCACCGGCAGCAGCGGCGAGGCGCCGACGAAGCCGCTGCACAGCTCGGTGCCACCGGACTGCGAAGTCACCCACAGGTCACGCTTGACGCAGCGGTAGAACCAGTCGAAGGTTTCCGGGGTCGAGGGCGCGCCCGCGACCACTACGCCTTCCAGGCGCGACAGGTCATATTGCTCGCCCGGACGCAGCCCGGCTTTCTCCATCATCTGAACATAGGTCGGGCTGGCACCGAACGAGGTGGCACCGGTATCGGCCGCCAGCTTCCACAGGAAATCGAGCGAGGGATAGGCGGGGTTGCCGTCGTACAGCACCGCGGCCGAGCCGGTCACCAGAGCCGCCAGCAGCAGGTTCCACATCATCCAGCCGGTGGTGCTGTAGAAGAACATCACCGATTGCGGCCCCAGGTTGAGATGGAAGTGCATCAGCTTGAGGTGCTCCAGCAGCACACCGGCATGGCTGTGCACGATGGCCTTGGGCAGGCCGGTGGTGCCGGAGGAGAACACGATCCATAGCGGATGATCGTAGTCCACCCGCTCGAAGCGGAATTTCTCGCGCGGCACGGCCTCGCGGTCCATCAGGCGGGTCCACGAGATCGCCTTGGGCAGGGCCTGCGGCACCTCGCCTTTGGGGTTCAGGTACGGCAGCCAGATCACCCGTTCCAGCGAAGGCAGGTCGGCGATGATGCTGCGCACCTCGCTTTCACGCTTGAAGTCCTTGCCGCCGAAACGGTAGCCATCCGAAGCGAACAGGATCTTCGGCTGGATCTGGCTGAAACGCTCGGTCACCGTCTTGACGCCGAATTCCGGCGCCGCCGAGGACCACACCGCGCCGATGGCGATGGTGGCCATCATGGCGATGGCCGTTTCCGGCACGTTCGGCATGTACGACACCACGCGATCGCCGGGCACCACGCCGAGCGAACGCAGCTGCGTCGCCAGGATGCGTACCTGGCGCCCGAGTTCGCCCCAGCTCATGGTCTGCAGCGGCCGGTTCTCGGTCAGATGATGGAACACCGTGCGGGCCTCGCCCGGCCCGGTTTCGGTGCGCAGCAGATGCTCGGCATAGTTCAGCCTTGAGCCTTCGAACCATTTGCCGCCGGGCATGGCGCGCCGATCCAGCACACGCAGGTAAGGCTGGTCCGACATCACCTGGAAATATTCCCAGATGGAAGCCCAGAAGCCCTCGATATCGGTGACCGACCAGCGCCACAGCGCATCGTAGTCGGCGTAATCCGTGCCGCGCGTCTGCTTCAGCCAACGCATGTAGCGCGTCAGATTGGAAGCTTCCGCGAACTCGGGGCGCGGGGTCCACAGCAGCTCTCCTTCCTTCACCATAAACCCATCTCCCTACCGAACCGCGTAAACGTCGTAGGACACTTCGAAGCGTTCGAGGTCCACTTCTCCCACTCCCATGCAATGCAGGCGCTGCACCCACTGGTAGTCCGCATGCGCCGTGCGCATGCTCGGCCCGGTGCGCAGCGGCAGTTTCTTCGGCAGCTCGCCACGCAGGAACTTGTCGTAACCGTCCTCGCCCAGGTCGCCGATGCCGCGATAGGCGACGTCGATCAGCGCGCCATCGGTGGTTTCAAAGGTGGTGCGCACATCGAGCATGCCGATGCCGTCGCGCCGTACCAGGAAGTTGTCGGCGCCTACCGGCCGGATGCGCCCGTTGAGCCGGTCGCCGCGGATCACGCCGCCGGTGATGTAGAAATTCACCCGGATGCCCTCCGGTACCGGCCCGATCGTTTCGACCGGCGCCTGCAAGGTCGCGGTGTAGGAGAACAGATGCTCCATCTTGTAATCGAACATCGGCCCTCCCCTGTCCTGTACTGTCATGGCGCTCAGCGCAGTGCCGCAAGACGATCCAGCACGCTTTCCGGCTTTGCATCCACCGGAATCTCGGCGTAGCGGAATCCTCCGGCCGGGCACTCCGGCGGTTCCTCACCGCCCCAGAATTCCGCGTTCACCACCAGTCCCGCTACACCTGTCGCGGAGCCGCGTGGCGATACCACGAACGCAGGTCCCGCCGCGAGCGCGGCATCATGCGCTGCCGCCGGCAGGCGCAATCCGGCATCCCAGCGGTAATGCCCCGCCACGTTGAATACGGCCTGGTAAAGCTGCAGATCCTCCGCCGAAGCCGGCTCCGACTCGGCACTTTCCCGCAGCACGATGCCGTCGATGCCGCAATCGGCGAACTCGCGCAGAAAATCGGCGATATAGGCGGCGGCGCTATCTACCGCATCGGCGTCGATCCCGATCGTTTCGCCAGGCAGCGCCTGTGCGCTCGCCAGCGCGACCCACAGGCGCGGCGACGGCAAGCTCAGCAGCAAGGATGGCTTGGCGAAGCTCGAGCGCAGGGGCTTGACCAGGCTCACCAGATGGCTGCGCAAGGCCGTGTCGGCGAGCAAGGTCTTGAGCGGAAACACCACCCGCCGCTTGGCCGCCATCGCGGTCTTCAGCTCCGGGTGGACTACCAACCACTGCTCCACCACCGTTGCTACCGGCACCGCGATCACATCGGACTTGAGCAGGCTCTGCGCCTTGCGCATCCAGCCGATCAGGGCATCCACATCGAGCCATGGCACGCTGCCGTTGGCCAGCAGCGCACCGGCATAGGCGTCGTAGTCGAGCCACAGGCAGGGCCCATTGGAAGCCACGCGTTCGCTCAGTAAGGGCATCGGTAGCCGTGCCGATCAGGCGGCGGTATAACCGCCATCCAGCACCAGCTCCGTGCCGGTCACCCACTTCGAGGCGGCCGAGGCCAGATAGAGCACCGCGGCGGCGACGTCGGCAGGCTCGCCGAAATGTCCCATCGGGTGCGCCGCCATCATGGCCGCCTTGGCCGTGGCGTGGTCCGGCGCCAGCTGCAGGTCGACCAGATGCTTGACGAAGTTGTCGCCCATCTCGGTGCCGACGATGGCCGGGTGCACGGAGTTGACGCGGATGCCGGTCTGCAGCTGCGCGCATTCCACCGCCGCGGCCTTGGACAGCAGGCGCACCGCGCCCTTCGAGGCGTGATAGGAGATATGACCGGTGGTCCCGACCAGGCCGGCCGCCGAGGACATATTGATGATGGAGCCGCCGCGCCCGGAGCTGCCGCCGGGCGACATGGCGCGCACCGCGTGTTTCAGCCCCAGGAACACGCCGTTGACGTTGACGTTCATGACGTTGCTGAAGTCTTCAAGCGTGCACTGCGACAGCAGCGCCGCGGTCTCGATGCCGGCGTTGTTGACCAGCACTTCGAGCGGGCCGAATTCCTTCTCGGCGTGGGCGATGGCGGCCTGCCATTGCGCCTCGACGGTTACATTGTGCTTGAAGAAGGAGGCCTCGCCGCCGCCGCGCCGGATCTTCTCCACCGTCTCCTGGCCTTCACGCTCCAGGATGTCGGTGATCACCACGCTGGCGCCGGCCTGGGCCAGCGCCTCGGCAATGGCTGCGCCGATGCCGCGAGCCGCGCCGCTGACCAACGCCGTCTTTCCATCCACACGGAATGCCTTGCCGTAATCGGTCATCTGCTCCTCCTCTTATATTCTTTTATGAATCTCTGCCTGCAAACTATTTGCGCGCCTTGTTGCAGTCATCGAGCTGGCTGCTCAGGGCTGCCACCTTGGCCTCCAGCGCGGCGATCTGCAGGTCTTTCGGATTGAGCATGAAGGCACCCTGCAGCTTGTCCGAGTCCATCTTGATGCGCTGGCCGGCGCTGCTGGCGTAGATCTCTTTCGGATTTTCCCAGCTGCCGAAATACGGCAGATGCGCCGGCGGCTCGGGCTTGACCCACTCCGCGCAGAACGTATCGAAGGGCTTGCCGCGGGCAATGCGCTCCTTGCGGTAAGCCTGGCGCAGCGCGGTGGTGGCTTCTTCATCGACCAGCAGGGTCTTCTCGTCGTAAACCACCTTGTAGATGTCCCGGGCGATGTCGTGCGACATCAGATCCTCCTCCAGGTCCTTCATCACCAGCTGCGGGTCGCGCTCCAGTACATCGCCGTAGCCGCCGCCGCTGCCCTGGCAGATCATGTAGATTTCGCCTTCCTGGCATAGCTCGAAGGTCATGCCCATGTCGTGGCTGCTGTACTTGCCGCCGGGAATAGGTTGCTCGTTCATCAGGCTCACCATGTCCCACTTGTCGATGATCTTGGGATCTTTCTTAAGCTCCTCGAAGATGTTGATGCCCTTGATCTTGCACAGCTGGTAGGACGGGCAGGAATAGCCGCCGAACAGGCCCTGGGCGGAGGAGAACATCGAGCCCTCGCAACCGGTCATGAAGCCCCACAGCGGCGAATTGCGCATGGTGGCGATCTGCTCGTAACCCATGCCGCCGCGATACTTGCCGAAGCCGATGCGGTCCTTGGCCAGGCGTTGCGCACCGAGACGCACGATGGGCGTGTCCTCCTCATTGATCTCGTGCTCACCGGAATCGGCCATGAAGCCGAACACCGGCGACAGGGAATGTTCGCCGTCGGCGTCCGAGCGGGCGCCCTGCCCCATGCCGTTGATGTCCGAGCAGAAGTTGCCGGTGACGTCGCCGTGCTGGGTCAGGCCGCCGTAGATGAAGGTGGCCGCCTGGTCGTACTGCTGCGCGATCACCGCGGAGTAGCGGTGCGGCAGGCTGTAGTTGAGCTTGTTCATCGGGATGGTCCAGATGACGCAAGCCTTGAACAGCGGCATCAGGCTCATCGCCTGCGGCATCTCACCCTCGGCATCGAGGATCGAGTTGCGGTCCGACACGATTTCGATCGGCGACAGCACCGCCATGGTGTGCGGCAGGTCCGGCCAGATGTTCTGCAGCAGGCCGGTGGCCAGGGCCGCCTTGAACGAGGCGATGTTGGTATTGACCGCGCGGTTGAGGAACTGCGGCGCGGAGCCGCGGAAGTCCAGGATCATGCGGTCGCCCTTGACGGTGAGGGCCAGGCTGATCTTCTGGATGCAATTCTCGCGCAGCGAGGAATCCATGAAGGCGTTGACGCGGGTGGTGCCGTCCGGCAGCTCCTTGATGCGCCGGCGCATCTCCACCTCGACGTCCTCC
>Ga0302305_1002056_pt1 | contig 11478 bp, 10 predicted proteins | sample III_Palsa_E2_3_FD_198764 | JGI IMG/M metagenome (GOLD analysis project Ga0302305, IMG submission 198764) | Peat permafrost microbial communities from Stordalen Mire near Abisko, Sweden - III_Palsa_E2_3 | ecosystem: Environmental > Terrestrial > Soil > Palsa > Peat permafrost | place: Sweden... | reverse complement strand
AATAAAACACTTGCCAACCAGCGGGACAGTAATTTCTACTCGCGCGTTGTCCAAACAAAAGGTAAACTGGAGTCACAGCGATTCCAGATTTACAGACGTCGGGTTCAACTCATCCGAGCAAGTGGTAAAGGTATGACGTTCAGGTTCCGTAGAGAACCAGACGGCGCACCACACAAAACAGCACGATTTGAGACGACAAAAAGACTCGAGCGGCTTGCGTTTGCCTTACGCAGGAATCTTGAGATCTATCACCCAACGCTAGAGATTCGGCCCTGGCTTTTTTGCGAAAAGCAAGGACCGCGGAGACGGGATACGCAATGTCGGAAGATATGTACTCACACCAACCGCAGACGGAGACCCTGAACGGCCAGATCTTCACCGTTCCCGAGGCCTTCGCCACGGCATCCAATCAGACCACGCGATTGGAGGTTGTACGGCTGGAAGATGGCCCCCGGCGTCTTTTCCGGTATCGCGTCCTCAAACGCAGTCTCGACATTATTCTCATCCTGCTTTGCTCCCCCATTCTTCTCCTCGCCTTCGCCACCATCGCGGCCGCCGTACGTCTCGGCTCGCCCGGACCCATCTTCTTCTCACACCGTCGCATCAGCCGCCACGGTGCTTTCTTTTCCATGTGGAAGTTCCGCACCATGAGCGTGAACTCCGCCCAGCTTCTTGAGGACTACCTCGAAGCACACCCCGAAGCCAAAGCCGAGTGGCGCAAGACCCACAAGCTCAAAAACGACCCCCGCGTCACCCGCGTCGGCAATCTTCTTCGCCGCACCAGTCTGGACGAGCTCCCACAGCTCTGGAACGTCTTCACCGGCAGCATGAGCCTCGTCGGCCCGCGCCCCATCGTCGCCGCGGAAGTCGAAAAGTACGGCCCGTTCTTCGCGGACTACTGCCTCGTCAAGCCCGGTGTCACCGGCCTGTGGCAGGTCTCCGGCCGCAGCCAGACCAGCTATCCTGAGCGTGTCCAGCTTGATCGCCAGTACGCCCATAACTGGAGCTTCTTCGGCGACATAAAAATCCTCTTCAAAACCCTCTCCTCCGTCGTCAATCAAGATGGCGCGTACTAGCCATCACTCTGCACCACCACCTCCCCTTCCTAGCGCATACTGAAAGTCAGGCTTCCATCAAGTGCGCGTTGCTGTCGTCCATCACTGGTTTGTTACACGCGGCGGCGGCGAACGAGTCGCCGAATGCATCGCCGCGCTTTTCCCCCAGGCCGAGCTCTTCACCCTCGTCGCCAGTCCCGCCGGCCTGCCGGAAACCCTAACCAACCGCAAGCTGCATACCTCCATCCTGCAGCGCTTGCCACTCGCACAAACTCACCACCGCCACTTCCTCCCGTTCTACCCCACCGCCACCGAAAGCCTCGATCTCCGCGGCTTCGACCTCGTTCTTTCCTCTGATAGCGGCCCCATCAAAGGCGTCCGCCTCGACCCCGGCGCTACCCACATCTGCTACTGCCACTCCCCCATGCGTTACCTTTGGGACGGCTACGAGCAGTACCGCTCCGCCATGTCCGGCCTCACCCGCGCCGCCTTCACCGCTACTGCAGGCCGCGTCCGCCGCTGGGACTTCGCCGCCTCCCAGCGCGTCACCCACTTCCTCGCCAACTCCCACTACGTCGCCGACCGCATCCAGCGTTGCTACAACCGCACCTCTGAAGTCATCCACCCGCCCATCGACCTCCACCGTGCCGCTTCCTTCACCGCCGTAACTCCCGGCGACCACTACCTCTGCGCCGGCCGCCTCGTCCCCTACAAACGCACCGAAATTCTCATCGAAGCCTGCCGCAAACTCAACCGCAAGCTCCGCATCGCTGGCACCGGCCCGGAAGAATCCCGCCTCCGCCGCGACTTCGCCGCCGATCCCAACATCGAGTTCCTCGGCGAACTCTCCACCCCCGAGCTCTGGTCGCAGTACGCCCATTGCCGCGCTCTCCTCTTCGCCGCCGACGAAGACTTCGGCATGGTCCCCCTCGAAGCCCAGTCCTGTGGCCGCCCCGTCATCGCCTACGGTGCCGGAGGCTCCCTCGAAACCGTCCGCGCCACCCTCCCCCAACCCACCGGAGCCTACTTCACCGAGCAGACCTCCGAATCCGCCGCCGCCGCCATCCAGCACTGGGAGCAAACCACCGAACCCGCCTTCAATCCCACTGACGCCCGCCAATGGGCCTCCACCTTCGCCACCCCCGTCTTCCTCGAACGCTACCGCAACTTCGTCCTGACCCACGTCCCAGAAGCAATCACCGCCGCTACCTCTCTCGAAGCCGCCATCAACCTGGTAGCTCCCTCAGCCTCATCTACTCCCTAATCCCTGTTGCCTACTCCCTGCCTATGCAAAACATGCGCGACCTCCTCCGCGACTCCCTCGGACGCAGCCTCAAAGACCTCAGCGAGCTAGACCGCCTCACCGCCGCCTGGCCCGTCGCCTGCGGCTCCGCGCTCGCCAGTCGCGCCGAAATCGCCGAGCTCGACGCCGACCGCGTCGTCCACCTCCTCGTCTCCAGCCCCGAGTGGATGCAGCCATTCCTGCAAATGCGCACAGCTTTGCAGAACGATCTCGCCCGCATCGCAGCCGTCCGCCTCACCGGGATACACTTTGAAGTGAAGGGAAAAAGACATGAGCCAGACAACCGCAGGCGTTAGCCTCGATGAAGTCCGCCACGTAGCGGACCTCGCCAACCTAGAACTCACCACAGAAGAGCTCCCCCGCATGGCCCGCGATCTCAACGCCATCCTCGGCCACATCGCCGAGCTCAACCAGCTCGACACCGCAGACGTTCCCCCCATGGCTCAAGTAGCCGAAGCCCTCGGCTTCGTTCCCGCAACCTCCGGCGAAACCCTCCGTCCTGACACCATCCGCCCCTCGGTAGACCGCACGCTAGTCATGGCCGAAGCCCCCGAAACCGACGGCCGCTTCTTCAAAGTCCCCAAGGTTATCGAGCGATAACGCCTTGCCCTGAGCCCACAAGCCCACAGCTCTGAGCTCATTCAAGCCCGATCCCTCACAACTCGTTAAACTCAAAACTCACAACTGAACGGAACCAGCTTCCGCAGTCACACCGGAGCCACCGCACCAAATGTCCGAAACCTTAAACCTCGAAATTCTCTCGATCCCTGCCGCCCGCACCGCCGTAGCCGAAGGCCGCGTCACCGCCGCCGCGCTTGCCGAGCAGCACTACGACCGCATCGCCGCCGTCGACCCCGAAATCCATAGCTACCTCGCCCTCAGCCGCGAGCGCGCCCTCAAGCAGGCCATCAAAATCGACACCGCCGCCAAAGCCGGCGACACCCTCGGTCCTCTGGCCGGCATCCCCATTGGTATCAAGGACGTTCTCGCGATGCAGGGAGCGCCCGCTACCGCCGGCTCGCTCATCCTCAAGGGCTACCACCCACCTTACGACGCCACCTGCGTCGCCAAGCTGGAAGCCGCCGGCGCCATCCTCCTCGGCAAGCTCAACTGCGACGAGTTCGCCATGGGCTCCTCCAACGAAAACTCCGCCTACGGCCCCGTCAAAAACCCCCGCGCCCCCGACCGCGTCCCCGGCGGCAGCTCCGGCGGCTCCGCAGCCTCGGTAGCCGCAGGCCTTTGCGTCGCTTCGCTTGGTACCGACACCGGCGGTTCCATCCGCCAGCCCGCTGCCTTCTGCGGCGTCGTCGGCGTCCTTCCCACCTACGGACGCATCTCACGCTACGGCCTCATCGCCTTCGCGTCCTCGCTCGACCGCGTCGGCCCTTTCACCCGCACCGTGGCTGACGCCGCCACCATGCTCGAAGTCCTCAGCGGCCCTGACACCCTCGACGCCACAGCCTCCACGCAACCCACCGCGAGCTACACCACGGAGGCCGCGAAGCCCGTCTCCGGCCTCCGCATCGGCGTGCCTGAAGAGTACTTCGGCGAAGGTCTCGACCCCGAAATCCGCGCCGCCATCGAAAAATCCCTCGATGACCTCCGCGCTGCCGGCTGCACCATCCACAAAGTCTCTCTGCCGCACACCAGGTACGCTGTGCCCACCTACTACGTCATCGCCACGGCCGAGGCCAGCAGCAACCTCTCCCGTATGGACGGCGTCCGCTTCGGCCATCGTTCCGCAGACTCCAAAACCCTCAGCTCCATGTACCGCCAGTCCCGCGACGAAGGCTTCGGCGCCGAAGTCAAACGCCGCATCCTGCTCGGCACCTACGTCCTTTCCGCGGGCTACTACGACGCTTACTACCGCAAGGCCCAGCAGGTCCGCACGCTCCTCACCCGAGACTTCCTCACCGCCTTCGCACAGGTAGACGCCATCGTTTGCCCGGTCACCCCCACACCCGCCTTCAAACTAGGCGAAAAAACCGACGACCCCCTCCAGATGTACCTGGAAGACATCTACTCGGTAGCCGCCTCACTAGCGGGCATCTGCGGCATGAGCGTCCCCTGCGGCACCACGCAGGCAGGCTTACCCATCGGCGTTCAAATCCTGGCCAAACACTTCGACGAGTCCACCATGCTCCGCGTAGGCTCCGCCATAGAATCCGCCCAAAACGCCTAACCCAGACTCTGTTCTTCGTAAGTAGCCGCACAATTCGGGTGCCCCATGTTCGCGATGGCTTCATCATCGCTAACGTGGGCATCGCGCGCTTAGCGCGACCGCTCCCGCCCATGCCACCTCCCCTCAACCTCATAGCGAAGCCGAAACTCGAAGCTGGCAGCTCAAAGCTCACAGCTCGATCAGACCCGTTTCTCTCCCCGCATCCTCCATGAGACCCTTAACCTGATGCGCCGAACCCTCCTCACCCTCGTCACCACCCTCACCCTCCAGGCCACCGCGCAAACCCCACAGCCGGTAATCCCACCCGTCCAGCAATCCATCACGGTCACCGCCGACCGAGGCCTCGCCAACCTCAACGACTCCGCCACCTCCGTAGCCGTCCTTCCCCTCCAGCAGCTAGAAGACACCCCCGGCCTAACCCTCGACGACCGCCTCCACGCCGTAGCCGGCTTCCAACTCTTCCGCCGCACTTCCTCCTGGACAGCCAACCCCACCTCACAAGGCCTCAGCCTCCGAGGCCTCGGCAGCACCGCCGCCAGCCGCACCCTCGTCGTCAGCGACCAGGTCCCCCTCAGCGACCCCTTCGGCGGCTGGGTCCACTGGAACGAGATCCCCACGCTCGCCATCCAGCAGGTGCAACTCCTCCGCGGTGGCTCGGCTGACCTCTACGGCTCCGCGGCCATCGGCGGCGTCGTAGAAGTCGTCCCCACGCAACCCACCCACTCCTTCACCTTCGCCGCCGACGCCTCCGGTGCCACCGAAAACACCGGCCTCGGCAACGCTCTTCTCTCCACCACCACGCACCACCTCGCGGCTCTGGGAGCCCTCAGCATCCTCTCCACCGGAGGCTACGTCCCCACCGCTCCCTACGCTCGCGGCACCATCGACACCGTCTCCAACGTCTCCAGCCAAAGCGGTCGCATCAAGCTCGCAACCCCCGCGTCTTCAAAACCCAACCACGCCTTTCTCCTCGGCAACGTCCTCAACGAAGCCCGCGCCAACGGCACTCCCGACCAAACCAACGGCACCCGCCTCTGGCGCTACATCGCCGGCGACGACTACACCAGCCCCTTCGCCAACCTCGCCCTCCGCCTCTTTGGTTCCCGCGAGTCCTACCGCCAGAGCTTCTCCTCCATCGCCGCCAACCGCGACTCTGAAACCCTCACCAAGCTCCAGCACGTCCCCACCGACGAGTTTGGCTTTGCCCTGCAAGCCACGCGAGCCTTCACCCACAGCCTCACCACCGCCCTCGGCCTCGATCTCCGCGATATCCGCGCTACCGACGACGAAACCGCCGTAGTCACCATCCCCAACGTCACCACCAGCATCTCCGCCCGCCAGCGCGAAACCGGAGGCTACGCCGACGCCATCTGGCAACCCAAATCCTGGTCTCTGTCCGGCTCCATCCGCGTAGACTCCTTTCGCACCTTCAACGCCCAGCAAACAACATCAAACTCCACGACCACCAAGCCACTCCCCGAGCTCGACGAACTCGTAGCCAGCCCTCGCCTCGGTCTAGTCCGTTATCTCCCTCACGGCCTCGCTCTCACCGCCACCGCCTTCCGAGCTTTCCGCGGCCCCACCATGAACGAGCTCTACCGCACCGGCCAGATAGGCTCACAAACCACCCTCGCCAACAACACCCTCCTCGCCGAACGCGCCACCGGCTTTGAACTAGGCCCCGAACTCGACACCCGCATCGGCCACCTCCGCGCCACCTACTTCTGGACCGAGGTTAACCGCCCCATCACCACCGTCCTCCTCTCGCAGACGGCCACCACCCAAACCCTGCAACGCGAAAACCTCGGCCAACTCCGCAGCGACGGCCTCATGCTCGAAGCCCAGTCCACTCACTGGCACTCCCTCGACGCCACCTTCGGCTACCAGCTAGCCATCGCCACCGTCACCCGCTTCAACTCTGGCTCCCCCTTACAGTCCAACCTCGTCGGCAAGTGGCTCCCTGAAGTCCCCCGCCAATCCCTCACCTCTACCGTCAACTACACAGCCAGCGCAAAAGGGAAGAGCCTCGCCAACATCCACCTCCTCGCCAGCTACACCGGCCAAATGTTCGACGACTCCGCCAACCAGTTCCTCCTGCACCCCTACGCCCGCTTCGATCTCTCCACCGACCGCACCCTAACCCACGGCCTCACCCTCTTCGCCAGCGCCCAAAACCTCCTCAACCGCACCATCGAAGCCGGCTTCACCCCCACGCCCACCCTGGCCGCCCCCCGCCTCATCCAGGCCGGCCTCCGCTACAACTTCACCCGCTAGTACTTCTATCCTTTGCCGTTGCCTTTGCTTTTCTAGTTGTCATTCCCGAAGGGAATCTGCTGTTGTTTCTGTCGTTGTCGTTGCTTTTGTTTTACTGGTTGTCATTCCGAGCGCAGCGAGCGAACCTGCTGTCTCCCGTTCTTCGCCAGTAGCCGCACCATCCGAGTGCCCCATCCTCGGCGCGCCCCAAGCCTCCCCATCAACTCAAAACTCGAATCGCGCCAGGGTGGGGTATCGCGCAAGCGACCGCTCTCCTCCGCTCACCTCAACCTCTCCACCACAACCCTCGCCATCCCCACATCCACCACCCTCGCCTCCTCCGCCAACCCCCTCCACTCCTCCACCGACATCGCCCTCCGAAACGACACCACCCCATCCCGCGCAATCATCGAGTCCCACCCCAACACCCTCGCCATCCCCCCAAACACCTTCGCCGCCCTCTCACTCCGCCGCAAATCACTCACCAGCCACCCCACCCGAGCCTGCTCTTCGTTCCATCGCAACAACCGCACCACGTCCTCCTCGCAAAGATGATGCGCCAGCAGGGAACTAACCACCACATCCGCCGGCTTCTCCAGCTCCGTCGCAAAAACATCCCCCGTAATCCACGCAATCGTCCCAGCCGACACATGCTCCCGCCGGTCGCGCTCTCTCGCCAGCCTCGCCGCATACGGATTCATATCGATCCCCGTCAGCCTCAGCGGCACACTCCTCTTCGCCGCCCACCGGTAGATCGTCCTAAGTCCATCCCCATGCCCACACCCCACATCCACCACATGCAGCGGCTCATGCGTCACACCCGTCCGCTCCAACACTCGGCCCAAAAACTCCAGCGTAGGTTTATACCCCCGCGTCAGCCGATTCACCTTCGCCAAATCCAACGCCGCCGCGCAATAGTCCACATACGTACACGGCTCATCCATCAGCTCACGCAGCGCAAACTCACGCCGCGAAAAATCCGGCACCGTCTCCTGCTCCGGCAACTCCGTCCCCGGCAGCGGAGGCCCATCACGCAACTTGTCTACACCCAGCTCGTTCTCCATTGCATCTCAACCCTAAGCCCACGCGTACTCTTTACGAGTCATCGCAGGAGTACAACCCCGCATCATGCCTGAAGCTCTTCGGATTCGCACCATTGTCGCACTCGCCGCAGCCTTCTTTTCTCTCGCGTCCTCGGCCCACGCAACTCCCGACTCCTGCAAGTCCCTCCGCCACCTGGTCCTTCCCGCAACCTCCATCGGCCTACCAACCAACGGAGCCACCATCACCTCCGCGACGCACCACCACCAAGGCTCGTCCGGCTTCTGCAAAGTCCTCGGCCGCATCCATCCCATCGACCCCACCGCCGACGACATCCGCTTCGAGCTCAACCTCCCCGAAGGCCCTCACGGCGAATCCATCGCGTGGAACAACAAAGCCCTCCAGTACGGCGGCGGCACCTTCGACGGCTACCTCGCCCCCGCCGACGGCCTCGGCCGCACCGCCGTAAGCATTGCCTCACAGCCCACGCCACTCGCTCGCGGCTACGCCACCTTCGGCTCAGACGGTGGACACCACAAAAACTACTTCCCACTCCCCGACGCCATCAACGCCCTCAACGCCAAGTTCGCCCGCAACCTCGAGATGCAGCGCAACTTCGCCGGCGACGCTCTCAAAAAAGTCCACGACACCGCCGTAGCCATCATCACGCAACGTTACGGCCACCCTCCCACCCGCATGTACTTCATCGGAGGCTCCACCGGCGGCCGCGAAGCTCTCCGCGTCGCCCAGCGTTTCCCCGCCGACTACGACGGCGTCCTCGCCGCTTACCCTGCCTGGGATCAGATCGAGCTGGACCTCCAGTTCATCCGCACCGCGCAAGCTCTCTATGCTCCCGGCGGCTTCCTCGGCCACGCACAAACCAAGCTTATCCAGCAAGCGGTTCTCAACTCCTGCGACGCCAACGACGGCCTCCGCGACGGCATCGTCTCCGACCCCGCAAGCTGTCACGTAGACCCCACCATTCTCCGCTGCAAAGACGGCCACTCCCACCACGGCTGCCTCTCCGACGCCCAACTCCACACCCTCGAAACCTTCGCCACCCCGCAACACACCGCCTTCACCCTCGAACACAACACCGACAGCATCCCCGGCTACAACGCTCTTTCCGGCGCAAACCTAGACACCACCACCGGCCTCCTGCACTACCCCATGCGCAACCCCGTCTTCCTCTTCAACTCCTTCGGCTACGTCATCGGCAACGACGTCCTCCGCAACTTCCTCCCCGTCGGCCACCACTACGACGCCCGTAACTTCGACACCTCCACCGCCGGCCCCTATCGCGCCGAGCTCATCCGCCAGGCCCACGAGATCGACTCCACCAACTCCGACCTCCACGCCTTCACCGCCCACGGCGGCAAGCTCCTCCTCATCCACGGCGCAACCGACACCGTCATCCCAACCAACTCCACCATCGACTACTACCACCGCCTGCAATCCACCATGGGCGCGGACGCCACAGCAACCTTCGCACGCCTCTACATCATCCCCGGCCTCGGCCACGGCTTCGGCACCTTCAACGCCGGCTTCGATACCATCGGCACGCTAGACGCCTGGGCCGACCGCAACATCGCTCCCACCAACCTCACCATCACCGACAACCACAACGGCCGCACCCGTCCCCTCTGCGACTACCCCACCTACGCCCACTACAACGGCACCGGCGACCCCAACGCCGCCAGCAGCTTCACCTGCACCAACCCCACCGCAACATCGCTTCAACTCGCAGCGCAAAGCTCGCAACTCGAAGCCCGATAAGACCCGTTGTTTTTGTTCCTGAGATAGGTCCGGGCTTTAGCCCGGACATTTAAGACCTGCCCTAAATGGGGCTTCAGCCCCCGGGACAAGCTCTCTTTCATCCCACCATTTATCCCAAATTGAGCGAAACAAGATTTGTCAGTCACTACCTGGTCCCGGAGAGAAACTGGCACGACATTTGTGCTGAGCCCCTTTCGCGCGCAACACAAGCCACAAAATTAGTTGCGCGAAACACCCCACCACAACCTGCGTTTACCTATAGGCAAGGCGGTTGTAACAGCCACGCAGGAGGCAACACCATGAAGCTATCCACCGTTACCGCGAAGCTTACATCCATGAAGTCCAACACAGTCCGCATCCTCGCCGTCGGCGCTTTGGCGGTCGCTGCTTTCACCGCCGCCGCGCCCGCAGCTCAAGCTCAACGCTTCTACGTCGGCATCGGAGGCCCACGTTACTACGCTCCCGCTCCTCCGGTCGTCGTCTACGGTGGGCCGGCGTATGGCTACGGCTACGGTTGGCGCGGTCATGAAGACTGGCGCTTCCACCACGACCAGTTTCGCGGCGGCTACGGCCGCGGTCGTCGCTAACACACCAGCAAGTTAGCACCACAACAACTCAGCAAGACGTTCCAGGGCCACTCTTCAACAGAGTGGCCCTGATGTTTATGCCATCCTCGCTTTTGCCTATCCGGATTAGCAGCGGCCTTTAGGCCGTTGAATAGATAGATCAGTAAGAAGGGCTTTAGGTAGTGTCTGACGAATCGGTTTGCCGTTGTTTCTGAGATAGGTCCGGGCTTTAGCCCGGACATTAAGACCCGCCCTAAACTGGGCTTCAGCCCCCGGGATACGCCCTCTTTCATCCCACCACTTATCCCAAAGCGGGCCAAACAAGATTTGTCAGACACTACCTAGCCCTGGCGCTCTACAGCGGCCGATAATAAACCCCCACCGCCTCCGCACAACTCAAACAAACCCGCCCCCCATCCCGCTCCACAAACCGGTCGAAGTTCACACCCTCCCCACACTTCGCACAAACCACGCGCTCGCCCTTGTACCCCGGGAACTCACTCGCCGGCAGCGCCACCCTCACCCAATCCGCACGAAACAAATCCTCATCCGCCATCTCGCGATACGCCTTCATCTGCTGCGCATTCTTCTCTAACTCCGGATAAAGCTCCTTCGCCCGCCCCTTCGAGCTCTCCAGCGCAACCACCCGCAACCCCTTATAGTCATCCCCCTCCAGCCGCGCATAGAGATCCACAAACGTAGCCGCCATCTTTCCCCAATCGCGCAGCTTCAACGCCCGTTTCCCCACGCGACATCCGGTCACAACTCCAATCGCATCAGTCGCACAACGATCGATCTCCACAAACGTAGCCAGCCTTTTCCGATCAGGATTCAACTCCGCCGCATTGAACCGCGCCCGCGGATCCTCAATCCCCAGCGTCTTCAGCGCAAGCATCGCCATCCGCACGCCTAGCACCTGCCCGGCACACAGATGCCCATGCGCAACCTCCGCCTCCCGCAATAATTCATCCAACCCTATAGCCATCCCCCAATGCTACGCCGCAAACATTCACGCCTCACTTCGCGAACCGTGCCTTTAACCTTCGCGCCCTCTGCGTTCAAGGCCGTTGCACTTGCTGTTGCTTTTCCCCGCACCATCGCATCCAATCGCTCTATGGCCGACAGCGAATTCGCCGCAACACAATGGTGGCAAACCGGAGTCATCTACCAGATCTACCCACGCAGCTTTCAGGACACCCCCAGCCCCAGCGGCTTGGCCGACGGCGTCGGCGATCTCCCCGGCATCACCGCCCGTCTCGACTACCTCGTCTCCCTCGGCATCGACGCCATCTGGATCAGCCC
>Ga0302305_1002050_pt1 | contig 11511 bp, 10 predicted proteins | sample III_Palsa_E2_3_FD_198764 | JGI IMG/M metagenome (GOLD analysis project Ga0302305, IMG submission 198764) | Peat permafrost microbial communities from Stordalen Mire near Abisko, Sweden - III_Palsa_E2_3 | ecosystem: Environmental > Terrestrial > Soil > Palsa > Peat permafrost | place: Sweden... | reverse complement strand
CCGGCAACGGAGCGGGGTTTTTTAATGCCATCAGCAACGCACACACAGCGGAGCGATGATGAAAAACCCGAACCAGCAATCAGACGACGGCATTAGCGACGTAGTGGCCGATCACGTGCGTATTTTCGACACCACCCTGCGCGATGGCGAACAGGCGCCCGGCTTCTCGATGGACCGCCGCGCCAAGCTGCGCATGGCGCAGGCGCTAGAGGCACTTGGCGTCGACGTGCTCGAAGCCGGCTTTCCGCAAGCCTCGCCGGATGACTTCGACGCCGTGGCCGACATTGCCCGTCTGCTGAAGACCACTACGGTTTGTGGCCTGGCGCGCTGCCAGACCGGCGATATCGATACCGCTGGGCGCTCGCTGGAAAAAGCCAACCATTCGCGCATTCATGTCTTTCTGTCGACCAGTCCGCTGCACCGCGAGCACAAGCTGCGCATGAGCAAGGCACAAGTGCTGGACACCGCGGTGATGGCCGTCGAGCGCGCCCGCGGCCTGTGCCATGAAGTGGAGTTCTCTGCTGAGGACGCACTGCGAACGGAACCGGAATTTCTGGTCGAGGTGTTCAGCGCCGCCATTGCGGCGGGCGCCACCACCGTCAACGCGCCGGATACGGTCGGTTACACCACCCCATCGGAAATCTTCGAGCTGTTCACTTACCTGCGCAAAAACGTCAAAGGCGCGGACAAGGTGATCTTCTCCAGCCATTGCCACGACGATCTGGGCATGGCCGTGGCCAACAGCCTGGCCGCGATCAGCGCCGGCGCACGTCAGGTCGAATGCACTATCAACGGTATCGGCGAGCGCGCCGGCAACGCGTCGCTGGAAGAAATCGTGATGGCACTTAAGGTTCGCGCGCCCTACTTCGGCGTCGACACGCGCGTTGACACGCGCAAGCTGCATCCGGCCTCGCGCCTGCTAACCCAGATCACCGGCCAGCATGTGCCGCGCAACAAGGCCATCGTCGGCGACAACGCCTTCGCGCACGAGTCGGGCATTCACCAGCACGGCATGCTGAAGCACCGCGGCACCTACGAAATCATGCGTTCGGAAGACGTCGGCATTCCCGAAGTGCGCATGGTGCTGGGCAAGCACTCCGGCCGCGCCGCGCTGCGCCAGCGCCTGGAAAGCCTGGGCCACGCCGTCGAGGAAACCGCGATGGACGACATCTTCGCGCGCTTCAAGACGCTGGCCGACAAGAAGCGCGAAATCCACGACGAGGATCTGGAAGCGATCGCGATGGGCCTGGATCCGGACGTGGCCGGGCCGTGGCGAATCGTGCAGCTCACCAGCGCCACGCACCTGGGCGGCGGCGCCTCGGCATCGGTAAAGCTGGCGCATGACGACGGCCGCGAAACCAGTGAAGCGGCCATCGGCGATGGCCCGGTCGATGCCGTGTTGCGTGCGATCGAGCGTGCCGCCGGCAGCGAAATGAAACTGACCGATTTTTCCGTGCGCTCGGTCAGCGAAGGCGGCGATGCGCAGGGACATGCGCAACTCACCGCGCGCCACAACGATCGCGACTGGCACGGCCAGGGCATCAGCACCGACATCGTCGAGGCGACCGCGCTGGCCGCACTGGACATCGTCAATCGCATCGAACGGCACACGCCTGCCATGCAGCGTGTCGCCGTTGCCCATCTCTGATTTACACGCCACAGCACTTTATTCGGAACTTGTCATGACCACACCTTTCATCTGGCACAACGGCAGCATCAAGCCCTGGGCCGAAGCCACCGTCCACGTCAGCGCGCACGCCCTGCATTACGGCTCCTCGGTTTTCGAGGGCGAGCGCGTGTACGCCACTCATCGCGGGCCGGCGTATTTCCGCCTGGCCGATCACACCCAGCGGCTGTTCGAGTCGGCCCGTATGTACGAGATCGAGATTGGCTATACCGAAGACGAGATCAACGCCGCCTGCATCGAGTTGATTCGCGCCAATGAGATGGCCTCGGCGTACGTACGCCCGATCGTATTTCGCGGCGCCGGTGGGCTCGGCGTGCTGCCGCGCGACGGCTCGCCGGTGGACGTGTCGATCATGGCGCTGGACTGGGGCGCGTATCTGGGCGATGCGCTGGAGGTCGGCGCCGACGTCTGCGTGTCATCGTGGAACCGCGCGGCGCCTAACACGTTTCCGAGCTGGGCCAAGGCCGGCGGCAACTACCTCAACAGCCAGCTGATCGCGTTCGAAGCACGTCGCGGCGGCTATGACGAAGGCATCGCGCTTGGCCACAACGGCCTGCTCAGCGAAGGCGCCGGCGAAAATATTTTCCTGGTGAAAAAAGGCCGGCTGTTCACTCCGCCGACCAGCGCTGGCATCCTGGCAGGCATCACCCGAGACACCATCATCACCCTGGCCGAAGACTTGGGCCTGCGCGTGGAAGAACGCGACATGCCGCGCGAAGCGCTGTACTCGTGCGACGAAATTTTCATGACCGGCACGGCGGCCGAAGTGACGCCGGTGCGCTCGGTCGATCGCAAGCCAGTCGGCAAAGGTGAACCCGGCCCGATCACGCGCGCGCTGCAGCAAGCCTTTTTCGGCCTGTTCGACGGGCGTACCGAAGACACACGCGGCTGGTTGAATTATGTGAGTGCGGTCGTCCCTGACCGCGAAGATCAACAAAAGGAGATCGCGGCGTGACTGCGAAAACGCTATTCGAAAAAGTCTGGGATGCCCATGAGGTCGTGGCCGAAACTGAAGCTACCCCGGCAACCCTGTACGTGGATCTGCACCTGATCCACGAGGTGACGACGCCGCAGGCGTTCACCGAACTGCGCCAGCGCGGCCTGCCCGTGCGCCGCCCCGACAAGGTGCTGGCCACGCTGGATCATTCCACGCCAACGTCGCCCGCCGATGCGGCAGGTAATTACACCTACGTCACACCGGAAGCCGAGCAGCAGGTGGACATGCTGCAGGCCAACTGCGCCGAATTCGGCATCGAGTTGAACGGCTGGGGTAGCGACCACCGCGGCATCGTCCACGTGATCGGTCCCGAGTACGGAGCTACGCAGCCAGGCATGACGATCGTCTGCGGCGACAGCCACACCGCCACGCACGGCGCGTTCGGCGCGCTGGCGTTCGGCATCGGCACCACCGAAGTCGGCCACGTGCTGGCCACGCAGTGCCTGCTGCAGCGCAAGCCCAAGACGCTTGCCATCCACGTCGACGGCAAGCTCAAGCCCGGCGTCGGTGCCAAGGATCTGATCCTGTACGTGATCGGCAAGATTGGCGTGGGCGGCGGCACTGGCCAGGTGATCGAATACCGCGGCAGCGCCATCGAGGCCTTGTCGATGGAACAGCGCATGACCGTCTGCAACATGTCGATCGAAGCGGGCGCACGCGCCGGCCTGATCGCTCCGGATGAAACCACCTTCGCCTGGCTCAAGGGCCGTCCCCGCACACCGCAGGGCGCGGCATGGGACGCCGCCGTAAAGCACTGGAAAACCTTGGTCACCGACGAGGGCGCACGCTACGACAACGAGGTGTTCATCGATGCCGCCGACATCGGCGCCACCATCACCTACGGCACGCATCCAGGCATGGTCACGCCGATCGGTGCCGCCATTCCCGCCGCCCGCGATGCGCAGGAAGCGAAAGCGCTGGCCTATATGCAGTTCAGCGGCGGCCAGCAGCTGACCGGCGAGAAAGTCGACGTGGTCTTTGTCGGCAGCTGCACCAACTCGCGCCTGTCCGACCTGCGCGAGGCGGCCGACGTGATGCGCGGCCGCAAGGTCGCCCCCGGCGTGCGCGCCTTGATCGTGCCGGGCTCGGTGCTGATCAAGCGCGAAGCCGAGGCGGAAGGTCTGGACGAAGTGTTCCGCGCCGCTGGTGCCGAATGGCGCGAAGCCGGCTGCTCGATGTGCATCGGCATGAATGGCGATATCGCCCAGCCGGGCCAGCTGGTGGTGTCCACCAGCAATCGCAACTTCGAAGGCCGTCAGGGCAAGGGCGCACGCACCGTGCTGGCCAGTCCGTTGGTGGCGGCGGTCGCCGCGGTCACCGGCCAAATCACCGACCCATCCGCTTTTCTGGAGCAGGCCGCATGAAGCCCGTCACTGAAATCCGCTCGCGCACCGCGGTGTTGTCGTTCGAAAACATCGATACCGACCGCATCATCCCGGCGCGCTTCCTCACCACCACTGAACGCTCGGGCCTGGGCCGGTTCGCCTTCAACGACTGGCGCTATCAGTCCGACGGCAGCGACAACCCGGACTTTCCGCTCAACAAACCCGAAACGAAAGGCTGCGCAATCCTGGTCGCCGGCCACAACTTCGGCTGCGGCTCGTCGCGCGAGCACGCGCCGTGGGCCTTGCTGGATTTCGGCCTGCAGGCGGTGATCTCGTCCGAGATCGCGGACATCTTCCGCAGCAATTCATTGAAAAACGGCCTGCTCACGATTGTGGTGCCGAGCGAGGCACATCGTCGCTTGCTGGAACAGCCGGGCATAGAGCTGAGCATCGATGTGCGCGAACAATTCGTCGCGCTGCCCGACGGCAGCCGCATTGGTTTCGAGCTCGAGCCCTTTGCCAAGCACTGCCTGCTCAACGGCATCGACCAGCTTGGTTACCTGCTGCAGCAAGACGAGGCGATCAGCACCTACGAACGTCAACACGAATCACAGGAACAGGCGGCATGAAGGCTCATATCGTTACCTTGCCCGGCGACGGTGTCGGTCCGGAAGTCACGGCCGCGGCAGTGGCCGTTCTGAAAGCGGTCGCGAAGCATGGCGGCCATGAATTCCAGTTCGAGCAACACTCGATTGGCGGCGCCGCTATCGATGCCTCCGGCGAGCCGCTGCCGGCCGCCTCGCTCGACGCGTGCAAGCGCGCCAATGCGGTGCTGCTGGGCGCGGTGGGTGGCCCAAAGTGGTCCGACCCGAACGCCAAGGTTCGTCCCGAGCAGGGCTTGCTGGCACTGCGTGCGGCGCTGGGCGTTTACGCCAACCTGCGCCCGCTGCAGGTGCATCCGTCGCTGGCCAACCTGTCGCCGCTGAAGAACGAAAAGCTGAAAAACGTCGACGTGCTGTTTGTGCGCGAACTCACCGGCGGCACTTACTTTGGTGTCAAGACGCGCACCGAGGATAGCGCCACCGACGAGTGCAAATACACCGTGCACGAAATCGAGCGCGTCGTGCGCCGCGCGTTCGATCTGGCGCGCGGCCGCAAGAAGCATCTCACCTCGGTGGACAAGGCCAACGTGCTGGAAACCTCGCGCCTGTGGCGCAGCACGGTGCAGCGCATTGCACCGGAATACGCCGACGTTACGGTCGAGCATCAACTAGTCGATTCGATGGCGATGCTGCTGCTGACCCAGCCTTCGCACTACGACGTCGTGGTCACGGAAAACCTGTTCGGCGACATCCTCACCGATGAAGCCGCCGCCATTGCTGGCTCGCTCGGCCTGCTGCCGTCGGCATCGCTCGGCGATGGTCGCAACGGTCTGTACGAACCGATCCACGGCTCGGCGCCAGACATCGCTGGCAAGGGCGTGGCCAATCCGACCGGCGCGGTTCTATCGGCCGCGATGCTGCTGCGTCATTCGCTGCATCTGGAAACAGAAGCCGCCGCGATCGAAGCGGCCGTGCATCAGGTATTGCGCGATGGCCCGCACACCCGCGACATCGGCGGCGACGCCGGTACCGATGCGGTACGCGATGCCGTGCTGCGTGCGCTCGAGCATCACACCGAAACATCCGACGCCTCGTTCGCCGGCGCATAAGGCCCGCGCGTCAAGGCAATCCAGTTCCCCGATTGGACATACGGACATGTCCAGTTTTTTTCTTCCGCCACGTTGGCAGATGCAGATGTACATCACAGCACCACAGCGACGACTTCAAAACTACTGGAATCCCCATGCGTAGTGATCAGATAAAAACCGGCCCCGACCGGGCTCCCGCCCGCGCGATGCTGCGTGCCACTGGCCTTGACGACGAAGCCATCGCCAAGCCGCTGGTGGCCATCGTGCACACGTGGTCCAACGTCAGCCCGTGCAACCTCAACCTGCGCGAACTGGCCGAACATGCCGCTGCCGGTGTGCGCGCCGCGGGCGGCACGCCGATCGAATTCAACACCATCGCGGTAACCGACGGCATCGCCATGGGCACGTCGGGCATGCGCGCCTCGCTGATCAGCCGCGAGGTCATCACCGACTCGATCGAGCTGGCCGTCGATGGCCACTGCCTTGATGCGATGGTGGTGCTGTGCGGTTGTGACAAGACCATTCCCGCCGCCGCGATGGCGATGGCGCGACTCAACATTCCCGCGGTCGCCCTGTACGGCGGCAGCATTGCGCATGGCACGCACGACAACCATCCGATCACCATCCAGCAGGTGTTTGAAGCCGTCGGCGCGCACGGCGCCGGCAAGATCAGCGACGCCGAACTGACCTCGGTCGAGAAAGACGCCTGCCCCGGCGCTGGCGCCTGCGGTGGTCAGTTCACCGCCAACACCATGGCGATGGTGCTGACTACGCTCGGCCTGTCGCCGATGGGCCTCAACGATATCCCGGCCACGCATCCGGCCAAGGGGCACGCGGCGTTTCGCTGCGGCGAGCTGGTGATGGAATGTTTCCGCGAGGACCGCAAGCCGCTCGATCTGCTCAGCCGCACCTCGTTCCGCAACGCCGCACGCATGGTCGCCGCCACGGCGGGTTCGACCAATGCCGTGCTGCATTTGCTGGCGATCGCGCGCGAAGCCGACATCGAATGGAACCTGGAAGATTTCGAACCGGCCTCGGTGCACACGCCGGTGATCGCCGACCTGCTGCCAGCCGGCCGCTACACCGCCGTGGAAATGTTCGGCGCTGGCGGCAGTGGCCGCGTGGCGCAGGAGTTGATCGCCGTCGATATGCTGGACGATGCGCCGACCGTCACAGGCCGCAGTCTGTTCGAGGAAGCCGCCGCTGCACCGCGCGCCGACAAGCAGGACGTGATCCATCCGGTCAGCAGCCCGCTCAAGCCGCGCGGCGGCTATTCCATTCTCTACGGCAACCTCGCGCCGGACGGCTGCATCCTCAAGCTGGCCGGCAAGGACAGCGGCCAGTTCGAAGGCAAGGCACGCGTGTTCGAGAGTGAGGAAGATGCTTTCGCCGCCGTGCAGGGCGATCAAATTCACGCCGGCGACGTCATCGTGATCCGCAACGAAGGCCCGGCCGGTGGCCCCGGCATGCGCGAGATGCTCGGCGTCACCGCGGCGCTGATCGGCCGCGGCATGGGCAATGACGTGGCACTCATCACCGACGGCCGCTTCTCCGGCGCGACGCACGGCTTCATGGTCGGCCACATTGCGCCGGAAGCGGCACGTGGCGGCCCCATCGCACTACTGCGCGAAGGCGATAGCGTGATCATCGACGCCGAAAAACGCGAGCTGCGTACCAACGTCGATCTGGCCAAGCGCCGCGCCGACTGGCATCCGCCGGCGCCCAAAGTCACCCATGGCGCGCTGGCCAAATACGCGCTGCTGGTCGGCTCCGCCTCCGACGGCGCCACCACCCAGCCGATCAACGCTTCCAGCCGTCCGGCCATCCAGACGTCCAAATCATCATCCAACCCAACGACTCACACCCCATCAAACCCAGGAGCCACCGCATGAGCAATGCAACCACCAACGACACTCTCGCCAAGGCGCGCATCGCCGTACTCGGCTACGGCAGCCAGGGCCGCGCCCATGCGCTGAACCTGAAAGACTCCGGCCTCGATGTGGTCATTGGCCTGCGTCCCGGCGGCCCGACCTGGAAGAAGGCCGAAGCCGACGGCTTCGCCGTGGTCGATCCAGCCAATGCGGTGAAAGGCGCCGACCTGGTCGCCGTGCTAACGCCGGACATGACCCAGCCGGCCATCTACAAGGAAGCGATCGAACCCAACATCAAGCCCGGCGCCGCGCTGCTGTTTGCTCACGGCTTCAATATCCACTTCGGACAGATCAAGCCACGCGAGGATATCGACGTGATCCTGGTCGCGCCGAAAGGCCCGGGCGCGCTGGTGCGCAGCGAGTACGAACGCGGTCGTGGCGTGCCCTGCATCTGGGCCGTGTACCAGGACGTCAGCGGTCACGCCGAAGCGACCACCAAGGCGTATGCCGACGGCATCGGTGGCGGTCGCGCCATGCTGATCCAGACCGACTTCAAGGAAGAAACCGAGACCGATCTGTTCGGTGAGCAGGCCGTGCTGTGCGGTGGTGCCAGCGAGCTGGTGATTGCGGGCTTCGAGACCTTGGTTGAGGCCGGCTACCAGCCCGAGATCGCCTATTACGAAGTGATGCACGAGCTGAAGCTGATCGTCGACCTTTTCTACGAAGGCGGCATCACCCGCATGCTCGAGTTCATCTCCGAGACCGCGCAGTACGGTGACTACGTCAGCGGCCCGCGCATTGTCGATGCCGCCACCAAGCAGCGCATGAAGGACGTGCTCACCGACATCCAGGACGGCACCTTCGCGAAAAACTGGACGGCGGAATACAAGGCCGGACTGCCGAACTACAAGAAGTTCAAGCAGGCCGATCTCGATCATCCGATCGAGAAGGTCGGCAAGGAACTGCGTGCACGTATGCCGTGGCTGCAGACGGGCAAAGCCGCTGCACCAGCCGCTGAGCCGCTGAAAAAAGTGGGCTAAAACGACTCGTCCAGAACGGTTTGCTGCCACGCCATCAGCGTTCACGCGGCAGCAAACCACTTTCAACCGATCCATCTCATCAAGGAATGCTCATGAAACGTTTTCATATCGCTCTGGCTGTGCGCAACCTCGATGACTCCATCGCCGATTACAGCGCGCGCCTTGGCCAGTCGCCGCAACTGGTGGTGCAGGACAAGTACGCGCTGTGGCGTACCCGGCAGCTGAACTTCTCGATCAACGAGCTGCCCGAACGCGCGGGTGAGGTTCGCCATATCGGTTTTGAAGACGACGAGGCCAGAGGCTTCACCATCTCCAAGGATGCCAACGGCATCGAATGGGAAAATTTCTCCGCCATCGATCAGGAAGCGCTGATCGAGTCGATCTACGGCGAACCGACCTACGCCATGGTCAACATCGACATGGATGCGCTTGAACTTATCCGCAATTAGACGTCCAGACATAAACGGTTCGGCGCTCGGGCACGCCAGCCAACACCAGACATTGCGCAAGCAGTCGGCCCGCGACAAACCCAGGATATCCATCGTGACTACGCAACTACTGAAAGCGCACAAGCCGACACCCACCATCACCATCGATGAAGCACGGCACCCGCTTGCCGGTACGCCGATGAGCGGTGCCGACGTGGTAGTCCAGGTACTTGCCGACGAAGGCGTCGACGTGATGTTTGGTTATTCCGGCGGCGCCATTCTGCCGGTCTACGACGCGCTTTACCGCTACAACGCCGAACATGCGCGCGCCGATGGCAGCGAGCCGATGCCCTTGATCGTTCCCGCCAACGAGCAGGGCGCCGGCTTCATGGCATCGGGCTATGCGCGTGCCTCGGGCAAGGTGGGCGTTGCCGTCGTCACTTCCGGTCCTGGCGCTACCAACATGGTCACACCGGTGCGCGATGCGATGGCCGACTCCACGCCGATGGTGGTGATCTGCGGCCAGGTGGCGACCACCTCGCTCGGCAGCGACGCGTTCCAGGAAGCGCCGATCAGCAATATCATGGGTGCCTGCGCCAAGCACGTGTTTCTGGTCACCGACGCCGAGGCACTCGAGGCGACGGTACGCACGGCGTTCGAAATTGCCCGCACCGGCCGGCCGGGTCCGGTGGTGGTGGATATTCCAAAGAATGTACAGAACACCGCACTGACGTTCGACGGCCGGTCGCAGCTGCCGATTCCCGGCTACCGTGCGCGTCTGCGTGCGGTGGAAGAGGCGCGGCTGGACGATGCCGAATGCGCCGCGTTCTTCGCCGCGCTGGATGCGGCGCAGCGTCCGTTGATCTACGCCGGCGGTGGCGTGATTGCCGCCGAGGCATCGCAAGCCTTGCGCGCCTTCGTTGAAGCTTTCGGCCTGCCGGTCACCACCACGTTGATGGGCCTCGGTGCACTCGACACCAGCGACGCGCTGTCGCTGCACATGCTTGGCATGCACGGCACCGCCTACGCCAATTACGCGGTGGAGGATTGCGACTTCATCCTGACGCTCGGTGCGCGCTTCGACGATCGCGTAGCGGGCGTGCCGGACAAGTTTGCGCCGCGCGCCAAGTTCATTGCGCAGATCGATATCGACCCGGCCGAGTTCGGCAAGGTGAAAGCGATCCATTGGCATCACTGCGGACCGATGGTGCGCACACTGGAACGACTGACCCAATACGGCATCGCGCACGGCAAGCGGCCGTCGCTGGCTGCGTGGCATGCCCACATCGCTGAACTCAAGCGCGTGCACGCGATGAACTACGACCGCGCGAGCGAACTGATCCAGCCGTATGCGGTGATGGAGGAAATCAACAAGACCACGCAGGGACGCGCCATCATCAGCACGGGTGTCGGCCAGCACCAGATGTGGGCCGCGCAGTATTCGGCTTTTCGCGAACCGAGGCAGTGGCTCACGTCCGGCTCGATGGGCACGATGGGCTTCGGCCTGCCGGCGGCGATCGGCGCGCAGTTCGCCAAGCGCGATGCGCTGGTGATCGACATCGACGGCGACGCCAGCATCCGCATGAACATCGGCGAGCTGGAGGTCTGCACGACCTACAACCTGCCGGTGAAAGTGCTGGTGTTCAACAACCTCGGCGACGGCATGGTGCGGCAGTGGCAGAAGCTGTATTTCATGGGCCGCTTCGCCGCTTCGGACAAGAGCTTGCGCACCAAGGATTTCGTCAAGACCGCCCAGGCCGACGGCTTTCAGTGGGCGAAGCGGCTGGAGCATCCGCAAGACATGGTGGCCACCGTGGCCGACTTTCTGCGCTTCGACGGGCCGGCCTTTCTCGAAGTGATGATCGACCCCGATGCCGGCGTCTATCCGATGGTCGGGCCCGGCGCTACCTACGCGCAGATGATCACTGGCGATCACATCATGGCGCGTGATGCCAACGCCGCGCCGCCGGTGACGTCCACGCCGCTCGTCGACATGTTTTGAGGTACGAATCTATGCGCCACACACTTTCCATTCTTTTGCAGAACGAATCAGGCGCACTGGCGCGCGTGGCCGGCCTGTTTGCCGCACGTCACGTCAATATCGACACGTTGAACGTCGCCGCCACTATCGATCCGGCGATCTCGCAGCTGACCCTGGTGCTGCACGGTGACGAAGCCACGCTCGAGCAGATCGTGCGACAGACTCGCAAGCTGATCGATGTGCTCGATGTAATCACCCTCACACCCGACGATGCCACGTCCGGACGACTCCTTTCGGTACCCGCGCTGTCGTGAATGTGCGCGTCGAACAACTCGCCAGAAAAAAACATACACCGGACGAGGCGGTCGAGACACCCGATGACAGTGAGATGCTCCGTCGCGCGCAGTCGTCGCAGGTCTATGACGTAGCACATGAATCGCCATTGGAGTTTGCGCCGCTGTTGTCGTCGAAGCTCGGTAGCGACGTGTGGAT
>Ga0302305_1002046_pt1 | contig 11521 bp, 6 predicted proteins | sample III_Palsa_E2_3_FD_198764 | JGI IMG/M metagenome (GOLD analysis project Ga0302305, IMG submission 198764) | Peat permafrost microbial communities from Stordalen Mire near Abisko, Sweden - III_Palsa_E2_3 | ecosystem: Environmental > Terrestrial > Soil > Palsa > Peat permafrost | place: Sweden... | reverse complement strand
TTGCTCAGCTCGAAGTCGAACACGTCGAAGTTTTCCTTGATGCGCGACGGCGTCTGCGATTTCGGAATCACCATATGACCCAGTTGCAGATGCCAACGGATAATGACCTGCGCAGCGGTCTTGCCATGGGCGTCGGCGACTTCCTTGATGATCTTGTTTTTCAGCAGGTCGCCACCCTGCCCGAGCGGACTCCAGGCTTCGGTGACGATGCCCTTGGACTTGTTGAAGCCGGCCACATCGACCTGGGCAAAATCCGGATGCAGCTCGATCTGGTTGACTACCGGTACGACGTCGGTTTCCTTGATCAGTTTCTCGAGATGCTTCGGCTGGAAATTCGATACACCGATCGACTTGATGCGCCCCTCATCGCGCAAACGGATGAAGGCTTTGAACGTATCAACGTACAGGTCTTTCGCGGGACACGGCCAATGGATCAGATAAAGGTCGACGTAATCCTGCCTGAGCTTGTCCATGCTGGCATCGAAAGCCTTCAATGTGGCATCGAAGCCCTGATCGCCGTTCCACAGCTTGGTCGTCAGAAAAATGTCGCTGCGCGACAGGCCCGAATCGCGGATCGCTTCGCCTACGCCTTTTTCATTCTTGTAGAACGCCGCCGTGTCGATCGAACGGTAACCAGCCTTCAGCGCAGTGGCGACTGCGTCAGTGGCCTGCGCGTTGTCGATCTGAAAGACACCGAAACCGAGCTGCGGCGCGTAGATACCATCGTTGAGCTTCAACAGGGGTTGCTTGTCAGTCATGCAGTGTTGCTCCATCAGTTTCAAAACCTAAGGAGCAACCATGCACCATCCACCCCTGAAAGCGGCGTGATCAATCCGTGCGCGAAACGTAATGACTGGCCACGTAGCCATCGAGAATGCCGACGAATTCGCTGGCGATATTGTCGCCACGCAAGGTCATCGCCTTTTCGCCGTCGATAACTCCAGGTCGCTTGGCAGCAATATGCCGATGCTTGCATCCCTTGATTCAAGGCAAACAGCGTCGGCATTGCCTCAACTACAAACCGATAGAGAACAAACGTGTCGTCGCCCCAAAACCTAAAGCACCAACACACCCTTGGTGTTCAGTTTCTCGTTCATCCAAAAATTCGAATCGATATATTTGCAGAAAATGTCAGGTGGAAGAATCGTTGGACGTTCAACAAATTCGACTCGTCGCCTCACCGTATGCAACCCAGGCATACCGAATCGGTGATCGAACTCTTCTTCCTCATAAGCCACATCATCGAAATCGTGGGAAAACGGCTGCTCGCCTAAGGCGCGATACAAACGTTCCATCGTCTGCACCGGCTCCCGCGTCAATGACTCATAACGCAGCAGTATCAGCTTGCTTGCATGCTCCCCAAACCAGGCTTCGCGCAAGGAACTCCAAGCCAGGCCAATCAGACCATTGTCCGAATCCATCAGATTGTCGACTCGCCCGTACACATTGCGCACAGCCTTATTGTTGAACAGATTCGATACGTGCGTTGGATTACGCCGCACCATTTTTTCGACACTATCTATCACCCAAGGTACATCCCGCACGCAGCAAATCACTCGCGCCCTGGGAAACAGCTTGTCTACCAACGCCAGCCTTGCCGTCCATGATCGGTTTGTATCGAACACTACTTGTGCTTGCTGTGCCGGCTCAGTGTGGTGATATGACCAAAAAAGTGATTGAAGAATGCGATAGCGCCGCTCATCAGAAAAGAAAGATGCGAACTCGGCGCTGCCACTCATTTTTGGTAATACCGCGGAGAGCAAAGAACACACCGGACTGGTGATGGCCGCATTAAAACGCGGATTCTGCCGCAGGATGGCCGACAGCAACGTCGAGCCGGACCGCGGCAGACCCGATATCAAATGCACAGTTGATGTCGACAAGCCAGTTACGCCAACTGTGCAGGGTGAGAGGACATCTGGAGCGTTGCTGCCAGTGGGACCGTGTTGTGATGCCACGCCGGTATCGATGATTCGGAGGTATCCCATGCACCATCGCCCGCATCGAATGAAGCCATCGCCTGCACCAACTGATGCAGCTGGCTATTCACACTGGATGTTGAGGCCGATGTGGATGACGCGGCGCTGCCATACAGCGACTGGATTCCCGCCACATCCGTCGAACTCAACGACTGATTTGAGGAGCTCAGCAGATAGTCCATCACGGAGTCGGCATTGGCGTTGTCCGCCAGACCCAGCGCATGCCCGATTTCGTGCAACGCCACCTGCTCCAGACTCGTGCCCGTTGAGGCGTACGTCGCCTGCCCATTCGCCGCCGTGATCAGTGGCGCCTGGGAAGGATCTTCCAGGCGTACCACCACGCCAGGATTCAACTGGCCATCAGCACTGGAGAAGCTGGTCAAACCAATCACATTGCTCGTGGGCGTGTTCAGGTCGCCAAAGCCAACCCGGATGTCCGATGTTGCCGTGTCGGGCACTTCCACAAAGTTCAAGCCCGAGGCCTTTGCCCAGGCCTGGAAAGCCTGTTCGACCGCTGCCTCTTCAGAGGATGTGTTGATGTAGCTGCTGAATGGGTCTGCGCTCTGCGTCGGCTGATTCCCTTCCGCAAAGCTCCACGTCACCGTTTTATCCGCCCAGGACGCCTGTTCGTACACACTGCTCTGCGACGCGCCAGCGTATTTGGCCACCTGTGCCGCATCGGGAGCACGACCTTTCCATTTCGCAAAACCATAGCCATAGCCATAGTCGCCGGGGTCGCCGCTGTCACCGCTGCCATCGTCCGGATCGGGAGCCGCCCAGTTCGAACCGGTATCGCCCGCACCCACCACGTCGTCGCCCGTGTTGGTTCCATCAACCACCACCGAACTGTCCGTCGCCGATACATCGTCATCGGTACCGGTGACCGTCAAATTGTCATCCGCCGCCCCCACGACCTTGTCATTCGAACCATCGATGATGGCGGTCACGTCCCCACTGATATCGATCGTTATGTTACTTGCATCGACTTTATCGGCGGTAACACCTGCTGCCAAATCCACCGTGTCTCCGGTATTGCTCAGCGAGGCGGTCTGGTTGCTGCCGTCCATCTGCACCGCGGTGCCGGCGCTGACGATCGATGCGCTGCTGCCGCTGCCGAGTTCCGCCACCGTGCTGCCGCCCGTGACATTGAATGTACCGCCAGTCCCAGTGTAATCGAGGGTGGTGGTGGCGCCGTTGGTAAACGTGTCGTTGTTGCCGTTGATACTGAAGCTACCCGCGCCGTAGGCATCGACACCGGCCCCGCTCGCATCCAGCGTATCGTTGCTGGCGCCTGCCGTAAAATGGACCGTGTCGCCGGCGTTGCCCAATGAAGCGGTCTCGTTGCTGGCGTCCAACTGCACCATGGTGTTCGCGCTGTTGATCGTTGCGCTGCTACCGGCGCCCAACTCCGATACGAGGCTGCCGCTTGTCAGATCGAACGTGCTACCCGTACCGGTGTAATTCAAACCGGTCACCGCACCATTGGTAAACGTGTCGTTGTTGCCGTTGAGGCTGAAGTTGCCGGTACCGTACGCATCGACACCGGCCCCGTTCGCATCCAGCACATCGCCGGTGTCGCCTGCTGCAAAGTGGACAATGTCGCCGGCGTTGCCCAATGAGGCGGTCTCGTTGCTGGCGTCCAACTGCACCATGCTGTTCCCGCTGTCGATCGTTGCGCTGCTACCGGCACCCAGCTCCGATACAGTACTGCCGCTTTCCAGATTGAACGTGCTACCCGTACCGGTGTAATTCAAACTGGTCACCGCACCATTGGTAAACGTGTCGTTGTTGCCGTTGAGGCTGAAGGTGCCGGTACCGTACGCGTCGACACCGGCCCCGCTCGCATCCACCGTATCGCCGGTAACGCCCGCTGCCAGATTCACGATGCCACCGGTGCTGCTCAGCGACGCAGTCTGGTTGCTGCTGTCCATTGCCACCGTGGTGTTGGCGCTGACGATCGACGCGCCGCTGCCGCTCCCGAGCTCCGCCACTGTGCTTCCACCCGTGACATTGAAAATGCCGCCAGTCCCGGTGTAATCGAGGGTGGTGGTGGCGCCGTTGTTAAAGACATCGTTGTTACCGTCGAGGCTGAAGCTACCCGCACCGTACGCGTTGACAGTCGCGCCGCTCGCATCAACCGTATCCGTGGTGGCGCCAGCGGCTATATTGACTGTCCCGCCGGACGAACTCATCGTCAGCGTCTGATTGGCCGCTTCCAGATCCACCGTGTCCGCACCGGCCACCGTCGCCGTGCTGCTCGCACCATCGAGCTGGATCGTGTTGCCTGTGGAGGTCACGGTATTGCTGGTACCTGAGACGTCTAGCATCGAATCGCTACTGGCCGCCAAAGAAACGCTGTTGCCCGAGCCCTCCACCGTATCCGAGACGCCACCGGCCGCCGTAATCGTGGTGTCGGTGCCATCAAAGACATTGCCCGTATCATCCGCCGCATCGTTGATCGTGCCGTCCGTGGCCACCACGCTATTGTCATTGCCTTGCACCGACAAAGCACAGTCGCTAACAATGCCATTGTTGGAGCCAACGACTAGAGCTTGGCCACCATTCTGAAGCGTGATTCCGGTATTGCCGCTTGAATTCACTGTTTGATCGGTACCCGACACGGCTAACGTAGAGTTACTATTTGTGACTAGGTTGACCTGATCGCCGGAGCCGCCCACGCTCGCAGTCGCAGCGCTGGAAAGATTGATTTGAAACCCATTGAGGTCGGAAACTACTCCTTGGCCAGAAATGTCTTCTACATACGAAACTCCATTCACAACTAATTCAACACTACTGGTCTGTGTGCCTTGCCCGTTGCTCTCGGTGTATTGAAATGCGCCACCGCCCAATGAAGTCGCTAATAATGTATCTCCTGGCTGACCTGGCATAATGATATCCATATCTCCACTGGAAGAACCTACATCGGGTTGCTCGTCCTCGAAATCTTGTTGTATTGCATCAGGACTCATTAGGGCGTCGTCCACCTGTTGCAGGTAGTTTGTAAACGCGTTCACGGTAGTAATTCCCGCACCGACCACTGCACTGGCTGCTCCGATTACACCAGAGGCTTCGCTCATGGATTCAGCAACTGACATTAATCCATCATCGCCCGCCGCACTCCCAATCGCTTGGAGTCCAGTAGCAATCCCTCCGCCAACTCCAGAAGAATCATTTACCAGGGATGCGATCGCTTGATCTTGACCTAGGGTATCGTTACTAGCTAGAGCTTTATTGTACGAATCTATATCGCCTTGGATATTCGTTAGGGACGATGCAAGTCCTGTAACATTCGAAAACGTTCCCGCATAGGGCACCGCACTGGAAAGGGCTGCGGCGGAAGTAGCGAATGCGCCGGCAGCCGTAGCGAGCTGTGTCGGCGTCCCCGTTCCGTCTGTATAGGCCGAGAGTGCACTAAGGAAACCAGACCATCCACTGATCGCGGATCCAACTGTTCCAGGGGTTTGAACTACGGTTAATCCAGCCATAATGCTTCTCCTTAATTTAATTAATGTGTATAATTAAAATTAGCAGCAAGACGAAAGCCAGAAGTGCTATCGCGAGTACTGGGTATAGCACCGCCCCTGAACGCGGCACGAACTCCGAATGGAATGCCTGCCCAGCCCGCCCCTCTTAATGCCTTCGTTTTGCATGAAATGTTATTTCCTCCTGGATATTTTTGCGAAATATAGTAAATAGTGGAGGAACAGTTTTCCATCCATTGCGACACATTGCCGAGCATATCGAAGAGTCCCCATGGATTCGGCTTGAAGGAGCCCACAGGGGATGTTTCTATATAGCCATCATTACAGTCAACAAAGGGGGCCGTCGGGTCAAGATTTTTTGCCGTGATATCTCTGGTGTTTTCGTATCGACATTGATCGGAAATATTGTTTCCCCAATATTTCGCTGTTACGGTCCCGGCACGCGCGGCATACTCCCACTCCACCTCGGTAGGCAATCTATATTCGACGTTAAATTTTTTTGGTATTTTTGCATCGAGCCATGTTATGAACTTGTTTGCGTCATCCCAGGAGACGCAAACAACGGGATCTTGGTCGGTTTGCTCGAATCCGGGGTGCTCCCAATCCGCGGTCGGATCCACTATCCAATGGTGGTCCCTGAAAATTCTACATCCTTTTCCTTGGAACCCTGTCTCGCGGGCAAAACTTGAGAACTGCTTTTTAGTCACATCGAATTTCGCCAATTTAAAAGATTTCACATGCTGCGACTGACGAGGTGTTTCATCAAAATACATAGACTGATATTTTTCATATCCGTTAAATTCCTCCTGGGTGGCGCCCATGAGATAAGCCCCTTCGGGCAGAGTGACCATTTCAGCGCACATATAACAATCTTTGGGTTGATCTGGATTGAATTTGACTGAATCTTTACTTCCTGTGCCCGAGGCGTGGGCGGGCAATAAGAAAAATAGATTCCAGGAAATAAAACTGATTATCTTAAAACGGACAGTTCTCATAAGATTAAGGGTTCCTTTCGAGGAAAATGGTAAAATCCAAGCACTGAAAGCGGAAATATACACTGACAGTGCGAATGCGATACTTGCGACAATGGCGAGACACGGATTGAGTGGCAAGATGAGCGCCGGAACATTGCTCTGTGCGAATGGGAGACATGATCGTCATAAGGCACCTGGAGCTGAAGTTGAAGAGCGCGTCTTGCTCGCGTCAGCACCCATACTGACCTGCAGAGTACCTTGGTAGGGTCCGCCTGGCCGCTCATCCGTAATCAACAAGAAGAATATATCGGTATGTTTGTCAGGTGACGTAAAAACACGCGCTTTGCGGACCCTCATCCCATAAGCGCTCGGTGTGTATCGATCGGGTAATGGCGTCGTAACGGGCCCCTTCTTTGAGAGATCCTTCATGATTCCATCGAAATAGTTGTCCAAGGCAACCGGGTCGGCAGACCCGGCGTAGACAGCGCACATACCCTCACTGCGAAGCGCAAGGACAGTCTCGGTGTCTTTACCGCGCAGCCACCAAGCTTTTCCGTTGGGCCCTTCACCCACATAAACTTTGCGCGCTTTCGGATTGGTGATTTCTGGCAGGTGCTGCTGAAGGACCCATACGGCCACCCGCATCCATGCGGGTGGTCGTGTATCAGGCAGGCAGACCTTTGAAAACAACTGGGTCATTACGCTTGCACCAGGGTCTGCCCACACGGGATTTATGGCAAACAAGCACAGCAGCGCAAGACATTTGCACCACGTCATAGACTTACGATTACTTGTTTCGTGGCCCGTTGCAGACTTTGCGCGCCATGAACACCAGCCCCGATTACCGTTCATGCAAACTCTCCCTGGCATGCTGCATCAACGGACTGAGCAGATAGCCAATGATCCGCCGCTGCCCGGTCTTGATCTCGGCCGTCACGGTCATGCCTGGCGTCAGGTTAATCTCCCTATCCTCGATCTGCATGGTGCTCTGCGATAGCGCCAGCTGGGCGGTAAACACCCAGTTTTTCTTGTCGTTGTCGTCCTGCTTGGCGTCGTTGGCCACCTGCACCACGGTGCCGTGCAAGGTGCCGTAGCGGGTGAACGGGAAGGTTTCCACTTTCACCTCGGCGATCTGGCCATTCTTGATGAAGCCGATGTCCTGGTTATCGATCGTGGCTTCGACCATCAGCGGACCACGGTCAGGCACCAGGGTCATGATGATCTGTGCGGGGGTCACGACGCCGCCGACGGTATGCACGGCCAGCTGCTGCACGGTGCCGTCCACGGGCGCCAGCAGGCGCATGAGACGGCCGCGCTGCTGCGCCTTGGTCAGGTCCTGCACCAGGCCCGCCGCCTTGGCATCGTCGTCGTGGATTTTCTCCAGCCAGGTACGGCGGGTCTGCGCCACATACGCCTCGCGCTTGCGCTGGGACGCATCGAGCGTGGCCTCGGTCTCGACGCGCTTGGCGCGTTCGGCCGAGAGATCCTGCTGCATCTGGATCACGGCCTGCTGCTCGTTGTAATAGTCGTGCAAACCGACATCGCCGTTGACAATCAGCCCGGCGTAGTCTTTTTCCTTCTTTTGCTCGATGGGCAGCGTGCTTGTGAGTTTTTGAATCTGCGCATCGATTTCGTGCAGGGTGGCCGCGTTCTGCGCGATGTCGGCTTCCATTTCTCGCACGGTACTGAGGTAATCGGCATATTCGCCCTCCAGCACATGGCGCTCCGCCATTACGGCGGACGGATCCAGATCGGCCTGATTCAAATCGACGCTGGGTGCCAGAACAGGCACGTGGCCTTGGTCGATCGCATCGAGCATGGCGCGACCACGCAGCGCTTCGATCCGGGTCGCGCTGAGATCGGATTGCGCATGGGCGGCATTCGTCTGCGCATCGGTGGCATCCAGATCGAGCAACGGCTGGCCGCGCTTCACTTGCTGCCCGTCGACAACGTGGATGGCCGTGACCACGGCAGTGTCCTGCGACTGGATCGTCTTCACTTCGCCTGTAGGCACGATTTTGCCTTTGGCGGTGGCCACGATATCGAGGGTGCCGAAGCAGGCCCAGGCAACAGCCACGGTCAATAGTGCCGCAATGACAAACATCGCCACGCGCGGCGCCGGATGCATCGGCGTATCGCGCAAGGCGAGTGCGGCGGGTTGGAACTCATTTTCATGCCGCAGGCGCGGCACCGTGTCGAGTTCGGTGCGCACACTCCACGCGGCCTTGAAGACCTGGGTGTAGCGATCGCGCAAATCCGTGAGGGCTTGCCGACGCGGGTTCATGGCTTCACTTCCATAGCATCCGCTTCAATAACATCCGCTTCATGACATCAGCCGTGCTGCAGCTGATGCAATCGGGCGTAGTGGCCTAATTGACGATCCAGTAACTCGGTGTGTGACCCCTGCTCCACGATGCAGCCTCGATCCATGACGATGATGCGGTTGGCGTCACGTACCGCGGAAAGGCGGTGCGCGATGATGATGACTGTGCGCCCCTGGCAGATCGAACGCATATTGGTCTGGATAATCCGTTCGGACTCATAGTCCAAGGCGCTGGTGGCTTCATCGAAAATCAGGATGCGCGGGTTGTTCATCAGCGCGCGTGCGATGGCGACCCGCTGGCGCTGCCCGCCCGATAGCGTCGAGCCATGCTCGCCAACCATGGTGTCGTAGGCTTCGGGGAGATCGAGAATGAAGTCGTGCGCACCGGCGAGCTTGGCCGCCGTGATGACGGCTTCCAGCGGTGCGCCGGGATCTACCAGCGCGATATTCTCGCGTAGCGTGCGGTTGAAGAGGATGTTGTCCTGTAAGACCACGCCGATCTGTCGACGCAGGGAGGACACGTCGACCATCGCCAGGTCCACACCATCCACCAGTACGCGGCCACGTTCGGGAACGTACAGGCGCTGGATGAGTTTGGTCAGCGTGCTTTTGCCGGAGCCGGAGCGACCGACGATGCCGATGACCTCGCCAGGCTGCACGACGAGGCTCACGCCACGTAGCACCTCGGGCATGTCCGGGCGATAGCGGAAGCTGACGTTATCGAGTTCCACGCCACCCTCGAGCCGTGGCAGCGGGCTACGGTTGCTATTCGATGATTCGGTCGGCGCATTCAGAATGTCGCCCAGCCGCTGCATGGAAATACCGGTCTGCTGGAAGTCGGTCCATAACTGGGCAATGCGCATGATCGGTTGCGCCACGCGACTGGCGAGCATATTGAAGGCGATCAACTGACCGACCGTCATGCTGCCATCGATGACCAGACGTGCGCCGACCCAGATGGTGACCACGATGACCAGCTTGCCGACGTAGTTGACACCTTCGCGCGCGACGGTGCCCAGCGCCGTGGTGCGAAAGCCAGCTTCCACATAACCCGCCAACTGGTTGTCCCAGCGTCGGGTGGTTTGCGGTTCCACCGCCATCGCCTTCACGGTATCGATGCCGCTAATGGTCTCGACCAAAAAGGCCTGGTTCTCGGCGCCCCGATTGAACTTGTCGCGCAGCTTGGCCCGCAGTGCGGGGGTCAGCACCACGGACAGGAAGGCGTAAAGCGGCAACGACGCGACCACCGCCAGTGTCAGCCAGCCGCTGTAGCAGCACATCACCGCGATAAAGACAAAGGAAAACAGCACATCCATCACCAGCGTGATGGCATTGCCGGTCAGAAAGCTGCGGATATTTTCCAGCTCGCGGACTCGCGCCACCGAGTCGCCGACCCGCCGCGCCTGGAAATAGGCCAGCGGCAGCGCCAACAGATGGCGAAACAGGCGCGCGCCGAGTTCAACATCGATACGACTGGTCGTGTGAGCAAATACATAAGTACGCAGACCACTGAGTATCGATTCGAAGGTCATGCAAAACAGCAAACCGACGGCTATCACATCCAGGGTGGTCAAGCCCCGATGCACCAGCACCTTGTCCATCACCACCTGGAAAAACAGCGGCGTGACGAGCCCCAGTAACTGCAGGAAAAACGAGATGAGCAAAATCTCACCTAGCAGCTTGCGGTACTTCACCACGGCCGGAATGAACCAGCTGAAATCGAAGCGCGACAACTCACCCGCGAGTGAAGCACGCGACGTGAACAGCAACACGTCACCCGACCAGCGGGTGTCCAGTTCCGCCATGGAAAGGAGTTGGGGCGAGGATTGCCGTGGGTCCTGGATCAAAACCTTCTGATCGGTGGCCCGCGCGATGATATAAGCATGGCCCTCGCGATCTATCGCCAGCGCAGGGAGCGCGAGATGCGCCACCCGTGTCGACGTCGATCGTACCGCCCTGGCTTTGAGACCCAGCTTTCGCGCGGCCAGAAGGATCAGGTCTCGACCGAAAGCTTGGCCCGGCTCCTGGAACTCATGGGCGAGCTGCGCAGGGTCCACCGCGATACCATGAAAGCGGGCAATCAGAACCAGACAGGTAAGTCCACTATCAGTCTGAACAACTGAGTCGTTGCTTGGATCAACGTGCAGACTGCTCACTAAAGTGAGCTTGTTCGTAACAACATCAAACTATCGGCGCTTCCATGTGCCATCAGATCAATCCATTCGATTAGGTTCCCCGATGAGGATGATCAGTCGCAGCAGGCCGATGAGTCAACAAGCATGTTTTTACGATAAAAGTATGTTTTTACGCTAATTTTTACGCTGAAAAGTTTCGGCTAGGCCACTTCTCTGGTGATACTGAAAAGAGTACCGAACACGCTGGCTCACGGCAGAACTGGCTATCTGATATCGATGAAACTTACGCATTCGACCAAGAGCTTCAAACCAAACAAAAATAAGTCACTCGGCTGAGATCAGGACGAATGCGCACCACGTACCGTGTATTTACGGGACACGTAATCATCCAGAATGCCGACAAATTCGCTGGCGATATTGTCGCCACGCAGGGTCATCGCCTTTTCGCCGTCGATGAACACCGGCGCCGCCGGAGACTCGCCGTTGCCCGGTAGCGAAATGCCGATATTTGCGTGCTTGGATTCACCCGGTCCATTGACGATGCAACCCATCACCGCCAGCGTGAGGTTCTCCACGCCGTCGTACTTGATACGCCACACCGGCATCTGCTCGCGCACGTGTTCCTGCA
>Ga0302305_1002043_pt1 | contig 11534 bp, 17 predicted proteins | sample III_Palsa_E2_3_FD_198764 | JGI IMG/M metagenome (GOLD analysis project Ga0302305, IMG submission 198764) | Peat permafrost microbial communities from Stordalen Mire near Abisko, Sweden - III_Palsa_E2_3 | ecosystem: Environmental > Terrestrial > Soil > Palsa > Peat permafrost | place: Sweden... | reverse complement strand
CGTCTTAATGGTTCGTGCTCGCCGCAAGGGCGATTTGGAAGCGGCCTTCGGCTCGGATGTCGAAGTGACCACCATTCCGGGCCGTGACTATCAGTTCCGCGCCTTCATCAAGCGCGAAATCGTGGGTCAGGTTATCGCGAAGGCGCTGACAGACATTCATTACACGAACTTCAAGGGCAGCACGCGGGATCATCACCTGCATAACGCCTACATGGATATCTGGCATGTCATGGCGGACCTGCAGGAAGTCCCGCCTTACAAGACGCAGCCCCGCGCCAACTTCCGCAAGCAACCGCAGCGTTAAACCCTCAACCAGTGCGCCGGGCGCGGCCCGGCTTCTCCAACATTCAATGACAGGTGCGGCCATGAGCAAATATTCGGTATCCAAAATCAAGACTTTCACGGGCATGGAAGGCAGAGGCTACAACGCGACGCTGCTGCGCGACGGTAAGGCTGTAGCGGATTTTCGCGACGATGCCACTGGCGGCCCGGTTTGGTTCGATTGGCTGGATCGCGACGCAAAGGCGACCGTCAAGACTGTGAACCATAAGGACGAGCCGCACGAATACGCTGGCACCGTCGAAGAGGCTGCATTCGTCGCCTACTGTCTCACGCTGCCGAAGTGGACATACGCCGACATGACGGCGTTTCAATCGCCGGACATGGTCGTGGACAACCTCTTGAATGCGGCTGAAGTCGAGAAGAGTCTGAAGCGCATGTTCAAGACCAAGCTGGTTTTCGTCAACGACGGGAAGGAATTCTCATACGGGGCGAAGGACAAGCGGGACCCGCTGACGCTGGTCGATGAACTGAAGCGAAAGTATCCGAACGCCGTCATCCTCAACCTGCTGCCGCTCGAAGAGGCCGTCGCTCTGTCGCTCAAGGGTGCGGAGTGATCCGCGTCATCATCCTCGCGGGCAACGATGTTCTCGGCGTGCACTACTGCGTAGACACGCCGATGGACATATCAGATAACTTCGCGGTGCATCTGGTCGGGCAGCGCATCGCTCGGTTTGCCATGGATACGTCTACCGCGTCCATCGCTGATCTGCGCACGTTTGTGCTTGAGCAGATTGGGCATACAGAGGTTTTTGATGACTGCGCGACCGACGACGAGCGCCGCGCGTTCGTGGAGTCGTACCTGTGGGAAATCAGCCAAAGCGGAAAAGGAGGGCCATGCCCCGCCACGTAAAGGATAGGGTCCGCGATCTTGAGATTGCGGCCACGCCGACGGCGTCGCTCATTCACGCGTTTGCCGATGCGGCTGCGCAATACCTCGCGAACGTCACGGGCGGAAAAGTCGAAATCGCCATGCATGGCCTTTTCATCGTATCGCGGACACCTGATGCTGCTGCAGCACAAAAACGTAAAGGTTAGACCATGAACCTCAATCAAGCAAAAGCCCGCGTCGTCGCGACCGGCAACGTGCTCGCCATAACCTTGGAGCGCGCGCCGGGCGTGTACGCGTTTCGCGACTTCACTCACACGAGCGAATACCGGTCGGACGTTGGTTACTTCGATTCGCATACTGGCGTGCATTGCTACGGCGATGGAAGCGGTGAGGCGCAAGAGTGGATCGGACAGGACTTCAGCCGTGAAGATCAAAAGGCCGTGCAACTCATCATGGAAGTGGCGGGCGGCGTCGATGTGAACGGTGACTCGCTGCAGTCAAAGTATCTGATGGCCGCATGCATCGCCTATCACGAGGGCGAAACCAAGGCCGCCGTTGCGATAGCTACGAAGGCTCTGGCCTTCGTCAAGCTGCGCGGGGTCTGATGTTCACGCAGTCTCTTACGCGCACCGCAAGCTGGGTAATTCGCAAGAAAGGGACTGGCAGCGTTATCTGCGAGACGTTCAACGAGCGCGCGGTGCAGGCGCTCAACACGCGGAAATACGAGGCCATCCCGATCTTGCAATACCTCCAGGAACTGAATAAAAAGATTCGCAGCCAAGCAAACCATGAATGAACAAACTCAAAAACCGGAAATTAGTGTGAAACAACGGGTTCTGGACCCGTGCTGCGGTGGCCGCATGATGTGGTTTGACAGGCAGAATCCAGACGTTGTGTTTGGCGACCAACGTAACGAAACCATCATTGTTACGGACCGCTCACATGGGCGAACGGACGGCACGCGAGAGTTGCGTATTGAGCCCGACACGTTGCTTGATTTTCGCTCGCTGCCCTATCCGGACGAGACCTTCTATCTGGTTGCATTCGACCCGCCTCACCTTGTCCGTGCCGGTCCCAATAGCTGGTTGGCAGCGAAATACGGAAAACTTGGGCCGGACTGGCGCGAGGATATCCGCATGGGGTTTCAGGAGTGCATGCGAGTGCTAAAACCTAACGGCACACTCGTTTTCAAGTGGAACGAGACGCAGGTAAAGGTTGGTGAGGTACTTCAGCTTGCCAATCCACACGAGCCGCTTTTCGGACATCCAAGCGGACGGAAGGGGCTAACGCATTGGCTAGTATTCATGAAAGCCGGGATCGACTCGGCCGTGCCAACGCAATTTTCAGAATAGAAATCAACGAAATGAAGCGCGCATAGCGCGTCCGCCGTCAACCCGGCGCGCTAACGCACCTTCATAAATCTGCTTCAAACGCAATTTATCTGTTGACTCTGCGTTTAGCGCAGAATAAACTCGCTTCACCGTAACGAAACGGACCGCCTGAAAGGGCAAACCAAAACGCTGCACTCTTTAGGAAAACTAATCATGAAAAAAACTCTTATCGCTTTCGCAGTCGCAATGTTCGCAGTCTCGGCATACGCACAATCATCGGTCACGCTCGGCGATAATTCATCGGCCAATCAGGAGGGCGTCGCAGTCGGTGGAGGCGATACGGGTTGGGGTCCGAATGGCCCGCTTGCTGGCGGCACGGCGCGTCTGAATATCGCTGGTGAGTATGCTGCAGCATTCGGCTACGCCTCGCAGGCTCAGGGTCGCGGCGATACGGCGATTGGCACATATGCCAACACTGGCGCACCTAGCCCACTCGGCGCGTCCGATGACTCGCAAGACTCTTACCGCACTGCGGTAGGCTACAAGGCAAACGCGACGGGTGAAGTAGCTCTCGCGCTGGGCTCATTCACGTCAGCGACCGGCTTGGGATCGGTGGCGCTCGGCTACGGCTCGACGGATGGCGGCCAAGCGATGGTTGTCTCGGTCGGCGGCAACGGTGTAACGCGTCAAATCATCAATGTGACGGCTGGCAACGTCAATGCGACCAGCACTGACGCGGTGAACGGCTCGCAGCTTTACACGGTGCAGCAAGCCGCAGCACAGGCCGAGACGGATGCGCAGAAAGCCATCACCAGCGCGGCTCAATCAGGAGCGGCGGCTGCAGCAGCTAACAGCACGGCAGTGACCGCTAACGCGACGGCGACGGCTGCGGCGGCGGCAGCAGCTTCGGCCAAGGCCACGGCCACGGCAGCAGGAACAGCAGCGGCAGCAGCAGGAAACGCAGCTACGGCAGCGGGTGCGGCGGCAGCAGCGGGCACGGTCGCGGTGACGAAGGAGGCGTCTCGCGCCACGGCGGCAGAGGCGACGCTGAGCGCAGGGGTGTCAAGCGAAGCGACGCGGGCTAAAACCGCAGAGGCTGGCTTGCAAGCGCAAGAGGCGAGCGATGCATCGGCAATCGTCGCCGAAGCCAACCAGCGCGTTGTGGATAACGCTGCGACCATGTCTTCGGCCAACGCCTACACGAACCAGTCGGCGGCTATTACGCTTGGGCAGGCGAACGCTTATACGGATCAGCAGTTCAACCAAGCCGAGTCGGATATCAGCAAGTTGCGCTCGGATATGTACGGCGGCGTTGCTTCGGCTCTCGCGGTGGCTGGCTTGCCGCAGCCGACCGGCCCGGGCAAGTCGATGGTTTCAGTCGCTGGATCGACCTATCACGGCGCGACGGGCTTTGCTGCTGGCTACTCGCGCGTCTCGCAGGATGACAAGTGGGTCATGAAGGCTTCGATCACTACGAATAGCCGTGGTGACTTCGGCGCAGTAGTGTCAGCCGGTCGCCAGTTCTAAATTCCCCGTAGTGCCTTTTAAGCCCGCCGAGTGCGGGCTTTTTTGTGCCTGTTCGGCGCGCGGTGCGCGGTAGTGACGCGAATCTGAAGGCTAACCATATCTCACCTTCAGAAAGGAGCCGCCATGTCCGCAAGCGTACGCATCGTCGTCAAGGATGCGAATGGCATCACGTTCGATCCGAACTCATTGCCGCACAAATACACGTACGACGCAAACGGCAACATGCTGACCGACACGTGCATCGAACAGGGCGCGGTCGTGCGCCAGAAGACTTTCACATACGTGGAAGTCAATTCCGTCTGGCTGAAAGCGTCCGAATCCGCATGGGTGAACGCTACGGAGACGTGGGAAGGCTAATCGCCGGGTCGCGTGATTCGTCGTGACGCCAACATAAATCGTAAGTACATAAACGATTTTTGAGGGCGTCACAGTGCAGCAGCATGAGATTCGGCTCCCGCTTCTCTTTGGCGCGCAGTCGGTTGCATTCGGCAGCCCTGCGCGCTTTAACGTTGTCCATGGCGGCAACGAATCAGGCAAGACGACGCTTGCGCTCGTTACGCTGCTCATATCCCATTTCGGTGCGCTGCACGGCTTCAAGACGGCGCTCGTTCTGCCGACTGGCGACGACGTGGAGAAGGCCAAGTCCGCACTACTGCGAACGATCCGGCCTCTCATCACGAACGCCACTGGCCGCCTCGATAACATGCGCTGGGATTTGGTGAATGGCGGCTCGATCACGTTCATCCCGCGAGATGACCCTAAGCCGATTTACGACGAGTTCCACCTTATCGTGGTGGATGACGCTCAAAAAATCGACGGGGTGCACGAAGTCCATGAAAGCATCCACCTGAACCGCCATGGGCGGGTTTGGTACTTCGGCAAGCCCGTTGGCATGCGCGGCCCGTTCGCAGCCCTCTACAGGGGCGCTGCGGAGGATTGGGCGACCTTCCAGCTTAAAGCTACGGACAATGAGTACGCCGATCAGGCAGCCGTCGAATATGACCGCTCCACCATGGCGCTGGACGTGTTCCGCCAGGAGCGTCTTGGCGAGTTCGTGGATGCGCCAATCGACCTGACGCCGTCCCAGATGATCGTGGGCCCGGACGAGACCTTCCGCCAGTGGTGCGAGCGCCTGAGTGCCGAAGGTCTGAAGGTGGACGGGTATCCATTCCGCCTCGATGACCGCCCGGCCATGGCCTTCATCTATGACCTGATTCCGCACACGGTCAAGGACGCGTACCAGCGGATCGATATCATCATGAAGTGCACCCAGGTAGGGTTCACGGTCATGGAAATGCTCGCCATGATCTACCTTGGCCTGCGCTTCCCGGCATCGAAGATCGGCATGTTCATGCCATCGCAAATGCTGGCGTCCGGGAAGTCCACGAACCGCTTCATGCAGATCGTCCGGACCATTCCGGCCGTTCGCCGGCTGATGAAGGAAGGTCTCGCCGAGTCAGGCATTTCCGGCGACGGTAACGTGCTGACCCGGAACATCGGCGAGTCGCGATATCACTTTCTCTGGACCTCTGGCAAGACGGCCACAGAATCGAACCCGATGGACGTTGTCTCGTTCGATGAAGTGCAGGAAATGGTGATCGCGGATATGGAGAAGGTCCGCGAGCGTATGTCCGCCTCGCGTCTGAAGTACACGCTGATGGGCTCCACGGCGAACCTGCCCGACGGCGATATCCACTGGTGGTTCAAAAAGGGGAAGCAGTTCCAGTTTCATACCGAGTGCCCGCACTGCCTCGCGAAGCAGGTGCTCGATGAAAACTTCCCGGCCTGCATTGGGTACGATCCGACCGCGCCGCGGGTGAATGAGCGCGAGCGTGAGGCCGGGCTCACGGGCGAATACCGTTACAAGTGCAAGGAATGCGAAGGCTGGATTGACGACACACAGCGCGGCGAGTGGATTGCGAAGAACCCCGAAGCGGTCAATCGCTCGGTTCACTTCCCTCAAACACTGTCGCCGACCATTTCCGCCCGGGAAATGATTGAGGCTTACCACAACGCGGCGGACATGCGGAACTTCTTTAACCGGAAGCTCGGCAAGCCGTACGCGGACCCGACGCAAATCCCGATCAACCTGGAGATCCTCGCCGAGTGCGTGGAGGAGGGCAGGCGGCTGGGCGTGCAGTGGAAGGATCGTGCAAAAGGCACGTTCATGGGTATCGACCAGATGGGTAAGTTCAACGTCGCCCTCATTTGCGAGCGCCTGCCGACGGGCCATATGGCGCTGATCCACGCAGAGGAGATTTACAGCGACGATCCTTTCGCCAGGTGTTCCGAACTGATTGAGAAATTCGGCGTCAAGGTCTGCGTGTGCGAGTCGCTGCCGAACTATAACGACGCTCACCGCTTCGCGAATCGCCACAAGGGAATCGTATTCCTTGCGAGCTACACGGTCATTAAGGACGCGTCACTGCGCTGGGGCGACGCTGTTCCATCGAAGGCAGAGCGCAAGAGCGACGAAGAGGCGCAAGACCGCTACACGGTCACGCTGGATCAATACAAGAGCATGCAGGTAGCGCTCGCGCGCATCACGGCGCACGTTACGGTCTTCCCCGATCCGAAGGGGCTGCTGCAAATGCTCTCGGACGACGGCGATAACGGGATTCGCGGTGAGAAGTCGCTCGCGTCCATCCTCGATCGCGTGTTTAAGCACTTCACGCGAACGGCGCTCATTGTTGAAATGGACGCTGAAGAACGAAAAATGCGGCGCAAGGTGGTGAAGGTCGGTATCGATCCTCACTTCTCTTACGCCTTCATGCTGATGAACGTCGCTTGGGCCCGCGCTCACGGCGGAACTGCATTCCTGTTCCCGGACACAAGCGACGAGAGTACGAAGGTAGTTATTGGAGATGCTATGGCTCAGAACCACACACTGAACAAGGTTCTTCGCGAGCGCGAGGAAATCACGGAGGATCGTTGCAAGTCTTGCTCGAACTTCGACTTCGATCGCAAGTTCTGCAACGAACTGCAGGCGATCGTAATGCCCGATGCGCACGCCTGCGTTATGTTCGAGCAGGTCTAGTCATTGAAAAAATCGTTGCACCAATCAGCCAGGAACGTTTCATAGTCTTTCGGGTAGAACGGATGGCCGGGTAGATACTTTGATCGGTCATGAAGGAACGCGAGGAAGCACTGTGTCCAGATGTTTTTCATGTTGGTTTTATGGCCGGATGAAGCCCGGTTTTGATCAGAAAGAGTTCGAAGCGGGCTTTGTCAATGTGACGTTTTCCCGCTTCATATTCGTACCAGCGAATGCCGTTGCTCAGGTGGACGAGCGATGCGGCCTTCGACTGGCTGATGCCTGCTACTCGGCGAAGCGCGCGCAGTTCTTCTGCGGTGGGCTGGAGGTTCAATCGGCTCCCGGGTTAATTGGTTTCGGTCCCTTCACTTTGCTGTCACGCTCCAGCTTCGCGGTAATGTCCAGCATGCGCTGTGCACGGCGAGCCTGCAGGCGGTTCAACTTCACAATTTCCGGCGTCAACCTGCGCGGCGCTTCGCTGAAGCAGTACGTCGTCCCGTGCTGCCAGTCCGCATACATATATTCAAGCTCCACCTCGCCGCGCGCATGGTTGCGCTTCAGCCCGATCAGTTCAGTCTTGAGTGGGCTGAGCGCCGGGCCCCACACGAAGCGGAAATTCAGCGGGGCCAATTCGGGGAAGGCGTCGTTCATGGCCTTGCCGAACAACCTTTCGATAAACTTTGCGATCAAAACAGAGCCTCCTGACGGGTATCGACCGGCTTTTCGGCCTTCGGTCCACGCGGCGCCGGGTCCGGCTGCTCGCGGCTCATCATTTTCGCCATCGCATCAATAGCGGCCTCACCGCTCGGACTGCCCCTAAGACGCTCTACGAGCCCCGCTATGGCGTCGTAAGCGCTGGCGTACGCCGTAGGCTTGCCCGGGACAAACCAGCCCGCATTATGCGGGATCATGTCGTTCCAGTGGCATCCGAGCGCCTTCGCCAGTTGCGCGACTGCCTCTTCTGCCGACTCGACCAGCTTCGCCGTCGGCGGCGCAGTGAGGATCGGACGCTTCGGCGCGGTCGGCGCTGCTGCGGCAACCTGAATCGGCGCGAGCGCGGGCATTTCATCAACCGGCCATCCTTCAGCCGGGATACCGGGACCGGCGCTGTGCTTCTGCCAGCCCATCATTTTTTCGAAGTCGATCTCGTTCGGAAACCAGCGCACAGCATCATCGACCACGACAGCGCGCTTTGGCAGCGCTGTGTGCTCCATGACATAGCCGACCACGCGAAAACTGCAGCGCTCGGCGACACGTGCAGCACGTTCATTCGCTACTGCCGGGACCGCGTCTAGCTCAATCATTATGCGTACCTCAATTGATCCCACATATTCGACTTGCCCTCCTTCGCGAGAGTCCGGGCGCGCGTGACGATGCGTCGGTTCTGGCGATACTTAATGCCGACTTTCTCCGGGCTAAGGCGCTTGTTCTTCGGCGCGTCTGGAAGGCCGTCCGGATTGAGCACGTACACCGCGAACGGCTGACCCGACAAGCGCTCTCCGCTGACCTCATGCGTACGATTTATCCACTTGCCTACCCGAACCGTCTTGTCGTCGCGCAGAGCCTTCAGGATGCGATACATGGAATTGAAGTGCATGCCAGTCGTCTCCTCAATCTGCGCCCGCGTCGCTCCCTCATCGCCGATTGCGGCGAGAAGGAGGCGGCGAGATATCTCACGCTCTTTGCGCATCGCGTAATTCGCCGCCATGATCCTAGTTCCCCTTAACGCACAAAACTTGCTTCAGCGTGTGCACGATCTCCACCAGGTCGGTCTGATTCGCCATGACCTCATCGATGTCCTTGTACGCGCCCGGCACCTCATCAATCACGCCAGCATCCTTGCGGCACTCCACGCCCGCCGTCTGCGCCTTCAGATCGTCCACTGAGAAGGTCTTTGCAGCCTGCGTACGGCTCATCTTGCGGCCCGCGCCGTGCGAGCATGAGCAGTACGATTCCGGATTACCCTTGCCGCTCACGATGAAGCTGCGCGCTCCCATGCTGCCCGGGATGATGCCCAAGTCGCCCTTACGTGCACGGATAGCGCCCTTGCGCGTGACCCACAAATTGCGGCCGAAGTGGTTCTCACGCTCGACATAGTTGTGGTGGCAATTCACGGCCTCATGCGTAATCGTGAAGGGCTTCTCGATATGGCGACGGACGGCTGCAATCGTCGCGTCCATCATTACGCGGCGGTTTTCAAGCGCCCAATCCTGCGCCCACTTCACGGCCTCGACGTACTTATTGAAATCCTCGGTTTCTTCAGGGATATACGCCAAGTCTGCATCGGGAAGCGAGACGAAATACCGTTCCATGTTCTGCTTCGCCTTCTCAATGTGGCGACGGCCAATCTCGTTACCCGTGCCACGTGAGCCGCTGTGCATCATGATCCAAACGTCGTCATTCTCATCAAGGCAAATCTCAATGAAGTGATTGCCTGATCCGAGCGTGCCAAGCTGAAACCACGCGCGCTCGAAAGCCCTCAGATGGTCGTCCTCGCCGAATGGCTTGATGCGGGCGTATTCATTCCAGAGGGCGTGCTGCTGGCCCGCGCCATGACCGGGAGGAACATAGGAGTTACGGTGGCGGCCACCAGCGCCAAGCGGCACGTCGCGCTCGATCTGATTGCGAATATCTTTCAGGCTTTCCGGGAGGTCCGACGCCTTCAGCGACAAGCGAACCGCGTTCATGCCGCAGCCGATATCAACTCCAATCGCGGCCGGAATGATGGCCTTGTCTGTAGCGATGACCGTTCCGACTGTCGATCCGATGCCGGCGTGCACGTTCGGCATGCAGGCCACGCCGTTCCCGGCTATGAAGGGCAGGCGAGCGAGGTTTTTAAGCTGCTTGAGCGCCGACTCCTCAACTTCAGTAGTCCAAATCTTAATAGGGCGAGCGCCGTCTTCGTTTATTACGTGATTCATGATTACCTCAAAAAGTCAGGGAGTCCAGGCGTTCCGAAATCGAAATTCGGGTAGCTGATGCGTGGATCTGGTTCGTTGCGGGTATGTGTGCGGCGAAGCTCGGCATGAACGGTCGCGTCTTTCGACATTTCCTCGTAAATCATGTGCGTCAGGCGCTCGGCGATATTGCGGCACAGGTCGCGCGGATAACGCGTCATATGCCACGCCGTACGATCAATTGCATAAGCCCATGCCTTACCGTCATAGACGACGTTCATGTGGCGCGCACTGCGAAGCCTATCCATGTCTGAAAGCACGCACATGATCGGCAGGCGGATGCGGTTCAAGTGAATCGGCGCGAGCATTTCGGCCGGGTTGAAATCCCAATAGCGATATGCGCCGCCGTTGCTCTGCTTCTCGTATTCCATGACCTCAACGAAGTCAGATTGGCGCAGGCTCACCGTCTGACTGCGCGGCTGGAATGCCACGCAGTATTCGCCGACGATGCGCTTGGCGCAGTCAATCTCGTTGCTCAGGTCGCGATTTGCGTTGAAAAGTTCATGGTTCTGCTTCAGCGTCGCCGCTAATTCCTTTTCCAGTTCTGCAATGCGCGAGCGATGCGCGCGCTTCTGGTTGCGTCCGTAGCGCTTGCTCATACGCTCAACCTCGTTACGGCCACGTTCGCATAAGCGTTTTCGAGACTTTGGATTTTGTTGCCGAGAGCCATGATGTGATCCAGCAGGAACAACACGACTTCCGGGCTCGCGGCGGCGAAGAAGTCCGCGTTGCGCCACTCGTATTCGGCCTTGCCGATGGTGCAAGAGAACTGCGGCTTGCCGTCCACGAAGCGCATAACCGTCTTTTCCCAGCCATTCGCGTCGGCGGTAATGGTGGTCTGCGGGTACGCCCAGTTCAGATTGCGATTAGCGCGCAGATCGCCTTGCGGCCACGCTTCATCGGCCAGCTTGCGCAGCTTCGCGAACAGAGCCTTTGCATCCACCGGACCGGCTACAGCGCCCTTGACGTGGGCCTCCTTCAGTTGAGCCTCCAGCGTGGCGATGCGAGCCGCCTGATATGCCTCGCGATAGATTGCGTCTTCGGCCAGCACGCAAAGCCCTTCTTCGCTCGGCTCAATCGCATCCTTGGCGGTCATTCCCATTGGCAGCCACGTATCGAAGCGGTCAAATTTGTAGGTCACAGTTGATCCTCAGTTACTGGCTCTACGTACATGGCGCAAAGACGGTCAGAAAGAGGCTGATAGTCCTTGCATAGCTGGGGCCGGTTCTCATAGTCACCGCAGAGCCCCTCGGGCGTTACAAGCGGGCAGGAAAAGCGGATGGAAACACGCCCATCTATCTCGGACGGTCCGCCAGCCGTTTCATTGCCCTCAACGGCAAGCCGAAGCGGAATGAAAGGCAGCTTGTGGTGCACCATCTTTTTCGCCGCATCGTCCTTCCATGAATCCTTGTCAAACAAGCCGACATTCAGCGCGAAGTCTTTGCAGCAGGCTCCCGGGCTAGAACAGGTATCGCAGGCACTCATTGCATTGCTCTCGAAGTGAAAATTTCCAT
>Ga0302305_1002042_pt1 | contig 11543 bp, 9 predicted proteins | sample III_Palsa_E2_3_FD_198764 | JGI IMG/M metagenome (GOLD analysis project Ga0302305, IMG submission 198764) | Peat permafrost microbial communities from Stordalen Mire near Abisko, Sweden - III_Palsa_E2_3 | ecosystem: Environmental > Terrestrial > Soil > Palsa > Peat permafrost | place: Sweden... | reverse complement strand
ATGTATTTGGGCCAGCTCAAGAATTTCGCCGGCGAGCCGGTGGCGGTCGTCGAACTGGTGAAGGACATTTCCACTTTCGTCGACAGCGAGACCAGCACCCGCTGGTACCTGATCGGCGCCACGTCGGCCGTGGTGCTGGCCGCGATCCTGATCGCGCTGTTCGTCGCGCGCACCATGTCGAAGCCGATCGATCGTCTACGCCTCGCCATGGGGCGCCTGTCCGCCGGCGATGTCGAAGCCGAAATCCCCGGCCGCGAGCGCAAGGACGAGTTGGGCGCCATGGCCGACGCGGTGGCCGTGTTCAAGGAAAGCATGATCGAGGCCGATCGCCTGCGTGCAGGCCAGGAAACCGACCGGCTCGCGGCGGAACGGACGCGGCGGCAGTTGATGACCGGCCTTGCCGACAGCTTCGAGGCGACCGTGCGCGGCGTGATCGGCGCCGTCTCGACCTCGGCGGGCGAAATGCGGGAGAACGCGCGCACCCTGTCGGCCACGGCCGAGGAAACCCAGCGTCAGTCGCTCGCCGTCTCGTCGGCCGCCGAGCAGACCTCCGTCAATGTCCAGACCGTCGCCACCGCGGCCGAGGAATTGTCGGCCTCGATCGCGGAGATCGCGCGCCAGACCGCCGACGCCTCGCGTATCGCGGGCGAAGTTGCGGAAGATGGCCGGCGGACCGACAAGATCGTCTCCGGCCTGTCGGAGTCCGTGCAGCGTATCGGCGACGTGATCGGCCTGATCAACAGCATCGCCGCGCAGACCAATCTGCTGGCGCTTAACGCCACGATCGAGGCGGCGCGCGCCGGCGATGCCGGCAAGGGCTTCGCGGTCGTTGCCTCGGAAGTGAAGGAACTGGCGAAGCAGACGGCACAGGCGACCGAGGATATCCAGTCCCAGGTCAACGCCATCCAGCAGGATACCGGCAAGGCCGTCGATGCCATCCGGGGTATCTTTTCCCGAGTCGAGGTCCTGACGGGCATTACGACCTCGTTGTCCGGTGCCGTGGAAGAGCAGGGCGCCGCGACCCAGGAAATCGCCCGCAGCGTCAATCAGGCGGCCGAAGGCACCCAGGACGTCTCTCAGACGATCGGCTCGGTGACCGACGCCGCCAATCAGACCGGCGCCGCATCGACGCGGGTTCTTGCCGCGGCCGAAAGCGTCTCGAGCAATTCCGATCTGCTTCAGCGCGAGGCCGACCGCTTCGTCGCCGAAATCCGCGCCGCCTGACGCCGGGCGGGGCTTCAAGCAAATTCAAGGAATCCGTGACATGACTCATTCGCTGCCGCGGCGTGGTTTTCTCATTGGAGCCGCTGCCGGGACCGCCGCCGCCGGTATGGCCGCGGTCACCGCTGCGGCCGTCGCCGCACCGCTGCCGCCGGTCGAGGCGCCGGCGGGTGCCGCGCCGCCGCCCGATCAATCGACCCCGGCTGTCGCTGCTCCGGTTGCCGCCGCGCCGTCCGAGCCGATGCAGATTCTGACGGCCACGGAAGCGGCCTTCGTGGGGGCCGTCGCCGATGCGATGATTCCGGCGGATGCGCTGTCGCCGTCCGGTTCCGACTGCGGCATCGTCCTCTTCGTCGATCGGCAACTCGGCGGGTCCTACGGCGCCGGTGCCCGCCTGTACCGGTCCGGACCGTTTCGCCCTGGCGTCGCGGGTCAAGGCTATCAATTGCCACTGACGCCGCTCGAATATTTCCGGGCCGGTATCCTGGCGGCCAATGCCTGGTGCCGCAAAGTCTACGGCAAGGAATTGGACGGCCTGTCACCGACCGACCGGGATGCGGCGCTGAAGGCGATGGAGTCCGGCAAGGCCGCGTTCGACGAGGTCGCCTCGAAGCCGTTCTTCGGCGCCCTGCTGCAGATCGTGATGGAGGGCTTCTTCGCCGATCCGATGTATGGCGGCAATCGCAACAAGGCGTCCTGGCGCATGATCGGCTATCCGGGGTTGCCCGCGACCTATGCCGACCAGATCGAAAGCTCGCGCGGCAAGCAATATCAGGCCGAACCGCAATCGATCGCCGATTTCTCCTGACCGCACGCCCGAACGGAAGACCGATATGACCAAGAAACTTAAGGAAGTCGATGTCGTCCTGGTCGGCATGGGCTGGACCGGCAGCATCATGGCGCGCGAACTGACCCGGGCCGGCCTGACCGTCGTCGGTCTGGAGCGCGGCGCCTACCGCAAGCCGGGCGAGGATTTCACGCTGCCCTCCATCCGCGACGAACTGCGCTACTCGGTTCGCCAGGATCTGATGCAGGACCCGTCGATCGAGACGGTGACCTTCCGTCACAATCTCGCCGAGGAAGCCCTGCCGATCCGCCGCTTCGGCGCCTTCCTGCCTGGCGACGGCGTGGGCGGCATGGGCACCCACTGGAATGCCCAGACCTATCGCTTCCTGCCGACCGATCACACGCTGCGCAGCCATCTGACCCAGCGCTACGGCAAGAGCTATATCCCGAAAGACATGCTGATCGCCGACTGGGGCGTGACCTATGACGAACTCGAACCCTACTACGACCGGTTCGAGAAGCTGTGCGGCATCTCGGGCCAGGCGGGCAATCTGAAGGGTGCGCTGCAGGCCGGCGGCAATCCGTTCGAAGGCAGGCGCAGCAGCGACTATCCGAACAAGCCGCTGACGCCCTCGCTCGCCGGCACGCTGTTCGGCGCTGCGGCCGCCAAGATGGGCTATCACCCGTTCCCGGCGCCAGCCGGCAATATGAGCGCCGCCTATACCAACCCGGAAGGCGTCACGCTGGGTGAATGCCAATATTGTGGTCATTGCGAGCGGTTCGGCTGTGAGGCGAACGCCAAATCCAGCCCGAACACCACGCTGCTACCGGTGCTCGCCCAGGAAGCGAGGCTCGAGATCCGCGACCGCTGCTACGCCAGCCGCCTCGTCTATGACAAGGCCGGCAAGAAGGTGACGGCGGTCGTCTATGTCGATCTTCGGACCGGCGAGGAATACGAGCAGCCGGCCGGCCTGGTCGTGCTGTCGGCCTGGGTGTTCGGCAATACCCACATGCTGCTGCATTCCGGCATCGGCACGCCCTACGACCCGAAGACGGCCAAGGGCACGGTCGGGCGCGCCTATTGCCATCAGATCCAGTCGAACGTGACCGTGTTCATGGAAAATCGCGAATTGAACCCATTCATGGGCGCTGGCGCGCTCGGCATGGTCATCGATGATTTCAACGGCGACAATTTCGATCATGCCGGCGTCGATTTCCTGGGCGGCGGCTATATCACGATGAATTCGACCGGCGCCCGGCCCATCCTCAGCCGCCCGGTGCCGTCCGGCACGCCGCAATGGGGGGCGGAATGGAAACGGGCGACGGCGAAATGGTATCGCCATTCCAGCCCGATCAATTGCCAGGGCTCGAACTATTCCAGCCGGGGCAATTACCTGGGGCTCGACCCGACCTATCGCGATCTGCTGGGCCGCCCGCTGTTGCGGATGACCTATAACCTGTCCGACAACGACCGTCGGATGTCGGCCTTTCTGACCGACAAGGCGGCCGCCATCGCCAAGACGATGGATGGGGTGACTCATGTCGCCGCCAATCCGCGCAAGGGTGATTTCGACGTGGTGCCCTATCAGTCCAGCCACAATACCGGCGGCACGCCGATGGGCACGGACCCGCGGACCAGCGTGGTCAACCCCTATCTGCAGGCCTGGGACGCCCATAATCTGTTCGTCATGGGCTCATCGACCTTCCCGCAGAACGCCGGCTATAACCCGACCGGCCCGGTCGGCGCGCTGGCCTACTGGTCGGCGGCGGCCATCGTCGGCAAATATCTCAAGAATCCCTTGCCTCTCTACCACGCCTAGGAACGGTTCATGGATCGAATCAGCATCACGGTCGCGCTCGCGGCCGTGCTTTTTGCAACGGCATCTCCGGCGCGCGCCGGAGATGCCGCTCATGGCCAGGAAACGTTCCGGCAATGCGCCGCCTGCCATGGCGCCGCCGGCACCGGGACGGACAATGGTCCGAGCCTGATCGGCATCGTCGGCCGCAAGGCCGGGGCGGCGGAGGGCTTCCGCTATTCGCCGCCGATGAAGCGCAGCCCGATCGTCTGGGACGCGCCGACCTTGAAGGCTTTCGTCACCGATCCGCAAGGGACAGTCAAAGGCACGCGCATGCCGTTCGCCGGCCTGAAAAATCCGGCCGACGCGGACGATGTCGTGGCGTATCTGGTGACGTTGAAATAGTCGCGCCAGCCAATCCGCCGCTCACTTGCCGGCCATGCGTCTCCCAGGTCAGCGAATGGCGGGTGCGGGCGCTGCCGGCACCGCTTGCGAACCCATCATGCGCCAGGCCACGATCGCACCGAGGCCGAGCATGAGCAGGCATCCGGCCGGCACCAGCATCGGCGCCGTGACGTTGCCGGTCGTGGCCTTGACCCACGGCATGATGTTCTGGCCGATGAACCCGCCGATATTGGCGAGCGCGTTGATGGCGGCGATGCCAGCCGCCGCCTCGGCGCCGGCAAGCAGCCGGGGCGGCACCGACCAGAAGCAGGGGATCATGACATAGAGGCAAGGGGCGCCGATCGTGAGCGCCGCCAGTTCCACCGCAGGCGATGCGGCGAAGGTGCCGATGCAGCACCACCGCCAGGCCGACGCACCGCAGGATCGCGGTCGGCGTCCGCAACCGGCCCGGCAGCCACAGCAGGACCAGGGAGGTCAGGAACCACGGGATCATGTTCAGCATGCCGTTTACCGAACTGCTGACGCCGAAGCCTTGCACGACGGTCGGCAGCCAATAGCCGATGCCATAGATGGCGATCGAGATCATCATGTAGAAAAAGGCCAGCACGAAGATCCGTCCTTGCAGCAGGACGGCAAGGGGATTGCCATGCCGGGCGGTCTTGGGCGTGTCGCGCGCGACCGCCGCCACGATCGCCGCCCGTTCGGCCGGATCGAGGAAGCGCGCCTGGTGCGGCGAGTCGGGCAGAAAGCGCAATGTCACGAAGGTCAGGATGACCGGGGGAATCCCCGTGGCCAGAAACACCCATTGCCAGCCCGCGAGCCCGAACGTACCGCCCATATCCAGCAGGCAGCCGTTGACGAGCGCGCCGATCATATTGCCCAGGCTGCTGCCCAGCGTGAAATAGCCCACGACCTGGACCCGGTAGCGCGCGGGGAACCACAGCGTCATGTAATAGATGATGCCCGGGTAGAGGCCGGCCTCGGCGGCGCCGAGCAGGAAGCGCAGGATGTAGAACATGGTCGCGGAACGGGTCCATGCGAGCGTGATCGTCACCAGCCCCCAGGTCAGCATGATCCGGGCGATCCAGCGCCGGGCCCCGAGCCTGTGAAGCGCCATATTGCTGGGCACCTCGAAGATCAGGTACCCGATGAAGAACAGCGACGCGCCCAGGCCATAGGCCACTTCGGTCAGGCCCAGGCTGTCCAGCATCTGCAGCTTGGCGAAGCTGACGTTCTGCCGGTCGATATAGGCGACGAGATAGAGCAGGATCAGCAAGGGCAACAGCCGCCAGGCGGCCTTCCTGATCGCGCGATCCTCCCGTCCGTCCATCGTTTCTTCCCTCATGTTTTTTTGGTTTGGCGATTGATCAGACCGGCTCGTCTGCCGAAGTGCGCGCTTTGGCGTCCGGACGTTTGCGGCGCGCGGGACGGGGATCGCCCGCGGTGCCGTGGAAAAATTCGGGATGCATCCGCATCATCTGGCCGCTGGAGGTGAACACGCCCCGCAGATGCTGCCGCATCGCCGCCACGGCACCGTCCCGGTCGCCTGCGATCACCGCCTCGACGATCCCTTCATGTTCCGCCAGGATCGACAGGCGCTTGAACGTGTGCCGGGCCGAGAGGTGACGGATGCGATCCAGATTGACCTTCGCGGCATCCACGACCTGCCAGGCCGCTTCCTGGCCGGCCAGAACCATGAGCGCACGGTGCATCGCCTCGTCCGCCGCAAAGAACGCCTTGTCCGATGGGGCGGCGCGCTGGTGCTCGATGATCGCCCGGAGCGCCGCCGCGTCCTGCCCCGTGCATCGCGCCGCCGCTTCGCCGATCGCGGCGCACTCCAGCGCCTCGCGGACGAACTGGTCGCTGAACACGCGGTCCGTCAGGATCGGTGCGACGAATGTACCGTACTGGGGCAGGATCGAAACGAGCCTTTCCTCCTCCAGCTTGCCGAGCGCTTCGCGGATCGGCGTGCGGCTCACGCCGAAACTCGCGGCGAGATCATTCTCGGACAGAGGCTGCAGCGGCACGAAATCGCCGGCGACGATCTGGCGACGCAGATGCTGGTAAATCTGGACGGCAATCGTCGCCTGGCGCCCCGTCAGGAGGCGCAACTCGGCGGGGCTATCCGGTGTTTCGGCGTTCCCGGGGCGCTCTATCATTCCTACTTGCATACAAGTACCCTAGCAGATAGACAGGATCTGCCGGAAGAATTTTCGCGCCGGTCGTGTCGCGTTGGCGGCGGCCGTCGACCCAGAATCATAAAGCCGTCAGCCTCTCCGGCCGGCGGTAGGGACCCGTACCGAGGCATCGCATCATGACACTCGATTTTCCTTCGCGGTCGGCGCGCAAGCAGCCCGCCGACCTGCGCTCCGCCCGCTGGTTCGGCCCGGCCGATCTCCGCTCCTTCGGCCATCGCTCGCGCGCCATGCAGATGGGCTATTCGCCCGAGGAGTGGCAGGGCAAGCCGATCATCGCGATCGTCAATACCTGGTCGGATCTCCAGCCTTGCCACGCCCATTTCAAGCAGCGCGTCGACGATGTGAAGCGCGGCATTCTCATGGCGGGCGGTTTTCCGGTCGAGCTGCCGGCGCTGTCGGTCTCGGAGAGCTACGTCAAGCCGACGACCATGATGTACCGCAACATGCTGGCGATGGAGACCGAGGAGCTGCTGCGCTCCCATCCGGTCGACGGCGCCGTCCTGATGGGCGGCTGCGACAAGACCACGCCGGGCCTGCTGCTGGGGGCGACCAGCATGAACATTCCGGCGATCTTCCTGCCGGCCGGGCCGATGCTGCGCGGCAATTTCCAGGGCAAGTTCCTGGGCTCCGGCTCCGACAGCTGGAAATACTGGGACGAGCTGCGCGCCGGTAAGATCACCGAGCAGGAATGGCTCGGCGTCGAGGGCGGCATCGCGCGCTCCTACGGCACCTGCATGACCATGGGCACCGCCAGCACCATGACCGCGATCGCCGAGGCGATCGGCATGGTGCTGCCGGGCGGTTCTTCGGTCCCGGCCGCGGATTCCGGCCATATCCGGCTCGCGTCCGAATCCGGCCGCCGGATCGTCGAAATGGTCTGGGAAGACCTGACGCCGCACAAGATCCAGACCCGGCCGGCGTTCGAGAATGCCATCGCGGTCGCCATGGCTATGGGCTGTTCGACCAACGCCATCATCCATCTGATCGCCATGGCGCGGCGCGCGAACTGCGACATCGGGCTCGATGATTTCGAGCGGTTCAGCCGCATCGTGCCCGTGATCGGCAATGTCCGCCCGACCGGGTCGGCCTATCTGATGGAGGATTTCTTCTACGCCGGCGGCATCCGCGCGCTGATGGGCCAGATGCTCCAGCATCTGCAGCTGGATTGCCTGACCGTGACCGGCAAAACCTTGGGCGAGAACATCCGCGGCGCCAAGGTCTTCAACGACGATGTCATCCGGCCGTTGTCGAAGCCGATCTATGGCGAGGGCTCGCTCGCCGTGCTGAAGGGCAATCTGGCGCCCGACGGCTGCGTCATCAAGCCGGCAGCGATGGACCAGCGCTTCCTGAAACATTCCGGCCCGGCCTTGGTGTTCGACGATTACCCGTCGATGAAAAAGGCCGTCGACGACGAGACGCTCGACATCACCGCCGATCATGTGCTGGTGCTGCGCAACGCCGGTCCGCAGGGCGGTCCGGGCATGCCGGAATGGGGCATGCTGCCGATGCCGAAGAAGCTGCTGAAGGAGGGCCATCGCGACATGCTGCGCATCTCCGACGCACGCATGAGCGGCACCAGCTATGGCGCCTGCATTCTCCATGTGGCGCCGGAATCCTACATCGGCGGGCCGCTGGCGCTGCTGCGCACCGGCGATATCATCACGCTCGACGTCGATGCACGCAGCATCCGCATGGACGTGTCGGACGCGGAACTGGCCCGACGCCGAGCCGAGTGGGTCCCGCCGCCGGTCCGGTTCGAGCGCGGCTACGGCTGGGTCTTCACTAAGCATATCCAGCAGGCGAACGAGGGCTGCGACTTCGATTTCCTGAAGACCGACTTCGGCGCGCCGGTCTCCGAACCCGTGATCTATTGAGGTCCATCATGACCAAGCTCACACCGGAGATGAGCAAGCTCACTCCTGAAACCCGGGCCAAACTTGAGACCGTCAGCACCGCGACCTTGGCGACGGCGCTTTATAAGCGGGGCTTGCGCAACCAGTTCATCCAGGACGTTCATCCGCTCAGGGCCCGCAAGCAGACCATGGTCGGCGAGGCGTTCACGCTGCGCTACATTCCGGCGCGCGAGGACCTCAACCCGCTGACCGTGTTTCGGGATCGGGAGCATCCGCAGCGCCAGGCGGTCGAGCAATGCCCGCCCGGTGCGGTGCTGGTCATGGACAGCCGCAAGAACCCACGCGCGGCCTCGGCCGGGTCGATTCTGATCACACGCCTGATGGTGCGCGGTGTCGCCGGCGTGGTGACCGACGGCGGCTTCCGCGACGCCGCCGAGATCGCGGCGCTCGACATGCCCGCCTATCACTGCCGTCCGTCGGCGCCGACCAACCTGACCCTGCATCAGGCGCTCGACATCAACGTGCCGATCGGCTGCGGCGATGTCGCGGTCTGGCCGGGCGACGTGGTGGTCGGTGACGCCGACGGCGTGATCATCGTGCCGGCCGGCATCGCCGACGAGATCGCGGCGGAGGCGGTCGAGATGACCGCGTTCGAGGATTTCGTGACCGAGCAGGTCCAGGGTGGCCAGTCGATCCTGGGGCTCTATCCACCGACCGACGAGGCGAACCTGACGGCGTTCGCGACCTGGCGCAAAACGAAGGGGCGCTGAGGGGCTTAACGTCCCTCTACCGCACCTCGCGGGAGAGGGAAGGGGCCCGACGCGTCAGCGTTGGGGAGGGTGAGGGTCGTCGAAGCGAAGGTCGACACCGAACTCGTGCATTTACCGGCCTCACCCGCCTCGCTTTGCTCGGCACCCTCTCCCGCAAAACGCGGGCGAGGGGTTTGGCGGCGGCGGCATAAAATGAAAAAAGCGCCGCCAAGGCGCAGGAGACCAGACCCGGGGAGGACGACATGCGGTCCAAATGGTGGAATATCGGCGGCTCGTTGATGGTCGGCCTGTTCGTGGCCTATCTGGACCGCAGCAATCTGTCGGTCAGCCTGCCGTCTGTAGCGCAGGACATGGGCTTCGCCGGCGACGGTTTCGCCGTCACCTCCAGCCTGGCGCTGACCATCTTCCTGATCGGCTATGCCCTCGCCAACATCCTGGGCGGCATCCTGACCCGGCGGATGGATCCCAAACGCGTGGTGATCTGGACCTTCGCGCTCTGGTCGGTCGCCACGATCGTGATCGGCTTCAGCTCGTCTCTCGTCACGCTTCTAGTCTGCCGGGCGATCCTGGGCATTGCCGAGGGCATCTATTGGCCGCAGCAGTCGCGCTTCGCCCGCGGCTGGTTCGCCGCCGACGAACTGACCAAGGCCAACAGCCTGATCCAATACTACGGCCAGTATCTGGCGCTCGCCGTGGGCTTCCTGGTGCTGACGCCGATCTATCAGGCGGTCGGCTGGCGCAGCTTGTTTTTCCTGACCGGCGGGCTGGGGCTCGCGGTCATCGTGCCGCTCTATTGCTTCTGCCTGCGCCCGGAAGCCGAAGCGCCCTACCGGCTTGAGGCCAGTGGTCAGCCGCAGGTGCCGCTGAGTTTCGAGGCGCTCGGCGGCCTGTCCTTCGTCCTGCTCGTGTTCAGCTACGTCACCCAGGGCATGCTGTTCTGGGGCATCACGCTGTGGATTCCGCTCGCCGTGAAGTCGCTGGGTTTTTCCGGCCTCTCCCAGGCCTTCGCCAGCGCCGTGCCCTATGCGGCGGCCGTGCTTTTCGCCATTCCGATGTCCATGATCAGCGACAAGACCAACAAGCGCGTGCTGATCGCCGCGCTGGGCCTGTTGATCCCCGGCGGCATGCTGCTGTTGCTGCCCCAGGTCGATAGCGGCTTGGCCAAGCTCGCGCTGATCACGGTGGCGCTCGGGCTCTATGCCGCCAGCTACACGCCGAACATCTGGTCCGTCCTGCAATCGACCGTAGCGCCGGAGGCGATCGGTCCGGCCTCGGGCATCATGAACGGACTGGGCGCCGGCGGCGGCGGCACGATCGCGGGCTTCCTGGTCGCGCTGCTCCAGGGCTCGACCGGATCCTACATGTCCGGCTTCATGGTGCTGGGCGGGCTGGTCGTGCTCGGCGGTATCAGCCTGCTGGCCTATGGTCGGCTCGCCTCGGCCCGGCTCGGCTCGCAAATCACCGTGGGCTGAACGCCGGACGGCTCCGGTGATGCCGGCGAACGCGTCTGAAGCGTCCTCCCACACCGTCGATCGAGCGCGAGATTTTGTGCGTCATGGGTTCGAACCAGCCAGACGCCGAGCATCACGGAGGAGTAGTGGTGGTGGTGGTGGTCTCGGCAGTCGGGGTGGGCGTGGCGGGAATGGGCAACGCTGGAGCCGATGAACCGGGGCCGGCTCTCGGTGGTGCCGGAATAAGAGTATCACTTCCGTTCCAAGTATATCCTGCTCCAAGTAAGGCTATCATTTCCGCACCTGTTCCATTTTCCTTGTAATTTGTGCTGATTGAAATGTGAGCTGCTACATCACCTTTGGCCATTCCGTCGACCATCAATTTTCTATGTCTTTCTCCAACTAAAAGGAAGCCGCATCGGTTCGTTATACATTTTTTCATCCAGGCATCGTTTTTGCTTTGTAACCAACCTCTGGTTCCCTGCCCCCTTTGCGCATTTAATTCGATATCGGCAGCGAGGCAGTTCGCGATGCGGTGGGATTTCAAGTAGGATTCGATATCGCTTTCCCTGCTACCGTCAGTCCCAATGATTGCCAGTTTCGACAATTCGCATCGCTGGAGCTCTGCGAGCGAATATTCCCGTACCCAACTTTCCGCCCTGGTGGTCTTAGGGGCGTCTTTCGTCTCCCCGCCGCTTGAAGTTCCGCTTCTTGAAGCCCATCGCGGCTTATTGCCGCCTGCCGAAGATTTGGCATCCGTGCTGCTTGAGCCGCCCCTTCCGAGGCCCCGGCCTGAACCGCCTGTTGCAGGGCCCCCGCCGCGACCGCCTCCAAATGAGCCGACGCCCGAGTTGCGGCTCCCGGGCGCAACGTAGCGGGGCCCGGTCGACGCCTTTTGAACGGTCCCTTGAGCGGCTGCCGCGGTTTTCGTTTGCATCGGAGGTGCGGGATCGGTTCGTCGCTTCGTCCGGCTGCCAAGTCCAGCGGGATACGGAGCCAATGATGCCCAGACCACCCGCGCGGCGGTGGTCACGGCGGACTTGTCGGTTGGCGGATGGGGCTA
>Ga0302305_1002034_pt1 | contig 11571 bp, 10 predicted proteins | sample III_Palsa_E2_3_FD_198764 | JGI IMG/M metagenome (GOLD analysis project Ga0302305, IMG submission 198764) | Peat permafrost microbial communities from Stordalen Mire near Abisko, Sweden - III_Palsa_E2_3 | ecosystem: Environmental > Terrestrial > Soil > Palsa > Peat permafrost | place: Sweden... | reverse complement strand
ACACTTTAGCGCCTTAGCTGAGCGGCACGCCGCAACATCGCAACATCGCAACATCGCAACATCGCAACAGGCGGTTTATTCATGGCGCGACCGATCGAACGAGAGTCAGGCATCACCATCACCGCTGCCGCTAGTCATCGCGGCGGCGTAGCACAGCACTGATCTTTGCGTTTTCCTCAGCGCGGCGGCGCCGGTACCGACCGGCCAGGAGAATGGCCACCAGGGTCGGGAGACCCCCAGTCAGGACACCGCGAAGGAAGTCGTTCCAAGTGACGTGCATTCATCCGCTCCTTGTAGGCAGGACCGCCGACCCTTCGTGCGCCCTAATGCCACGTTGAGCTGCGCGCCGCGACATCACGATTGGCACTTTATTCACGGCGAGTCCGCTCAAATGTTGCAAGGAAGAGATAGCTGCAATGGTTGAAGCGTTCACGCTGACTTCATTGGGCACATTTTTCCGCTCCGATGCACGTTGCCGTCGGGGCGGTCACCTGCCTTCTGAAGTCGTCGAGCGCGTGCTGTTGAGCGTTTCTGTCTGCCTGATCGGTGCACACGGTTCTACCCACCATGGAACCGGTTATTTCTTCATGGTGGCATTGAAGCCCTTGTGCTGACGCGATTGTGCGGTCATCCACCTGCACCTTCTTCGGTTGCGTGGAGCAACCGACGAGAACCAGCAATAAACCCAATTGACATGTTTTGACACTGAGCATGGCGCACTCCATCGCAGTAACTTCCTGTGATCGCACATTAGCGGATCAGGCTGCGATGCGCAGCTGCGACATCTCTTCCGCGATGTGCCACCGTGGACCTGGGTTTTCTCGACGATGGCGAGCCGCTCCTCGACGGTGTACTTCCCCTGGACTGGCCCCAAAAAAGGTTGGACGGTTCCGATTACCTATTTTTGCTCGTGGTCTAACGCCAAAGTTGAGCCGCGCGACACCGCAACACGACTGGCACTTTATTCACGGCGCGTCCGCTCAAACCCATATTAGACGGATGATTTAATCGCGCCATGAAACGTGCCCAGTTAGAAACACCATGCCGATGCATAGCGCAATAATGACTGTCGTCCAGAAGGACCATGGCTCCTCGCTCCGAGTATAAAACCGCAGCCGTCCAAAGATGCGGCCCTTATACATCGAATACGCGCAGTAGCCGACCATGCCGAGTCCGACTAAGAGTTCAACCGAACGGTGTGCAGCTGTGGTCATCCGTCTAACGCCTAAGTTGAGCGGCGCGGCACCGCAAATCGACTGGCACTTTATTCATGGCTCGTCCGCTCGAACGCGAGTTAGACAGCCGACTTGCGGCGCCTTGGAGCTGCGCTCTCCAGAACCTTGACCATCCGTGTTTGCCAACCAGGCCCTGTAGCCTTCCAACTGGCAATTACATGCGGAGGAAGACGCAGGGAGAGCAACTGGCGCGGGTTTTCTAGTTTCGGCCGCCCGCGACGAATTAGACGCCTACCTCTATATAGGTCAGCGCCCTTATTCCACACCTCAGTAATTTCTGGCGGTTCGTCCACTTCAGGTGAAGTACGGACGGAGCCTTTTTGCTTCGCGCTCATGGCAATGCCTCATGCTGATAACGCGCCGAGCCGTACCACGAGGAGTCCAAACGAACACGACCAGTAGTCCAGCCGGTAGTGACAAATCTTGGCTCGCCATAGTCGTGGCGCTCGTCCGCACGCGTAAAATGAGGCTCGGCGAAAACTTCCTTATTAATTGTAGCTACAACTAATCGAGGGGTCAACGATCGCCGCTTGCACAGGTTCGGCGCGGCCTACCGCCTGCGCTACGCTCTAACGACACCGGTGACTGTCACCCATGTCCCCGGCCGGACAAAACTGCTACCTATCTCCTCGACCGCTCACTGCCTTCACCAAAATTGAGCTGTTGCGCAACCAGCACCGCGGCGTCCAGAGACCGCGAGTTTTGGGGGATCGTGCTTGAAGCTTGGATTCAACCCTTAGTAGACACCAATAACTTCTGTGGCCGGGTTTCCTCTCTGGGCATAGCAAACATCAAAATCCGGTCCCCGACGAAGGGTCCAGTTAATCCGCTCCCGACAGGCACACGTGACGCCCCCGCACCGCCGGTGCAAAATGCAGCCTTCCTGAAATTGGAGAGTCCGACGATGTCACTTGCGCTCTTTGGCCATCCTTTCTCCTCGTACACGCAGAAGGTGCTCATTGCGCTTTACGAGAACGGCACCCCCTTCGAGTTCCGCAGCCTCGGGGCTGATGGGCCGCAGAACGCGGCCGAGTGGCTGCGGCGCTGGCCGCTGCGCAAGTTCCCGCTGCTGGTGGACGGCGAGCGCAACGTCGTTGAGACCAGCATCATCATCGAGTACCTGCAGCTCATGCATCCCGGGCCAGTGCGGCTGTTGCCGGCGGATCCGAACGTTGCGCTCGACGTACGCTTCCTCGATCGCTTCTTTGACCTGCATGTGATGGACGCGGTCCAGCACGCAGTGAACGGGGCGCTGTCGGGTGATCCGGTGAAACGTAAGGACGGACTGGCGCTTGCGATGACAAAGCTTGACCTGGCGTATGCGTGGCTCGAAGGGCAGCTCGCGGGCAGGCCCTGGGCGGCGGGCCCGGACTTTTCGATGGCGGACTGCGCCGCCGCGCCGGCGCTGTTCTACGCGGACTGGACGCATCGGATCGGGGAGGCGTTTCCAACGCTGCGCGCCTACCGCGCGCGGTTGCTGGCCCGCCCCTCGTTCGCCCGGGCGGTGGACGAGGCGCGTCAGTACCGGCCACTGTTCCCGCTCGGGGCGCCGGACCGGGACTGACTATTCGTTCCAGGGCGAGGGCATGCCGTAGGGCACAGTGATGAACACGGCTTCGATCTGACGGATCCGGCCATCGACGATCTTAAACAACTCCATGAGGCAGAACGAATGTGGGCGCCGCAGCGGTGCCTGCTCGGTGCTGCCGTCGGTGAGCCTGAAGGCGCCGAGCTTGCCGGTGTGATCAATGAAGCCCATACCCAGAACCAGTCCGCGCTCCTCGTCTACCAGCGGAAAGCGGCGTCCCCGCACACGGTCGTCAAACCGGTAGGCGCCCAGCTTGAACTGCGCTTCGCAGCCCAGGGCCGTCACCGGTCCTAGCGTCTTGGCCGGGTTGTTGGTGGTCAGAATGCCGTTCTCGTACCGCTGACATTGCGGATCGAATTGCGTGAAGAGCGTGCCGTCGTTCAGCTGCAGTGTGTCGAAATAGCCATTAGCCACCGAGATAAGCCGCTCGCGCGGGCGGTGTTGCTCGGGCGTGAGATCGCTCACCAGGACGGGCTTGGAAAAGAACTTTGCGGAGGCGAAGGGATTTATGCCGCCATCCAGGGCGCCGAACTCCGCAACGCGTACGACGATGGCTTCGGCCTCCGTGATCCGGTTGTCGACGACTTTCAGTCGCAGCGCAAATCCTGAACGGTTGTTGGACTCTTCCACGATGCCGAAGACGCCCACCTGCCCTGCCCGCACGTCCGCAAACTTCAGGCGGTAATCATCCAGGCGCGTGGTCGTGATCCACATCCCGTCCCCGACGGCCAGGGCCACATTGTTCTCCGAATAGCGCGCGTCCTTTGCCCAGGGCAACCGCGCTGCATCATTGTGACCCAGTGCTTCAAGGTAACGGTCTACGAACCCATACAGGCAGGCGCGGTCGCAGGCCGGCGGCACGATGGGCAGCGGCGCATCGTGCCCGGCACTCACGGCGGCCCGACTGAGCCCGATACCGAACGCGGCCAATATCCAGATGAAGCGGATTCTGCTAGCGAGCGACATACAACTTACCTCAGAGAGTGCCGGCCGGCATTCTACGCATTTTCATGTGTCAACCGGGCGTCGACTCTGCGACCATCCCTTAACGAAAGCGCCTTCTAAGGAGGCGATGTGGCGGAAGCGGAGGGCATCGGAGCTGCACTGGGCCCCGATGAGGGTGAGGAGAACAACGCGGAGGGCGGCGGCGTCGATGCCGTCGGGATGGCGCTTGCCCTGGATGCGGCCCACCACGATCCGCTGCTCGGACCTGAGGTACGCACGTACCTCAACCGGCAACGCGCACTGGTCGACCTGCAGATCAAGCCCTTCGATGAGGAGCACACGCTCGCCATCGCGGCCGCGCGGCGCAAGGGGTTCAGCGACCGGATGCGCATCTGCCTGCAGGTGCTCGGCGCAGTTGTCATCGGTGGGATAATCATCGGCGCCGCGCTCGCGCTCTGGGATGCGGCCAATGACCGGAGCGTGGTGATCGATGCCATCTCTGTTCCCGAGGACCTGGCGCAGCGCGGCTTTACGGGTGAGGTGGTCGCCAAACACATCCTCGACCGACTGGCGGAGATCAACACCACCAGCGGCACCATCCGCGCCGCGAATTCGTACTCGAACAGCCTGGGCGGCGGCATCAAGCTGGAGATTCCAGAGACCGGCATCTCGATCGGCGAGCTGTCCCGGCTGCTGCACGAGAAGCTGGGCCATGCCATTCACGTAGGGGGCGAGATTACCCGCTCCGGCGAAAACGTGACGGTCCGGATCCGACTCGGCGCTGACTACGAGGCCGAGAGTACCGGTCCGGAAGCGAACCTGCCGGCGTTGGTGCAGGAGGCATCGACCAAGATCTATGCCCAGACACAGGCCTACCGATATGGCTGGTGGCTGTACTCACAGGGCGACTTTCCTGCCGCCGCGGCGACGTTCCGGCATCTGGCCGCAACCGGGCCTTTGATCGAGCGGGTCTGGGCGCTCCACGGACTGGCCATCGTGGCGGAATCCAGCCGCGATTCCATACGCTACGACCGACAGGTTTTGCAGCTCGATCCGAGTTTCTTCCTGTCACATTTGACGATTGCCCAGGTTTATTACATTCAAGGACATGACGAAGCGGGCCTCAAAGAGGCCGAGGCAGCCATCGCCGCCCCGGCCTACAACTCCGGATTATCGCGCAACGGAGTGGCGGAGCTTCGGGCGGAGGCGGTGTCCTACCGCGATCGGTCCTTGGGTGATTATCAAGGCGAGGTCGCAAGTGACACGACGATCGCCGACACGGCGGACACCGACGGCCGGCGTCTGGCCGAGTGGCGCTCGGTGGCGCGTGCGCTGATCATGCTGCACGATTTATCGGCGGCATCCGACATTCTGGATCGGCTGCCGGCGCCCGATAGTGCGCGACTGGATGCCGCGCTGACTTTCGTGAAATCGGAGTACCTGGCGCAAAGTGGCAATTGGCAGGGTGCGATACCGGGCCTGGAGAGCATCCGGGCAATGATGCCCAACCTGCAGGGGGCCCATGCTGTCGAAAATTTCCGGACAGGCGTGTATCCATTGCTGGCGGAGGCCTATGTCCGGGTCGGACGAAATGCCGACGCCGATGCGGTTTTGGGCCTGCTGCCGCTGGACATCTACGACGGCTGGCGCGCCCGTGGGCGCATTGCGTCATTACGGCACGACTATACGGCCGCAGATAAAGCATTTGCCGAGGCCGTCCGCCAGGCGCCATCGATTCCTCATGCCTATCTTGACTGGGGCGACATGCTCGCCGCCAAGGGCGATCTGGCGGGCGCAATCCAGAAGTACACCGAAGCAAACCGACTGGGTCCCCACTGGGCCGATCCGCTCAAAGCCTGGGGCGATGTGCTCGACCGGCAAGGGCACCCGCGGGACGCGCTGAAGAAGTACCGGCAGGCGCTGAAGCGCGCACCGCACTGGGCGCAGCTGCAGGCCCTGATCGATGCGGGCGCGCGGACGTAGGCGCGGCCGGGCGGGACTTACGGCTTCGGGTTGGGTGGAAATAGCATGTCGGTCGGCAGCCGCGTGCCCACCGCGATCGGCGCAATGCCTTCCAGCTCCTTATAGAGGCCGGCGAAGTCGACGCTGGTGCGCCTGACGAGGTCCTCGAAGCTGTCGATCACGAAATAGTTCTTCTGGAATGAATCGATACGGTAGTCCGTGAGCATCGTGCGCTTGAGGTCGAACCCGATCCGCAGCGGCTCGGGACTGTCGAGGGCGTATTCGCTCTCGCCGTTGGAGGACACGATGCCCGCGCCGAAAAGCCGCAGCCGGTCCCCATCACGGATGAGGCCGAACTCCACCGTGTACCAGTACAGCCGCGCGAGTTGAGTCATGGCGGCGCTGCCTTCGCGAAGGCGCGAGCCGGCCTCGCCGTAGGCCTGCATGTAGCTCGCATACACGGGATCGGCCAGCAGCGGCACATGTCCGAACACGTCGTGAAAGACATCCGGCTCCTCGAGGTAATCCAGCTGCGCGGCGCTGCGGATGAAGCGGCCGGCGACGAACTGCCGGTGGGCCAGGTGCTGAAAGAAAACCTCCTCCGGCACGAGCCCCGGCACGGCGACCACCGACCAGCCCGTCAATCGATTGAGCTCCTCGTTGAGCGCCTCAAATCGTGGAATGCCGCTGGGCTCCATGCCCAGGGCCTGCACCCCGGCCAGGAACGCGGGCACCGCCCGCTCCTGCAGCTGCGCCAGCTGGCGCGTGAACAGCCGGTTCCAGATGCCGTGTTCGGCTTTGGAATAGTCCGACCAGCGCTGCGGAATGGTCCAGTCGGACCGGGCCCCCGGGGGTGCCGGATGCCGCTGCGGGTTCGCAACCGAGAGCGTTTCCATGAGAACCACGCTACGCGCCAGTCGTGAAAAAGAGTATCCTTTTTCGCCACGAAACGGCTCTATATTGAAACGTTGCTATCAGAATTATCTGTTTTCTGAAAAATCTGATTCATGGACACAATCGACCGACAGATCCTGAGGACGCTGCAGACGGACGGCTCTTTGAGCATGGCCGCGCTGGCCGCCCAGGTTGGCGCCTCTACCGCATCGTGCTGGCGGCGCGTGCGTTCGCTCGAGGCCGCCGGGGTCCTGGGCCGCACGGTACGGCTGGTCGATGCGCGCAAGGTTCATCGCGGCGTGAACGTGCTGTGCCAGGTGCGTCTGAAATCGCACGCACCCGAAAGCCGGCGTGGCTTCGAGCGGCTGCTGGAGAGTCACGAGGAAATCATGGAGTGCTACTCCATGTCCGGTGAATGGGACTACCTGCTGCGCATCGTGGTGGCGGACATTGACGAATATGAGCGCTTCCTGATGAAGCATGTGCTGAACCACGAAAGCGTCGCGACGGTCGCCTCGAACTTCGCGCTTTCCCAGCTCAAGTACTCCACCGCCCTGCCCGTCTGACATGGCCATCCAGCACATCTTTGTCCTGATGCTGGAGAACCGCTCGTTCGATCACCTGCTCGCCTTTTCCGGCATTGCGGATCTGAGTGGTATCGACACCTCCCGGACGAATCCCGGAGCGGACGGCAGCAGCATTGCCATGAGCGATACCGCGCCGGATCGAAGTGTGTGCGACCCCGGCCACGAGTTTGAGGATGTCGATTGGCAGCTGTATGGCGCACTCCCGGGCTCTGGTCTGCGGCCGATCAAGCTGAACGGTTTCGCCGACCGCGGCTGCCCGCAGGCCATGCAGTGCGCCGCTCCCCCGCTCGTGCCGGTGCTGACCCATCTCGCCGCGAATTTCCTCGTCTGTGATCGCTGGTTCTCATCCATGCCCGGGCCGACCTGGCCGAATCGCTTTTTCGTGCACGCGGGATCCTCGGGAGGTCTTGCGAACAGTCCGTCGGACCTGGCAAGTCTGGGCGCCATGGTCTGGTCGAAGGTCAGCTTCTCCTTCGAGCATGGCACGGTCTATGAGGCCCTCACGCAGGCGGGACGGACCTGGCGCATCTATCACGGCGATCATTTTCCGCAGGTCTGCGCCATCGATTCGATGCCTTCGGTGTTCGTGACCGAGCCGGACCAGTTCCGCAAGCTCGATGCCTTTACGACGGACACCGCCAAGGGAGATGTCGCGGACTACACCTTCATAGAACCGGACTACAGCATTCTGTCCAGCTTCCGCGACGGCAACAGCCAGCATCCTTCCGGCGCCTTGAGTGCCGGTGAAGCCTTGCTCGCAAGCGTCGCGAATGCCGTCATGGGCTCACCGAACTGGGAAAACTCGATGCTCATCGTAGTGTATGACGAGCACGGCGGCTTTTACGATCAGTTTCCGCCGCCTGAGGGTTGTGTGCCGCCCGGTGATCAGTCACTGAATGCCGAGAAGGCCCAAGGCCCGAATCCACCGTTCACATTTGATCGCTACGGCATCCGGGTGCCGGCAATCGTTGTATCACCGCGGGTTCAGCCCGGGAGCGTCTCGCACCTGGTCTACGACCACGCCTCCGTGATCCGGACGATCTTCGAGGTATTCACGCTGCCCGGACAGCTGACCGACCGTGATGGCAAGGCCAACTCGCTCAAACCCCTGACTGACAATGAGCTGGCGGCCAGGCCGGTGGCGCCGCTGCCGACGGTCAGTGCGCCCAGCGCCGCAGCACCGATCTCAACGGTGATCGCGCCCACACCGCAATCGCTGGACGGATTCGTGCGCATTGCCGCGCAGGTCCACCACGCGCTCCTGACCTACCAGAGCGCCGGAGGTCTGCCGTCCCGCGAGCTGGCTGCCGCCATCAACCCCGCCGATGATCTCACCTATCTGCCGAACCTGCCCCAGACCTCGGACCCCGACGCGGCGCGCGCTTATATCCAGCACGTCGCGGACCTGATGACGGCCCACCGACAACGCCAGCGCCTCGGCCCGACGCCCTAAGGACGCCTCACTGATCCTCTTTGAGAACGAAGCATCCGAGCTCGCGGTTCTTGACGACTTCATCACCGCGGAACACGGAGCCGTTGATGGCGATGTAGACGCCGGGCGCGGCCGTTTGTGCCGTCGCAAAGGCCATGCCGAGGTTGAACGCAGCATCGCTTTCACTGAAGCGGGCCGGCGCGAGCGCGCCGGTGAGCACGATGGTCTTGCCTGCGATGTGCGCCAGGGCCTGCGCGGTGAGCGTCATCGTGTCGGTGCCATGGGTGATGACGATGCGGGACTGCGCCGCTCGGGCGACGTGCGCGAGGATCTGCGCCCGGTCCTCGTCCGTGATATCGATGCTGTCCTTGCGCAGGACTTCCTCGACCTGGTACGGATGGCGCACGCGACCCACTTCCAGCAGTTTCGTCACGATGGAATCGGTGATCTGGTAGGCACTCAGCGCATCGAAGTACTGCTTGTCGATGGTGCCGCCGGTGGTCAGCACGAGAATGGTGTTGGGCATCGCCATGAACCTTAGGCCTTAAGTTGCGGGACAGGCCGCGACCAGTGCGCGCACCAGGGGCGGCAGCACACCGCGCAGTGCCGCGCGCTCCGGTTGGAACAGGGTCGCGACGAAGAACGGATGTCCGGCCAGTTCCAGCGCCCGGACTTCCCCGGACTGTGATCGGGCTGCGATTCTCAATCTGCCTGAGGTGAGCTCACTCAGGAGTGCCGGGTTCAATCCGTAACGGCACCGGTAGCCCTCGATGATTTCATCGCGCCCGTAGGCGTTTCGGATGTGCGTATCGGGAAGCAGCTGGAGGGTTTCGGAGGCTTCAACCAGGGCGCATTCCAGGAGCGAGATGACGGGTCGTGCGGCCGCGGGCGCCGTTTCGGCGTGCTCGGCATCCGCCCATCCCAGGACATCACGGGCGTACTCGATGACCGCATGCTGCAATCCGGCGCAGGTGCCCAGAAAAGGCCGACGCGACTCGCGCGCAAACCGGATCGCGAGCAGCGCGCCATCCATGCGCCGATAGGGACTCCCCGGTACGCACCACAGGGCATCGAACCTGGCGATGCGCCGCTGATCGGTGATGTCATCGGTTGGCACCCACTCAAACTCCACGGCGTCGCCACGATCCTCTGCGGCCAGGCGCAGCGCTTCGGGAATGGCCTGGTGCGCGGTGATGCCGGCATCGTAGTCGCCGATCAGTCCGATGTGGATCATCCTGTCCGCTCCTTGCCTAGAGGCCCAGTACCAGTGGCGGCTGTCCGGCGCTGACCTGCCCGCGGGGCATTGCGGCCGAGGAATACGGCATGGTCACGCGGCCGGCCGCATCGACCGCAATCAGGCCGCCGATGCCGCCCAGGGACTTCAGGTCCTCAATGACTTCCCGGGCCGCTGTCGCCACATCCTTGCCCTGGTACCGGATGCGTGCGCTCACCTCACTGGCGACCGTGTACCGGATGAAGAACTCGCCATCGCCGGTCGCCGAGATCGCGCACAGACCATTCTCGGCAAGGGTGCCGGCACCCACGATCGGGGAGTCACCCACACGCCCGACGTGCTTGTTGGTGAGGCCGCCCGTGGACGTCGCGGCCGCAAGATTGCCCTGGGCGTCCCGGGCCACCGCGCCGACGGTGCCGGCGGCGACGATCGCGGCATCGAGCTGCCGGCGGCGCCGCTCCGTGATGAAGTACGGGGCGGGCGTTAGGGTCAGCCCCTGCTCGGTCGCAAACTGCTCGGCACCCGGTCCGGCGAGCATCACGTGCCTGCCGTGATCCATGAGGCGGCGCGCCAGATCGATGGGGTTGGCGACATGCCGCAAGCCGGCGACCGCACCGACCCGGCGGCCGTTGCCATCCATCAAACAGGCATCCAGTTCGGCGAACCCCTCATGATTCAACACCGCACCGCGGCCGGCGTTCAGGACCCCGCAGTTCTCGAGGATGCGCACCGCGGCCTGGACCGCATCGAGGCTGCTGCCACCACCGCTGAGTATCGAGGCGCCCGCCTCCAGTGCCGCGAGCATCGCGCTGCGCGTCAGCGCCAGCTCGGAGTGCGGCAGATCCTTGGGAGCCGCGCCCGCGCCGCCGTGGATGGCCAGTGCCCAAGAGGAGGATTGCGGCGCGGACCCGGATACGTCTATGGTCGATCCCATGCCAATAGGGTACTACTTAACATGAGTCGACTCTCCTGCAGTGCGCTGCTCCTGGGCACGTTCATGGCGAGCGGCGCCGTGGCCGCCCACTTCGACCCCCTCGAGAGCTTTGCACGTCTCACGCTGCCGGAGCCCGTGACCAGCCAGCGCGGCCCCGATGGCGCACCCGGACCTGGGTATTGGCAGAACCGCGCCGACTACACGATTCATGCGCGGCTGCTGCCCGAGAAGAAGCAGCTGTTTGGGAATGAGCTCATAACGTATACGAACAACAGCCCCCAGGTGCTCGAGAGTGTGTGGCTGCAGCTCGATCAGAACATGTATCGCAGCGACTCACGCGCCGCCGGCGCCGGAGCCCGGGCGATGGTGCGACGACTGCATCTGCCGATCGCAGAATCGGTGACGCAGGGGTTTCAGCTCGACGCAGTGGAGGTCGAGTTCGCAGGCAAGTCCTCCACGGCAGACTATCTGGTCAGCGACACGCGCATGCAGATCAGACTCCCGCAGCCGCTCAGATCCCACGGCTTGGTGCGACTGCACATCAAGTATCACTACACCGTGCCGGGGGTGGCCGGCGGACGCACCGCCTGGATTGCCTCCAGGAACGGTGACATCTTCGACATCGCACAGTGGTATCCGCGCATGGCGGTGTTCGATGACCTGCGCGGCTGGGACACGCTTCCCTACGTCGGCGCCGAGTTCTATCTCGAGTATGGCGACTTCGATTATTACGTGACGGTGCCCGCGGACATGCTGGTGG